>Ga0074199_1000026_pt1 | contig 360392 bp, 349 predicted proteins | sample EPASupsiteSAE347_FD_64528 | JGI IMG/M metagenome (GOLD analysis project Ga0074199, IMG submission 64528) | Bioremediated contaminated groundwater from EPA Superfund site, New Mexico - Sample SAE3-47 | ecosystem: Environmental > Aquatic > Deep subsurface > Groundwater > Contaminated ...
TCCTACATGCCGCTGTTCCGCGGCGCGGTGGCCGGCGTGCCGGGCCGGCATTACGCGGTCGACAATGTGCGCAAGGAGCCGGGCTATTTCTTCGCGCTGCCGATTCGCGACGAGCAGCAGGAGTGGAAGGTGATCGGCGTCGCCGTCGTCAAGTCCAGCCTGCACGAGCTGGAGCGGCGCTGGCTGGGGCAGGATGCGCCGGCCCTGATCGTCGACCCGAACGGCATCGTGCTGCTCGCTTCGCCGCCGGAGTGGCGTTACGCGACGCTGCAACCGAAAAAGCCGGAAGAACTGGCACGCATCAGCCGCGAACAGTTTGCCGGCCAGCCGCTCGGCGCCACCTCGCTCGATATCGCCATCGATGCCGCCCAGGACGGCGCCGTGGTCCACCTGTCGCGCGAGCTGAAAAGCGTTTCCGGACCGCTCCAGGGGGCGCGCTCCTATCTCGCGCTGAGCCGCCATCTGCCGGGCACCGCCTGGCGCATCATCGTCTTTTCCGACCTGCGTCCGGTCGCCGTGCAGGCATCGACGCATGCCGCGCTGGCCGCTGCGGCGATCGGCTGCCTGCTGCTCTGGCTGCTTTTTCTCAGCCAGCGCCGGCGCCTGGCGCGCGGCCGTGAAGAAACCCGTCTGATGCTCGAACAGGCCAACCAGGAGCTGGAGCGCAATGTCGCAGCGCGCACCGCCGATCTGTCCGAGGCGGTGGCCGGGTTGCAGCGCGAGGTCGCCGAGCGCCAGCGTGCCGAGCAGACCCTGCGCGCCGCCCAGGACGAACTGGTGCAGGCCGCCAAGCTGGCCGTGCTCGGCCAGATGGCGACCGGCATCACGCATGAGCTCAGCCAGCCGCTCGGCGCCATTCGCACCTTGTCGGCCAATGCCGTCGAGTTCATGCATCGCGGCGACCTGGCGACGGCCGAGCGCAATCTCGGCATCGTCGGCCAGCTTGCCGAACAGGCCGGCGGCATCATCACGCCGCTCAAGACCTTTGCCCGCAAGTCGCCGGCGCTGTCGGTGGCGGTTGATGTGGCGCAGGCGGTCGATGCCGCGCTTTTCCTGTTCGAGGCGCGCCTGAAAAAGATGAGCGTAGCGGTCGACCGCAAATTTTCGGCCGATTCCTGGATCGCCTGGTGCGACCAGAACCGCCTGCAGCAGGTGCTGGTCAACCTGATCGGCAATGCCCTCGACGCCATGGCCGACGAACCGGTGCGCAGCCTCTCCTTCAGTGCCGAGCGCGCCAGTTCCGGCCAGGTGGCGCTGGCGGTCAGCGACAGCGGTTTCGGCTTCAGCGAAGAGGCGCTGGCGCATCTGTTCGAGCCGTTTTTCACCACCAAGCAGCCGGGCGAGGGCCTTGGCCTCGGCCTGACTATTTCGCGCGACATCCTGCGCGACTTCGGCGGCGACCTGATGGCCGGCCCGGCGCCCGGCGGCGGCGCGCGTTTTGTTATCCTGTTGCCGGCGGTTCCGGTCGCCAATCCCGTCACTGAAAAGGTTTAGGCCATGAAGCCCCAGCTCTCCGTCCTGCTTGTCGAAGATGATGCGAATGTTCGTCTCGGTTGCGAGCAGGCCATGCAACTGGCGGGCATCGCCGTGACCGCGGTGACTTCGGCGGAAGAGGCGCAGCGTCTGCTGCAGGCCGGTTATCCGGGCATCGTGGTGACCGACATGCGCCTGCCCGGCATCGACGGCATGGCCTTGCTGCGCTGGGTCGTGCAGCTCGACCCAGACCTGCCGGTGATCATCATCACCGGCCACGGCGACGTGACCCTGGCAGTCGAGGCGATGCGCAGCGGCGCCTACGATTTCATGCAAAAGCCGTTCTCGACCGGCGATCTGGTCGATGTCGTCCGCCGGGCGCTGGAAAAGCGCGAACTGGTCCTCGAAGTCGAAGCCCTGCGCCGCCGCCTCGATCACCGCGACGATCTCGAAGCCCGCCTGATCGGACGCTCGCCGCAGATGGCGCGGGTCCGCCAGCTGATTCTCGATGTCGCCGACGCAGCGGTCGACGTGCTGATTTTCGGCGAAACCGGCACCGGCAAGGAAATGGTGGCGCGCTGCCTGCACGACCTGTCGCAGGCCGCCCAGGAAAACTACGTCGCGATCAATTGCGGCGGCATGGCCGACAACCTGCTCGACAGCGAACTCTTCGGCCACGAATCCGGCGCCTTTACCGGCGCCCAGAAGCGGCGCATCGGCAAGATCGAATACGCCAGCGGCGGCACGCTCTTCCTCGACGAAGTCGAATCGATGCCGATGAACATGCAGATCAAGCTGCTGCGTGTCTTGCAGGAGCGCGTCATCGAGCGCCTCGGCGCCAATCAGCAGATTCCCGTGTCCTGCCGCGTCGTCGCCGCAAGCAAGGAAGATCTCAAGCTGGCTTCCGATCAGGGCCGCTTCCGCGCCGACCTGTATTACCGCCTCAACGTCGTGCGCATCGAACTGCCGCCGCTGCGCGAACGCCGCGAAGACATCCCGGCGCTCTACGACCAGTTTTTGCTGCAGGCGGCCAAGCGCTACAACCGGCCGCCGCCACCGGTGACCAGCGACTACCTGCACCGCCTGATGGCGCAGGAGTGGCCGGGCAACATCCGCGAATTGCGCAACGCCGCCGACTGCCATGCCCTCGGTATCAGTCGCGACGCCATGGCGCCCGGCAGCGGCAATGCCGTGCCATCGCTGACCGAAGCCGTCGAGAACTACGAGCGCGGCCTGGTCGCCAGCGAGTTCGCCCGCCAGGAAGGCAACATCGCGCGTACCAGCGAAGCCCTCAAGATTGCCCGCACGACCTTGCACGACAAGCTGAAGAAGTACGGCCTGATCTGATCGGCCCTGGCCGTGGCTTGAATCAGCGCTCGGGCTTGTCTAACATCGCCGTATGGAAAACGCTGGGCCCAGCTATTCGATCTGCTACCTGCTCGACCAGAACGACGTGATCGTCGATGTCGGTCCGGGTTGGGACGAGTTCGCGCGCGAAAACGATGCGCCGGATCTCGATGCCGGCAAGGTGGTCGGGCGCAAGCTGATTGATTTTGTCGCCGGCGACGACAGCCGGATGTATGTCCGTGCCATCCTGCATTCGGCACGCCTGTTCCGGCGCCCCCTGGTGCGCACCTATCGTTGCGACTCGCCGGATCAGCGGCGCTTCATGGAAATGCGCCTGAGCCTGACCGAGGACGGCTTGCTCAAGTGGGAGCATCGCCTGCTGCGTACGGAGCAAATGCAGCGGCGCATGCGTTTTCGCGCTGCGGCGGGCGGGCGCACCGCCAGGCTGACCGTGCGCTGCAGCTGGTGCAACCGCCTGAAGCTGTCCACGCACTGGTATGAGCCGGATCAGGCGCCCTTGCCGCCGGATGCCGCCAGTGGCGAGGTGCTGGTGGTCTACGGGATTTGCCCGACGTGCCGGGGCGCCTAGCCAGGCTCGCTCACACCTTTTTGCCTCAACTGCCTTCGGCCTGACGTACGACGGCGATGTCGCGTGCCGGCGGGGTGCCGAACATGCGCCGGTATTCGCGGCTGAATTGTGACGGGCTTTCGTAGCCGACGCGATGTGCCGCCGAAGCGGCATCGTGGCGTTCGATCAGCATCAGGCGGCGGGCTTCCTGCAGGCGCAACTGCTTCTGGTACTGCAGCGGCGTCATCGCGGTGAGCGCCTTGAAATGATGGTGCAGCGACGACTTGCTCATGTTGGCGATGCCGGCGAGGTCGTCGATGCGGATCGGCTGGGCCAGGTTCTGCCGCAGCCAGCCGATGGTGCGCGCCACCTGGTGGCTGTGGTTGCCGCTCACCGCCACGTCGCGCAGGCGCGGGCCGAGCGGGCCGCTGAGCAGGTGGTAGAGCAGTTCGCGCTCGATCAGCGGGGCGAGCACCGGGATGTCGTCCGGCGTGTCGAGCAGTTGGGCCAGGCGGCAGGCCGCATCGGCAATGCGGGTTTCCAGCGGTGCCACGGCGAGCGCGCAGGCGACGCCGGATTCGCCGCGCGGCAGTGCCGGCAGCTGGTTGCAGATTTCGGCAATCTTGAGCGGGTCGAGGGCGACGGCCAGGCCGAGATAGGGTTCGCTCAGCGAGGCGCGGGTGATTTGTGCCGTCATCGGCAGGTCGACCGATGAGACCATGTAATGCCGCGCATCGTAGTCGAGGACCGCATCGCCCAGCGTGATCCGCTTGGCGCCCTGGGCCATCATGCCGAAAGCGGAGAGGGCGATCGTGCAGGTCGGCGAACTGACGCAGCTGCCGCGGAACAGCAGCAATCCCGGGACGCGCGTCGTGACGTTGCCATCGTTCGGGCAGTGGCGGTCAATCAGGTCGATCAGGTGTGATTGGCGCGGGGCGGGCGGGGGGCTGGAATCAATCCGGTCGGGCATGGTCAGAAGCAAGGTCAAGGTGTTCGCCAGCGTAGCTGCTTTGTCCTTTTTCAGCGAGAGGGCGAACTGCGTTTCTGGAGGATCAGGCAATAAGTTCGCAGTTTTGGGTTAGCGCTTGTCCGGCTGCCAGCCCCAAACTCTGCCCATAGCGTCGGTGGCAGGTACCGCCGGCAGACCAACCCCACCGAGGATTCCCGAGATGATTCAACTCAATGTGAATGGCAAGCCGGTCCGGCTTGATGTCGATCCCGATACGCCGCTGCTCTGGGCCTTGCGCGACACCCTGCAACTGACCGGCACCAAGTACGGCTGCGGCCAGGGCCTGTGCGGCGCCTGTACCGTGCATGTCGATGGCGCGCCGCTGCGCGCCTGTTCGACGCCGGTGTCAGCGGTGGTCGGACGCAAGATCAGCACCATCGAGGTGGTCGAGGCCGAGCGGGTCGGCCAGGCCGTGCAGGCGGCCTGGCGCAAGCTCGACGTCGTGCAGTGCGGTTACTGCCAGTCCGGCCAGATCATGAGCGCCGTCGCCTTGCTGCGCCAGAACCGCAAGCCGAGCGACGCCGACATCGACGCCGCCATGTCCGGCAACCTGTGCCGCTGCGCGACCTATGTCCGGATCCGCGCCGCCATCCACGAAGCTGCCCGCAGCCTGGCTTGAGGAGAATCAGCATGCGTGAAATGAACATTGAAAACCTGAGCCGCCGCCGTTTCCTGCAGGGCGGCGCCGGCCTCACCCTGGGCTTCTGCCTGCCGTCGCTGGTGGCCGCAGCAACGGCGGAAAAAATGCCGGTGGCGACCTTCGAAGCCAATGCCTTCCTGCGCATCGGCAGCGACAACACGGTGACTGTGCTGTCCAAGCACCTTGAAATGGGGCAGGGGACTTATACCGGCCTGGCGACCCTGCTCGCCGAAGAACTCGATGCCGACTGGGCGCAGGTGCGCGTCGAGGGCGCACCGGCCGATGCCAAGCGCTACAACAACCTGCTGATGGGGCCGATCCAGGGCACCGGCGGCAGTACGGCGATGGCCAATTCCTGGCAGCAGATGCGTCAGGCCGGTGCCGCCGGGCGGGCCATGCTGGTTGCGGCAGCGGCGCGGCAGTGGCAGGTGGCAGCGGACGAAATCGTGGTCGAGGCGGGCAAGCTGACTCACCCGGCCAGCAAGCGTTCGGCAAGCTTCGGGCAACTCGCCGAAGCGGCCGCCAGGGAAGCCGTGCCGAGCGAGGTCAAACTCAAGGATCCGAAGGATTTCAGGCTGATCGGCAAGACCGCAAAACGGCGCGATTCGGCCGACAAGACCAACGGTACGGCAAAATTCACGCAGGACGTGCAGTTGCCCGGCATGCTGGTCGCCGTCGTCGCGCATCCGCCGCAGTTCGGCGCCACGGTCAAGGCCTTTGATGCCAGCAAGACCCGGGCGATCAAGGGCGTGGTCGATGTCGTGCAGATTCCGCAAGGCGTCGCCGTGCTCGCCAAAGACACCTGGAGCGCCAAGCTCGGCCGCGATGCGCTGGTCGTGACCTGGGACGACAGCGCTGCCTTCAAGCTGGGCAGCGACGAAATCCTCGCCCGTTACAAGGAACTCGCCAAGACACCCGGTCTGGTGGCCCGCAAGGAAGGTGATGCCGCTGCTGCTTTCGCAGCGCCAGCCAAGGTGGTCAGGGCGAGCTACGATTTCCCCTATCTGGCGCATGCCGCGATGGAGCCGATGAACTGCGTCATCCAGCTCAAGCCCGATGCCTGCGAAGTCTGGAATGGCGAGCAGTTCCAGACGGTCGACCAGGGAAATATCGCGCATTTGCTCGGCCTCAAGCCGGAACAGGTGAAACTCAACATGCTGTACGCCGGTGGCAGCTTCGGCCGGCGCGCCTCGACGCATTCCGATTACTTGCTTGAGGCGGCGCACATCGTCAAGGCGATCGATGGCCGGGCGCCGGTCAAGCTGGTCTGGCTGCGCGAGGACGACATGCGCGGCGGCTATTACCGGCCGCTCTTCCATCACGCGCTGGAAGCGGCGCTCGATGGCAGCGGCAAGCTGGTCGGCTGGAAGCACCGGCTGGTCGGGCAGTCGATCATCGCCGGCTCACCGTTTGCCGGAATGATGATCAAGGATGGCATTGATGCGGTTTCGGTCGAGGGTGCAGCCAACCTGCCTTACGCCATTCCCAATCTGTTGGTCGATCTGCATACGCCGAGCGATATCGGCGTGCCGGTGCTGTGGTGGCGTTCGGTCGGTTCCTCGCATACCGCCTTTTCGACAGAAGCCTTCCTCGACGAGGTCGCGGCTGCTGCCGGCAAGGATCCGCTGGTGCTGCGCCAGGAACTGCTGGCGGCCCACCCGCGCTATCTCGCCGTGCTCAAGCTGGCGGCTGACAAGGCGGGCTGGGGAACGAAGCTCAAGGCCGGCAAGGCCGGGGAACGACGTGGTCGCGGCATCGCCATCCACGAATCCTTCCACAGCATCGTTGCCCAGGTCGCCGAAGTCACGGTAGCGAAGGACGGCAGCCTCAAGGTCGATCGCATGGTCTGCGCCGTCGATTGCGGCACGGCGATCAATCCGGACAACATCCGCTCGCAGGTCGAGGGCGGCATCGGCTTCGCGCTGTCGGCCGTGCTGCACGGTGAAATCACGCTCAAGGAAGGGCGCGTCGAGCAGGGTAATTTCGATGGCTACGCGCCGCTGCGTATCAACGAAATGCCCAGGGTGGAAGTGCATATCGTGCCCTCGGCCGCGCCGCCAACCGGGATCGGCGAACCGGGCGTGCCGCCGGTGGCGCCGGCCGTCGCCAATGCCATTGCGGCGGCGACCGGCAAGCGTGTGCATCGCCTGCCGATCCGGCCGGCCGACTTGCAGGCCTGAGCGGGAGGCGGACATGGATAGCCTGGATACGCAGGTGCTCGCCGCCGCCCGACGCTGGGCCAACGAGGGGCGGCGTTTTGCGCTGGTCACCGTGGCCCGGACCTGGGGCTCGGCGCCGCGCCCGCCCGGCGCCTGGATGATCCTGCGCGACGATGGCATGGTGCAGGGCTCGGTTTCCGGTGGCTGTATCGAGGACGACCTGATCCGGCGCAAGCTGGCCGGCGAGTTTTCCGATGGGCCACCGCAGGTCGTGCGCTATGGCGTGACACAGGACGAGGCGCACCGTTTCGGCCTGCCCTGCGGCGGCACGCTCGAACTGGTCGTCGAGGCGGCGCCTGATCTTGCTGCCCTAGAGATGCTCGCCGAACGCATCGCCGGCGGCCAGCTGGTGCGCCGCGAACTCGATCTGGCGAGTGGCCGGGTGTGCATTCATGCCGGCGCCGCCGGCGATGCGCTGGCCTGGGATGGCGCGACGCTGAGCACGCCGCACGGCCCGGCCTGGCGGCTGCTGATCATCGGCGCCGGCCAGATTTCGCGTTACCTGGCGAGCATGGCGCAGGCGCTCGGCTACCGCGTGCTGGTCTGCGATCCGCGCGAGGAATTCGCCGGCGAATGGGACGTCGCCGGCACAGAGCGTGTGCCCGGCATGCCCGACGACGTGGTCAACGAACTGGCGCTCGATCCGCGCAGTGCCGTGGTGGCGCTGACCCACGATCCCAAGCTCGACGACATGGCGCTGCTCGAAGCGCTCAAGTCGCCGGCCTTCTACGTCGGGGCGCTGGGTTCGCAGCTCAATAACGACAAGCGGCGCGCCCGCCTGCTCGAATATTTCGATCTGACCGCCGCCGAAGTGGCGCGCCTGCACGGTCCGGTCGGTCTGCCGATCGGCAGCCGGACACCGCCGGAAATCGCTGTTTCCATCCTGGCCGAGATGACCGCGGTCAAGAACTCGGTGCAGCCGGTGACAGCCGGCGCGGCGCGCGAAGCCGATCCTTACGCCTGCCGCATCGGATGAGCCGGGGCGTCGTCGGCATTCTGCTCGCCGCCGGTTTCGCCCGGCGTTTCGGCAGCGACAAGCGGTTGCAACGCCTGGCCGACGGTCGCGCGATGGCCGTGGTTGCCGCCGGTCAGTTGCTTCAGGCCGGTGTGCCGGTGATTGCCGTGCTCCGTCCGGAAGATGCGGAACTCGCCGAATTGCTTGCAGCGGCCGGGTGCGAGGTGGTCAACGCGGCGGCCGCGCAGTTCGGCATGGGCCACAGCCTGGCGGCAGGTGTCGCGGCGAGTCCGGATGCGGCGGGCTGGCTGGTCGCCCTGGCCGACATGCCGCGCCTGCAGGTGGCTTCGCATCGTGCCGTGCTCGCCGCACTGCACGCCGGCGCGAGCCTCGCGCGCAGCGAACATGCCGGGCAGGCCGGACATCCGGTCGGTTTTGCCGCGCGCTGGCGCGAACAACTGCTCGCGCTGAGCGGCGATGCCGGCGCGCGGCAACTGGTGCAGGCGGGCGCAGCCGAGCTGGTGCGCTGTCCGGTCGATGATCCCGGCGTATTGTTCGACGTCGATCTGCCCGGCGATCTCGCCTGAGCCGGCGGGCAAAATTGCCTGTTTTTTGTGGTCGACCGGTGGCCGGCTGGCGACATAGGGCCTGACGACAGGCGCCGCCTGGGCTATGATTGCCCGGTTGCCACAGGATAGATCCAAGAATGAACCCGACCCCCCTGAACGATGCCGATCTCGATCGTCTCGAAGAACTGCTTGAAGCCGATATTTTCAATGGCGATGCGATGCGCCTCGACGAAATCCAGGCCATTTTGTGCGCCGTCGTGAGTGGACCGGTGAGCGTGCCGCCGACCGTCTGGCTGCCGGAAGTGCTGGGCGAAGGCATGGCATCGGCCGAGGGCGATCCCATCCTCGGCGAAGCGGTCGAACTGCTGATGCGCCTCAACAATGACATCGCCGCCGCGCTGCTCGCCGATGAAACCGTGTCGCCGGTGCTCTATCCGCTCGACGAAAAATGCGAAGACTACGATTACGCCGCCTGGGCCGATTCCTACGTGTTCGGTGCAGGCATGGCCGGTGACTGGTACGAGCTGGCCGGCAAGCATGCCGACGATCTCTCGGAGCTGCTCGAGCCGATGTTCCTGTTGAACGGCATGCTCAAGGAAGACGTCGAGAAGAGCGGCGAGCGCTGGTTCGCGCCGGCCGAAGAAGCCCGCCTGGTTGCCGACATCCAGGAAAACCTGCCGGTGGTCGTGCAGACCCTGTACAACTTCTGGCGCAACAAGCGCGCCGGCGGTACGGTCAAGCGCGAAGAGCCGAAGTCCGGCCGCAACGATCCCTGCCCCTGCGGCAGCGGTCGCAAATACAAGCAATGCTGCGGCTCGCCGGAAAAGCTGAACTGATCCGGATCTGCCATGCAAAAGGGCCGCTCGACGAGCGGCCCTTTTGCTTTTTGGCATTTAGCCGAGGTCGACCGGTACGAACAGTCGCGAGTCGCCGCGTTCGACCAGGATGGCGACACGTTTGCCGGCCTTGCCGACCAGTTGGCGCAATTGTTCGGTGCTGCTTACCGCTTCGCCATTCACCGACAGGATGATGTCGCCGGGCTGGATGCCGGCGCGGGCAGCGGCACCACTGGCATTCTCGACCACGACGCCGCCCTTGAGCTCGGCGCGGCGCTGCTCTTCCGGCGTCAGGGCGCGTACCGCGACACCAAGCCGGCCCTTGTTGGGTTCGGCGCTGTCGTTGCTCGCCACCTTGGGCTCGCGGAAGCTGCCGACCTTGGCTTCGATGACGCGGCTGGCGCCGTTGCGCCAGATCTGCAGCTTGGCCGTCTCACCGGCAGCCATGCCGGCGACGATGGCAGGCAGTTCGCCGGAGCCGGCGATTTCGCGGCCGTTGATGGCGAGGATCACGTCGCCCGGTTCGAGGCCGGCCTTGGCGGCCGGGCTGCCTTTTTCGACCGAACTGACCAGTGCACCGTTGGGCTTCTTCAGACCGAAGGAATCGGCCAGCGACTGGTTGATGTCCTGGATGGTGACGCCGAGGCGGCCGCGCTGCACCTTGCCGCTGGTCACGATCTGCTTCTCGATGCCCATTGCGACTTCGATCGGGATGGCGAAGGACAGGCCCTGGTAGCCGCCGCTGCGCGAATAGATCTGCGAGTTGATGCCGATCACTTCGCCGGCCATGTTGAACAGCGGGCCGCCCGAGTTGCCGGGATTGACCGCGACGTCGGTCTGGATGAAGGGCACGTAGCTGCCGTCGGGCAGGGTGCGCGACTTGGCCGAGACGATGCCGGCGCTGGCGCTGTTCTCGAAGCCGAAGGGCGAACCGATGGCGAGCACCCATTCGCCGACGCGGGTGTTGGCGGCGCTGCCGATTTTCACGGTGGGCAGATTGCTGGCCTCGATCTTGAGCACGGCGACGTCGCTCGCCTTGTCGAGGCCTTTGACCTTGGCCTTGAATTCGCGCTTGTCGGTCAGCTTGACGGTGACTTCCTCGGCGCCCTCGACGACGTGGGCGTTGGTCAGGATGGTGCCGTCGCTGGTGACGATGAAGCCGGAGCCCTGACCGCGCACCGGCGTTTCACCGCCGCGTGGCTGGGCGCCGCGGAAACGGCGGAAGAATTCGTAGAAGGGATCGTCCGGATCGATCTGCAACTGGTCAGCCTGGTTGTTGCCGGTCTTGCGCGAACCGGTGACGCTGATATTGACCACGGCCGGTCCGTTGCGCTCGACGATGCTGCCCATGTCGGGCAGGGCGGCGCTCGGCGCGAAGGCCTGCGGCGCGGCGACGGGGGGCGGCAAGGTGGCGGCACTGGCTTCGCTGATCGTCTGGACGTGACCGAGCGAGTAGGCACCGCCGAGGGCGGCGGTCAGGACAAGGGCAAGAACGGTGAGTTTCAGTTTGCGTACGGGCATGGCTGCTTTCTCCATTTTGTCTTTGTGGAAAATCCGGTGATCGTGGTTCAGGGCATCTGCTCGAGGCTGCTGCGCGTCTGGCGGCGGTCGACTTCGACGCTGGCCAGCTGGGTGGCTGCGCTTGGCGCCCGCGCCGCCCGGGTATTGTTCTCGGCCATGGCGGCACCGCCGAACAGGGCGCCGCTGCCGCCGGCGAGCAGCGCCAGGCGCAGGATGGCCCAGCGCAGGTTGTGGAGCGGGGAACGGGCCGCCTGGCGCCGCTCGGGCAGGCCGAGGTAGGTGCGCGAGGTGGCAATGAAATTGGCGATGCTTGTCGCTTGCCGGGGATCGGTGATCAGCATGGCGGGGTCCTCTGCAAAAAAAAGCACAGATGCCATGTTTGCCCAGAACGCCGGATTTTCAAGTACCCTTTTTGCGACTGTTTGTATCACGATGTTGCCAAGGGTAATGCCATGAAAATCTACCTCGCCGGTCCCGATGTCTTTCGTCCCGATGCCCTGGCCTGGGCCGAAGAAGCGCGCCGTGCCTGTCATGCTGCCGGGCATTCGGCGCTGGTCCCGCTCGATGGCGTCGAAACGACGGCGACGGGCATCTATTACGCCAATATCGGCCTGATTCGCGCCGCCGATGCGGTAATTGCCAATCTCAACCCGTTTCGCGGTTGCGAGCCGGATTCCGGCACCTGCGTCGAGGTCGGCTTTGCGCTGGCGCTGGGCAAGCCAGTATTCGGCTATCTGTCCGTCGAAGAGGGAACGACCGAGCGCGTCGCCCGTCTGGCCGGGGCGCCGCTGGAAATTCGCGACGGCCGGGCAGTCGACCGTGACGGCCTGTTCGTCGAGGATTTCGGCCTGCCACTCAACCTGATGCTGGCGGTGCCGGTGCGTCTGGTGGTCGGCGGTCTGGACGAAGCGCTGGCGCTGTTGAACGCCGGCTAGGCGTTGAGGCGGGCGAGCGGGTCCTGGCGGTAATAGTCGCGGAGCAGGGCGTAGAGTTCGGGATATTCGGCGGTGAGCAGCGCCGGCTGCTCGAAGAAGTTTTCGCTGAGCACTGCGAAGAACTCCGCCGGATGCTCGCTGGCATAAGGGTCGATGCGCGTTTCCTCGCCGTTGTCCACGCGTTGGCAGAAGTCCTCCCAGGCGGCGAAAAACACCCTTTCCCAGCGGTCGACCGGTAAACCGGCATGCAAAGCCGGAATGCCGTCGGCTTCGCCGTTCAGCATGTCCAGCTTGTGGGCGAATTCGTGGATGACCACGTTGTAGCCGTCGCCGGCCATCTGCGCATCGCGCCACGAGATGATCAGCGGCCCGCCTTCCCAGGCTTCGCCGGAGAGCACGTCGTCGTATTCATGCACGACACCGTCTTCGTCGGCCATTTGCCGGGGCACGACGAATTCGTCCGGGTAGATCACGATGCCGACCCAGCCGCGATAGGCGCTCAGCCCGAATTCGAGGATGGGCAGGCAGCCCTGGGCGGCAATCGTGACGCACATCGCGTCGCTCAGTTCGAGGCCGCCGCCGGTGCTGAATTCCTTTTCGGCGAGGAATTCCTCGGCGAGCAATTTCAGCCTTTTTTGCTCGTCGACCGTCAGGACCGCGAGAAAGGGCAGGCCGGCGACGGTCTGCGCCCACAGCCCGGCGGCAATCTCGGGGCGGCGCCGGCCGCGCAGCCAGTCGAAGAGGCCCATTATTTCTTCGTGGTCAGCCAGATGCCGGTGAAGATCAGGGCGATGCCGAGGTAGTGATACCAGTACGGGATTTCGCCGAGGAACAGGGCCGAAAGCAGGGTGCCGAAGACCGGCATCAGGTGGATGAACAGGCTGGCCTTGTTGGCACCGACTTCGGCGACACCGCGGTTGTAGAAAATGTAGCCGACGAAGCTCGGAAAGACGCCGACGTAGGCAATCGAAGCGAGCGACGCGGCGTGCAGGTTGATCTGGCGGCCGCCGGCGATTTCCCAGAGATAGGCCGGGGTCAGCGCGAGCAGGCCGACCGCGGTCATCGCGCCGAGCATCAGCATCGGATGCACGCCGGCCGGACGCCAGGCGAGGCCGACCGTGTAGATGGCCCAGACCAGCACGGCGCCGAGCATCCAGACGTCGCCGAGATTGAGGTTGAGATGCAGCAGGATGTTGAAGTCGCCGTGCGCGACGATGGTCAGCGCGCCGCACAGCGAGATCAGCACGCCGAGGCCTTCAATCCGGCGCAGGTGCTTGCCGAGGAAGGCCCAGGAAATGGCGATGGTGGCGACCGGAATGAAGGAATTGAGCAGCACGGCATTGGTTGCCGAGGTGTATTGCAGCGCGATGTAGGCGAAGGTGTTGTAGCAGCCGACGCCGAGCACGCCAAGCAGCAGCACCGGTTTCCAGCCCTGTTTCAGTTGCGGCCACTGCGTTTTCAGGTGCGGCAGGGCAAGCGGCAGGACGAGCAGCAGGGCAATCGCCCAGCGCCAGAAGGCGAGGGCCATGGGCGGCACATCGGCGCGCACGCCGCGGCCGATGACCATGTTGCCCGACCAGAACAGCGCGGTCAGGGTCAGCAAGAGGTAGGGGCTGGTCAGGAAGTTGTGGTGTTTTGCAGTCATGGCGGGATTATGCCTGAGCCGGGAGAGGCCTTTCAGATGCGGTTATCCCCAATAGGGTTCCCGCTGTTTGTCGTGAAGGCATGTTTGCCGGCATCGCTTGCCGCTTCCCGGACGGTATAATCCGCAACATGGTTTCCGTCGTTCATTCCGTCGCCGCCCAGAGCGACTTCGATAAGTTCCTCGCCACCCTTTCTGCAGGGCTGGCCGAGCCCGATGCAGAGCGCCTGAAAAAGGCCGTTGAATACGCCTGGGAGAGCTACGGCGACCGGGTGCTCGGCAGTGGCGAGCGGGTCTGGTCGCACGCGTTGGGTATGGCGGTGATCATCGCCGGTCTCAAGCTCGACGCCGAATCGCGCATCGCCGCCATGCTCTTTGCCATTCCGTCCTACGACGAGCATGGCGTGGCGCGCATCGAGGAAAAGTTCGGCAAGCCGGCGGCACATCTGGTCGCTGGCGTTTCCCGTCTCGACCGTCTGCGGCCGATTACCAAGGGCTTTGTCGCGGCCAACATCGAGGCCGGCGAAGTCAATCCGGCCGAGGTCAAGGCGCAGGTCGAAGTGCTGCGCAAGATGCTGCTCGCGATGGTCGAGGACATCCGCGTCGTGCTGCTGCGCCTGGCCAGCCGGACGCAGACCTTGCGCTTCTACGCGGCCAACCCGGACGACCTGCGTGTCCAGGTGGCGCGCGAGACGCTCGAACTCTATTCGCCGCTCGCCAACCGGCTCGGGGTCTGGGAACTGAAGTGGGAGCTGGAAGACCTGTCTTTCCGCTTCATCCACCCGGATACCTACAAGAAAATCGCCAAGCTGCTCGACGAGAAGCGTAGCGAGCGCGAGCAGTTCATCGTCGATGCGGTGGCCAGGGTGCGTCAGGAGCTGGCAGCGGTGGACGTTGAAAAGGCCGAGATCTATGGCCGGCCGAAGCACATCTACAGCATCTGGAACAAGATGCGCAAAAAGGGCGTCGAGTTCTCCGAGGTCTATGACGTGCGCGCCCTGCGCATCATCGTCGACGACCTCAAGGACTGCTACACCGCGCTCGGCATCGTGCATAACCTGTGGTCGCCGATTTCCAAGGAATTCGATGACTACATCTCGAATCCCAAGGGCAACAACTATCGTTCGCTGCATACTGCCGTGCGCTGCCCGGACGGGCGCAGCCTGGAAATCCAGATACGCACCTGGGAAATGCACAAGCACGCCGAACTCGGCGTGGCTGCCCACTGGCGCTACAAGGAAGGCAGCAAGCGGGCGGGTGGCGATGACTACGACGACAAGATCGCCTGGCTGCGCCAGCTGCTGACCTGGAAGGATGAAGTCGCCGACAGTTCCGACTGGGTGTCGCGCTACAAGCAGGCGGCGCTCGACGAGACCCTCTACGTCATGACGCCGCAGGGCAAGGTGGTTGACCTGCCGCAGGGTTCGACGCCGGTCGACTTTGCCTACCGCGTACATACCGATCTCGGCCATCGCTGTCGCGGTGCCAAGGTCAATGGTCATCTGGTGACGCTGAATACGCCGCTCGAGACCGGGCAGCAGGTGGACATCATCACCGCCAAGGTCGGCGGGCCGTCGCGCGACTGGCTCAATCCGACGCTCAACTACATCCATACCAAGAGCGCGCGGGTCAAGGTGCGTGCCTGGTTCTCCAACCTGGCGCTGGAAGAAACCCTGGCCGAAGGCCGGGCCATTGTCACCAAGGAATTGCAACGCGCCGGCCAGACCAGCGCCAATATCGAGGAACTGTCGCACAAGCTCGGTTTCTCGCGCGCCGACGACATGTATATCGCTGCGGCGCGCGGCGAGATGAATCTGCGCCAGTTCCAGGCGGTGGCGCGCGGTGGCGACCTGCTTGCTGAAACGCTGGCGCCGGACGAGGTGCAGACGCGGCCGAGCAAGCCGGTCGAAGGCAATCAGGGCATCCTGATCGTCGGCGTGGACAAGTTGCTGACGCAGCTCGCGCGCTGCTGCAAGCCGGCGCCGCCCGACGAGATCCAGGGTTTCATCACGCGCGGCAAGGGCATCTCGATCCACCGCATGGATTGCTCCAATTTTGCCAATCTTGCGGCGATGCATCCGGAGCGCGTCATCGAGACCGACTGGGGCGTGCAGACGACTGGCGTTTTCGCCGCCGACATCGTCGTCGATGCGCACGACCGGCAAGGCCTGCTGCGCGACATTTCGGAAATCTTCACGCGCGAAAAGCTCAACGTCGTCGGCGTCAATACCCAGTCCAAGCAGGGCAAGGCGCACATGAGCTTTACCGTCGAAATCACCAACCTGCAGCAGATGCAGAAAACGCTGACCCTGATCCACGATGTGGAAGGCGTGGTCGGCGTGCGTCGCGCCTGACCGGAGAACAGCGATGAAGGGAAATTTTGCGGCCATTGCGCTGGCGGTGATCGGGGCGCTGGCCCTGGCGGTCAATCTCGATCTGCTCGAAATCGACCTGGTCAATCTGCTGCGCAAATGGTGGCCGCTGGCGCTGATTGCGCTGGGCGTGGCGCTTTACTTCACGCCGGACGACCAGCCGCGCCGCTAGGCATGGTCCCGCTGTCTGCGGGGCTGCATTGGCAGCTGCGGTGAACAAGCAAAAGGGCAGAAATGCGGCGAGTACCGCATTTCTGCCCTTTTTTCAGAGTCGACCGTTCAAACGCCGCCCAGCGTCAGGCGCAGTTCGCCCTGCGCATTGTGCGGCTTGGCGCGGGCCGAGCGGCGGCGCTGGTACACGCCCTGGCTGTTCATGTCCCAGCCCTGCTGGTTGTCGGCCATGTAGAACTTGAGGCCTTCGGTGATGACGCGCTTTTTCAGCTTGGGATCGAGAATCGGGAAGGCGAGTTCGATGCGCTTGAAGAAATTGCGCTCCATCCAGTCGGCGCTGGACAGATAGACCGATTCCTTGCCGCCGGCGAAGAAATAGAAAATCCGGTGGTGTTCGAGGAAGCGGCCAATGATCGAGCGGACGCGGATGTTGTCCGACAGCCCCGGCACGCCCGGGCGCAGCGCACAGACGCCGCGCACGATGAGGTCGATCGAGACGCCGGCCTGCGAGGCTTCGTAGAGGGCGTTGATGACCTCGGCTTCGAGCAGCGAATTCATCTTGGCGACGATGCGCGCCTTGCCGCCGGCGCGTGCCGTTTCGGCCTCGGCCTGGATCGCGGCGACGACGTTCGGTTGCAGCGTGAATGGCGCCTGCCACAGGTGTTTCAGCGTGCGCGCCTTGCCCAGACCGGTCAACTGCTTGAAAACCTCGGAAACGTCGTGGGTGATTTCCTCGTTGGCGGTCATCAGGCCGAAGTCGGAGTAAAGGCGGGCGGTGCGCGGGTGATAGTTGCCGGTGCCGAGATGGGCGTAGCGCTTCAGGCCGCCTTCTTCGCGGCGCACGATGAGCAGTGCCTTGGCGTGCGTCTTGTAGCCGACCACACCATAGACGACATGCGCGCCGACTTCTTCAAGCTTGGTCGCCCAGCTGATGTTGGCTTCCTCGTCGAAACGCGCCATCAGCTCGACGACGACGGTGACTTCCTTGCCGTTCTGCGCGGCGCGGATCAGCGACTGCATCAGCACCGAGTCGGTGCCGGTGCGATACACCGTCATCTTGATCGCGACGACATTCGGATCGCTGGCCGCCTGGTTGAGCAGCTCGATGACCGGCGAGAACGACTGATAGGGATGGTGAAGCAGGATGTCGCCACGGCGGATGCTGGCGAAAATATTGACGCCCTTGCCAACCGCCTTGGGGATGCCGGGGACGAAAGAGGAAAACTTCATCTCCGGGCGGTCGACCCAGTCCGGCACCTGCATCAGGCGGACGAGGTTGACCGGGCCATGCACGCGGTAGAGGTCGGCATCCTTGAGGCCGAACTGGGCGAGCAGGAATTCGGTCATTGCCGGCGAGCAGTTGTCGGCCACTTCGAGACGCACGGCATCGCCGAAATGGCGGTGCGGCAGTTCACCCTGCAGCTTGGTGCGCAGGTTGGTGACTTCTTCCTCATCGACGAAGAGGTCGGAATTGCGCGTGGCGCGGAACTGGTAGCAGCCGAGCACGCTCATGCCGGTGAACAGTTCGCCGACAAACTCGTGCAGGATGGACGACAGGAAAACGAAGCCGTATTCGCAACCGGCGAGTTCTTCCGGCAGGCGGATGACGCGCGGCAGGACGCGCGGCGCCTGGACGATGGCGGCGTTGGAGCTGCGCCCGAAAGCGTCCTTGCCTTCGAGTTCGACGGCAAAATTGAGGCTCTTGTTGAGCACCTTGGGGAAGGGGTGCGACGGGTCGAGTCCGATCGGCGTCAGCACCGGCACCATCTCGCGGATGAAGTAATTGCGGATCCATTCGCGCTGCGCTTCGTTCCAGGACGAGCGGCGCAGGAAGCGGATGCCTTCTTCGGCGAGCGCCGGCAGGATCACGTCGTTGAGGTGCTGGTATTGCTCGGTGACGATCGCATGCGCCTCGGCCGAGACCAGGCGGAAGGCCTCATGCGGCGTCTTGCCGTCGGTGGTGAGGACCTGCGCGTTGGCCTTGACCTGTTCCTTGAGGCCGGCCATGCGGATCTCGAAAAACTCGTCCATGTTGCTGGACACGATGCACAGGAAGCGCAGGCGCTCGAGCAGCGGCACCCGTTCGTCTTCCGCCTGGGCCAGCACGCGCCGGTTGAAGGCGAGCATGCCGAGTTCGCGGTTGAGATAATTCTCGGTCGGGAAGCGGGGTTTGATTTGGGGATGATGCATCGCGCGCTCCAAGTGTTTTCTGAAGTATATTCCTTAAGCCCATCATTTTGTTGCACTAATGTTTCAGTGTGATGACATGGGATGGGCCTGTGGCAGCGGCGGCGCGGTCCACGAAAAACGCCGCCTGTTAAGGCGGCGTTGGCTTTCTGCTGCGGATAATCGCTTATTGCTTGATCGCTTCGATAGCGACTTCGATGCGCACTTCGTCACCGACGTAAGGCGCGTACTTGCCGGCATTGAATTCCGAGCGCTTGACCACGGTCCAGGCATTGGCGCCGATCGCATCCTTCTTCAGCATCGGGTGCGGCATGGCCTGGAAGGAGGTCACGGTCAGGGTCACCGGCTTGGTGACGCCCTTCAGGGTCAGGTTGCCTTCGACGCTGACCGGCTTGTCGCCTTCGAAGACGACCTTGGTCGACTTGAAGGTGGCGGTCGGGTACTTGGCGGTGTCGAGGAAGTCTTCACCCTGGATGTGCTCGTTGAAGGTGTCGAAGCCGGTATCGACGGATTTGGTGTCGATCACGATGTCGACCGAGCCGGTCTTGGCGACCTTGTCGAAAACGACCTTGCCGCTGTTCTTGTTGAAGCGCGACAGCTGGGTCGAGTAGCCGAAGTGGCTGTACGAGAAGCGCGAGAAGGTGTGGGTGCTGTCGGCAACGTAGGTTTCCGGGGCGGCCAGCGCCGGGGCGGCGGCAGCGGCGGAAAGGACGAGGGCAGCGGCGATCTTGTTGAATTTTTGCATGGTGATTCTCCTGTTTGGGGTTGGGGTCTTACTTGCTGTTGGCGGTGATGTGGAACTTGATCAGGACGTCGTTGGCGACGATGTCGAACTTGGCCCAGGAACCTTCGCCGATAGCGAAATCGGCGCGGCGGATGGTGAAGCTGCCGTCGAAGGCACCGCTCTTGCCCTGTGCCGTGAAGGTGGCGGGGACGACGACGGCCTGCGTCTTGCCCTTGATGCTGAGCTGGCCGGCGACTTCGTACTTGTTGCCACCGAGCGGCTTGACGCCGGTGGAGACGAAACGCGCGGTCGGGAAGGCCTTGGTGTTAAACCAGGGCTTGCCGGCCACTTCGTCGTCGCCTTCCGGGGCGCCGGTGTCGACGCTGGCCAGTTCGACATCGAAGCTGGCGCTGGCCGACGCCGGGCGGGCCGGGTCGAAGGCGAGCTGGCTGGAAAAGCGCTTGAATTTGCCGTCGACCGCCACACCCATCTGCTTGTAGGTGAAGTTGATGGCGCTCTTGTCGGCCTGAACCTGGGTGTATTCGGCAGCCTGGGCCGCGAAGGCGGTGGCCAGTGCGAAAGCGAGGGCGATGCGTTTCATGTCAGTTCTCCTTGGCGTGACGGGGCAACATGCGGGTCAGGATGTCGTCCTTGTCGATGAAGTGGTGCTTGAGGGCGGCGGCGATATGGGCGAGCAGGGTGAGGATGAAGAGGATGGCGAGTGCTGCATGGACTTCGGCTAGTTGCGCGCCGAGTTCCTTGTTCTTCTCGAGCAGGTCGGGAATCGGCAGGATGCCGAACCAGACGGTCTGGAAGCCCTTGGCCGAACTCATCAGCCAGCCGGACAGCGGAATCGCCAGCATCAGCAGGTAGAGCGCCAGATGGCCGGCATGCGCGGCGAGTTGCATCAGCTTCGGCATGCTCGCCGGCAGGGCGGGCGGCCGGTGCGCGATGCGCCAGGCGAGGCGGACCAGGACGAGCAGGAAGGCGGTGACGCCGGCCCACTTGTGCCACGAGTAGAGCTGCAGCTTTTCCGGCGACAGCGGCAGGTCATGCATGTAGAAACCAAGCGCGAGCAGGCCGATGAGCAGGATCGCCATCGCCCAGTGCAGGCCCTTGGCGGTGCGGGTGTAATGAGTGGACACGGTCAACCTCCTTATTGGGGCAAAAATGAATAGGCATCCATGGCGATCACGTAATCGTCGATGCCGGCATGGAAACGTTGGGCTTGGGCTGCCTCGCCGCCGGCGCCAAGTGCGACAAAGAGCGGCAGCAAATGTTCCTCGCTGGGTTGTGCCTGGACGCCCCCCGGGCTTTGTCGGCGGTAGTCGAGCAGGGCGTCGATGTCGCCAGCCTGCAGGCGCTCGCTCAGCCAGTCGGTGAACTCGCGCACATAGGCCGGTGTCTGACCACCATTGCGCCAGGCCATCTGGTAGTCGCGCAGGTTGTGCGTGACATTGCCCGAGGCGATCACGAGAAAGCCTTGCGCGGTCAGCGGGGCGAGCGCCCGGCCGAGTGCGTAAGCCTGTTGCGGTCCGCCATGACTCTGGATGGACAGCGGGATGACCGGTACGTCGGCCTCCGGGAACATCAGGCGCAGCGGCACCCAGGCGCCGTGATCGAGGCCACGGCCGGCATCGCTGGCGACCGGCAGGCCGGCGGCACGAATCGCCGCCACCACTTCGTCGGCCGCTTCGCGGCAGCCGGTGGCCGGGTAGTTAAGCGCATAGAGCTCTTCCGGGAAACCCCAGAAGTCATGAATGGTTTCCGGCCGGACGGCGTAGCCGACGGTCGGCTCGGCCGTATCCCAGTGCGCGCTGACGATGATGATGGCGCGCGGCAGCGGGAGCTGGCGGGCTGCCGTGGCTATCGCCGCACCGGCTGCGCCCGGGCGCAGCGCGAAAGTCGGCGCGCCGTGCGGAACGAAGAGAGCGGGTAGGGACTGTGTCATTGCTGCGACTCCTGATGCGATGGGCGTACTGTAGTCCTCCTTTTTGCAGCGAAATAGCAGACAATCGGCAAATGTTTATTGCCGGATGAGCAACAATGGATAGGCTCGAAGCCATGCATCTCTTTGTGCGTGTTGCCGAACTGGGCAGTTTCTCGGCGGTGGCGCTGCAACTGGGCCTTGCCCGTTCGGTGGTGACGCGCCAGATTGCGGCGCTCGAAGCGCATCTCGGTGTCAAGCTGATGGTGCGCAGTACGCGCCGCCTGGCGCTGACCTCGGCCGGCACCGCCTACCTGGAAAAATGCCGGGTCATCCTCAATCTCGTCGAGTCGGCCGAGACCGACGTTGCCGAGGAGCGCCTGACACCGCGCGGCAATATCCGCATCAGCTTGCCGCTCAGCTTCGGCCTCAAGCGCCTGGCGCCGCTGCTGCTCGATTTTTCGCAGCGCTATCCCGAGGTCGGCCTCGAGATGGATTACAGCGACCGCCGGGTCAAGCTGATCGAGGAGGGCATTGACCTGTCGATTCGCATTACCCGGCGCCTCGAACCCGGCGACGTGGCGCGCAAGATCGGTCACAGTCGCATGCTGGTGCTCGCCGCGCCGGACTACCTTGCGCGGCATGGCCGGCCGCGCCATCCGTCAGAGCTGGCGCACCACGAATGTCTGGGCTATACCGCGGGCGGCGGCAACCTGGCCTGGCAGTTCATGGTTGCCGGGCAACTGGAAAGCTTTGTCGTGCACAGCCGCATCAACGCCAACAACGGCGACGTGCTGACCGAAGCCGCGGCGCAGGGGCTGGGCATCACCTGCCAGCCCGATTTCATCATCGACGACTATCTGGCATCCGGCCGGGTCGAGGCCATCCTTGATGATTTTCCGATTCCCGAACTCGGTATCTACGCGATGCTGCCGAGCAACCGGCATGTGCCGCACCGGGTGCGCGTGCTGATGGATTTCCTTGCTGCCGGACTGGCCGAGCCGGCAATTTAGGCGTTTTTCCGGCGTCGACCGGTCGACGCCGGAATTTTTGCCGTTTTCAGGCGGTGAGCAGAGCCTGCAGATGGCTGAAGAAAGCCTTGTCGCGCTCGTATTGTCCTTCGGCCAGGAAGCCCTTGTTTTCCTCGATGGAGGCCAGGTAATTGCTGATGATGCTGCGGTAGCTTTCCATCTTGTCCGGGGCATGGAGCAGGCCCTGGCTTTGCCCGTCGATCTGGATGCCATAGACCGAATCGTGCATCATCAGGCTGTAGGTCATCATCATCCCCTGGTCCATGTCGGCCGTGGCCTGGAACCAGGCCTCCTTGAAGGCTTCGGGGGCATTGCTGGGCGGGAAGGACATGGTTCGGGCGGCGCCTACCTCTTCGATTCCGTCGGCGTTCAGGTCTACCGCGTAGCCTTCGGGCAGCAGCAGGTTTTCGGCGCCTTCCTCGCTGATGGAGGCGGTATCGATACGGTCGGCGAGGCAGTGGTTCTGGCGCACGGCATCGAGCTCTTTCGCCGACAGCGAGCCGAGAAACTGGCGGGCATTGTCCATGCCGCCCGAACTGTAGGCCTTGTTCAGCACCTCGGCGTAGAGGGCCTGGCTTTCGCAGCTGACGCCGCGCAGGGCGGAGAGTTCGGCATGCGTGCTGCCGAGGATGTCGGTCAGTGATTGGCTGGCAGTGTCACTTTCGCTGCTTGCCGATGTCGGGTTTTGCGCTGCAAATGCGGCCTGGTAAGCCGCGTAAAAACTGCTGTCCGGTGTTTCGCGATAGCCGTGGCGTTGCGCCGCAGTGATCGGTGTGCCGACGTTTCTGACTTCCATGATCTTGCCTTTCTCCCGGAAATATTTGCCGTTGTCAGCCCGTTTTGCCGGTCATTCGATGGCTTTTCGGCCATTGCCGGCCGACTTGGGCTTGCCCGGGGAAATTAGCAGGGAATATGCCAGTTGAGCGGCATGGCGAGCCGGCCGCTCAGGCGCAATGCTCGATTGTGCGCCGGATCAGGATGCCGCTGCCCAGTGCATTCATAGCTGCCTCGCGGCAGGCCAGCGTGCGGAAGTGGCGGCGAAAGCGGCTTTCATCGCGCAGGACCAGCGCGGCCGGCTGGTCGTGGTTGCCACTGAAATAGGCGAGCCCGGCAGCGTCCAGCCAGGCCGCCATCTGCTCCGGGTCGGCATCGCTTTTTTCATATTCGGCATCGGGCATGGCGAAGACCCAGGCCGCAGCATGCACGCTGACGCCGGGCGCCAGTTCGCAATGGAGCAGTGCCTGCACGGCGGCAGGGCCGCTCAGCTTGATATCGGCGAAGTGGATGATGTCAGCCATGCGGGAAGTATACGAAACTTCATGCCGAGTTGTTCGCGTCAGACCAATTTGTCGGGGGCTTGCATGGGGCTTACCCGTTTATTGGTAGCTAGCCTTTTGGCATTATTCATCTGGCCTGTTGTTTTTCCGGTTGGCCTTGTCTGGTGCTGTTCTTCGGGCTTCCGCTTCTGCTAAGCTGCGCTTTCCCCAAGCCGGAGTGTTCTGATGCGGATCATGATCGTCGATGACAATGCAGCCATGCGCAAGGTGCTTGCCGCACTGTTTGCCGCGGCTGGTTACGAGGTTGTAGGCTCGTTCGGCGATGGCGAAGGTCTGGAAGAGCATGTCCGCTACATCCTGCCCGATGTGTTATGCCTCGATTACCACCTGCCGGGGCGCGACGGGCTGACCATCATCAAATCGATCCAGGCGGAATGGCCGCAGATCGACGTTGTCTTCATGACTGCTTCGGCGGAAACGGACATCGAGGAGCGGGCTGCGGATGCCGGGGCTTCCGGCTTCATCCGCAAGCCTTTCGGTCAGGTACAGATCATTGCCGAATTGCAGGCGGTTGCCGATACCCGCCATGCGGCGAATCATCAGACCAGTACCGGCGCGCCCAAGGCGCCGGCGCCGGTGCGCGGCAAGCGGGAGACGGCGGTGATCGCTGATGACAATGGCTCGGTGCGTCTGGTGCTCAAGGGCTTGCTCGAAGAAAGCGGCCTGACCGTCGTGCAGTCGGTGGCGAACGGGGCCGAGGCGGTGCAGGCGGCACGCAATCATCAGCCGCGGGTGCTCTGCCTGGACGTCAATATGCCGGTGATGGGCGGCCTGGAAGCCTTGCCGCAGATTGTCGAAGCCAGCCCGCAAACCTCGGTGATCATGGTTACCGGCTGTGCCGACAAGACGCTGGTCGGCCAGGCGGCCGGCCTCGGCGCTGTCGGCTACATCATCAAGCCCTTGCGTCCGGCCTACGTCGAAACCTTCATCCGCCGCTTGCTCGGTCGCTGAAACAGCGGGTCAGCGCGCTGCTGACAGCCATTTGAGCAGCGTCGCAAACAGGATTTCCGGATCGACCGGCTTGGCAATGAAGTCGTCCATGCCGGCTTCCATACAGCGCGCCTTGTCCTCGGCGAAGGCATTGGCGGTCATTGCCAGAATCGGCAGCCTGGCGCAGCCGGGCAACTCGCGAATGCGCCGGGTGGCTTCCAGACCATCCATGCGCGGCATCTGCATGTCCATCAGGATCAGTTTGTAAGGGTGCTGGCTGGTCATGGCGACCGCTTCGACCCCGTCTTCCGCGACATCGACGGCAAGCTCAAGATCACTGAGGATTTCGAGGGCGATTTCGCGGTTGATCGGTTCATCCTCGACGAGCAGGATGCGGCTGCCGGCATAGTTGCTGTGCAGCATTTCTTCCGCCTGCTGTGCCTTGGCCGCCATGGGCTTCGGCGTGTCCTGCTTGTCGCGGGGCAGCCTGACGGAAAACCAGAACAGGCTGCCTTCCCCCTCGCGACTGCTGACGCCGGCATCGCCGCCCATCAGCTGGGCGAGACGGCGCGTAATGTTGAGGCCCAGTCCGGTGCCTCCGTGATGGCGGGTGGTTGAGTTGTCGGCCTGTTCGAAGGCCGAGAACAGGCGTTGCTGGGCTTCCTCGCTGATGCCGCTGCCGCTGTCCTCGACTTCGAAGCGGAGGTGGACATCATCTGCCGACTGTTCGATGAGCCGGGTGCGCAGCGTGATGTGGCCGCTGTCGGTGAATTTGACGGCGTTGATCACGTAATTGAGCAGGGCCTGCCGGATGCGGGTCGGGTCGCCGAGCAGGTTGCCGGGCAGGGCGCTGGTTTCGACGCGCAGGTCGAGGTGCTTGGCGTGCACGCGCTCGGCCATCAGCGAGACGGCATCGGCAACCAGCGCGCCGACATGGACCGGGATCGATTCCAGGGTCAGTTTGCCGGCCTCGATTTTCGACAGGTCGAGAATGTCGTTGATGATCGCCAGCAGGTGCTGGCCGGCCACCTCGATCTTGCCCAGACGTTCGGCCTGCTGCGGCGTGATGTTGTCCCGCCGCAGCAGGTGCACCATGCCGGTGATGGCATTCATCGGGGTGCGGATTTCATGGCTCATGTTGGCCAGGAAGGAGCTCTTGGCGCGGTTGGCCGCTTCGGCTGCCGTGGCATGGGCTGCCAGCTCGGTATTGAGCGCGGCGATCTGGCGGGTGCGTTCGCTGACCAGTTCCTCAAGGTGCAGGCGATAGCGTTCCAGTTCCTCGATGTTGTGCTTTTTCTCGGTGACGTCTTCCTTGACCGAGAGGTAATGCGTGATCCGGCCATCGCTCTGGCGGATGGGCGAAAAGATCTGGTGCTCGATGTAGGTTTCGCCATCCTTGCGCCGGTTGATGAACTCGCCCTGCCAGGGGTGGCCGTTGCCCAGTGCCTGCCACAGCGCCGCATAGGTCTCCGGCGGCGTGCGGCCGGACTGCAGGAAGCGCGGATTGCGCCCGATCACTTCGTCGAAGGTGTAGCCGGAGGTCTTGCAGAATGCTTCATTGACGTATTCGATCTCGCATCGCTTGTTGGTGATGATGATCGAGTTCGGACTTTGCTCAACCGCCTGCGACAGCTTGCGCAGCTTCTCTTCCGACGCACGCTGGGCACTGACATCGAACCAGGCGACGACCGTGCCGATACTTTCACCGTCCTGAATGACCGGTCGGCCCCAATACTCGACGGGGATGGCTGTGCCGTCCTTGCGCCAGAAGACTTCGCCTTCGACATGGACGCCGTGTTCGGCAATTGTCGCCAGCGCGGCTGGGCAGGCGCTGGCCGGATAGTGGCTGCCGTCGGCATGCGAGTGGTGAATGAAGCTGTGCATGCGCTGGCCGAGCAGTTCGCTCTCGTCGGCATAGCCGAGCAGCTCGATGCAGGCGCGGTTGACGAAGATGCAGGTGCCGTTGCGGTCGGTGCCGTAAATGCCTTCCGCCATCGAGTCGAGGAGCAGGCGGAATTTTTTCTCGCTCTGTTCCAGCCGCGCGAGGGATTCACCCTGGGCCCGGTTGGCTTCGCGTACGGTCCGGAAATAGAGCCAGCCGCCATAAATGGAGAAAAACAGCAGCCCGCCGGCGATTGCCAGGAGTACGAAGAGCCAGGTCTGGTTGCCCTGGATATCCGGCCAGGATTCGAGATAGTGCGGCAGGTAGACGCCGATCCCGTCAGCCGGCAAGGTTTGCTTTTCGAGAATCAGGGGGGCGCTGCGGCGACTTTTCAACAAGTCGGGAAAGCGCTCATCGCCCCAGCTCGCCAGTTGCATCGGCTCGGGTTTTGCCAACTGGTAACGCTGCAGGCGCTGACTTTCACTCAACTGCGCCAGGGTGTTGCCGGGCACGGTATGCCACAGCAAGGCAGGGTCGGTGGAGGAAACAACGACGCCATGGGCGTCCGTCAGAAAGACGCCGCTGCCGGCGAAATGCTGGGTCAGGCTGCGAATGTTGAGCTTGACCGCTATCGAGCCGAGATTCCTGCCTTCGGCCAGTACCGGTGCGGCGAAATAGAGGCCGGGGATACGGCTGACCTTGCCGACGGCAAATTGCCGTCCGGGCTTGCCGGCTTGCGTGCTGCGGAAATAGTCGCGTTCGCTGAAGTCGGTACCGACAAAACTGTCCGCTTCGCCGGCATTGCTGGCGGCGACGCTGCGGCCATCGGGCGTCATGATCCAGATGACGTCGGCCTTGAGTATTTTTGCCTGGCTCTGCAGATAGCGATTGAGTTCTGCCAGTTGCTGGCTTTCACCGCGCGGCTGGCCCGGGCTGTCCTTGCCGGGAGCCCGGACGGCAGTCGCTCCGGCGAGCTTGTACAGCAATTGCCGGATGGCGGGTTCATGTGCCAGCGCTTCCGGCAGCGCGGCCTGCCAGTTCAGGGTTTCCTGGATGCTGGCGGTGACATAACTCAATTGCCGGTGTGCGGTTGCGGTTTCCTGTTGATGGAGTTCGGCGGTCAGGCGGGCGGTGTAGAGCGAGGCAAGTATCCAGGCGATCCCCGTCCAGATCAGTCCCATGGTCAGCAATGGCCGGTAGTGGGCGGTATCGAATGCCATGGCGTGACGTTTACCGATGGCGGCAACGATCATCGCGATGATGATGGCAATGGTGGCCAGTGCGAGCGCCGTGGCGAGCAGGGATGGTGTCAGTTGGGAAACGGGAATGCCGGCATCGCCGTCGCGAACGAAATAAGCCGCCGCCATCGCGGTGTAGTGCATGCCGGAAATCGCCAGTCCAAGGGTGCTTGCCGCGGCCAGGTTGGCCCATGGGCCGCTGGGCAGCCAGTGGTCGATTCTTGCCTTGAGCCAGAGCGCAGGGATGGCCAGGCATACGGCGACGGCCAGCGAGAGGAAAAACAGCGTCCGGTCGTAGCGGACCAGTCCGTCGAGGCGCATGGCGGCCATGCCGGTGTAGTGCATGAGGCCGATGCCGAGCGCGATCAGGGTGCCACCGAGCAGCAAGGATGCTGTGTCGAGGTGCTTGCGGCTGATCAGCGCTAGCGCCAGGCTGCAGGCCAGCATGCCGGGGATGATGGAAGCAGCCGTCAGCCAGGGCGAATAGGCGACGCTGCAGGGGAGCTGGAAAGCCAGCATGCCGACGAAATGCATCGCCCAGATGCCGAGGCCCATGGTGATGCCGCCTGCCATAAGCCAGTTGCGGCGTTGTCGGTGATCATCGAGTCGGGCTGTCAGGTCGGTGACGAGCAGGGCGGCAAAGGCAGCGAAGATGGCAATCAGCAAGGAAGCCACGACCAGCAACGGGTTGTACTGACCAATGTAGAGAAGGCTTTCGGGGGGCGCGCTGCTGACGAGTTCGAGCATGAAGGGGCGGTTGCCTGTGTTTTTTGGCTGCTGGGCCGGAACGGTGTATATCTTAAGGCAGAGTGCCCCCCTTTGATTGGCATCCCTGACGGTAAACGCCTGTCAATTGTCGTATTTCGGGTGTGTGCCGCATATTTTTGCGTTTTTCGATGAAATTATTTTGCTGATGCAAGGTCAGAGTCGCTCTGGCGCTTTCGCCATCACCAAAACATGGAGCACAACATGAGCAATTCCGTAACCCTGGGCGGCAATCCGATCGAAGTGGGCGGCGTCTTTCCCGCCAAGGGCAGCCAGGCTCCGGCCTTTACGCTGGTCGGCAAGGATCTGGCCGATGTCACGCTGGTCAGCCTGGGCGGTCAACGCAAGATTTTGAACATTTTTCCCAGTGTCGATACACCGACCTGTGCCACCTCGGTGCGCAAGTTCAACCAGTCGGCCAATGAGCTGAAGAACACCGTCGTGCTGTGTATTTCGGCCGATCTGCCGTTTGCGCAAAGCCGTTTCTGCGGTGCCGAAGGCCTGGCCAACGTGCAAACGCTGTCGACCATGCGCGGCCGTGATTTCCTGACCGCCTACGGCGTCGCCATCGCCAGCGGGCCGCTCGCCGGGCTGGCGGCGCGCGCCGTCATCGTGCTTGATGAAAACAATCAGGTACTGCACAGTGAACTGGTCAGCGAAATCAAGCAGGAACCGGATTACGCCCCGGCTCTCGCCGCGCTCGCCTGACCCCATCCCGGCGCGGCAGCATTTTCTGCCGTGCCGGGCGGTCGACCGCTGTAAACGCAGGTTTTTCCCATGCCCATGCGCCGATTTTCCGCGCTGCCGTCCGGCAGCGGCTTGCAGCTTTCCGAACTGATTTCGGCGCTGTCGCACGCGCTCGACATCACCGAGGGGCAGCCGGCCGGGCATTGCGTGCGCTGCTGCTGGATAGGCATGCACATCGGGCGGACGATCGGGCTCGACGACGATGCGCTGTGGGAACTCTATTACACGCTGCTGCTCAAGGATCTCGGCTGCAGCAGCAATGCCGCGCGCATCTGCGAGCTCTACCTGACCGACGATCTCGCCTTCAAGCGCGATTTCAAGACGGTCGGCGACAGCCTGCCGCAGGTGCTGCAATTCGTGCTCAGCCATACCGGCCTCAAGGCCGGGCTGGCCGAACGTTTTCGTACTGCGCTGACAATCATGCGTGACGGCAGTGAGATCGCGCAGGAACTGATCGCGACGCGTTGCCAGCGTGGCGCCGAAATTGCCCGCCTGCTGCGTTTTCCGGAAGCGGTCGCGCTCGGCATCTACAGCCTGGACGAACATTACAACGGGCAGGGCAGGCCGGCCGCACTGGCCGGCGAGGCGATCCCGCTCTATGCGCGGATTGCGCTGCTCGCCCAGGTCATCGACGTCTTCCACACGACCGGCGGGCCGGGCGCGGCGCTCGATGAAGTCCGCCAGCGTTCCGGTGCCTGGTTCGATCCGCGCCTGGTGCACGCCTTCGAAAGCGTGGCCGATGACGATGCCTTCTGGGCCATGCTGGCCGCACCGGAAATCGACGCCGCGATCCTGGCGCTCGAACCGGCCGCGCACATCGTTGATCTGGATGACGATTACCTCGACGACATCGCCGCCGCCTTCGGCCAGGTGGTCGACTCGAAAAGTCCCTACACCAGCGGTCACAGCGCGCGGGTGGCGCTTTACACCGACCTGATCGCCGAAGAAATGGGCCTGTCCGCCGAGCGCCGGCGCTGGCTGAAACGCGGTGCGCTGCTGCACGACGTCGGCAAGCTCGGTGTCAGCAACAGCGTGCTCGACAAGCCGGGTAAACTCGACGCCGAGGAGTGGGCAGCGGTGCAGGCGCACGCCATGTACACCGAAACCATCCTGGCGCGCATCGCCGCCTTTTCCGAGCTGGCTGTCGTTGCCGCGGCGCATCACGAGCGCCTCGACGGCAAGGGTTATCCGCGCGGTTTGAGTGCCGAGCAGATCTGCCTGGAAACCCGCATCATCACGACCGCCGACATCTTCGACGCAATCACCGCCGAGCGACCCTATCGCGGCGCCATTCCGATTCCCCGCACGCTCGAGATGATGGCCGAAAACCTCGGTGCCGCCATCGATGAGCGCTGTTTTGCCGCGCTGAAACGGTCACTTGACCGCCTGCCGGCCTGATTCCCCCGTAAAATACGGCCCTTTCGCATTCCGGCTTTTCCGGACAAGGTTTTTCGCATGACTATTCAACAAAAAGTGCCGACTGTCGGCTTCGTCAGCCTGGGTTGTCCCAAGGCCAGTTCGGACGCCGAGCGCATCCTGACCAAGCTGCGCGCCGAAGGCTATGAAATTTCCCCGAGCTACGACAATTCCGATCTGGTGATCGTCAATACCTGCGGCTTCATCGATGCCGCCGTCGAGGAATCGCTCGACGCGATCGGCGAGGCCTTGAACGAAAACGGCAAGGTCATCGTCACCGGCTGCCTCGGCGCCAAGGGCGACATCGTGCAATCGACGCATCCGTCGGTGCTCGCCGTGACCGGCCCGCACGCTGCCGATGAAGTCATGGGCTACGTGCATGCGCACCTGCCGAAACCGCACGATCCCTACACTGACCTGGTGCCGGCCCAGGGCGTGCGCCTGACGCCCGATCACTTCGCCTACCTGAAGATTTCCGAAGGCTGCAACCACAGTTGCACCTTCTGCATCATCCCGTCGCTGCGCGGCCCGCTCGTCTCGCGTCCGGTCGGCGATGTGCTCGCCGAAGCCGAGAATCTGGCGCGCGCCGGCGTCAAGGAAATCCTCGTCATCTCGCAGGACACCAGCGCTTACGGCGTCGATCTGAAATACCGCACGGCTTTCTGGGGCGGCAAGCCGGTCAAGAGCCGCCTGAAGGAATTGTGCGAGGCGCTGGCCAGCTTCGGCATCTGGGTGCGCCTGCATTACGTTTATCCGTACCCGTCGGTCGACGACATCATTCCGCTGATGGCCGAAGGCAAGATCCTGCCTTACCTCGACGTGCCTTTCCAGCACGCCAGCCCGAAGATCCTCAAGGCCATGAAGCGCCCCGGTTCCAGCGAAAACACGCTGGAACGCATCGCCCGCTGGCGCGAGATCTGCCCGGAGCTGGTCATCCGCTCGACCTTCATCACCGGCTTCCCGGGCGAGACGGAAGAGGATTTCGACCAACTGATCCAGTTCCTCGAAGACGCCAAGCTCGACCGCGTCGGCGCCTTTGCCTACTCGCCGGTCGAAGGTGCCAAGGCCAACGAACTCGGTCTGCTTCTGCCCGAAGATGTGCGCGAAGACCGCCGCCGCTGGCTGATGCAAGTGCAGGAAGACATCTCTGCCGCCAAGCTCGAAGCCAAGATCGACACCACCATCCAGGTGCTGGTCGACGCGGTGGACGAGGAGGGCACGATCGCCCGCTCCAAGGCCGATGCGCCGGAAATCGACGGTCTCGTCTATCTCGACGGCTTCTTCGACGCCCAGCCGGGCGACTTCCTGCAAGTCAAGGTCGTCGACGCCGATCACCATGACCTCTACGCCCAGCCTGTCTGAGCAACTCGCTGAGATTGTCGGGGCAGCGCATGTCCTGACTGCGGCGGCCGACATCGCGCCCTACGTCAGCGACTGGCGCGGGCGCTATGTCGGGGCGGCGCTCTGTGTCGTGCGTCCGGCCGATACGGCGGAAGTCGCCGCCGTCGTCCGCGCCTGTGCCGCCAGTAATACGCCGATCGTGCCGCAGGGCGGCAATACCAGTCTGTGCGGCGCGGCGACGCCGGATGCGACGGGCCGGGCGGTCGTGCTCAGCCTGAGCCGGCTGCGCCATATCCGGGCGGTCGACGCGCAAAACAACACGATTTCGGTCGAGGCCGGCTGCACGCTGGCTGAGGTGCAGGCCGCAGCGCGCGCTGTCGACCGATTGTTCCCGCTGGCGCTCGCTTCCGAGGGCACGTGCCGGATCGGTGGCAATCTGTCGACCAATGCCGGCGGCGTGCAGGTGCTGCGCTACGGCAACACGCGCGAGCTGACGCTGGGCCTCGAAGTGGTATTGCCCAACGGCGATATCTGGGACGGCCTGCGCGGCCTGCGCAAGGACAACACCGGCTACGACCTCAAGCAATTGTTCATCGGCGCCGAAGGTACGCTCGGCATCATCACCGCCGCCGTGCTCAAGCTCTATCCGCTGCCGCGCCGGCTGACCACCTGCTGGCTCAATGTGGCCAGCCCGGCCGCAGCGGTCGACCTGCTGAATCGGGCAAAAACCGTTTTCGATGCGCAGTTGACCGCCTTCGAACTGGTTTCCGAAACGGCGCTTGGCCTGGTGTTAAAGAACATTCCGGACAGCGTCCGGCCCGGCGCCGTGTCGCCCTGGTACGTGCTGGCCGAGTTTGCCGATGCGCCGACCGCCGCTGTCGAAGCCTGGCTGGGCGAGATGCTGGAAGACGAGCGCATCGCCGACGCCGTGCTTGCTCAGAGCGAGACGCAGGCGGCGCGGCTGTGGGCCCTGCGCGAGAACATCTCGGAAGCGCAGAAGATCGAAGGCGTCAGCATCAAGCACGATGTCGCGGTGCCGGTCTCAGCCATCCCGGAATTCCTGGCGCGCGCCGATGCGGCGCTGGCGGCGGCCTTTCCCGGCATCCGTGTTGTTGCCTTCGGGCATGTCGGCGACGGCAATCTGCATTACAACCTGTCGCAGGCCGATGCCGAGGAAAATGCGGCGTTCCTCGCCTGCCAGCCGGCGGTCAACCGCATCGTGCACGATACGGTAGACGCGCTGAACGGCTCGATTTCCGCCGAGCACGGCATCGGCCAGCTCAAGCGCGACGAGCTGGCGCATTACAAGAGCCCGGTCGAACTCGCGCTGATGCGCAGTATCAAGCAGGCGCTCGATCCGCAGGGCCTTATGAATCCGGGCAAGATCCTCTAGACGGCACGGCTCGACGCACGGGCTCGGTTTTGTTAGTATATGAAGTGACTACAAACCATATATTGAGTGCCTGCCTTGGGAATCGTGAAAATATCAGAACAGATGCATGAAAACCTGCGTCTGACCAGTGGGGCGCTGAGTCGCTCGATCAATGCCCAGGCTGAGCACTGGCTGCGCGTCGGCATGCTTGCCGAACTCAATCCGAACCTGCATTACGGCGAGATCTGCCAGTTGCTGATTCAGGCCGAACGCCAGGTCGAGCCACTCACCGAAGAGCGTGCCGCATGAGCGGCGCCGTACAGGTGCCGCTGCGCTCGCCGGAAGAGATTGCGCTGGCCCGCCGCGCCGGCCATCTCGCTGCCGAACTGCTCGACATGATCGGCCAGCACGTCCGGGCCGGGGTGACGACCGACGAACTCGACCGTCTGTGCCACGACCATATCGTCAAGGTGCAGGGCGCGATTCCAGCCAATGTCGGCTACCACGGTTATCCGAAGACGATCTGCGCTTCGGTCAATAACGTCATCTGCCACGGCATTCCGTCCGACAAGAAGCTGAAGAACGGCGATATCGTGAATATCGACGTCGCGCTCAACAAGGATGGCTGGTTCGGCGATTCGAGCCGCATGTATTTCGTCGGCGAGCCGGGCATCCTGGCCCGCCGCCTGGTGCGCACGACCTACGAGGCGATGCGCGCCGGCATCCTGCAGGTGCGGCCGGGCGCGACGCTGGGCGATGTCGGGCACGCCATCCAGAAGGTTGCCGAGCGGGAAGGCTTCAGTGTCGTGCGCGAATACTGCGGCCACGGCATCGGCCGCATTTACCACGACGAGCCGCAGGTCCTGCATTACGGCCGGCCGGGCGAAGGCCTCAGGCTCGAAGCCGGCATGGTGTTCACCATCGAACCGATGATCAATGCCGGAAAGCCCGGCATCCGCCATCTGCCGGACGGCTGGACGGTGGTCACCAAGGACCGCTCGCTGTCAGCGCAGTGGGAGCACATGGTTGCCGTGACCGATAGCGGTTTCGAGATCCTGACGCCGTGGCCGGATGGCTACGGCGATTACCCGGCCATCGCGGCCTGAGTGCAGTGCCGAGCCGGCAAGCGGAGAACAAGATGAGTCGTGACGAACAATTTGAACAGGGTTTGCAGATGCGCCGCCAGGTCATGGGTGACGCCTTCGTGGACAAAGCCTTTGCCAATGTCGATGCCTTCACCGCGCCGCTGCAGGAATTCGTGACCCGCAACGCCTGGGGCACGACCTGGTGCCGCGACGGACTGGATCTGAAAACACGCAGTCTGCTGACCCTTTCGATGCTGACCGCACTCGGGCGGGCGACCGAAATCAAGGGGCATGTGCGTGGTGCCATCAACAACGGCGCCACACCGGCGGAAATCCAGGAAGTCCTGCTGCACGCCGCCATCTACTGCGGCATGCCGCTCGCCATCGACGCCTTCCGTTCGGCGCATGAAGTGCTCAAGGAAATGGGCAGGATCGAGGCTTGAGCTGAAGGCCGTTTGCCTGCAGGTAAAACGATAGCGGCGGGGTTCAGTCGGCAGTGTTGCTCATGCCGCCAACGGCCGGAAACAGTTTGCCGGTTTCCGGCTTGAGTCTTCAGCTGTTGCCGAATTTCTCGGCATGCAATTTCACCGCCTGTGCTCGCGCGATTTGCAGGCGAAGCTTCACGGCGTCGGAGAGCCCGTCGTCAGCATTCCCTGATGCCTTGCTTGCCTGATTCAGGTTGAAGGCATCGACCGCCTTGATCCTTGCCAGCAAAAGACGAAGCTTGATGTGGCCGGGAAGGTCCAGGCCCGCATCATCCTCATCTTCATCGGCTTGATCAAATGATCGGGCAACCCTGGGCTTGCTAAAGGAGCGGTGGAGGTCCAGATCATCAAGGGAGCTTTCCTCGTCGTCACTATCCGACGCAATGAGTCCTGCCTGGTCGTCCTGTTTTGCCGCCGAATTTGCCAGCACAATCTGTTCGCGCGCCGAGCGGGACAGCATGGACTTTGCACCCGCCACCTTGGCGGCCTTGGCTTTTTTGGCTTGCCGGATGCTCGTTGGCTTCGGGGCGTAGCTGGTGAGTTCGACGACCATGGCCTGCGTGGGCACCGGCGTGATCGTGACAATGGCTTCGGTGGAGGGCTGCTGCTGTTGTAGCGGCTCCTCCTGGAACTGCTGCATGTCACCACTCATCGGCTCCCAGGCGTGCACGCCCATTGCGGCCAATGAAGTCAGAACAAAGATTAAAAATTTGCGCACTTGGTGTACCTGCAACTCAACTCGTATCCCTCATTAACGCAGCAAATCGCTTTTCGTTGTCACTGTTTTCAAATATTTTTTTTCGCCGCCCGGTTTTTCCGATGCCATCGCTGGCGAATTTCCGGGGGGCGCCCCAAATCAGCGTTGTCCGCCGTATTCCGCGGCCAGATTGTCGTAATGCGCGTGCGCCTCGCTTTCCAGCAGGGCCGCCGCGTACCATTCCTGCATTGCCGGATGCGCCAGCATGCTCGCGCTGTAGGCCGCGGCGAGCGGCGGCAGGGCGACATTGTAGATGTGCAGGCGCCAGACGATGGGGGCGAACATTGCATCGGCCACGCTGAAATCGCCGAACAGGTAGGGGCCGTCGCCAGTCGCGAACTTGCTGCGCGCTTCTTCCCAGATTTCGATGATGCGGTCGATGTCGCGCTGGACTTCCGGCGTTGCCGGCTTGCCTTTCAGCTTGAGCTTGAGGTTCATCGGCATCGCCGTGCGCAGCTTGGCGAAGCCGGAATGCATTTCGGCGCAGATGCTGCGGGCACGGGCACGCGCCAGACGGTCGACCGGCCAGAAAGCCGGATTTTGCTCGGCGAGGTATTCGGCAATGGCAAGGCTGTCCCAGATCTGGAAGCCGTTATCGTGCAGGCACGGAACCCGCGCATTTCCGGCCAGTGGCTTGAGCAGCGGGTTGTAGTCGCGGCCGGCGACCGAGACCATGTGCTCGGCAAAGGGAATGGCGAAGTGCTTGAGCAGCAGCCAGGGGCGCAGCGACCACGAGGAGTAGTTCTTGTTGCCGATGTAGAGGTCGAGCATGGGGCGTTTCCTGTTCGGGTTAGGATTTTTCCGGGATGGTCCGCATCACCGCCCGCCAGCCTTGTTCGGCCTGCGGGCCAGCGGCGGCAAAGACGGCGGCGAGATGTTTCATTTGCGTACCGGTCAACTGGGTTTCGAGCTGCTTTCCTTCCGGCGTCAGCGACAGTTGTTTGACGCGTCGGTCGTGTTCGGCCACATCGACGGCGACAAGTTTCATCTCGATCAACTGACGCAGCGGCGCGTTGAGCGCCTGCTTCGAAACGCCGAGGATGCCGAGCAGCGCATTGACCGCGATTTGCGGATTGCGTCCGACGAAATGCAGGATGCGGTGATGCACCCGCCCGAGGCCGCGCTGTTCCAGCATGCGGTCTGGGCGCGAGGTGAAGGCGCGGTAGGCGAAGAAGAAGAGCTCGATGGATTCTTCAAGCTCATCCTGGTTTTTTTGGTCAATCATGTTGACATAATAGGGGTGGGTGCTTAGGCTGTCCATAGGTCAACTGCATTGACGTTAATCGATGAATACCCCCAACTCAGCATTGCGTTTTTCCCGCCGCGTGGCGAATCTCGAAGCCTCGCCGATCCGCGAAATCCTTTCGGTAATCGATCGGCCGGGCATGATTTCCTTTGCCGGCGGCTTGCCGGCGGCGGAAACCTTTCCGACCATGAATCTCGCCGACGTGCCGGCCAAGTGGCTGCAATACGGACCGAGCGAGGGCGATCCGCAGTTGCGCAAGCTGATTGCAGAGAACCTCTCGGCGCTTGGCCTTGAATGTTCGGCTTCGCAAGTCCTGATCCTCTCCGGTTCGCAGCAGGGCATTGATCTGGTTGGCAAGCTGTTCATCGATGCCGGTACGCCGGTCGCCGTCGAATCGCCGACTTATCTCGCTGCGTTGCAGGTCTTCCGTTATTTCGGCGCGACTTTCACGCCGCTCGCGCCCGGCCAGCCGCACGCCGGTTTCGACGTGGCCCGGCTGCCGGCCTTCGCCTATGCCATCCCGACCTTCCAGAACCCGACCGGGCATTGTTACGACGCCGACGAGCGCGAGGCGCTGGCGCAGGCCTGCGACGATTTCGGCGTACCGCTGTTTGAGGATGATCCCTACCGCGATCTTGCCTACGACCCCTGCGAACGTACCCCGGTCTGCGCCCGCCTGAAGAAGGCGTCCTGGGTCTATCAGGGCTCCTTCTCGAAAAGCCTGGCACCCGGCCTGCGTCTGGGTTACCTAGTCGCTTCGCCCGACCTGATGACGCCACTGGTGCGATTGAAGCAGGCCGCCGACCTGCACAGCAACCGGATCAGCCAGTGGTACGTGCTCGGCCAGTTGCAGGATGCGGGACGGGCGGCGCGGCTAAGCCGCATTGTCGAGATCTACCGGCAAAAGCGCGACCTGTTCGCGCGCGAGCTGGAGCGCAACTTCAAGGGGCTGGCCACCTGGCAGGTGCCGGCCGGCGGCCTGTTTTTCTGGCTCGAACTGCAGCAGAGGATAGATACCCGGACACTGCTGGCACGCGCCATCGAGCGCAACGTCGCCTTCATGCCGGGCGAGCCCTTCTGTCCGGAGGCGCCAAATGCCTGCGGCGCGCTGCGCCTGAATTTCAGTCATGCCGACGAGGCGCAGATCGTTGAGGGTCTGGCAACGCTGGCCGAACTGGTGCGCGAGGAACTGGCCCGGGCGCCGACCGGACTGCGCCGCGCCTGTGCCTGAGTTGGCAAGCAGCGGGGTTTGACCGGGTTTTACATTTGCCGGGACGGGTTTCTGTCCGGTCGGTAGCTTAAAATGCCGCCGATGCTTCTTCAGGACTTTTCTTTCCATCGGCGTGCACCGCTGTGGGCAATCGCCGTTTCGGTATTGATCCACGCCCTGGTGCTGCTCATTCCGCGTAACGATCCGGCCGGCGAAAAAAGCCTGCCGCGGCTCGAGGCCAGCCTCGCCCAGCGTTCGCCGGTGCAGCCGAGAGAAATGCCGGAAACACCGTTGCAGGCGAGAAAATCGGAACGCAAGCCAACCGGTCAACGTCTGCTGACGACGCAAAAGCAGGGCGGTCGCGCGGTGGCACCCAGCCCGAAATGGTCGGCGGCCGAGAAAGCCGACATGAACAACTTCCTTGAGGGGCTGGCCAGCGAGGCCAAGGCCGCTCCCAAGCCAACATTGGCGCAACGCTCGCTTGCCATGGCGCGTGACGAAGCGCGGCAACTGGCACGCCAGGATGAAGCCGGCACGGCGACGCTGGAGTTGCGACCGAATGCAGCACAGCCCGATCCGTTCAGTCTGGAAATGTACGTCGACGGCCTGATCCGTCGCCTTAACCGCAGTTCGGCCTTTGTCAAAAACGATCCGCGCAGCAAGGGCGTACGGCCGGCCGCGGTGCAGTTCCGCCTGAATCCGGACGGCACGCTGAAATCCTTCACCGTGCTCAATGCCGGCGATCAGGCGGCGGAGATCGCCTTCATCAAATCAGTCGTCGAGCGCTCGATCCCGTTCGCACCATTCCCGGCCGATATCGGCAAATCGGCGCGTTCGCTGGCGATGACCATCTGCATCCTGCCCACCTCGTCCGGCGACGGCTTCGGTTTTTCGCGGATGAGCGGCGGGCGCGGTTGCTGACACATCGTTACAAAAAATTCACTTTTTGTCGTGCGATTGGACTTTTGTCCATGGAAAGCCGGTTTTCCTGAAGGTAGGATACCGCCCTTATTTTCAAGGGGCACCGAAGGCAGACGATGGATAAGGATCAAGAAATCCTGGCAATCAGCCGGCTGGTTTTTGAGCTGACCAAACTGGGCGGTGCCGATGTCGATCTCGACCACATGCTGGCGAAGCTTTTCGATCTGCTGGTCAGCTTGCCGGGAATCCGGGTCGAAGCACGCAGTGCCATCCTGCTCAATAATTCCCGCGGTGGCCTGACCCAGGTTGCCCAGTTCGGTCTGCCTCCGGTCTGGGAAAATTCCGCGCTCTCGCACGCCGATCCCTACGCCGGCCAGGCCGATGCCGGCCAGGCTTTCATCACGGCGGCAAGTTACCGGCATCCGTATCAGCCGTCGGCGGAGCCTGCTGATGCGGCTTGTTTTGTCCTGCCCCTGTGCAACCAGGGAAAGGCTCTCGGGCGTGTCCTGCTTTTCGTTGATCCCGCCTGGCAGGCCGATGCCGTCGAAGCAGAGTTCATGACCGATCTGGCCGGTGCGCTTTCTGTGCTGGTTTCGCGCTGCATCATCAACGAGACGCTGCGCGTGCGCGAAGTTGAACTGGAAGAGGCGCGTACCGACGCCATCCGGCGTCTGGGGACGGCCTCGGAATATCGTGACAACGAAACCGGCATGCATGTCATGCGGATGACGCATTTTTCGACCAGCATCGCCAAGGCCATGGGCCTGCCGCAGGAAATGCGCGATCTGCTGGCGGTATGCGCACCGATGCACGATGTCGGCAAGATCGGGATTCCCGATGCCATCCTGCTCAAACCCGGGCGCCTGAGCACGGACGAGTTTGCCATCATGAAGACGCATACCGAGATCGGCTCGCGCCTGCTGACCGGAACCGATACCCTGATCCAGGCCGCCAAGGAAATTGCCATCAGCCATCATGAACACTGGGATGGCAACGGTTATCCGGAGGGCCTGAAGGGTGAGGAAATTCCCTTGCTGGCGCGAATCTGTGCCGTGGCCGACGTGTTCGATGCGCTGACTTCGGCGCGGCCCTACAAGGATCCGTGGCCGGTCGAGGAAGCGGCAGCCTGGGTGCGCCAGCAGGCCGGATCGCATTTCGATCCGCAGGTGGTGGCTGCCTTTGACGTGGCGATGCCGGAAATCCTGCGTATCCGCCAGCTTTACCGTGACGACATCATCGATCCGAACCAGGCTGTCGATCTGCCGCTGCCGCAGTCCTCACAATCCGATTGGGTGCGCTGGGAAGACAGTCTGAGCGTCGGTATCGATGTCATCGACGAGCATCATCGCTACCTGTTCGATCTGACCAATGATCTCTTTGAAATCGTCTCGCAGAAGCGGGGCGCGAGCGAGGTGGCGCGTGTCCTCAAGGCATTGAGCCAGTATGCGCAGGTGCATTTCCGGGCCGAGGAGCGGATGATGGAGCACTATGGTTACGCGGCCATCGATGTCCAGCAGCATCAGCACCATGCTTTTGAAGACCGCCTGCAGGGCTTCTATGACGAGTTGCACAACAACCCGCTGACCGCGCAGTTCGAGGTATTGATCTATTTGCGCAACTGGCTGGTCAAGCACATCGTGCAGGAAGATGCCAGGCTGTACGAGCTGGTCGGGGTTTAAGCGCGGCCTCCCGGCAGCGCTCGCAGGACAGGGGGCAACATGACGATACGCAACATTCTCCGCATGGGCGATCCGCGCCTGTTGCAGACGGCGGTGCCGGTGCGCGACTTCGCAACGCCGGCCCTGCAGGAACTGATCGAGGACATGTTCGATACCATGGCCGCCGCTGGCGGGGTCGGGCTGGCCGCGCCGCAGATCGGTGTCGGCCTGCAACTGGTCATTTTCGGATTTGAAGCCAGTACCCGCTATCCGGATGCCGGGGCGGTGCCGCAAACCATTCTGATCAATCCGCTGATTACGCCACTTGGTGATGCCGAGGAGAGCGCTTGGGAGGGTTGTCTGTCGGTCCCCGGCCTGCGTGGCGAAGTGCCGCGTCATGCGCGTATCCGCTACCAGGGGTTTGCTGCCGATGGCAGCGCCATCGATCGCACGGTCGAGGGCTTCCATGCTCGCGTCGTGCAGCACGAATGCGATCATCTGATCGGCCGTCTCTACCCGACGCGGATGCGCGACCTGACGCGCTTTGGCTACACCGAGGTGTTGTTTCCCGAACTTTCTTAGGACATGTCCTAGAGCCCGAGATGGCCCTGGGTGCTGAACAGGCGTTCGATGACGTCGAGACCGATCGCCTCGACCTGATCCAGTGCGCCGGCCGAAAAGCCGTGCGGACGCTCGCCGGTGACTTGTTCCCAGAAGGCCGCCGCTTGTTCCGGCGAGGCCGGTTGCAGCGTGCCGTCCGCGCTTTCGATCCGGGCGGAAAAGCCGTGCTGCCAGCGCTTGCCGGGCGCGAAGCGGTAACCGAGATGGCCGATTTCATGCAGGGCGGCACTTGCTTCCAGGGCCGACCAGCGGCCGCTCGCGTCACAGGCGAAGGCGCTGCCATCCGGCAGCGGGATAAGTGTTGCCGTGCGTTCGCCATCGCCATGGCAGCACGAGGAAAAGACCAGCCGGCCTGGCTGCTTTTCGTGCAGCACGGGCAGGATGCGGTTTTCGATCAGCCAGGAGTCGACGTGCGAGGTGCCGGCCATGATCAGGCGGGCCAGGTCACTGCGCCGTTCGGCGTGTGCGACGAGTGCTGCAGCGCTTTGCGGCCAGTCGAAGGACAGCGTATCCAAGGCGGTTTCCCGGTCAGTGATGAGGGCGACATTCTAGAACGGATGCCGCCCTCATGGGGTCAGGGCCGGAAGAACTCCTCGAGCTGGCTGAATACGGCGTGCTCGGCGTGGTGGCGACGCACCGCGATGACATCCTCGAGTTTTTCCGCCTGCTTGATGACCTGCGGCAGGCGCTGATCCTCGTTGAGGAGCAGCCAGATGCGGCTGCGCGTGCCATCCTCCACCGGCAGGCAGAGGATGCCTTCGACGTTGTAGGTGCGCCGGGAAAACAGGCCGACGACGTGCGACATCACGCCGGGATGGTTATTGACGTCGATTTCGAGGACGGCGCGGGCGAGGGCGGCTTGTTCGTTGCGGTTCGTGGCGTTCATTTCAGGCTCCGATCATTTCACGGTTGGCGGCGCCCGGCGGCACCATGGGATAGACCTTCTGCTCGACATCGATGCTGGCGTGGATCAGGCAGGGGCCGGGGCGCGCGATGGCGTCTTGCAGCGCGGCGGCAGGATCGGCCGCCAGATCGAGGTCGAGCGCGGCAATGCCGAGCCCCTGGGCGACCTTGATGAAATCCGGCGTCACCTTGAATTGCGAGGCGAACAGGCGCTCGCCGTAGAACAGCGTCTGCTGCTGGTGTACCAGGCCGAGCGAGGCGTTATCCATGAGCACGATTTTCAGGTTCACGTTTTCTTCGGCGGCGGTGACCAGTTCCTGGATATTCATCATGATCGAGCCGTCGCCGGTAAAGCAGACCACGGTGCGCTGCGGTTCGGCGAGTGCGGCGCCAATCGCCGCTGGCACGCCGAAACCCATCGTCCCGAGGCCGCCCGAGGTCAGCCACTGGCGCGGCCGGCGCAGCGGGTAGGCCTGCGCCACCCACATCTGGTGTTGGCCGACGTCAGTGGCGATGATCGCGGCGTCGTCGAGGCAGGCAGCGACGGCGCGGATCAGGCCGAAATGCGTGCGCGGGTTGGCGGCCTCCGGCATGTGCAGCGGGAATTCGGCGCGCAGGGCGTCTACCCGGTCGCCCCAGTTTTTTTGGGCATTTTCGGCGACGGCCGGCAGCAACTGCGTCAATGCCTCGCCGACATCGGCGCCGATCGCGAGGTTTGCCGTCTTGATCTTGTCGAGTTCGGCCGGGTCGATGTCGATGTGGATGATTTTCGCCTGGCTGCAGAAGGCCGCCACCTTGCCCGTGGCGCGGTCGTCGAAGCGGGCGCCGACGGCGATCAAAAGGTCGCATTCGTCGAGCGCCAGGTTGGTATAGCGGGCGGCGTGCATGCCCAGCATGCCGAGCGACAGCGGGTGATCGACCGGCATGCTGCCGAGCGCCATCAGGGTCATCACGGTCGGCAAATTGGCCTTTTCGGCGAGGTCGACCGCCAGGCGCGCGGCGCCGGAGTGCACGACGCCGCCGCCGAGATAGAGGATAGGGCGCTGTGCTGCATTGATCATCGCCGCGGCCGCGGCAATCTGCTCTGTCGCCGCCGGCACAGCGGGCAGGGCGGTGCCCGGTTCCGGCCACTTGGCGACTTCTATCGCCTGCGTCTGCACATCCTTCGGAATGTCGACGAGCACCGGGCCGGGGCGGCCCGAGGCGGCGATCCGGAAGGCGCGCGGAATGACTTCGAGCAGTTCCTCGGCCGAGCTCACCAGGAAGTTGTGCTTGGTGATCGGAATCGACAGGCCGTAGGTGTCGACTTCCTGGAAGGCATCGGTGCCGATCATGGCGCGCGGCACCTGGCCGGTGATCGCGACGAGCGGGATGGAGTCGAGCTTGGCGTCGGCAATCGCGGTCAGCAGATTGGTTGCGCCCGGTCCGGAAGAAGCCATGCAGACGGCGGGCTGGCCGCTGACCCGTGCCATGCCCTGGGCCATGAAGCCGGCGCCCTGTTCGTGGCGGGCGAGCACGTGGTGGATGACGGTCGACTGCCCGAGCGCATCGTAAATGGGCAGGATGGCGCCGCCGGGAATGCCGGCGACGTTGCGGATGCCCTGGCGTTCAAGCAGGCGGATGGTGATCTGGGCACCGGTCAGGGTTTCTGTCATGGAGTACTCCTTGCTGGTTGGTGGCACAACCGGCGGGCTCCAAAAACAAAACCCCGCCGGTTTGCGCCGGCGGGGTTTGGGGAAGTCTGTGCTGTTTCTGCTACCCGATCCGCGACGGCGTGTCTGTAACGACGCCTACTACGACGACTACGCGGACGACAACAGCCGGCACTGCACGGGCAGGGCTGGGGCGGAAGTGGCGGGCGTTGGTCATGGCAGATTCGGATTGGGCTGAAAAAATTGAAGGCGAACTATGGCTTAGTTTTTCCTTGCTGGCAAGTAGGCTGAAAGGGCGTTGCCGCCAGCCCGGTCCATGCCGGTGTAAAGATGGGTAAATGCATTCTGGATTTACCTTTCTTCGCAAAATTGGACTAAACTGCCATATTCCTTTAGTCATATACCGGAGGGTGCCAGCCTGGCATCCTCTGCTACGAAAGCACCATGACAAAGTTGCAGAAGGTTCTGATCGTCGATGCGTCACGGGTCACCCGGGCGTCGCTGGCCAGATATCTGAAGGGACATTTCAAGGTTTGCGAGGATGCCGATGGCGAGTCGGCCTGGCAGACGCTGGTCCTCGACAGTTCCATCGTCGCCGTCATCTCGGGCGGGCATCTGGACAAGCTGGATGCGCTTGAGCTGGTCGAGCAGATCCGTGAAAACAAGTTGTGCCGCCTCAATCGCATGCCGTTTTTCATGGTCGTTTCGGAGTCCTACTCGGCCCAGGAAAAACTCGCTGCCAGCCAGCGCGGCGTCACTGATTTCATTCCCAAGCATTTGCCACCGGCCGACATGGCTGCGTTGCTCGATCATCTGCTCGGGCAAGCGCATCCGGCCGAAGAGCGCCGCCAGCAGGCTCTCAAGCCCGGCTCCCTCGCGCTGGCGCAAGCTGCCGATGGTGCGCCGGCGGATGAGTCCGCCCGCGCTTATACCGGTGAGCGCAGCATTACCGGGGCAACCGACATCATGGGCCAGGTCGGTCTTCTGGCCGGGTTGCATGATGTCGCCCACGAGGGTTTTGCGCGCACTGGCCGCGATACCGTTTTGCTGAGCCCGAACAAATTTGCCGAGTGTCTGCAGCAACTGCCGGCGGCCAGTGCTGCCGGGGTGCTGGTCTTTGGCCTCGATGGCTATGACAGGCTGCTCGCAAGCTATGGTGTCGAGCTTGCCGAACGGGTGGCGCGCAAGGTCTCGGCCTTGCTGGCCAACAAGATACGCGGCGAGGACAGTATCGGCCAGCTGGCGCCGGGCCAGATCGCCATCCTTGCGACGCAGACCAACCAGGCGTTGTGTACGAGTTTCGCCAGTCGTGTCTGCAAGGCCCTGGCGGCGGCCCAGATTTCGGTGCGCGGGCAGCGGGTTGATCTGACCGTCAGCGTCGGTGTTGCGGCCTCGCCGGAGGAGGGCGCTGCACCAGGCGGCGCGGATCTGTTGCAGCTGGCCCGCGAACGGCTGGCAGCGGCAGTGGCGGCCGGTGGTAATCGCGTCATCTCCGGCGATCCTGCTCCCGACCGGTTGTTCGGCGCTCAGGACGCTTTTCTTGGTCGCCTGCAGAACGTACTGGCTGAAGCATCACCGGAGCTCATGGCTTCCTGTCTGGGGCAAGCCGGTCTGCAATTGATGCCCCTGCTCGGTCAACTCGAAAAAATGTTCGATTTTGGCCTGCCGCTCGATGAAATGCAGCGCCGTCTGGCGGCGCAGGCGCAGTCCGAGCGGACGAACGACTAGTTTTTCCGGGCGTAAAAAAGCCGGCGCGAAGCCGGCTTTTTGTTGGCGCTGAAAGATCAGCCCTTGAGCGGGATCTTGCCGATCTTGACCTGCCATTCCTTCGGGCCGGTTTCGTGGACGCTGATGCCGGAAGAGTCGACGGCGACCGTCACCGGCATGTTTTCGACGTCGAACTCGTAGATGGCTTCCATGCCCAGATCGGCGAAGCCGACGACCTTGGCCGACTTGATCGCCTTGGCCACCAGGTAGGCAGCGCCGCCGACGGCCATCAGGTAGGCCGACTTGTTGTCCTTGATCGCCTCGATGGCCACCGGGCCGCGTTCGGATTTGCCGATCATCGAGATCAGGCCGGTCTGTTCGAGCATCATGCGGGTGAACTTGTCCATGCGGGTGCCGGTGGTCGGGCCGGCCGGGCCGACGACTTCGTCACGCACCGGATCAACCGGGCCGACGTAGTAAATGACACGGTTGGTGAAGTCGACCGGCAGCTTTTCGCCCTTGGCCAGCATGTCGGCAATGCGCTTGTGGGCAGCATCGCGACCGGTCAGCATCTTGCCGTTGAGGAGCAGCTTCTGGCCCGGTTTCCAGGCGGCAACTTCTTCCTTGGTCAGGGTGTTCAGATTGACCTGCGTCGCGGCCTTGAGGTCCGGCGTCCAGGTGACGGCCGGCCAGTCTTCCAGCTTCGGCGGTTCGAGCTTGGCGGGGCCGGAGCCATCGAGATGGAAATGGCAGTGACGGGTCGCGGCACAGTTCGGAACCAGCGCAACCGGCAGGTTGGCGGCGTGGCAGGGGTAATCCAGCACCTTGACGTCAAGCACGGTGGTCAGGCCGCCGAGGCCTTGTGCGCCGACGCCGAGGGCGTTGATCTTTTCCATCAGTTCGAGGCGCAGTTCTTCCGGACGGGTCAGCTTGGCGCCAGTGGCGGCCTTGGCTTTCAGTTCGTGGATGTCGACCGGTGCCATGATCGATTCCTTGGCCAACAGCATGGCCTTTTCCGGCGTGCCACCGATGCCGATGCCGATGATGCCGGGCGGGCACCAGCCGGCACCCATTTCCGGGATCTTCTTCAGGACCCAGTCGACCAGGTCGTCGGACGGGTTGAGCATGGCGAACTTGGACTTGGCTTCCGAGCCGCCGCCCTTGGCCGCACAGATCACTTCGACGTGGTGGCCTTCGACGATTTCGAAATGCACGACGGCCGGGGTGTTGTCCTTGGTGTTCTTGCGGGTGCCGGCCGGATCGGCGAGCACCGAGGCGCGCAGCGGATTGTCCGGGTTGCCGTAGGCGCGACGCACGCCTTCGTTGATCATTTCCTGGATGCTCATCGTGGCATCCGGCCAGGTGACCTGCATGCCGACCTTGATGAAGACCATGCCGATACCGGTGTCCTGGCAGATCGGGCGATGGCCTTCGGCCGACATGCGCGAATTGGTCAGGATCTGGGCAATGGCGTCCTTGGCAGCGGGGGATTCCTCGCGCTCGTAGGCTTCACCCAGCGCCTTGATGTAATCGAGCGGGTGGTAGTAGCTGATGTACTGGAAAGCATCGGCAACGGACTGGATCAGGTCTTCCTGTTTGATGGCGGTCATGCAAGAACTCCGTTTTTAGTGGTGTTTTTGGTTTTGAAGAGCGAGGGTCTGGGTCATGGTCTTGTCGACAAGCGCCATGGCCAGGGCGGAGAAAAGGAATACGACATGAATGATCACCTGCCACTTCAGCGTTTGCTCGGACAGGTTGGCGGCATTGATGAAGCTTTTCAGCAGGTGGATCGACGAAATGCCGATGATGGCGGTCGACAGCTTGATCTTGAGGACGCCGGCATTGACGTGCGACAGCCATTCCGGCTGATCCGGATGGTCGTCGAGGTCGAGGCGGGAAACGAAGGTTTCGTAACCGCCGACGATGACCATGACGAGCAGGTTGGCGATCATCACCACGTCAATCAGGCCAAGCACGGCCAGCATGATTTCGGCTTCACTGATGTGGGCTGCATCGATCGCGTTGTGAACCAGGTGGCTCAGCTCAACCATGAACAGCCAGCAATAAACGATCTGGGCAACGATCAGGCCGAGGTAGAGCGGTGCCTGGATCCAGCGGCTGGCGAAAATGAAGGATTCGAGATGCTTGATCGGAGAGTTCATCGGGGCTTCGGTCTGAGTCGGGGAGGCGAAGTTTATCACGCTGCTGCTGCGCTTCCGGCATATGCCGAATTGCTGCGCCGCAGCGTGATTTCGTAAGGCCTTTGTAAGATTATCAACGTCTAATGCCGCCTCAACGCTGGCGAGGGGAGTGAGCAGTTCTCCAGCTTGGGCGGCTTTAAATAATCCCGGGGCAAACCCGAGATCCGATCGGTTGTTTCAACAAAAGCGCGAAGTACCGCAGAGGAGAAAAATATGTCGAATGAGTCCGTGCAGCTAATTTATCCGTCCGAAGAAATGGTCAAGAATGCGGCGGTTTCCGGGATGGATGCCTACCGTGCCCTGTGCGCGGAAGCGGAAGCTGACTATCCGGAATTCTGGGCCAAGCGTGCCCGCGAATTCATCACCTGGAAGCAACCGTTTACCCAGTCACTGGACGAATCGAACGCTCCCTTCTTCAAGTGGTTTGCCGACGGCAAGCTCAATGTTTCCTACAACTGTCTCGACCGCAATGTCGAAGCCGGTCTTGGCGAAAAAGTCGCCCTGATCTTCGAAGCCGACAACGGCGAAGTCACCAAGGTGACCTACAAGGAACTGCTCTCCAAGGTTGCCAAGTTTGCCAATGCCCTGCGCGGCATGGGCGTCAAGAAGGGCGATCGCGTCGTTATCTACATGCCGATGACCGTTGAAGGCATCTGCGCGATGCAGGCCTGTGCCCGTATCGGCGCCATCCACTCCATCGTTTTCGGCGGCTTCTCCGCCCAGTCCCTGCGCGATCGTATCAACGACGCCGGCGCGGTTGCCCTGATCACTTCCGACGGCCAGTTCCGCGGCGGCAAGGCCATCCCGCTCAAGCCGATCGCTGACGAAGCCTTCGCCATGGGCGGTTGCGAGTCGGTCAAGAACGTCATCGTCTTCAAGCGCACCGGCGCCGAAGTCAATATGGTTGCCGGTCGTGACACCTGGTTGCACGATGCTGTCGCCAACCAGTCCGATGTTTGCGAACCGGAATGGGTCGAAGCCGAACATCCGCTGTTCCTGCTCTACACGTCCGGCTCCACCGGCAAGCCGAAGGGTGTTCAGCACTCCACCGGCGGCTACCTGCTGCACGCCATCATGACCATGAAGTGGACCTTCGACATCAAGCCGTCGGACGTCTTCTGGTGTACGGCCGACATCGGCTGGGTCACCGGTCACACCTACATCACCTACGGCCCGCTGGCCTGCGGCGCTACCGAAATCGTTTTCGAAGGCGTGCCGACCTTCCCGGATGCCGGTCGTTTCTGGAAGATGATCCAGGATCACAAGGCCACCATCTTCTACACCGCCCCGACCGCGATCCGCTCGCTGATCAAGGCTGCCGACAATACCCCGGCCGTGCATCCGAAGAGCTACGACCTGTCGTCGCTGCGCATCCTCGGTTCGGTTGGCGAGCCGATCAACCCGGCTGCCTGGACGTGGTACTACGAAAACGTCGGCGGCGGCCGTTGCCCGATTGTCGATACCTTCTGGCAAACCGAAACCGGTGGTCACATGATCACCCCGCTGCCGGGCGCAACCCCGCTGGTTCCGGGTTCCTGCACCCTGCCGTTCCCGGGCATCCAGTTCGCCGTGGTCGATGAGACCGGCGCCGATCTGCCGTGGGGTCAGGGCGGTATCCTGGTCTGCAAGAAGCCGTGGCCATCGATGATCCGCACGATCTGGAACGACGACGAGCGCTTCGTCAAGTCCTACTATCCGCAAGACTTCCAGGGCAAGTACTACCTGGCTGGCGACGGCGCGATCCGCGACAAGGACACCGGCTACTTCACCATTACCGGTCGTATCGACGACGTGCTGAACGTTTCCGGTCACCGCATGGGTACGATGGAAATCGAATCCGCACTGGTTGCCAACCCGCTGGTTGCCGAAGCTGCCGTGGTCGGCCGTCCGGATGACCTGACCGGTGAAGCCATTGTCGCCTTCGTCGTTCTGAAGGGCGCTCGCCCGACCGGTGACGACGCCAAGCGCATCATCAAGGAACTGCAGGATTGGGTCGGCAAGGAGATCGGTCCGATCGCCAAGCCGAAGGACATCCGTTTCGGTGACAACCTGCCGAAGACCCGTTCGGGCAAGATCATGCGTCGTCTGCTGCGTGGTCTGGCCAAGGGCGAGGAACTGACGCAAGACACCTCGACGCTCGAGAATCCGGCCATCCTGGAACAACTCAAGGGCTAATCACCTTTTCGTTCCTGGTTGAGCCAAAGAGGCGGCGAGCTTGCCACGCCGCCTCTACAGACTAAAAGGCAAGGAGGAGACAATGGCCACCCAAAAGGAGGCCTCCCGTGTGGTCGCATCAGACTGCATGCCAACAACGGCTGGCACGCTTTGCGTGTCAGCCGTTTTCTATTTTTGGAGGGTGCGATGAAGCGCGCGAGCCTGTCGCGGCAACGCCTGGCGGCACTCGGGCTGCTCGGCATCCCCCTGTTGACTTACCCGCTGCTAGGCTTGCCGGGGGGGGAGTGGTTCGGCCTGCCGGCCGGCTATGTTTACCTGTTTGCCGTGTGGGCCGGACTGGTTGTCCTGGCGGCCGGGGTCGCCGAGCGGAAGGGAAAGTAATTGCTGCTTTCCGGCTGGTCCATCTCCCTGATTGCTGCGGCCTACCTCGGTGTGCTCTTCGCCGTTGCCCGCTATGGCGAGGCGCGGGCCGACGCCGGGCGCTCGATCATTTCGGCCAATGTTTATGCGCTGTCGCTGGCGGTCTACTGCACTTCATGGACCTTTTACGGCAGCGTCGGGCGGGCGACTTCGGGCGGCCTGTCCTTCCTCACCATCTATCTCGGTCCGACCCTGATGCTGCTCTTTACCGGCGTCATCCTGAAAATGATCCGGATCAGCAAGGCGCAGCGCATCACCTCGATTGCCGATTTCATCGCCTCGCGCTACGGCAAGAGCCAGTTGCTGGCCGGGCTGGTCACCGTGATCGCAGTGATCGGCGTCGTGCCTTACATCGCCCTGCAACTGAAGGCAGTCGCCGCCAGCGTCGACGTGCTGTTTGCCGGCGACCGGCACCGCCTGCTGCCCTGGTGGCTCGATTCGACGCTGCTGGTTGCGGCGGTGCTGGCGCTGTTCACCATCTGGTTCGGAACGCGCCATCTCGATGCGACCGAGCGCCACGAAGGCATGGTTGCGGCGGTCGCCTTTGAGTCGGTGGTCAAGCTGCTCGCCTTCCTGGCGGTCGGCCTGTTCGTGACTTACGGCATGTTCGACGGCTTTGCCGATCTCTTCGCGCGCGCCGCTGCCTCGCCCGAACTGGCGCGCCTGGTGCAGCCGGATTCGGCACGTGCCGGCACGTGGACCGCGCTGATCCTGCTTTCCGGGCTGGCCATCATCTTCCTGCCGCGCCAGTTTCAGATCGTTGTTGTCGAGAATGTCGACGAGGCGCACCTCAAACGTGCCGTCTGGCTGTTCCCGCTCTACCTCTTGCTGATCAATATTTTCGTGCTGCCGGTCGCGCTCGGCGGCCTGCTGCATTTCTCGGGGCAGGCCGTCAATCCCGATACCTTCGTGCTGACCCTGCCGCTCGCCCACGGCGCCGAGGCGCTGGCGCTGCTCGTCTTCATCGGCGGTCTGGCGGCGGCGACCGGCATGGTGATCGTTGAAACGATCGCCTTGTCCACCATGGTCTGTAACGACCTGGCGATGCCCTGGCTGCTACGGTCAACCTGGCTGCAGGGCGAAAAAGGGCGCGACCTGTCGGGCTTGCTGCTGTTGATCCGGCGGATTGCGATCGGCCTCATCCTGCTTCTCGGCTATGTCTATTTCCGTGCTGCCGGCGAAGCCTATGCGCTGGTCGGGATCGGCCTGATTTCCTTTGCTGCGGTTGCCCAGTTCGCGCCGGCGATGTTCGGCGGCATGTACTGGAAGCAGGGCACCCGGGCCGGCGCGGTGGCCGGTCTGCTCGGCGGTTTCGCGGTCTGGCTCTACACCTTGCTGCTGCCGTCCTTCGCGCGCTCGGGCTGGATCGACGACGGCTTCGTCGTGCATGGCCTGTTCGGCCTGGCCGGGCTCAAGGCGCAGGCGCTGTTTGGGCTGAGCGGTTTCGATGAAATCTCGCACAGCCTGATGTGGAGCCTGTTTGCCAATATCGGCCTGTATGTTCTCGTCTCGCTCAACTCGCGGCCGGATGCTACCGAAGCCGGGCAGGCCGAGCGTTTTGTCGATGTCTTCCGCTATGCCGGCAGTGCGACCGATGCCCGTTTGTGGCGCGGCAATGCCTCGCAGCCGCAACTGGTTGCCTTGCTCGAACGCTTTCTTGGTCCGGTCCGTGCCCGCCAGCAACTGGCGGCGCATGCCGCGACGCGCGGCCTGGCCGACTGGCGCGAATTGCCGGCCGATGCCGGCTTCGTGCGTTTTGCCGAGGGCGAGCTGGCGGCGGCGATCGGTTCGGCCAGCGCGCGCGTCATGGTCGCTTCGGTCGCGCAGGAGGAAGATCTCGGGCTCGACGAAGTGCTCGGCATTCTCGATGAGGCGACGCAGGTGCGCGCCTACAGTCACCAACTCGAAAACAAGCAGCGCGAACTGGAAGCGGCGACCGGCGAATTGCGCGCCGCAAATGAGCGTTTGCGCGAGGTCGACCGCATGAAGGACGATTTCATCGCGACCGTGACGCACGAATTGCGCACGCCGCTGACCTCGATCCGCGCCTTTTCCGAAATGCTGCACGACGATCCGCGTCTCGAACTCGCCGAGCGGACGCGCTTCCTCGGCATCATCGTTGGCGAAACCGAACGTCTGACCCGGCTGATCAACCAGATTCTCGATCTCGCCAAGCTCGAATCCGGGCATGCCGAATGGACCAGTACGACGGTCGACATCGGTGCCGTGGTGCGCGAGGCGATGGCTTCCCTGGAGCAGCTGTTCCGCGACAAGGCGGTCGCCCTGAGCGGCGAGATTCCGGAAATTGGCCCGCAAGTGCAGGTCGACCGCGACCGCCTGACCCAGGTCGTGATCAATCTGCTGTCGAACGCCGTGAAGTTCGTGCCGGGCGGCAGCGGCCAGGTTCGGGTGCGGGTTTTGCCGCTCGCCGACATGGTGCGCGTCGAGGTTGCCGACAACGGACCCGGGCTGGGTGGCGATGAATGCCGGCTGGTTTTCGAGAAGTTCCGGCAGGGCGGCAACACTTTGACCGACAAGCCGCAGGGCACGGGCCTCGGACTGCCGATCAGCCGGCAGATTGTGGAATATTTTGGTGGTAATCTCTGGGTTGAAAGTCAGCCCGGAGCAGGCGCAACTTTCATTTTCACGGTGCCCTTGCCGGCACCTGAGGCATAACAAAGGGAGACAAACTCATGGGCAAAAAAATACTCATCGTTGATGACGAACCCAACATCGTCATTTCGCTCGAATTCCTGATGAAAAAGGAAGGTTTCGAGGTTGCCGTCGCCGTTGATGGCGACGAAGCGCTGGCCAAGGTCGCCAGCTTCAATCCGGATCTCGTGCTGCTCGACGTCATGATGCCGAAGAAGTCCGGCTATGAAGTCTGCGAGGCCTTGCGTGCCGATCCGGCGCGGGCCGGGTTGCTGATCGTCATGCTGACTGCCAAGGGGCGCGATACCGAAGTGGCCAAGGGGCTGGCGATTGGTGCCGATGCCTATGTCACCAAGCCGTTCTCGACCAAGGATCTGGTGGTCCGGGTCAAGGGCATGCTCGGGGTCGCCTGATCTTGCACGGCCGGGTACGGAAAATCTGCTTTCCGTACCGGTCGACCGTCCAGAAAGCATGAAAATGCCGGGGATGCCGGCAACAAAACATCAGGAAGTGTGTCATGAAGGCCAAACATCGTTTCATCTTTGCCGTCGTCGTGCTCGGTCTGTTGATGACCGGGCCGTTTGTCGTTACCTCCCTGCTGGTCTGGCTGGACATGAAGGAAGCCGAGCGCAACATGCTGACCGAACTGCTCGTCTCGCGCCTGCCGGTCGGCACGATGATGACGCTGTTCGGCTTTACGATCGGCGTCATGGTGCTGCACAAGCTGTTCAAGCAATACGTCGAAGGCCTGTTGCGCATGTCGGAAACCTTGCGCCTGATGCTGCGCGCCAATCGCGATTTCCGGGTTGAGCTCGACGGGCCGCCGGAGGTGCAGCAACTGGCCCAGGCCGCCAATGAACTGGCGCAGCAGCGCGATGAACTGATGGACGATGTCGATGCGCAGATAGCGCGCGCCAAGGCGTCCGTCGAGGAAGAGAAGAATCGTCTGGCGGCGCTGATGTCGGAACTGTCGCAGGCGGTGGTCGTGTGCAATCTCGATGGTCGCATCCTGCTTTACAACAACCGCGCCCGCCTGCAGTTCAAGGCGCTGGCGCTGGGACCGACCTCGGCTGCGGGCGGCGCACTGATCGGTCTGGGCCGCTCGATTTTCTCGATTCTCGAAAAGAACCAGGTCGAGCATGCCGGCGATGTCATTCGTCTGCGTCTGGCCGCCGGCAAAACGCCGCATGCCAGCTTCACGACCACGACGCGCGGCGGCCAGCTGTTGCGCATCCAGATGGTGCCGGTCATGCCGGGCGCCGGCGAGGCTGCCGGCGCGGCAATGTCGGGCTATGTGCTGACCATAGACAACATCACGCGCAGCATCGAGGAAGAAGAAAAGCGCGATCAGGCGCTGCATGCGCTGAGTCAGGGTAGCCGCTCGGCGATAGCCAACATTCGTGCCGCCGTTGCCAACCTGCTCGATTACCCGGACATGGAGCCGGAACAGCGCAGCCGCTTCCTGCACGTCATCGACGACGAGGTCGCCAAGCGCAGCCAGTCGATTGACCAGACCATGAGCCAGTTCTCCGACTCGCTGAAGACGCGCTGGCCGCTCGAAGACATCCTCGGCGTCGATGTCATCTCCGCCGCCCGCCGACGCATTGAAGAGCGCCTCAAGCTGCCGATCAAGACCGAGGAAGTCGACGAAAGCCTGTGGCTCAAAGCGGACAGCTTTTCGCTGGTTTTCGCGCTGGTCTTCCTGGCCGGCCGCCTGCAGGATCACTACGAGCCGCGCGAGTTGCGCTTCCGTCTGAGCAGCGAGGGGCGCCTGGCCTATCTCGACCTGATCTGGGCGGGCCCTGCGATGTCTTCCGAGACTTTTTACACCTGGGAAATGGAAAGCATGCAGGTCGGCGGCGATACCTCGCCGCTCACCCTGCGCGACGTGATCGACCGGCATGGCGGCGAAATCTGGTATCAGCGCGAGAAGGCGGCACATCGCGCCTATTTCCGCTTCGTGCTGCCGGTGGCGACGCCGGATGCGGAAGTGATGATCGAAGAGCGCAAGGTTACCGGCCGGCCCGAGTATTACGATTTCGACCTGTTCAAGTTCGATGACCGCTCGATCGATCTCGACCGCAAACTCTCCGACCTGACCTGTACCGTGTTCGATACCGAAACGACCGGCCTGGAGCCGTCGAACGGCGACGAGATCATCCAGATCGGCGCGGCGCGCATCGTCAACAACCGCCTGCTGCGCCAGGAAGTCTTTGACCAGATCATCGACCCGGAATGCCCGCTCAAGCCGGAGTCGATTCCCATCCATGGCATCACCGAGGACATGGTGCGCGGCAAGCCGAACATCGACGCCGTGCTGCCGGCCTTCCACCAGTTCTGCGAAGACACGGTGCTGATCGCCCATAACGCGGCTTTCGACATGCGCTTCCTGCAACTCAAGGAAGAGCGCACCGGCATCCGCTTCACGCAGCCGGTGCTCGATACGCTGCTTCTTTCCGCCGTGGTGCATCCCAATCAGGAGTCGCACAAGCTGGACGTGATCCTCGAACGCCTGGGCATCCAGATCGATACCCGGCACAACGCACTGGAAGATTCGCTGGCCACCGGCGAGGTCTTCCTCAAGCTGGTGCCGCTGCTCGCCGACATGGGCATCGTGACGGTACGCCAGGCGCTGGAGGCTTCGGAAAAAACCTATTACGCCCGGGTCAAGTACTGATGACCTTTCCGGCTTTTCCGCCCGTCGCCGCAGCCTTTTGTACGGTCAACGCGGAATTTTTGCCTGTTTTGTACCGGCCGCCCGTGCAGCGAAGCGTTGCGCGAGTGAACGGCCATCCTGCACGAGGCGCTGCCTTTGCGCCTCAAGTTAAACTAAGCACTCTGAGAAAATCGAGGTTGTCGTGAATACGCAAGCGGAACAAACAGCCCTGGAACCCGTTGAAGTCTCGTTGCGCCAGGAAGGGCGCCGGCGTGTCGCCGGCAATACGCTGGCCTTCTTGAAGAACCACGCGCCGTTCAACAAGATGAAGGCCGAAGCCCTGCAGGCATTCGCCGACAAGGCGCAACTGGTTTTTCATTCGGCCGGCAGCGAAATCGTCGGGCCGGAAGCCGGCAACGTCCGGTTCTTCTACCTGATCGAGTCGGGCAAGGTGCAGGCGCGCCAGGCCGGTGAAGTGACGGTGACCGAGTATTCCATCCTCAGCCTCGGGGCAGGGGAGAGCTTCCCGATCGGTGCCGTGACGGCCGGGCGGCCGTCGACCAATACCTACACTGCGGTCGATGATGTTTTCTGCTACCAGCTGCCGGCCGAAGATTTCATGCTGCTGATGACCAGCAGCCCGGAATTCAACCTGTTCTGCACGCAGTACATCGCCAGCTTGCTTGACCAGTCGCGCTGCCAGTTGCAGCTGCAATTCGCCCAGCGTGCCAACGAGCAGCAGACGCTCAATTCGCCGCTGGTCGGTATCGGTTCGCGTTCGCCGGTCGCCGTGGCGCCGGAAACGCCGGTGCGTGCCGCGCTCGAAACCATGTCGGCAGCCAAGGTCGGTTCCCTGGTCATTGCCGGCGAAGACCGCAAGCCGGTCGGCGTCTTTACCCGTTCCGACCTGCTTGATCGTGTCGTGCTGGCCGATCTGCCGCACGATGCGCCGATCAGCCAGGCCATGTCGCCGGCCCCGTTCAAGCTCGAAGAGCACGCCACTGCCTACGATGCCATGCTGGCCATGGCAACGCACGGCATTCGCCATGTCCTGGTCACCGATGCAGAAGGCAAGCTGACCGGCGTGGTGTCCGAGCGCGATCTCTTTGCACTGCAACGCGTCGGCCTGCGCCAGATTCGCCAGTCGATCGAGGGCGCGCATAACGTCGAAGCGCTGCAGCAGGCGGCGGCCGATGTGCGCCAGCTGTCGTTCAACATGCTCGCCCAGGGCGTCGGTGCCGAACAGTTGACGCAGTTCATCTCTGCGCTCAACGATGCGCTGACCCGGCGCGTCATCCAGCTCAACCTGGAAAACCACAATTTTGACGGCATCGAGTGGGCCTGGCTGGCCTTCGGGTCGGAAGGGCGCGACGAGCAGACCTTCAGTACCGACCAGGATAACGGCATCGTTTATGCCGTGCCCGACGGGTTGACCGTTGGCGAACTGAAAACCCGCTTCCTGGCCTTCGCGCTCGACGTCAACAAGGATCTTGATCGCTGCGGCTTCCCGCTGTGCAAGGGCAACATCATGGCGAGCAACCCGCAGTGGTGTTTGTCGCTCGACGAATGGAAGGAGCAGTTCAGCCAGTGGATCCGCGTGCCGCAGCCCGAGGCCTTGCTCAATGCGACAATCTTTTTCGACTTCCGGCCGCTGTTCGGCAAGGTCGAGCTGGCCGAAGCGATGCGCCGTCACCTGCTGGCGCAGACCTCGTCGAATCCGATGTTCCTGCGCGCCATGGCGCACAACGCGCTCGACGTCGAGCCACCGCTCGGCAAGATCCGCGACTTCCTGACCGATCTTGAACCGGATCATCCGGGCAAGATCGACCTCAAGAAATACGGCTCGCGCATTTTTGTCGACGTCGCCCGCATCTACGCGCTGGCGACCGGTGTGCACAACACCAACTCGGTGCAGCGCCTGCGCCTCGCCTCGAAGCGCCTGTCGATCCGCGATGACGAGGTCAATGCGGTGCTCGAAGGCATGGACTTCATCCAGTTCCTGCGCCTGCAACACCAGTATCTGGAAGGCGAGCCGGGCACCCAGGGCGACAACCTGATCAATCCGGACGACCTCAACGAACTGGATCGCCGCATTCTCAAGGAATCCTTCCGTCAGGCCCGCAAGCTGCAGACGCGCCTCAAACTCGACTACCAGGTGAACTAGAAATGTTCGGAATCCGGAAATTCCTGTTCAAGGATGGTTCGCCGGCGCATCTGCCCGATGACGTCAAGGCGGCCATCGAGGCCTGGCGTGCGGCCAGCGGTCCACAGCTCGACGATGCCCATTTTCATGTGCGCTATGTCGTCATCGACATCATCAGCAGCGGCCTCAAGCCGGACAGCGACGAGTTGCTCGGCATTGCCGCGGCTGGCGTGCGCGAGGCCGGCATGATCGTGCCGGACGACGCGTTCTATCTCGATTTCAGCGCCATCGAAGGCGAGGGCGAAGCGCAGCAGCAGGCGGTCGACCGCCAGTTGATGGCCTTTTTGCAATTCCTCGCCAAGGCGCCGCTGGTGACCTATCACGTGCCCTATGTCGGCGGCTTCCTGCAGCGTATCTACAAGGAACGGCTGGGCATCGATTTCCAGCCGAACTGGGTCGATCTCGCCTGGCTGCTGCCGTCGATGTTCGAGGAAAAGTCGCATACCCTGCAGCCGCTCGATCACTGGCTCGACCTCTTCGGTCTGGCGAGCGGCAGCGGCCGGCGCGACGCGATGGAAAACACCCTGATGCTGGCCCGCATCTTCCAGATGTTGCTGGTCCGGGTCAGCGGCAAGGGCATCGACACGCCGGGCCGTCTGGTCGACGAGTCGCGTGCCAGCAGTTTCCTGCGTCGCACGCACTAGGCCCCGCATGCTTTCATCCCTGACCAGGTTGCAGCGTTACTACCTGTATTACACGGTGAGCTTCCTGGCGTTCATCGGGGCGCTTGCCGTGCTTGAGCAGCACGGCATGCCGCCGCGCTGGATCGGCTACGCCTTCCTCTTTTTCACCATCTCGATGTACGCGGTGATTGGCATCATGAGCCGCACCTCGGATGTCTCCGAGTATTACGTCGCCGGACGCCGGGTGCCCGCCTTCTTCAACGGCATGGCGACCGGTGCCGACTGGATGAGCGCCGCGTCCTTCATCGGTCTGGCCGGCACCCTGTATTTGTCGGGGCACCAGGGGCTGGCTTTCGTGATCGGCTGGACCGGCGGTTTCGTGCTGGTGGCGCTGCTGCTCGCCCCCTATCTGCGCCGCTTCGGCGAATACACGATTCCCGATTTTCTCGGTGCCCGTTACGGTGGCAACGCCATCCGCATGGTTGCCGTCGCCGCTGCCATCCTGGCTTCCTTCGTCTATGTCGTGGCGCAGATTTACGGCGTCGGCGTGATTACCAGCCGCTTCGTCAGCCTGCAGTTCGAGATCGGCGTTTTTGTCGGTCTCGCCGGCATCCTCGTCTGTTCCTTCCTGGGCGGGATGAAGGCGGTGACCTGGACGCAGGTGGCGCAGTACGTGATCCTGATCATCGCCTACATCACGCCGGTTGCCATCCTGTCCTGGAATGTCACCGGCAATCCGGTGCCGCAACTGGTCTATGGCCAGGTGTTGCAGGAAGTCGGGCGCCTCGAAGACAAGCTGTTCAACATGCCGGCCGAAATCGAGGTGCGCCAGCTCTATCGTGAGCGGGCCGATCTCTACGCCGAAAAGATCATGCAGTTGCCCAGCTCGCTGCTCCTGGAGCGCGAGCAGATCTCGACACGGATCAACGAACTCAAGGCGAGTGATGCACAGATGAAGGACATCGTGGCGCTGGAGAAACAGCGCCGCGAACTGCCGCACGATCCGGAACAGGCGAAGGCGCGCTGGGAAAATGCCATGTATTCGGCGGTCGACCGTAGCCAGCCCCCGGTTCACCATGCCGAAGCCTTCCCCGGCGAAACGGCCGAGCAGCAACTGCCGGAACGCATCAACTTTCTGGCGCTGATCTTCTGTCTGACCATAGGCACGGCAGCACTGCCGCACGTTCTGACCCGTTATTACACGACGCCCAGTGTCAGTCAGGCGCGCGACTCGGTGTTCTGGTCGCTGCTGTTCATCCTGCTGCTCTACATCACGGCACCGGCCTATGCCGTCTTTGCCAAGTACGAAGTGCTGTCGCATCTGGTAGAAATTCCGATAGCCAAACTGCCGAGCTGGGTCGCGGCGTGGACCAAGATCGGGCTGGTCAATATCGAGGACATCAACGGCGACGGGATACTGCAATTGGCCGAGCTGGCGCTCAATCCCGACGTGATCGTCCTTGCCACGCCGGAAATCGCCGGCATGCCGTATGTCGTTTCCGGCCTGGTCGCCGCCGGTGGCCTGGCGGCGGCGTTATCCACCGCCGACGGTCTGCTGCTGACCATCACCAGTTCGCTGTCGCACGACATCTACTACCGCATCATCCGGCCGGATGCCTCGACCCAGTTCCGGCTGGTGATCTCCAAGTCGATGCTGCTGGTGGTCGCCGTACTCGCCGCAACCGTGGCGGCGCAAAAGCCGGGCACCATCCTGTCCATGGTTTCCTGGGCTTTCTCGATTGCCGGCTCGGCCTTCTTCCCGGCGCTGGTGCTCGGCATCTTCTGGCAGCGGGCAACGCGGGCCGGTGCGCTGGCCGGCATGCTGCTCGGCATGCTGCTGACCATCTACTACATCCTGCGCGTCGAGTTCGACAGCATTCCCTGGCTGGGTATCAAGGGAATCGGCATGGAACCATGGTTCCATGTGCATTCGACCTCGGCCGGCGTTTTCGGTGTCTGCGCCGGATTCATCACCATCATTGTCGTCAGCCTGATGACGCGCCCGGACGGCGAGGGCGGCGATTTTCTCCAGGGCATCCGGCGTAGCGGCGAGGAGGACGGGCGATGAAGATACACGACCGCTACTGGCGCAAGACCCGCCGCCTGACGCTGAACCTGCTGGTGCTGTGGTTTTTCGTCACCTTCGTGCTCAACTGGTTTGCCCGCGAACTGAACCAGTTCGAGCTTTTCGGTTTTCCGCTCGGCTTTTACCTTGGCGCACAGGGCTTGCTGTTCATCTACCTGCTGATCATCTGGTACTACAACCGCCGCATGCGCAAGCTTGATGCCGAGTTCGGCATCGAAGACCAATAGCTTGCCGTGGCGGATTTCCTGATCAGCGCACTGCGCGCCATCATTGAAATGCTCGGCCTTTGCCTGATCGGGCAGGGCGTGCTTTTTGTCCTGGTCGGCACCCAATGTACGGTCAACCCGGTGTGGCAGTTGTTTTCCCTGGTCACGCGGGCGCCGCGACAACTGGTTGCCGCTGTTCTGCCGCGCGGAACGGCTGACCGGAAAATCAGCTTCGCAACTTTCCTGATTCTCTTCTTTCTCTGGACTGGTCTGGCTTTTCTGCGAAAACTGCATTGACGAACGCCAGCTTTCTGCTAGAATGCGCGGCTCTTGGAGCGGTGGATGAGTGGTTTAAGTCGCACGCCTGGAAAGCGTGTGTAGGGTAATCCCCTACCGCGGGTTCGAATCCCGCCTGCTCCGCCAAGATACTGAAAGGCCCGTTTTCCGGATTTGGAAACCGGGCCTTTTGCATTTGCGCTGTGCGCAACAGGCGTTTTCTCTTGATTCACCGATTGGACATCCATGTTTATTACGAGCCAGATCGTTGGTACGGTGGCGACCATCACGCTGCGGGGCAGTTTTGGCTTTTCCGAGCACCGGGATTTCCGCAAGGCCGTGAAGGAACAGCTGGCCGGTCCTTGTACTGTGCTGGAGATCGATTTCGACGGTGTTGATTACCTCGACAGTTCTGCCCTTGGTTCCCTGTTGCTGTCGCGGGAAGAGGCCGGCGTTGCCGGCAAGTCGATCGTGCTGGTCAATTGTCGGGGGACCGTCAAGCAGATCATCGATATCGCCAATTTTCATCGGCTTTTCACGATCCGCTAACCGCCGGTTCCGGGACGTAAAAAAACCGCCAATCGCAAAATTGGCGGTTTTTTTTTGCCTGCTTGCCGCTCAGTGCAGTTTGCCGGCCTCGCTGTCGGCAAACAGCTGCGCGACGTCGGCTGCGCTGAAGCGGTAATCGCGGTTGCAGATATCGTCGCGGATCAGGATTTCGCCATGTTCGGCGAGTATGGTCTCGGCGTCGGCCTTGCCCAGGCTGCGGATCATATCGGCGACTTTTTCGCGGTCTTCCGGGCAGTGGTAGACGACGGTCTGGGCATCGTACACGCGCAGGCCACGCGCTTCGATTTCTTCGTGGAAAAGGCGGCCGAGCAGGGTTTCGGCGTCGAGTTCGAGCAATTCGGCCGGCTTGACGGTCGCCGCCAGCTGGCTGATCCGGCTCCAGCCATCCTGATCGTGATTGTCGGCCTGCGGCATCTTCTGCAAAAAGAGGCAGACGGCGGCCTTGGAGTTGGCCGTGGCGAACAGGCGCGAGGGCTGCTGTTCCGACTGCTCCAGGTAGTGCTCGAAGATTTCCGCGATGCTCTCGCCGACCATGGGCACATAGCTCTGGTAAGGCTGGCGCGCGGTCGGCAGATCGAGGCTCATCATCAGCTGGCCGCCCTGATGGGCGCCGAGCAGTTCCGGTACCGGCGCTGGCAGGACAACCGGATTGCTGCGCGCCATGCCGCGCATCTGCAACTGTTCGTTGCAGTCCATGACCAGCAGCTGGATCGGAGCATTGCCGCGCAATTGCAGGGTCAGGCGACCGGGCTGCTTCAACTGGCCGGCGATCAGCGCCGTGACAGCAGCGGTTTCGCCGAGCAACTGGGCAACCGTCGGCTGGTAGTCGCGGTCGGCCTGCATCTGCTGCCAGCAGTCGTCGAGACGGACGATGGCGCCGCGAATGTCGAGGCCGTCGAAGAGGAAACGCTGGATGGTGCTGCTCATTTGAGTTGTTCCGTATAGGTTTCCGGGCTGAAGCCGACCAGCAGCTGGCTGCCTGTGTCGAGTACCGGGCGCTTGATCAGGGCCGGGTATTGCGCCATCAATTTAAGGGCTTTTTCTGCGTCGACCGCTGTGCGCTCTTCTTCGGTCAGTTTCTTCCACATCAGGCCGCGCTTGTTGAGCAACACTTCCCAGCCGGCGCGGGCACTCCAGTCCGGCAGATTGGCTTCGGCCACGCCGGCCTTCTTGTAATCGATGAATTCGTAGGCGATCCCGCTTTCGCCCAGCCAGGCGAAGGCTTTCTTCATGGTGTCGCAGTTCTTGATGCCGTAGACTTTGATCATTGCAGTCGCTGTTTGTCGCAAAAGGCGAATGATAACAGCGCCGCGCCAGCCGGCACTGCGTCAGGCCAGGCGGCGTTGCTGCAGGCGGTGCAGGATGCTGGTGCTGACCTGGCGGCTGCTTGGCAGCAGGGTATGCACGACGGGCAGGTGGATCTCGTCCCTGATCCAGTCGGCGGTTGCTTCGGAAACGGCGACCACGCCGTCGTTGGCATCGTTGCCAAAGGGCCCGCGGCGCAAGTTGAGGCCGCGTGTGCCGAGAATGGCGGTGGCCGGCACGGTGAGTGGCGGAATGCGGCGCATGCGTTCCGCGCTCGCCAGCAACTGACCATTGTCACCGGTCAACAGCTGGAAAACCGGGTTTTTGCTCAGCTGTCCGGCGAGGCGGGCCGGGCGGACCGGCGAGCCGAGCAGGAAGACATGCTGCGGTCGGTGGCTGTCCGGTGCCAGGCTGGCGAGGGCGGCGCGCAGCAGGACGCCGCCCAGCGAGTGACCGATCAGGATGTAATCGCCGCTAGCCGCAAGCTGTTCGAGGCGGCTGGCGAGGCGGGCGACGATGCCGGCAAAGTCTTCCCGGCGACTGCTGTAGCCGAAACTTGCCGTGTTCAGCCCGGCCTGCCGCAAGCGGCGCAACATCGGCCAGCCGGAGAGTGGCGAGCGGCCCATGCCGTGGATGAAGAGAACGGTTGCGGGCGCTTTATTGCGCTTGATCATTGGCTGTCGCATTTGTCTGTTCGCAGAAAAAAGCCGAGTAGCCAATAGGCCAGCAGGGTCAGGGCGCCGACGCCAAGCGCGGCAAGCAGGATGCCCGGCAGCAGGCCGGAAAAAGTCAGTACACCGCCGATCAGGCTGGTCGGGTAGGCCAGCCAGGCGAGCGCTTCGGGGAGGTGCTGTGCGCCGAGCTGGCTGCCGATCAGATAGACAAAACTGATCAGCAAAGCCAGATTCAGACGATATTCCCTGATCATCTAGCGGAATTCGAACATCTCGCGATGGAAGGCGGTGGCGGGCAGGCCGCTGGCGGTCAGCGTCCGGGCCAGGGCGGCACCCCAGGCGCCGGGGCCGCAGAACCAGACGCTGCTGCCCGGTTTCAGGCAGGCGCTGACTTCGGCCGGATCGAGCGGGCCATCGCTGTCGGTCAGGCGCTGGTGCAGGCGCACGCCGGCGGCGCGGCAGCGTTCGGCGAGCCGGTCGGGGAAGGGGCTGGCGGCACGCGTGCAGTAGAAGAGATCGGCTTCACCGGCGCAGTCTTTTTGCGCGACACGCTCGTCGAGCTTGGCGAGGAAGGGCGTGATGCCGATGCCGCCGGCGATCCAGACTTGCGGCGCACGGTCGACTGCATTTTTATCGGCAAAATCGAATTTGCCGTAGGGACCTTCGAGGACGACTTGCTGGCCGACGCGCAGGCTGCCCGGCAGGCTGGTCGTGTAATCGCCGAGTGCCTTGATCGCCAGGGTCAGCGTGCCTTGCTGCGCATTCCAGGCAGAAGCGATGGTGAAGGGATGGGCGCCTTCGCCGGTCTTGCCGAAATCGGCAAAGAGGAACTGGCCAGCCTGGTGGCCGGGCCAGGCCGGCGAACGGCAGACGATCTCCAGCGTCTGTGCATCGGGCTGGCTGAGCGTTTCGATGCTTGCCGGGTACTGGCGGTTACGCCCGATGCGGTTGCTCAGCGAGAGCAGGGCGGGGACGACGCCGGCGGCGGCGAGTGCGGCCGTCAGCCAGCCGAGCGGGCTTTGCCAGAAGGTGGCGGGGAGCAGGACCAGGCCGTGGAAGGCGCCGGCCAGGAAGACGACACCGAAAGCCTTGTGCACCAGCCGGAAGTAACGGTAGGGAATGCGCTTGACCAGGGCGACGACGACCAGCGCGAGCAGGATGTAACCGGCCCATTCGCCAACCTCCTTGGCCAGGTCTATCCACATCTCGGGTTCGCCACGCGGTCCGCGCGGCCGGTTCGGGCCGACGATCCAGCCTGCCTTGGCGAGATTCTTGGGCAGCCATTCGAGCAGATAGTGGGTCAGGACCAGGAGGCCGGCGCCAATGCCGATGTTCTTGTGCAGGCGATAGAGCTTGTCGAGGCCGCCGAAGCGCTGTTCCAGCCAGCGCGGGCGGGCGGCGAGCAGCATGCCCGCGCTCATCCACCACAGGGCAAGCAGGCCGGACAGGATGATCAGCGGGCGGCGCCAGGCCCAGAAGCCTTCCGGATTGGCGGCCAGCACGTCGGGCAGGGCAAAAATGCCCCACAGGGCAAGGGGAACGAGCGCGAGCGCAAGGAGTGGGCGTTTCATGATGTTGTTCATCTGGTATTGCGATGACATCAGTCTACGCCGCTCTCCGACGATGGGCTGTTGCAGAGTGTAAGCAAATGAAAACCGCCTGGCGGAGCAGGCGGTTCGGGGTGCTTAGCGCTTCAGCTTGGCGAAGGCCGAGGCCATCGCGTTGTTGGCCGGGGCCGGCCCGGTACTGCGCGGAGCCGGTCGCGTCGGGTTCTGGCCACCGCGTCCGGCCGGCGCGCCGTCATGCCGCTTGGCCTGGCCCGGCTCGTCACCCATGCGCATGGTGAGCGCGATGCGCTGGCGTTGCAGATCGACTTCCAGCACCTTGACCTTGACCACCTGGCCGGCCTTGACGATCGTATGCGGGTCCTTGACGAAGGTGTTGGACAGGGCCGAGACATGCACCAGACCATCCTGGTGCACGCCGATATCGACGAAGGCACCGAAGGCGGCGACGTTGGTGACGACGCCTTCGAGGATCATGCCCGGACGCAGGTCGGAAACCTTTTCGACGCCGTCGGCGAAGGTGGCTGTCTTGAACTCGGGACGCGGGTCGCGGCCGGGTTTTTCCAGTTCCTTGAAAATGTCCTGCACGGTTGGCAGTCCGAAGCGCTCATCGGTGTACTTCGCCGGATTGAGGTTTTTCAGGGCGCGGCTGTCGCCGAGGATTTCCTTGATCGGCTTGCCAAGGTCGACAATGATTTTCTCGACCACCGGGTAGGCTTCCGGGTGAACGGAGGAGCTATCCAGAGGGTTGTCGCCGTTTGGCACGCGCAGGAAGCCGGCCGCTTGTTCAAAAGTCTTGTCGCCGAGGCGCGGCACCTTTTTCAGCTCGTCGCGCGAGCGGAAGGCACCGTGGGTGTCGCGATAGCTGACGATATTTGCGGCCAGGCTGCCGTTGAGGCCGGAAATGCGGGTGAGCAGCGGCACCGAGGCGGTATTGACGTCGACGCCGACGGCGTTTACGCAATCCTCGACGACGGCATCGAGATTCTTGGCGAGCTTGGATTGCGACACATCGTGCTGGTATTGGCCGACGCCGATCGACTTCGGGTCGATCTTGACCAGTTCGGCGAGCGGATCCTGCAGGCGGCGGGCGATCGACACGGCGCCGCGGATCGAGACGTCGAGATCCGGGAATTCCTTGGCGGCGAATTCGGAAGCCGAATAGACCGAGGCGCCGGCTTCGGAGACGACGATCTTCTGCAACCGCGCTTCCGGGTAGCGCTTCATGACGTCCTGCACCAGCTTGTCGGTTTCGCGGCTGGCCGTGCCGTTGCCGATGGCGACCAGTGACACGCCGTGCTTGGCGGCCAGGCGGGCGATGGTGGACATCGAGCCGTCCCAGTCGCAGCGCGGTTCGTGCGGATAGATCGTGGCGTGGTCGAGCATCTTGCCGGTGGCGTCGACGATGGCGATCTTGCAGCCGGTGCGGATGCCCGGGTCGATGCCCATGGTGACGTGCTGGCCGGCCGGGGCGGCGAGCAGCAGGTCCTTGAGGTTGCGGCCGAAGACGCGGATGGCTTCTTCCTCGGCGCGCTCGCGCAACTCGTTCATCAGTTCGAGTTCAAGGTGGGTGTAGATCTTGACCTTCCAGGTCCAGCGTACGGTGTCGGCCAGCCACTTGTCGGCCGGACGGTTCTGCGGCTTGATGCCGAAACGCACGGCAATGCGCTGCTCGCACGGGTTGGGGCCGGCCTTGACGGCGTCTTCGTCGAGCTCGGAGTCGAGCACCAGCGCGACCTGCAGCATCCCTTCATTGCGGCCGCGCAAGAGGGCGAGGGCGCGGTGCGAGGGCATGATTGCCACCGGTTCGGCAAAGTCGAACCAGTCGCGGAACTTGGCGCCTTCGGTTTCCTTGCCTTCGACGACGGTCGACCGGACGTGGCCGTGTTCGCTGAGATATTGGCGCAGGCCGCCGAGCAATTCGGCATCTTCGGCGAACTTTTCCATGAGGATCTGGCGCGCGCCGTCGAGCACGGCCTTGGTGTCGGCAAAGCCGGCATCGACGTTGATGAACTTCGCAGCTTCGTCTTCCGGCGTCAGGTTCGGATCTTCTAGCAGGCTGAAGGCCAGCGGCTCAATGCCGGCTTCGCGGGCGATCTGCGCCTTGGTACGGCGCTTCTGCTTGTACGGTAGGTAAAGGTCTTCCAGGCGTTGCTTGGTTTCGGCGTCGCTGATCTCGGCCTTGAGTTCCGGTGTCAGCTTGCCCTGTTCCTCGATGCTGGCCAGGATGGCCGTGCGCCGGTCTTCGAGATCGCGCAGGTAGGTCAGGCGTTCTTCCAGGTTGCGCAGCTGGGTGTCGTCGAGGCCGTCGGTCGCCTCCTTGCGGTAGCGCGAGATGAAGGGCACGGTGGCGCCTTCATCGAGGAGAGCGATGGCGGCGTTGACCTGAGCCGGGCGGACGCCCAGTTCGATGGCGATGCGGTGTTCGATGGGTGCGAGCATGGATGCGGCAGTGCTACAAAAAAGGGGGGTGAACTATGCGCAATACCGACCTAAAATACAACCTTGATGAGTTACAGTAAGTCGCGTGACATTGGCATTTCAATCCAAAGGAGAAAAATAATGAAAGTTGATACCTATCTGTTCGGCTCGGTCGAAGTCAATCCGGAAAAAGTCATTACCTTCCCGAACGGTCTGGTCGGCTTTGAAAGCAGCACGCGTTTCACGCTGGTGCACGAGAACGATGCCGGCGAGGCGGCAAGCTTCACGCTGCAATCCCTGGATGATCCGACGCTGGCTTTCCAGATCGTTGATCCGACCACGCTCGGCTACAACTACGAGCTGGCCCTGAGCGACGCCGAGAATGCCCTGCTGCAGACGCCGGTTGCCAGTGATGTGGCGGTGATGCAGGTCCTGTTCAAGAAGGAAGAAGGCGGCAAGGCCGTGATCAGCCCCAACCTGCGCGCCCCGCTGGTGATCAACACCAAGGCCCGGGTCGGCCTGCAGAAGGTCATGGAAACCTTCCGTCCGAACATCACCTTGTCCAACCTGTCGAGCTCCGTTTAAACACCAGCTTGCCAGGCAAACGCGGGGCTGCGGCCCCGCGTTGTCGTTTACAGCGGCTCGAGCGTGTCGCGATAGCGGGCGGCATTGGCCACATAGTGCTCGGCCGATTTCTGCAGCTTGGCGACATCCTCGTCGGACAGTTCGCGCACGACCTTGCCCGGCGAGCCGACGATGAGCACGCGGTCCGGGAAGACCTTGCCTTCCGGGATCAGCGTATTGGCGCCGACGATGCAGCCCTTGCCGATCACGGCGCGGTTGAGGATGACCGAGCCGATGCCGATCAGGCTGCCGTCGCCGACCGTGCAGCCGTGCAGCATGACGAGGTGGCCGACGGTGACGTTGGCGCCGATGTGCATCGGCACGCCTTCGTCGGTGTGCAGTACCGAGCCGTCCTGGATGTTGCTGTTGGCGCCGATGTGGATCGGGTCGTTGTCGCCGCGCAGCGTGGCGTTCCACCAGATCGAGGCGTTCTCGCCGAGGCGGATGTCGCCGATCACCGTGGCGTTGGGTGCAACCCAGGCGTTGTCGCCGATTTGCGGTTGTTTGTCAGCGAGGCGGTAGAGGGGCATGCGGTCTCCTTTTTGCTATTTGAAAATGGCCATTTTTGCGGCGTCGACCGCAAAGCGCAGGCGCAATGTTACGCTGCCGGCCTGCGGGGCGCCTCAAGGAGCCAACATGAATTTTCCTCGACTCAAATCCTGGCAATGGGCGCTGCTCGTCATCGCCTGCCTGGTCGCGCTCGACTGGGCGATCCGTCGGCCGGATGCGCGTTCGCGCGAGCTGACCGGAATCATCGCGACGCAGGGCAGCGCCCAGCTCAAGGCCTATCCCTATCAATTCCATGTGCTGCGCGTCGAAGGCAAGACGGCGGTACTCAGCACGCCGCGCAGTTTCGAGGTGCCGGCTTTCAAGGTGCTGGGTGTGCTCTACCCGCAGATCAACGTCAAGGATGCCAACAACCCGGCCTTCATCGCCGTCGAGCAGCAACTCGGCGCCGTCCAGGCCGAGGCGCGCAGCATCGTCGCGGCGCAGCCGGGCATCAGCGACGTGCGCTGGGAGCTGGATCGCGAGTGGTTGCGCCAGCGCGGCATCGAGGTGCCGGACAAATAGCCGGCTTCAGGCCTTCCTGTCGGCGCCGGTCAGCTTCTGCACGATCAGGCTGCCGATCATGTCGCCCTCGACATTAACCGCCGTGCGCGTCGTGTCGAGGATGCGGTCGATCGGCAGCAGGATGGCGATGGCCTCGGTCGGCAGGCCGACCGACTGCAGCACCAGCACCATCGATAACATGCCGACGCTGGGAATGCCGGGCGCGCCCATGGCGCCGAGCATGGCGACGAAGAAGATCACCGCCTGCTGTGCAATGTCGAGTTCGATGCCGGCCAGGCGGGCGACGAAGAGGGCGGCCGCCGCTTCGTAAAGGGCCGTGCCATCCATGTTGACCGTGGCGCCGAGCGGTACGACGAAATTGGCGATATCCTTTTTGACGTGCAGATGCTGCTCCGTGCAACGCAGGGTGACCGGCAGCGTAGCGGCGCTGGAACTGGTGACGAAAGCGGTGACCAGCGCTTCACGCGCGCCGCGCCAGAAACGCAGCGGCGAAATGCGGGTGACCAGCCAGAGCAAGGCGGGCAGCACGACGATGCCGTGGAACAGCGTCGTGCCGGTGACCACGGCGATGAATTCGAGCAGGCTGCCGAGCAGCGCCGCCTGCTGCGTCGCGGCCAGTTGCAGGAGCAGGGCGGCGAGGCCGAGCGGCGCCAGGTACATGATCCAGCCGACAATCAGCAGGCAGAGTTCCTGCAGTTCCTGAATCAGCGTGCGCAGGTTCTTGTAGCGCTCGCCGCCGATCACCAGCGCGATGCCGAGGATCAGCGCAATGACGACGATGGCGAGCAGGTCGCCGCTGGCCAGCGCCTTGATCGGATTCTGGAACAGGCCGTGCATGAACTGGGCGATGTAATCCGGCAGCGGCATCTGGCGCGCCTGGAAATTCTGCGTCGCCTCGGCAAACATCGCGAGGTGCATGCCTTCGCCGGGCCGGAACAGGTTGGCGGCGCCGAAGCCGAGGAAGATCGCCAGCGCCATCGACAGCGCAAAGAAGCCCAGCGTCGTCGTCCACACCGCATGCATCTTGTCATGCGCGCGCAGGTTGGCAACGCCGACCACGATGGATGAAAAGATCAGCGGCACCAGCACCATGCGCAGCAGGTCGAGGAACAGCGTACCGACCAGCTTGGCGCCGTACAGCGTGTTCTGCGCCAGCGGCGTCGCGGTCTGGCCGTTCAGGTAGAGGCCGCCGGCGATGCCGAGGGCGCAGCCGATCAGGATTTGCGTATTGAGCGACAGTTTGCGGGCCATGCTGATTCCGTGGGTGAGGGCAGGGCAGATTGTATATGCCCGGACGGTCAACGCCGTGGCGAAGGCATTTTTGCGCTAGCATCGCGACCGGATGCCATCGGCCGGAGAATGAAAATGAGTGATTTTGAAGCGTTGACCGCTGCGCTGCGGGAATTTCGCGATGCGCGCGACTGGCGGCAGTTTCACACCCTGCGCAATCTGATCACCTCGCTCAATCTCGAAGCGGCCGAACTGCTCGAACTGACGCAATGGAAGAGCGATGCCGAGATCGATGCTCTGCCGGGCGAGGCCAAGTCGGGCGAAGCCCTGCGCGACGAATGTGCCGACATCCTGCTCTACCTGCTGCTGATCGCCGATACCGCCGGCATCGACCTGCTCGCCGCGGCGCGCGCCAAATTGCTCAAGAACGCGGCGAAATACCCCATAGAAAAGGCCCGCGGGTCGCGGGCCAAATATACCGAGCTGTAAGGATGCGCATTCTGGCGTTGGCACATTTCGGCGAGAGGGCATTTTTCCGTTCGTGCCAAGCTCGCTGTATTTGTGTTGCGGAATTTTATCGGTAGTTTAGTGTCGATAATTACCTCGGTTGCCGCAGATTGTTTTTATCGACAAAATTTTGTCGATAAAAATAAATCAGGCATACTCCATCTGCAATCAACAAAAATTTGTCGATAGGTGGTGCGCATGCTTGAAATCAAATCCGCCATGGCCCTTGGTGCCGTCCTGCGCGAAACGAGGACGGCGCAACAACTTCGCGCCGAAGATCTGGCGGCAATGCTTGGCGTTTCCCCGACGACCTTGCGCCGGATGGAGCAGGGCGATCCTCCGGCAGCAGCGATCAGGACGCTGTTCCAGTTGCTCGATGAACTGGGGATTCAATTGCACGTTTCGTTGCCGCCGGGTGTCGGGAGTATTCAACTGCCGAATGAACAATCAAGGCCGCGGCGGACGAGAGTTCGCCCATGAACGGACGCGAGTTGGATGTGTTTGTCGAATCTCGACTGGTCGGCCGGCTTTTCGAGAGTACTGGTGTATGGAGTTTTGCCTATGCCGATGCCTGGTTGCAAGACGGGTTCCCCCTGGCGCCGGGCCTGCCTTTGCAGCCGGAACGCATTGAGGATGCCGGAAGCACGCGGCCGGTCCAGTGGTATTTCGACAATCTTTTGCCGGACGAGATGGCGCGTCAGCGTCTGGTGGCTGCGTTGGGCAAGGGCGAATGGGATGCCTGGAGCCTCCTGGCGCGCTTCGGTGCCGAGTCGGCTGGTGCTGTTACCTTGCTGGCGCCTGGTGAGAAACAAGCGGAAGCTGCACTGATCCCGTTGCCCGATGAAATCCTGCAGCAGCGCATTGTTCAGATGCCACATGTTTCCCTGGCCTCGACCGCGCCCAAAAAAATGTCACTGGCTGGTGCCCAGGAGAAACTGCCGGTGGTCCTCGATGAGCATGGCGTTTTATTCGAGCCGGTCGGTTCCCGGATATCCACCCATATCCTCAAGCCCGATGCCCTGAGCGAGCACTACCCGGCGAGCGCCGTCAATGAGTGGTATTGCGCCCGAGTTGCTCAGCAATTGCGGTTCGATGTGCCCAGGGTGGAGCTTCGCTATGTGCCTTCTGCCGTTTATTTGATTGAGCGCTTTGATCGCCGATACGTCAACGGAGTGCTTGAACGGCGACATGCGCTTGATGCCGCGCAATTGCTTTCACTGTCTTCAGGGTCGAAATACACGCTTGCCGGTGCTGAAGCGCTCAACCGGGTTGTCGATTTGTGCCGGGCCAAGGCGCCGACCCGGATCGCCCTGTTTCGCTGGACCTTGTTGAATGTTCTGCTTGGCAACCACGACGCCCACCTGAAAAACCTCTCGCTTTTTGCTGGCCGCGATGGCTACGCGCTGGCGCCGCATTACGATCTGGTCAGCACGGTTTCCTGGGCGCGGCCGGATCTGGTGGTCCACGGGGCGCGTTGGCCGGATGTCGAACTGACCCATGCGCTCGGCGAGGCCCGCTTTTTTGCTGATTTGCGGCGCAAGCACATTCTGGCGTTCGGTGATGCAATGAAGCTTCCCGCATCCATTGCGGAACGCGAACTCAATCGGCTATTGGCGCAAATTCTTCCTGCTGCGGATGCCATCAAGGCGGAGTTCGAAAAACGACAGGATGTGCCATCTGCGCTTCGCGCCGGGCAGTTGTACATGATCGGCTGCATTCGCAATGTTCCCATTGCCGAAATGAGTCGCCAACTCAGCTAGACACGGGCGTGCCGGAAAGAGTCAGGCCCGCCCGGGTTGATCAGCTCGTCTGGCTCTCGATCTTGTACTTCGCGCCGTCGTTCTGGGCGAGCAGTCGGGTGATCACCGGCAGGTTTTCATGCAGGGTCTTTTCCAGCGTCCACGGCGGGTTGATGATGAACATGCCGCTGCCGTGCATGCCGTAACCATCCTTGGCCGGGGCGCTGACTTCCAGCGTGGCGTGCAGCCAGTCCTTGGCACCGAGACCCTTGAGCTTGTCGGGCAGCTTGCGTGACTCCGGCTTCGAGAGCATCGGATACCACAGCGCGTAGGTGCCAGTCGGGAAGCGTTTCATGGCTTCCTGCAGGCCCTTGACGACATTGCTGTAATCGTCGCGCGTTTCGTAGGACGGGTCGATCAGGACCAGGGCGCGGCGCGGCGGGGGCGGCAGGATGGCTTTCAGACCGGCAAAGCCGTCGCCGGCCGTGACCATGACCTGGCGGCCAGCGCTCTTGAAGCAGCCTTCGAGCAGCTTGACGTCGGTGCTGTGCAGTTCATACAGACGCAGGCGGTCGCCATCGCGCAGCAGCTGGCTGGCCAGCCAGGGCGAACCTGGATACTGGCGCAGCTGGCCGTCCGGATTGAGCATGCGGACAAAATCGACATAGTCGGCGGTGGCCGGCGGCAGGCCCTTGGCATCCCAGAGGCGGCCGATGCCGTCGCGGAATTCGGCGAGCTTGGTGGCGTGCGCCGACTCCAGCGCGTAGCAGCCGGCGCCGGCATGGGTATCGACGATCCAGAAGGGCGCCGGTTTCTCGCCCATGTACTGGGCGATCTGGAGCAGGATCAGGTGTTTGATTACGTCGGCGTGGTTGCCGGCGTGAAAGGCGTGGCGGTAACTGAGCATGGGCACAGTATACTTCGCCGCCATGCCTATTTACGAAACCATTTTCCTGTTGCTCGCCGGTGCCCTTGTCTGGTTCTGGCTCGATACGCTGAAAGCCCGTGAAATCGGCATTTTGGCCGCGCAGCAGGCGTGTACCGAAGAGGGCCTGCAATTCCTCGACGAAACCGTGGTCGGGCGCTCGTTGCGCCTGGGCCGCGACGACAACGGCCAGCTCCGGCTGCGCCGTGTCTATGCCTTCGAATATAGCGACACCGGCGACAACCGCCGTTCCGGCAGCGTCACGATGCTCGGCCATGAGGTCGAGATCCTGCACGTTCGCCCCAACCTTTACGTGATTCCGAGCAGCCATGAAACCCTCCATTGAAACCATCGAATTCCACGGCATCGAAGCCTTCCAGCTGAACGGCCCGAAAGGCACCACGGCCGTGATCAGCCGGCTGGGCGGCCAGGTCCTGTCCTGGAAGACGGCCGACGGCCGCGAACGCCTGTTCCTCTCCGAGCAGGCCGTATTCGACGGCAGCGTGGCGATCCGTGGCGGTGTACCCGTCTGTTTCCCGCAATTTGCCAGCCTCGGCGACCTGCCCAAGCACGGCCTGGTGCGCACCCGCCTGTGGTCGGTGAGTTCGCAGCGCTGCGGCGACGATTACGCGCTGGTCACGCTGGAAGTGACCGACGATGAAGCCAGTCGCGCCGTCTGGCCGCATGCCTTCCATGCCGAAATCACGCTGATGATCGAAGCCGACCGGATCGACGTCGAGCTGTGCATCACCAACACCGGCGGCGACACTTTCGAATTCACCGGCGCGCTGCATTCCTATCTGCGCGTCACCCAGGTCGAAGACATCGAACTCGAAGGCCTGCACGGTTTCGACTACCGCGATGCGGTCAAGGACACGGTGCAGCGCGACAGCGGCATCGAGCTGCGCATCGAGGGCGAGACTGATCGCGTCTATTTCAACGTCAAACGGCCGCAGATGCTGCATGCCGCCAATCTCAGCCTGGCGCTGCAGAATCAGGGCTTCCCTGATGTCGTGGTGTGGAATCCGTGGGTCGAGCGCTGTGCCGAACTCAAGGACATGCCGAACGATGCCTGGCGCCACATGCTTTGTATCGAAGCTGCGGTTGCCGGCGAGCCGGTTAGCCTGCCGGCCGGCGAAGAGTGGTACGGCCGGCAGACCCTGGTCGCGATCTAAGGCTTTCGTCTAGCGCGCTGCCGCCGCAACGGCATCGGCCAGCGTGCCGAGCGCGACCATAGTCGGCGCGGCGCGCAGGTGGATCATGCCGGTCGGTACCTGGCTGATCTCGGCGGGCAGGGTTTCGACGATCAGGTCGGCGGCGTGTTGCGACTGTTCGACGACGCGGCGCGGCATCAGCGTCCAGCCGAGGCCGACTGCGACGCAGCCGAGGATGCCTTCGAGCGTACCGAATTCCATGGCGTCGGCCACCGCATGCCCGGTGGCACGTTGCCAGGCGAGCGCCCGGCTGCGGTAGGCGCAGCCTTCGCGGAACAGGATCAGCGGCTGCAGCACCGGGTTGGCGCCCTTGGCGCTGATCTGGACCAGTTCCTCGACGACCAGTTCGGTGAATTCCAGCTCGGGATGGATGACCGGGCCGGCGATGAAGGCGCAGTCGAGCTTGTGGGTCAGCACCTTGTCGGTGAGCTGGGCGCTGGTGTTGGTGACGACGCGCAGTTCCAGGCGCGGATGCTCGGCGCGCACCGCCTTGAGGGCGCTCGGCAGGTGCAGGGCGGCGAAGGTTTCCATGGCGCCGATGCGCAGTTCGCCGACGTTCTCGCCGACCTGGCGCACCGCAGCGCTGGTCTGCCGTTCCAGCAACAGCATGCGACGCGCGTAGTCGAGCAGCACGCGGCCCGACGGGGCCAGTTCGAGGCCGCGCCCCTTGCGGAAAAACAGCTCGGCGCCGAGTTCTTCTTCCAGTCGGCGGATGCGGTTGGTGACGTTGGACTGCACCGTGTTCAGCTTGCGCGAAGCGGCGAGAATGCCGCCTTCCTCGACGACGGTCTGGAAAGTGCGCAGGGCGACCAGTTCCATTGATGTATCTCCAATAACGAACGTTACGTTCTAAACAATTCATTTGTTTCGATAGCTTAACTTGTTTACCTTTCGTCTACCAAAACAAGAGGAAACATCCCCATGCACGAACAGAGACAACGCCTGCAGGTGCTCAGCGCCGGCATTTTCAGCCTGGTGCTGGTGCTCGGCGTCGCCCGCTTTGCCTACACGCCGCTGCTGCCCGTGATGCAGCAACAGGCCGGTTTGGGCGTCGCCGAAGCCGGCTGGCTGGCGGCGATCAATTACGCCGGCTACCTGAGCGGCGCGCTGATCGCCTCGCTGATCAGCGATCTGGTGCTCAAAGACAAGCTGTACCGGATCGGCCTCGTCGTCGCCATCGTGTGCACGGCGCTCATGGGCATGACCACCGACGTCACGATCTGGGCGCTGTCGCGCTACTTCGCGGGCCTGGCCAGCGCCGCCGGCATGCTGCTCGGCACCGGCCTGATCCTCAACTGGCTGATCCGCCACAACCATCGCAGCGAACTGGGCATCCATTTCGCCGGTATCGGCATCGGCATTGCCGGCTGCGCCGCGGTTGCAGCCTTGATGAATAGCTGGCTGGACTGGCGCGAGCAGTGGTTCGTGTTCACCGCCATCGGCTGCGTGCTGCTCGTGCCGGCCCTGCGCTGGCTGCCGGCGCCGGATACCAGCGGCGTCACCAAGAGCGGCCAGGTGCTCGAAGACAAGCCGCCCAGCCCGCTTTTCCTGCGCCTGTTCATGGCCTCGTATTTCTGCGCCGGCTTCGGTTTCGTGGTCAGCGCCACCTTCATCGTCGCCATCATCAACCATCTGCCGGGCCTGAGCGGGCAGGGCAACCTGGTCTTCCTGGCGATCGGTATCGGCGCGATTCCGGCCTGTTTCAACTGGGATCTGATCGCGCGCCGTACCGGCGATCTCAATGCGCTGATCCTGGCGGCCGTGCTGCAGATCGTCGGCATCCTGATGCCGGTGCTGTTCGGCGGCCTGCTCGCCTCGCTGTTCGGCGCGCTGCTCTTTGGCGGTACCTTCGTCGGCATGGTCAGCCTGGTGCTGACCATGGCCGGGCGCTATTACCCGACCAAGCCGGCCAAGATGATGGGCAAGATGACGCTTTCCTACGGCGTCGCGCAGATCATCGGGCCGGCGATCACCGGCTGGCTGGCGACGCAACTGGGCAGTTACAACGCCGGGCTCTACGTCGCGGCCGGTGTCATGCTGGTCGGCACGGCGCTGTTGCTGCTGCTCAAGCTTGTCGAAAAGCGCGATCTCGCGTCTACTGCCCGTTTGCAGGCGGTCTGAACGGTCGACCGCGCCAGATTGCCATTTTTCCGTCAGGAGACAGAACATGTTCAAGGGAATTTTGATCACCAAGGATGAGTCCGGCTACCGGGCCGCGTTTCAGGACATCGACGAAGCAATGCTGCCGGAAGGCGATGTCACCGTTCAGGTCGAATGGTCCACGCTCAATTACAAGGACGGCCTGGCGATCACCGGCAAGTCGCCGGTAGTGCGGCGTTTCCCGATGGTGCCGGGGATCGATTTCGCCGGGACGGTGACGGAAAGTTCGAATCCGGCCTGGAAAGCCGGCGACGCGGTAATCCTGAATGGCTGGGGCGTCGGCGAAACGCATTGCGGCGGCCTGGCCGGCGTCGCGCGGGTCAAGGGCGAATGGCTGGTCGCCCGGCCGGCGGCCTTCACGGCCCGCCAGACGATGGCGATCGGCACCGCCGGCTACACGGCGATGCTCTGCGTGCTGGCCCTGGAAAAACACGGCATCAAGCCGGAAGACGGCGAAATCCTTGTCACCGGCGCCAACGGCGGTGTCGGCAGCGTCGCCATCGCGCTGCTCGCCAAGCTCGGCTACAAAGTGGTTGCGTCCACCGGTCGACCGGCTGAAAGTGATTATTTGCGCGCGCTCGGCGCCGCCGACATCATCGACCGCGCCGAACTCGCCGCCCCCGGCAAGCCGCTCGCCCGCGAGCGCTGGGCCGGCGTCGTCGATGCGGTCGGCAGCCATACGCTGGCCAATGCCTGCGCCAGCACCAAATACCGCGGCGCCGTTGCTGCTTGCGGCCTGGCCGGCGGCATGGATTTCCCTGCCTCGGTCGCCCCCTTCATCCTGCGCGGCGTAACGCTGTACGGCATCGACAGCGTCATGGCGCCTCTGTCTGTGCGTCAGGAAGCCTGGCAACGCCTGGCGGGCGATCTCGATCCGGCCAAGCTGGAAGCGATCACCCATGAAATTCCGCTGTCCGGCGCGATTGCCGTGGCCGGTGAATTGCTCGAAGGCAAGGTACGCGGCCGCGTGGTGGTTGATGTCGCACGCTGAGAAGCTGTCCACGATTTGTTGCTTGTCATGCAAATCTCAGATGAAACTACTAAGCAATCGACTTGGCCGTCAAAGAACGGTGGTCAAGTCTCTGCTTGTCCCAACTGCCCCTTGCTGAGGGGCGTCGTCGCTTCTGGTATCTGCTTGACCTCCCTCCCCTGAGAAGGGGAGGGTTGGGGAGGGGTTTGGGGCCAGGCGAAGCGATGCTTGAACATATGATCATTCAAAGATCGTGGACAGCTTCTGAAACGCTTTTGTCGCAAAACCGCCATTTTTGAACGGTCGACCGCTGCCAGGCCGCTGATTTCACGGGGGTTGCGGCCTGGTCTTTCTTTTGCTTCGGGCATCTTATGGATGCCATTCAACAACACCCAACGGAAAAAGCCAGCCGCGCCGCCGAGCGCTGGCTGCAGGAACTCGGCCGCTCCGGCCTGCCCGGCGGTTTCGAACAGCGCGAACTGGGCAAGGGCGGCCTGCTGTCCACGCCCTCGGCCGTCAGCAACCAGGTCTTCATCGTGCACAGCGGCCGCCTGCGCGTCTATCTGGCCGGCGAAAACCGCGAGCTGACGCTGACTTTCCTCGAAGCCGGCGACATCTACACGACGCACACCCCGACCTATGTCGAAGCCGTCGCGCCGAGCACGCTGTGGCTGATCGACACCGCCTCGTTCGCCCGCAAACTGGCCAGTGACCCGTCGGTAACGCCAGTCATGATGCGCGTCCTCGGCGGCATGCTGAACAATGCCGTCAAGCTCATCGAGGATTTGGCCTTCCGTGAAGTCCCGGCCCGTCTGGCCCGCTTCCTCCTCGGCCTCGCCAACCGCCGCGGCCTGGTATGCGACGAAGGCCTGCTCGTCCCCCTCGACCTCGGCCTCGAAGACATCGCCAGCCTGCTCGGCACGACCCGGCAAAGCGTTTCCCTGCTGATCAACCAGTGGGAACGCGAAGGCTTGCTGCAACGGCAGGGGCGGCGGACGCTGCTGGTCCGTTCGCTGCGGGCGCTGGCGGAGCGTTGTCCGGATCCGGCGGGCTGAGTAGCCGTCAAGATTCGACTTCCGTCGCCAATAGCTTGAGGCGCAAAGGAAGCGCGGGTATCCGGGTTTTCGTTAGGCAGGCAAGCACTTGGTAAGTGTTATGGGCTGCGGAATGCTTGCGCGATGTAATATGCCGCAACTGGTTCGGTTCGAGTTCGGCTAGGATCGGTTACTCGTCAATTTGCTATATACCGGTCATGGGCTCTGTCCGTATGTTTGTTGATTGATAAGGAGATCGGCGTCGAATAATCTCTATGTCATCGAGAGCCTTGTGGGAAATGACTAACTTCAACGTTGGGCGTCATGGACTCTGATTACTCACGCTGCTGGGCACACTATCGTGCTGACTGTGATCGCGGCATGTCGAAAGAGCACCTGCTTTCAAAGAGTCTCTTTCCCGATCAAACCGTTTACGTATCAGGCTTCGACTGGTGCATGGGCGAAGAGAGGTGCATTGGCATCAATTCTCTTCAAAGAAAGTTCCTGTGCGAGAAGCACAATAACGACCTTTCAGATGCAGATGCAGCCGCCAAACAAGCGATTGATGCCTTTGCGGCAGGTGGCAGTGAGTTCCTCCTGAGTGGCATTCTGTTAGAGCGGTGGCTTGTGAAAACCGCCGTGAACCTCAGTGTTGGTGGCAACTTGCATATTGGCTACGGCATGAGTGACTCCAAGCCCGGATGGCCAAGCCCCTACCTGCTCGCGGTTGCGTTTGGAGACGAAATGCTTTGCGCAAAGATGGGGGCCTACTTTCTTTTTCCTGCAACTCGGTATGAGTACCGGGCCGGCGAGATACTGGTCGCGCCAATCCATCGTGATGGACAGATTGGAGGCTTCGTGTTTGGTCTTAGGGGGCAGTTCATATTTCTCAGTCTCTATCCCGGACATACACCTCCTTCCGTTGATACGATCGCGCCAGGACTCCTGCCTGCACCAATAGGAGCCGCGTTACTTCACTACCGTCCTGCTTCGTTCCGAGTTCAATCTGCCGGTGGCTCAGAGGGGGAGATTCAGTTGCGGTGGTCGTGCGCATGACGCCCAACCTTCAGCTTTACCTTTTGGGCACAGAGTTACCTATGGGATGTAAATTCCCTAGCCGGAATTAACGGCCAGCCTTTTTTGACACTTCCGTGCCTTGGCATCTTGGGGATTTCTTCACCAACGCTTGGCAGTAACGTCGGCCAGCCGACGGAATCGTTTTCGGTCGCCCGTTACAGTGGCTCCATCACCAATTGAAGGAGCCTCGCCATGGAAACCAGCAAATCAGCAACGCCCGATTGTGGCTGCGGCAAGAAGGTCGACCGCTACGTCACCTTCAACGACATCGATTGCGCCGGCAACGCCCGTCGCCTGATGGAGTGCATCGAACGCAACGTGCCGAATGCGGCGCGCACGGCACCATTCTGGCCTTACTTCATGGCCAAGCGTCAGCCGAAGAGCGGCACGGCGCCGGATGACCTGTTCCTGATCCATTGCCACATCAACGTGATTCGCGAACTGTTCGATGAATGCGGCGATACGGCGGCACAGACGCTGCTGACCCAGGTCGAGGAAGAGTGCTGCTGAGTGAGCATTACCCCATAAAAATTCAATCCATGGGGTAGCAAGCTGCTCACCCAGGTCGAGGAAGAGTGTTGCTGATTCAGGCGGCGTCCGGCGGGGTGCAAAGGTATAATCGCGGCCTCTGATTTTTCGGGCGAATTTCGCCCTGGCCGCCGTGACCCCACTCGAAACTGAAATTGCCCGCCGTCGCACCTTCGCGATCATTTCCCACCCTGACGCCGGTAAGACGACGCTGACTGAAAAGCTGCTGTGGTTCGGCGGCGCCATCCAGGTCGCCGGTGAAGTGCGCGCCCGCAAGGCGTCACGCCATGCAACGTCCGACTGGATGGAGCTGGAAAAGCAGCGCGGCATCTCGGTGACTTCGTCGGTGATGCAGTTCCCGTACCGCGAGTGCATGGTCAACCTGCTCGACACGCCGGGCCACGAGGACTTCTCGGAAGATACCTACCGCACGCTGACCGCCGTCGACTCGGCGGTCATGGTGATCGACTCGGTGAATGGCGTCGAAGCGCAGACGATCAAGCTGTTGAACGTTTGCCGCATGCGCGACACGCCCATCCTGACCTTTATCAACAAGCTCGACCGCGAAGGCAAGGAGCCGATCGACCTGCTCGACGAAATCGAGTCGGTGCTCGGCATTCAGTGCGCGCCGATGACCTGGCCGATCGGCATGGGCAAGCGTTTCCGCGGCGTTTATCATCTCTACGACGACGCCATCGCCTTCTTCGATCCGCAGGCCGAGAAGGGCACCGCCGAGATCATTCAGGGCCTCGACAACCCGCGTCTCGACGAGCTGATCGGCACGCAGGCCGACGAGTTGCGCGTCGATATCGAACTGGTGCGTGGTGCGTCGCACGCCTTCGATGCCGAGGCCTACCTGAGCGGCAAGCAGTCGCCGGTCTTCTTCGGTTCGGCGGTCAACAACTTCGGCGTGCAGAGTTTGCTCGATGCCGTGGTCGACCTGTCGCCGGCGCCGATTGCCCGGCCGGCCGTGTCGCGCCGCGTCGAGCCGGACGAAGGCAAGTTCTCCGGTTTCGTGTTCAAGATCCAGGCCAACATGGACCCCAAACACCGCGACCGCATCGCCTTCCTGCGCGTCTGCTCGGGTCGTTTCGACCGCGGCATGAAGGTCAAGCAGGTGGCGACCGGCAAGACCCTGTCGATCAACAACGCCATCACCTTCATGGCGCGCGACCGTTCGACCACCGACGAAGCCTGGCCGGGCGACATCATCGGCATCCCGAACCACGGTTCGATCCGTCTCGGCGAAACCTTCACCGAGGGCGAAGATCTGCGCTTCACCGGCATTCCGTCTTTTGCGCCGGAACATTTCCGTCTCGCCCGCATCGCGAACCCGCTGAAGATCAAGCAGCTGCAGAAGGGCTTGCAGCAACTGGCGGAAGAGGGCGCAACGCAGCTCTTCCGGCCGCTCGCCGGCACCGACATGATTCTCGGCGCGGTCGGCATTCTGCAGTTCGATGTCGTTGCCAGCCGGCTCGAGAACGAATACGGCGTCAAGGTCATTTTCGAGAGCTACAACTGTTCGACGGCGCGCTGGATCCACGGCGACGCGGCCGAGCTGCGCCAGCTGTCGGACCGCTACAGCGCCAACGTCGCGCTCGACGGGGCCGATGATCCGGTCTACCTGGCGCCGAACAACGTGTATCTGAACATGGTCAAGGAAAAGTATCCGAACCTGCGCTTCCTTGAAGCGCGCGAGGTGATCTGAACATGACGGTGCGCGTCCAGACGGCGGATTTTGACCTTGGCGCGGAGTTGACCGCGCAGCGCGCCGGCGATGCCCGGATCGGCGCGCAGGTCAGCTTCCTCGGCCTGGTCCGCGACATCAACGGCGGGGCCGGGGTCAGCGAGATGACCCTGGAGCACTATCCCGGCATGACCGAGAAGTCGCTCGAGGAAATTGTCGACGCAGCCAAAGCGCGCTGGGACATCTACGACGCGCTGGTCATCCACCGCATCGGGCCGCTGCTGCCTTGCGACCAGATCGTGCTGGTTGCCGTGACCAGTGCGCATCGCGGCGAGGCCTTTGCCGCCTGCGAGTTCATCATGGATTACCTGAAGACGCGGGCACCGTTCTGGAAGCGGGAAGTCACGCCGGACGGCGCGCACTGGGTCGATGCCCGGGACAGCGACGACACGGCGGCGGCGCGCTGGGAAAAATAAGCGCACCGGGAAAACAAAAAAGGGAGCCGTGGCTCCCTTTTTTGTTGGCCTGCGCCAGGCTCAGGTCTTGAACTGGGCAACCGTGTGGTGCAGGGAGTCGGACAGCGAGTGCAGGCGGCGCGCCGCATCGGCCGTCTGGCGAACCGCAATGGCGCTTTCTTCCGACATCTGGGCGATGGTCTCCAGCTTGCGTGCGATGTCGTTACCGGCCACCCCTTGTTCGCGAATCGCGCCGGAAATGTCGTTGACCACGGAAGTCACGCGCAGGGCGCCATCGCGGATGCGATTGATCGACTGACCGGCCTGGTTGGCCAGCTCGACGCCGTTGCTGACCTGAACCACGCCGGCCTGCATGCTGTCGACGGCGCTCTTCGTGCCGTTCTGGATCTTGGCAACCATGCCGCCGATCTCGGTGGTCGACAGGCTGGTGCGTTCGGCCAGCTTGCGCACTTCGTCGGCGACCACGGCGAAGCCACGGCCCTGTTCGCCGGCGCGTGCCGCTTCAATGGCGGCGTTGAGAGCGAGCAGGTTGGTCTGGTCGGCGATTTCCTTGATCGTATTGACGATGGAGGTGATCTGGTTCGACTGGTGGCCGAGTTCCTCGACGATGTTCGACGAGGACTGGACGGCTTCGGAAATCAGGCGCATCTCGGTTGCGGCATTGTGGATGACGGTGGCGCCTTCTTCCGAGATGCTGCGCGACTCTTCCGAGATACCATGCGCTTCGGCAGCGTTTTCGGTGACCTGGTCGATACTGACCGCCATTTCCTCGACTGAAGCAGCCATCGACGATGCAGCATCGCTCTGCTGGCGGGCGCGGTCGGCGACTTCTTCCGAGGCGTTCAGCAACTGGTTGGCGGCGCTCGATACCTCGACGGCATTGGCGATGATGGTCGAGATCATGTTGCGCAGGGTGTCCTGCATGGTCCGGATATTGGCGAGCAGGCTGTCCTGGTCGTTCGCCGCAACCTCGACCGGCGTGGTCAGGTCGCCCGAGGCGATACGCTTGGCCACGGCCGAAGCAATGCTCGGGTCGCCGCCCAGGGTCTTGATGATGTTGCGCGAAACGAAGAGCAGGGAGATCGCGATGAAGCCGCCGATGGCGATGCCCCAGAGCAGCAGCTTGATGGCGTCGGCGCGGAACTTGGCATCGACGTCATCGACATAAATGCCGGAACCGATCACCCAGCCCCAGGGCTCGAAGCCCTTGACGTAGGAAATCTTCGGAACGCCTTCTTCCGAGCCCGGCTTCGGCCACAGGTAATCGACAAAGCCGGCGCCGTTCTTCTTGACCATGGTGTTGAATTCGACGAACAGCAGCTTGCCGTTCTTGTCCTTCAACTGGTTCAGTACCTTGCCGTCGAGTTCCGGCTTGATCGGGTGCATGACCATCAGGTCGTTGAGGTCATTGATCCAGAAGTACTCGACCTTGTCGTAGCGCATGGCGCGCAGTGTGCCGATGGCCGCCTTCTTGGCGTCGTCGACCGACATGCGGCCTTCGCGTGCTTCCTTCTCGTAATTGGCGACGGTGGCGTGGGCAACCTCGACCAGATTGCGTACCTTGTCCTGACGGTCGCCAAGCATCTGGCTCTTGCCATTGATCAGCAATACCGCAAATAGCACGATCAAGGCGCCGATTGTCGCAATGGTCATCGCGGTCAGCTTGCCGCGCAGTGTCATTCCTTGTCCCGTCATGATTCCACCCTGTTTTTGTGTGTTCTGCAACTGATGGGAAATTTAACATATTCGCCACAATGTGGGTGGGGTGATTGAAATCCGGCACTTTGACCTTATCTGTCCGGTATCAACAGGCAAACCTTGTGAAGGACGAACATGCGACTCGACAAATTCACCACCAAATTCCAGCAGGCCCTGGCCGATGCCCAAAGTCTGGCAATCGGCGGCGATCAGCAGTTCATCGAACCCCAGCATCTGCTGCTGGCTCTGCTTAATCAGGACGATGGCGGCACCACCTCGTTGCTGGCCCGTGCCGGCATCAACGTGCCGGCCCTGCGCGCCGATCTGGAGCGGGCCCTGAAAAACCTGCCGCAGGTTTCCGGCCACGGCGGCGACGTTTCCGTCGGTCGCGATCTGACCAACCTGCTCAACCTGACCGACAAGGAAGCCCAGAAGCGCGGCGACCAGTTCATCGCCAGCGAAATGTTCCTGCTTGCGCTGTGCGACGACAAGAACGAAACCGGCCGCATCGCCAAGCAACACGGCTTCTCGCGCAAATCCATCGAAGCCGCGATCATGGCCGTGCGCGGCGGGCAGGGCGTTGATTCGCAGGAGGCCGAAGGGCAGCGCGAATCGCTGAAGAAATACTGCATCGACCTGACCGAACGTGCCGCCCAGGGCAAGCTTGACCCGGTGATCGGCCGCGACGACGAAATCCGTCGCGCCATCCAGATCCTGCAGCGCCGCACCAAGAACAATCCGGTGCTGATCGGCGAGCCGGGGGTCGGCAAGACGGCTATCGTCGAAGGTCTGGCGCAGCGCATCGTCAATGACGAAGTGCCGGAAACCCTCAAGGGCAAGAAGGTGCTGGTCCTCGACATGGCCGGCCTGCTCGCCGGCGCAAAATATCGTGGCGAATTCGAGGAGCGCCTCAAGGCCGTGCTCAAGGAAGTGTCGCAGGAAGCCGGTCGGATCATCCTGTTCATCGACGAACTGCACACCATGGTCGGTGCCGGCAAGGCAGAAGGTGCGATGGACGCCGGCAACATGCTCAAGCCGGCGCTGGCGCGCGGCGAGTTGCACTGTATCGGCGCGACGACGCTCAACGAGTACCGCAAGTACATCGAGAAGGATGCCGCACTCGAGCGTCGCTTCCAGAAGGTGCTGGTCGACGAGCCTTCGGTCGAATCGACCATCGCCATCCTGCGCGGCCTGCAGGAAAAGTACGAACTGCACCATGGCGTCGATATCACCGACCCGGCCATCGTCGCCGCGGCCGAGTTGTCGCATCGTTACATCACCGACCGTTTCCTGCCCGACAAGGCGATCGACCTGATCGACGAGGCCGCGGCCAAGATCAAGATGGAAATAGACTCCAAACCGGAGTCGATGGACAAGCTCGACCGTCGCATCATCCAGCTCAAGATCGAGCGCGAGGCGGTCAAGAAGGAAAAGGACGAAGGTTCGAAGAAGCGTTTTGCCCTGATCGAGGAAGAAATCGCCCGCCTGACCAAGGAATATTCTGATCTGGAAGAAATCTGGAAGGCCGAGAAATCAGCCGTGCTTGGTTCCGCCCAGATCAAGGAGGAAATCGACCACCTCAAGGCCGATATTGCCCGTCTGCAGCGCGAAGGCCGGCTGGGTGAAGTGGCCGAACTGCAATACGGCAAGCTGCCGCAACTCGAAGCCCAGTTGAAAGCGGCCGAGAAGGCCAATGAAGGCGAAGGGCGCAAGAACAAGCTGCTGCGCACGCAGGTGGGCGCCGAGGAAATTGCCGAGGTGGTCAGCCGCGCCACCGGCATTCCGGTCAGCAAGATGATGCAGGGTGAGCGCGAGAAGCTGCTGCATATGGAAGACAAGCTGCATCAACGCGTTGTCGGGCAGGATGAAGCCGTGCGCCTGGTCGGCGATGCCATCCGCCGCTCGCGCGCCGGCCTGTCCGATCCGAATCGCCCCTACGGTTCCTTCCTCTTCCTCGGTCCGACCGGCGTCGGCAAGACGGAACTGTGCAAGGCGCTGGCCGAATTCATGTTCGATGCCGAGGATCATCTGATCCGCATCGATATGAGCGAGTTCATGGAAAAGCACTCGGTCGCCCGCCTGATCGGCGCGCCGCCGGGCTATGTCGGCTACGAGGAGGGCGGTTACCTGACCGAAGCGGTGCGCCGCAAGCCGTACTCGGTGATCCTGCTCGACGAGGTCGAGAAGGCGCACCCGGACGTCTTCAACGTGCTGCTGCAGGTGCTCGACGATGGCCGCATGACGGATGGCCAGGGACGTACGGTCGACTTCAAGAACACGGTCATTGTCATGACCTCGAACCTGGGTAGCCAGATGATCCAGCAGATGTCGGGCGACGATTACGGCGTGATCAAGGTGGCGGTCATGGCGGAAGTGAAAAACTACTTCCGGCCGGAGTTCATCAACCGCATCGACGAAGTGGTCGTCTTCCATGCGCTCGACGAAAAGCACATCGCCGGCATTGCGAAGATCCAGCTCGGTTACCTGGAAAAACGCCTGGCCCAGCTCGACATGGCGATTATTGTCGAAGACAGCGCCCTGGCCGAACTGGCGCAGGCCGGCTTCGACCCGGTGTTCGGGGCACGGCCGCTCAAGCGGGCGATCCAGCAGCAGATCGAGAATCCGCTGGCGCGGGCGATCCTGGAAGGCAAGTTCGCCGCCAAGGACACGATCCGGGTCAGCTGCGAAAACGGCATCATGCGTTTCGCCAAGGTCTGAGTGCTTGCCAGGACGCAAAAAAAGGCGGGGATTTCCCGCCTTTTTTCGTGTCTACCGCTGGCCGCTTAGCAGCGGCCCTTCTTGGCCTGGCCCGGCGGACAGTGGCCGCCATCCTGGTGCGGCACGCCACGGTCGCCGCGCCCCGTGTAGTATTTTTCACCACGGGGTCCGTTGTGGCGTTTCCAGTAGTCCTGATCGCGCCAGTCGTAACCGTCCCAGTAGTAGCCGCGATCGTTGCGGCTGCCAAAGGTGACGGTGACGCCCGGTGCCTGGACACGAACGTTGCCGATATCGACTTTGATGTCGGCGGCAGGTGCAAGCAGCGGTGCAGCGGCGAGAGCGGCGGCAATAAGGAGTTTGTGCATGGAGTGTCTCTGTGGTCGAGTGAAGCTTGATTAACGTTGCGTGGCGGAAATCGTTGGCGAGAGGATTGTAAAGAAATGTCGCAGGAACTGAATAGCTGGCAGGCACAGCGCCATGCCGAATTGAGCGGGCCCGACAGCTGGTTGGGCATGCAGGGTCTGTTCTGGCTGGAGCCCGGTGTCAACCATGTGGGCAGCGGCGAGCACTGTGGCGTTCGCCTGCCTTCCGGACCGGCCCATCTTGGCGACTTGATCCGGGATGGTGAGCGGGTTTATTGGCAGCCGCTTGGCGACTCGGTGCGTGAGTTGGCGACCGACCGGCTTGGTCAGCCGACAACGGTCGACCATGAAAATCTGGCATTTTTCGTCGTCGACCGTGAAGGACGCCTGGCGGCCCGTGTGCGTGATCGCAATTGGGCGGCCCGGCAGCCCTTTGCCGGCTTGTCATACTTTCCTGCGGCGGCGGAGTGGGCGATCGAGGCCGAATGGCAGGTTCTGGCACCGCCACTGGCCATGGAAGTGCCTAATGTCACAGGCGAATTGAAGACGGTTCTGGTCAGTCACCGGGCGGTGTTCACGGTGGCGGGACAGCGCGTCAAGCTGTTGCCGATGTCGGTCGGCGAACATGAGGTGTTTTTCGTATTTCGCGACCGGACGAGCGGCAAGGAGACTTACGGTGCCGGGCGTTTCCTGAAGGCAGCGCCAGCGGTCGACGGCAAAATTACCCTCGATTTCAACTACGCCTGTAATCCGCCTTGTGCGTTCACGCCATTTGCCACTTGTCCGCTGCCGCCGCCGGAAAACTGGTTGCCCTTTGCCGTGCCGGCCGGAGAAATGAAACCACGGGTGTAGCAAACGACCGTTGGCAACGGTGTCTGGGGTATTATCCGGCCATAGGCTCTTTCGCTTCATCAGGGCTGCCTGCCGATTAATGCGTGACGCCCGTTTAACCGAATCTTCGCTCATGAACCCCAATTTCTCGCTGCTCCGCCATTTCCTTGCCTTCTGCATGTTCGTCTTCATCGGCGCCCAGCCGGCATTGGCCAGTGATCATGGCGGTGGTGCCGCTGCTCCCGAACCGCTCAAGTTTGTTGTCAATCTGGGAGATCCGGCCAAGGGTGGCAAATATCTGCAGGTGCAGATGGTTTTCGAAGCGGCTTCACCGGAGGCCGACCATCATCTGGCCGCACACCGGCCGCGTATCCAGCATGCCATGATCCTCCTGCTGTCCAGCCAGGATGCTGCCAATCTGCTGACGCTGAAGGGCAAGAAGGATCTGATGGAAGAAATCATCGATACGGTGAATCATTTGCTGCATGAAACCGAAAAAACCGGCGTCAAGGAAGTCTTCTTTACCAGCTTCATCATCCAGTAAGGCCGGCTGCTGCGGTAATTAAATATTGCTGCAGCCCTTGAGAAAGCCGGCAGGCACCCGTAAATAGGGTTGTAGGAGTTCTCATTGGAGGTGTGCGATGAACGTCATCTACAGCAGCGATCATTACTGGGTGCTGGCTTATCCGGCGCAACAGGGTTTTGAGCTTTTCGACAAGGAAAGCCTGTCCACGCTGTTCCTGCAGGGGCCTCTGGCCTGGCATTTCCGCAATGCCATGGAAGGTATTCCGGAAGCCGAGCGTGACGAGGAGACCATCGATGCCTTCCTCGACGATTACTGTGCCGGCAGCGCCCGCCCCATCGTTTTCCACTGACGTGCTAGAATCGCGCCATTGTCTTGATTAGCCTGGGAATGCAGCCAAATGGGTGACGTAAATACGAGCTACGTGTCTGATCACACGAAATGGATGAACGAACAACTGGAAAAGAACCCGGCCTGGGTTGAAGATCAAAAGGCCGGTCGCGCCCTGTGGTGGGACAAGAAGCAGGATGTCGACACCAGTACGCGCAACGCCGACTCCAAGGTTGCCCAGAAACCGTATCCCTACGATGTGAATTTCTTCGGCGAATAAATCAGTCGCTGCTTCCCGCTCGCACCGTTTGGTGTTTTTCGGGAATGAAAAAAAGCCGGTCAATCGACCGGCTTTTTGTTGTCTGGCTTTCCTGATCAGCCAACCAGCGGCTTGACGACGCGCTTGACGGCGGTGTCGTCCGGGTGCGGGTGGATGGTGAAGCCGAGACTGGTCATCAGGCGGAACATCTTGCTGTTGGTAGACAGCACGTCGCCGACCACGGCACGGTAGCCCTTGGCACGGGCGCAGTCGATCAGCGCCGTCATCAGCTTGCGGCCGACGCCGCACTTCTGCCAGTCATCGCCGACGGCCAGCGCGAACTCGACCGATTCGCCATCCGGGTTGACCACGTAACGCGCCACGCCAATCTGGTATTCCTTGCCTTCAGCCACCTCATCCTCTGGCGGCAGGGTGGCAACCAGGGCCATTTCGCGGTCGTAGTCGATCTGCGTGAAGCGCACCAGCATGGTCTGGGTCAGTTCGCGCAGGGTATCCATGAAGCGGTAGTAGCGCGATTCGTCGGACATGCGCTTGACGAATTCCTGCTCCAGCTCGGCATCTTCCGGGCGGATCGGGCGGATGGTGACGACCTTGCCGTCGTTCATCTGCCATTCCTGGACCAGATGGACCGGGTAGGGGTAGATCGACATGTGGGCGTAACGGTCGCCGCTGGCACCGGCGGCGTGGTCGATGACGATGCGGGCATCGGCAGCGATGGCGCCGTTTTCATCGACGATCAGCGGATTGAGGTCGAGCTCCATGATCCACGGCAGTTCGCAGACCATTTCCGAGATGCAGAGCAGGACTTCCTTGAGCGCGTCACGGTCGACCGGCGGCATGTTGTGGAATTGGCCGAGGATCTTCGAGGCGCGTGTCGAGTCGATCAGGTCTGCGGCCAGGAACTTGTTGAGCGGCGGCAGGGCGACCGAGCGGTCGCTGAAGATTTCGACGTCGAAGCCACCGGCACCGAAGGTGATGACCGGCCCGAAGATCGGGTCGCGGAAAACGCCGATCATCAGTTCGCGACCATTCGGACGCGACAGGAAGGGCTCGATCGAAACGCCGTTGATCTTGGCATTCGGATGGCGCTTGCTGACCGTGTCGATGATGTCGTGATAGGCGTTGCGTACGGCCGGCGCATTGACGATGTTGAGGCGCACGCCGCCGGCATCGGACTTGTGCGGCAGGTCCGGCGAATCGACCTTCATGGCGATCGGGAAACCGATCTGTTCAGCCAGCAGCAGGGCCTCGGTTGCGGTACGGGCAACCATGGTCTGGGCAACCGGTACCTTGAAGGCGCGCAGGATGGCCTTGGATTCCATTTCGGAAAGCACCTTGCGGCGTTCGGCGAGCAGGGCCTCGATCAGCATCTTGGCGCCTTCGGCTTCGGGGCGGCCATGCTGGCGGGTCGGTTCCGGCGTTTGCAGCAGCAGCTTCTGGTTGCGGTAGTACTTGGAGATATGGTGGAACAGCTCGATTGCCGTTTCCGGCATGCGGAAGGCCGGGATGCCGTTGTCTTCGAGCAGCTTGCGCGCTTCGGCAACCTGCTCTTCGCCCATCCAGCAGCAGATGATGGTGCGGTTGAGCTTGTCGGAAATCTCGATGATCGCCTTGGCAACGCCCATCGGGTCGGTCATGGCCTGCGGCGAGAGCATGATCAGGGTGCTGTCGACATTCGGGTCCTGCGTCACGGCAAGCACGGCATCGCGGTAACGTTCCGGCGTCGCATCGCCAGCGATGTCGATCGGGTTGCTGTGCGACCAAGTGGTGGGCAGTGCCTTGTTGAGCACGGCCATGGTTTCGGTCGACAGTTCGGCGAGCGGGATGCCCATGTCGCCGGCACGGTCGGCTGCCATGGCGCCCGGGCCGCCGCCGTTGGTGATGATGGCCAGGCGGTTGCCGAGCGGACGGAACTTGGAAGCGAGCGCCTTGGCGGCATAGAACAGCTGACCGACGTTCTGGACGCGGACCACACCGGCACGGCGCACGGCGGCATCGAACACGGTATCGGAGACGGCAGCCATGCCCGAGTGGGTGGCGGTGGCCATGGCGCCGGCTTCGTGGCGACCGGCCTTGAGCAGGATGATCGGCTTGATGCGCGCGGCCGAGCGCAGGGCGCTCATGAAGCGGCGGGCGTTACGGATGCCTTCGACGTACATCAGGATATAGTGCGTGCGGCTGTCGTAGATCAGGTAGTCGAGGATTTCACCGAAGTCGACGTCGGCTGTCATGCCCAGCGAAATGACCGAGGAGAAGCCGACCTGGTTGGCCTTGGCCCAGTCGAGCACGGCCGAACACATGGCGCCGGATTGCGAGACCAGGGCGAGATTGCCCGGGTTGGCGGTGATCTTGGTGAAGGTAGCGTTGAGACCGAGTTCCGGGCGGATGATGCCGAGGCAGTTCGGGCCGAGGATGCGGACGTTGTAGGAGCGGGCGATTTCCAGCACCTTGCGCTCGAGCGCGGCGCCGATATGGCCGGCTTCGGAAAAGCCGGAGGCGATGACGATGACGTTGCGCACGCCCGAGCGGCCACATTGCTCGATCAGTTGCGGCACGGTTTGCGGCCGGGTGGCGATGACCGCCATTTCGACGCGGGCGCCGATTTCCTCGATCGACTTGTAGGCCGGCTGGCCCTGAATGGTTTCGTGCTTCGGATTGATGGCGTACAGCTTGCCCTTGTAACCCGAGTTCAGGATGTTCTTGAAAATGACATTGCCGACCGAGTTTTCCCGTTCGGAGGCGCCGATCACGGCAACCGATTTCGGTTCGAAAAGCGAAGTTAGATAGTGCTGTTCCAACATGGCGAACCCCTCATTAGCTTGTTATTGTGCAGCGCACGATTCTGGCACAAACGGAGGGTGATTGCCATGTGGGCAAAGCACTTACGGATTATTCAATCAGCGCGCATTCGAGGAGCAGGGACTGTGAAAGCGCGCGGTGAACCGGGCATTTCCCGGCAATTTCCAGCAGGCGCTGGCGCTGGGTGTCGCTGAGCTCGCCTTCCAGCGTAATCTCGCGTTTGATCCGGTCGCGCGGCTTGCCATCCACCTCGATTTTTTCGTGGCTGAGTGTCACCTTGATGCCGGTCAGCGGCAGTTCCTTGCGCTCGGCGTACATGCGCAGCGTCATCGAAGTGCAGGCGCCGAGGCCGGCCATCAGGAAATCGAACGGAGCCGGGCCGGCATCGCCGCCACCGACGCTGAGCGGCTCATCGGCGAGCAGGCGGTGCTGGCCGACGCGGACTTCCTGCTGGTATCTTCCCTGACCATTTTCTGCAACGATGACGACATCCGACATGACTGGCTCCTTGAACGAAATGCCGCAAATCATACCTGCATCGCCCTGGGTCGAACGCCATTGCCCGCTGATCGCCGCCGGCGGCCGTGTGCTTGATCTGGCCTGTGGCAGCGGTCGCCACGTCCGCCTGCTTGCCGGGCGCGGCCATCCGGTGCTGGCGGTGGATCGCAATGGCGAAGCGCTGGCTGCTCTGGCCGGCCTGGGTAATGTCGAAACCCGCCAGCTCGATCTTGAGGGCGACCTCTGGCCGCTGGCCGGCGAGCGCTTTGCCGGCATCGTTGTCACCAATTACCTGTGGCGGCCGCATCTGTCCGCTGTGTTCGCGATGCTGGCGCCGGGCGGCGTGCTGATCTACGAAACCTTCATGCAGGGCAACGCGGCTTACGGCAAGCCGTCCAGCCCGCAGTTCCTGCTGCAGCCGGGGGAGTTGTCGGAACAGGTCAGGGCCGCCGGCCTGCGGCAGGTCGCCTTCACCGAAGGCTACGTCGAGCAGCCGCGGCCGGCCATGGTTCAGGCGGTTTGTGCCGTGCGCGACTGAATGATGCGTTCGGCCAGGCTAGCAACGCCAGCGGTCGACAGGTCGCTGGCGGCAAATTTCAGGGAAGTTTCGATGCCGGCAAAACTGCGCGCCTGCGAGCGGCGGTAAAGCGGATCGTAATGTTCGGCCAGCAGTTCGCGGACCAGGGGCTGCCAGTCGGCGTTGCGCGCCAGTTGCTGCCAGCGGTTGAGGAGTTCGCGGCTGAGCAATGAGCGCAGGGTTTCCAGGCGGCCGATCAGGAAATCCGGGTCGGTCAGGAAATAGTCGTAATCGCGCAGCAGGAATTCGACGCGCGACTCGAGGTCGGCTTCGACCTGCAGGCATTCGCCGCTGCGCATGGCGGCAAGCAGCGCATCCGGCAGATGCAGCTGGCCGATCTTGCGGCTTTCCGCTTCGACATAGACCGGGCGGCTTGGGTCGAGCGCGGTCAACGCCTGCAGCAGGGCAGTTTCGAAACCCTTTTGTGCTGGCTGTGGCTGCTCGGGCAGGACGCCGAGCACCGAGCCTTTGTGGCTGGCCAGGGTTTCGAGGTCGATAACCTGCTCGCCGGCGGCTGCGATCGCCTGCAGGATGCGCGTCTTGGCATTGCCGGTGGCGCCGCACAGAACACGGAAATCGAAGTTTTGCGGCAGTTCACCGAGGCGGGCGAGGACATGCGTGCGCCAGGTCTTGTAGCCGCCGTCGAGTTGCCCGGCATGCCAGCCGATGGCGCGGAAAATGGTGGTCATCGAACCGCTGCGGTCGCCGCCACGCCAGCAATAGATCAGCGGCTTCCAGTGCTTGGGCCGGTCGAGGAAGCGCTCGCGCAGGTGGCGCGCGATGTTTTCGGCAACCAGTGCCGCGCCGATCTTCTTGGCCTCGAAGGGCGACACCTGTTTGTAGATGGTGCCGACCTGGGCGCGTTGTGCGTCGTCGAGCACCGGGCAGCTGATTGCGCCCGGGATGTGGTCTTCGGCAAACTCGGCGGGCGAGCGGACATCGATGATCTCGTCGTAGGTCGCGAGATCGGCAAGCGTGGGGCGGGGCTGTTTCATCCGCCTATTTTAGCAAGGGCAGCAGGGCCGGCCAGACGTGATCGAGGATCAAAGGCTGCGCGCTGGCGGTCGGATGCAGGTTGTCGGCCTGAAACAGGGACTGCTGGCTGGCAACCGTTTCGAGCAGGAAGGGCAGCAGTGCTGCTTTTCTGCCGCTGGCCACGGTCGCGAAACTGCTGCGGAATTCCTCGGCGTACGGCCCGTAATTGGGCGGCAGGCGCATGCCGGCGAGCAGCACGCGCGCGCCGGCGGCCTGGGCGGCGGCCGTCATGGCGCTGAGGTTGTCGCGCATCTGGGCCAGTTGCAGGCCGCGCAGGCCGTCGTTGGCGCCGAGCGCAATGACGACGACGGCCGGCTGGTACTGGCGCAGGGCGGCAGCGAGCCGGGTGCGCCCGCCGGCCGTGGTTTCGCCGGAGATCGACAGGTTGGCGACGCTATAATCGAAGCGTTTTTCCGCAAGACGTTTGTCGAGCAGCGCCGGCCAGGCCTGTTCCGGGCGAATGCCGTAACCGGCCGAGAGCGAGTCGCCCATGACCAGCACGGTTTTGGCGGCATGGGCCGGGAGCGTGGAAAAGAGCAGGACCAACAGGAAGAGAGCGAGCCGCATGGCAGGACAACCAGTCGTTGAAGTGGTGGGTTTGGGCAAGACCGTCGAGAGTGGCGGCGAGCCGCTGATCATTCTGCAGGATATTTCCTTTTCGGTCATGCCGGGCGAAACGGTGGCGATCGTTGGTGCCTCGGGCTCCGGCAAGTCGACGCTGCTCGGCCTGCTCGCCGGCCTGGACGTGCCGAGCGCCGGCGAAATCCGCCTCGACGGCCTAGCCCTGGCCAGCCTTGATGAAGATGCACGCGCCGTGCAGCGCGGCAAATTGCTCGGCTTCGTCTTCCAGTCCTTCCAGTTGCTGCCTTCGCTGACCGCGCTGGAAAACGTCATGTTGCCGCTGGAATTGGCCGGTTCCAAGGCGTCGACCGCCACGGCGCAAGGCTGGCTGGAGCGGGTCGGCCTCGGCCACCGCCTCAAGCATTACCCGAAACACCTGTCCGGCGGCGAGCAGCAGCGCGTCGCCCTGGCCCGCGCCTTTGCCCCCGCGCCGCGCCTGATCCTGGCCGACGAGCCGACTGGCAATCTCGACGCCGCGACCGGGCAACAGATCATCGACCTGATGTTCGAGCTGAATGCGAAGGAAGGCACGACCTTGATCCTGGTCACGCACGACGAGGCCATCGCCGCCCGCTGCGGCCGCATCCTGCGTATCCTGTCCGGGCGACTGGCTGGCTGAAGGATTTTGAATTTGGCTGGTTTTTTACGGTTGACCGTAAAAAAACCTGGTTTTTGTCGTAGTTGTCTGGCGCGTCGTTGACCATCGTGATGATCGGCGCGAGTTGGCGGATTTTTGCGATTTTGGAAAGCTTGGGCTCACACTTTCGGGCACTACCGGCTGCTCAAGAAGATACCCCATCGCCGATTCGTCGAAAATCCAAGCAACTGAAGGTTTCTTGATATTCCGAATGATTCGCGGCACGATGTGAACCCTAATCAAATTTGCTTGAGCATCGTTGGCTCACACATGGCATGAGTATGGACTTCACGATCCAAACTGCAATTGGTAGCGACGTGCGGGATGTGGCTGTAATGGTTGGTGAATTGCTAGATGAAATCATGAAAGCCATTGGCGTGCATGTGTTCAACTTTGACCTTGCCGAAACCGCATCCAGACTCCAAGACTTCCTTGAAAAAGAGAAGTATTTTGTGTTTGTCGCACGTAGCGAGAGTGGTCACCCGGCGGGATTTATAGCCCTTTATGAAAGTTATGCCCTTTACGCTGAGGGTGCGTTCGGAACTATTCCTGAGCTATACGTTCGCCCAGAATTCCGTACAGAAGGGCTCGGCCTTGAACTAGTGTCCCGAGCCAAATCTTTCGGCCAGTCGCGTGGATGGACGAGACTGGAGGTTACAACACCACCTTTGCCTCAATTCGATAGAACTTTGGTATTTTATGAGCGAGAGGGATTTGCCATTAGCGGCGGCCGTAAACTGAAGGTCGCCCTCTAGTCAGTGGCTCATCCATCAATGCGTCGGACATCGCGAAAAATCGCGCATCACGCTGGATTTATACATTTCTGAGCGTCCACTTTTTCATGCCTGCAATGTCAGCAAAGGGCACGAAACGCCCCGTCACCCTTCGGCTCGGCAGCTCGGTCATGCGGAAGGTGTGATAGATAACTACTCCATCGCCGTGCAGCCCCACGCACCCATCATGTGAAATCGGGAGGTTTTTTCCGGTTGACCGTGTGCGTGGTTTGGCGATCTCTCAGGTCGCCGAAACTGGCGTTTCTCCTTCCTGGGATAAGCGCCGGCTTTCCTTCGGGTCGCGGAAAATCAGGGCCTGCGTCTGGCGTTCCGGCCGGGAGGCGTTTTCCAGCGCGCTGCTGACGATTTCATGGTGCGGGCTTTTCGGGCAGACGGGGTCGGCGGCGTCGGCATCGCCGGCGAGCAGGTAGGCCTGGCAGCGGCAGCCGCCCAAGTCTTCTTCTTTTTTGTCGCAGTCGCGGCAGGGCTTTTTCATCCAGCCGGTGCCACGGTAATGGTTGAAACCTTCTGATTCGTGCCAGATTTCGCGCAGACTGCTGTCGCGGACGTTGGGGAAGCTCAGGCCGGGCAGCATGCGGGCGGTGTGGCAGGGCAGGGCGGTGCCGTCCGGCGTCACGGTCAGGAAGACGTTGCCCCAGCCGTTCATGCATTTCTTCGGCTTGCCTTCGTGGTAGTCGGGAACGACGAAAAGGATGCGCATGCGCTCGGCGAGCTTTTCCTTCCATTCGTTGGTGACGGCTTCGGCGCGGCGCAGTTGCTCGCGCGACGGCATCAGCTGGTCGCGGTTGAGCAGCGCCCAGGAGTAATACTGGGCATTGGCCAGTTCGAGGTATTCGGCGCCGAGGGCGTCGGCCATTTCGATGATGCGGCCGATGTGCTCGATGTTCAGGCGATGGATGACGACGTTCATGACCATCGGCCAGCCGCGCGCCTTGAGCATGTCGCCGACCTTCTGCTTGAGGTCGAAGCTGCGGGTGTGAGTCAGGAAATCGTTGATCTCCTTGCTCGAGTCCTGGAACGACAGCTGGATGTGATCGAGGCCGGCCGCCTTGAAGGCATCGAGTCGCGCTTCGGTCAGGCCGACGCCGGAGGTGATCAGGTTGGTGTAATAGCCAAGCTGACGGGCTTCGCCGATGAGGATTTCGAGATCGTCGCGCAGCAGCGGCTCGCCGCCGGAAAAGCCGCATTGCACGGCGCCGAGTTCGCGCCCTTCACGCAGGACGCGCAGCCAGTCCTCGGTGCTCAGTTCGGCCTCGTGTTTGGCGAAATCGACCGGGTTGTAGCAGAACACGCAGTGCAGCGGGCAGCGGTAGGTGACTTCGGCGAGCAGCCACATCGGCGGGCCGATCTTGGCCGGGGCGTTCATGTCTTGGCTCCGCTATCGAGGCGCAGCCAGCGTTTTTCGACAGCCATGGCGAGAAAGGCTTCGACGTCGCTACGCAAACCGCTGGTTGAAAAGGCCGCTTCAAGATCGGCGACGATGGCCGCGATGTCGCGCTGGCCATCGCAGCGGGCAAGGATTTCGCCGCCGCTCTGGTTGAGCTTGATCATCCCTTCCGGGTAGAGCAGCACATGGCATTGCTGCGCCGGCTCCCACTGGAAGCGGAAGCCGTGGCCGAGGCGCGGCGTGCCGTCCATCAGGCGACTTTCCGTTCGGCGGTAACACCGTTGGTGTCGTAGTGCTGGCCCCCGTAGTGCATCCCCATTACGTCGTTCATAGACCACAGGATGTCGAGCTTGAACTTGAGGATTTGCACGGCGCGTTCCTGCATGGCGCGGGTGCGGAAGTAGTCGAGCGTGACATTGAGCCCCTGGATCACGTCGCGCGGCGCCTGGCTGGTGCGGTTGCGGAAATATTGCAGGCCGGACGATTCGATCCACGGGTAGTGTCCAGGCCAGGTGGCGAGGCGCTGCAGGTGGATGACCGGCGCGAACAGTTCGGTCAGCGACGAGCAGACGGCCTCTTGCCACGGGGCGCGACGGGCGAAGTTGATGTAGGCGTCGACGGCGAAGCGGACGCCGGGCAGGACGTGGCGCAGGTCGACGATTTCCTCGCGGCTCAGGCCAACAGCCTCGCCGAGGCGTATCCAGGCTTCGATGCCGCCGGCGTCGAGCATTTTTTCGCCATTCGGCAGGCCGTATTCGAAGCCGTCATGGTCGAGGATGCGCTGCACCCAGCCGCGACGTACTTCGCGGTCCGGGCAGTTGGCCATGATCGCTGCATCCTTCACCGGAATGGCGATCTGGTAGTAGTAGCGGTTGGCGACCCAGCCGCGAATTTGCTCGGGCGTGGCGTGGCCGGTGTTGAGCATGACGTTGAACGGATGGTGGATGTGATAGGCCTTGCCGTTCTCGCGCAGCTGCGCCTCGAACTCTTCGCGGCTCCAGGCCGGGCGGCCGTCGTCGGCGTCGTGCGATTCGGCAAGGATGTCGGCTCGGATCATGGTGGTCTCCCTTTATTAGATGGTGATGCGGGTGCCGTCTTCGGCAACCTCGATGCCGCGCCGGGTCAGTTCGGCGCGCTGCGGCGAGTTTTCGTCGAGGATGGGATTGGTGTTGTTGATGTGGATGAGGATCTTGCGGACGTGTTTCGGCAGCTCGTCCAGCCAGTCCATCATGCCGCCGGGGCCGGATTGCGGCAGGTGGCCGATGTCGCGGGCGGTTTTGGTCGACAGGCCGGCGGCGATCATTTCATCGTCGGTCCAGAAGGTGCCGTCGACCATCACGCAATCGGCTTCGGCCATGCGGGCGAAGACTTCCGGCCTGCGGGCGCCGAGGCCGGGAGCGTAGAACAGCTTGGCGCCGCTCGCCAGGTCGGTGATGCTGACGCCGACGTTGTCGCCATCCACCGAGGCTTCGCGGTGCGGCGAGTAGGGCGCCGCCTTGCTGGACAGCGGCAGCACGGAGAACTCGATGCCGGGCACCTTGGGCATGGCGAAGGGCGTACCGTCGAGCGGGATGGCGTGGCGGTCGACGCCGCAGTAATGATCGAGGACGCGCAGCACCGGGTTGCCGCTGGTCAGGTCTTCGTAGACCGGCTCGGCGCACCACAGCGGCATCTTGAACTTCTGCTCGCGCAGCATGAAGAGACCGGTGGCGTGGTCGATCTGGCCGTCGACGAGCAGGATGCCGCCGATGCCGGTATCGCGTAGTGCGCGGTTGGGCTGCAGCTCGGGCGTCGCCTTGATTTGTTGGAGAATGTCGGGCGAGGCATTGAGCAGGGCCCAGTCCTGGCCGTCGTCGGCGCTGACGCAGATGGATGACTGGGTGCGCGGCTTGGCGCGGACGCTGCCGTCGCGCAGGCCGGCGCAATTGCGGCAGTTGCAGTTCCACTGCGGGAAGCCGCCGCCGGCCGAGGCGCCGAGAATGATCAGTTTCATGGTGGTGTGGAGCCGTCATCGCCAGCCGGGGCCGCGATGACGGCGCATCCCTTAGCGCGCGGCGATGTACATCGTGATTTCGAAGCCGAAGCGGAAGTCACAAGCGGTCGGGGTTTCCCATTTCATGGCACAGTCTCCTTGGTTTGTTGGTCGAGGCCGGCGGAGTGGCGCCGGTGAAATGCACTATCGCGCAGCGCCTCGGCGCGTGCCACGCGATAAACATGAATATCCCCTACAGATTTTCATGAGATGTGGGCGTGCCTGGCAGCAGCTCTTCGCGGACGGTTAGAATCGCTGGCATGAATCAGTCCGTACGCTATCTTTCACCCGCCTCCTTGCCAATATCTGCCGCATGGTTGCCGGTTGCCGGCGGCCACCGGCTTTATGTCGAAGAGCATGGCGAGCCGGACGGAGTTCCTGTGCTGGTGCTGCACGGCGGGCCGGGTTCGGGCAATTCGCGGGCGCACCTGCATTTTTTTGCCGCCGGGCCTTATCGCGTCGTTCTGCCTGATCAGCGTGGCGCAGGGCGCAGCGAGCCGGCCGGCTGTTGCGAGCACAACACGACGGTCAACCTGCTTGATGACATCGAAAGCCTGCGCCGCGAACTCGCCATCGAGCGCTGGCTGGTGGTCGGCGGCTCCTGGGGAGCGACGCTCGGACTGCTCTATGCGGCAGCCCATCCGCAATGCGTCGGCGGACTCCTGTTGCGCAATCCCTTTCTGGCGCGGGCGACCGATCTCGATGCTTTTTTTGGCGGGCAGCGGGCGTGTTGTCCGGTTGCCTGGCAAGCCTGGGAAAAGCTGGGGGCACCGGGCGCGCCCAGTTTCATGTTGCCCTGGCTGCTCGAAGAGTTTGCGACTGCTGACGGCGCACGTCTGCTGGCATTGGTCGAGGCGTGGCACGGTTGGGAGTGCGCGCTTGGCGGCGGCTCGGCGCGTGCCTTGTCAGGCGGCGAAATTGCCTCGCTGGTGCAGCGCTACCGCCTGCAATGCCATTACTTCGGTCAATCCTGCTTCCTGCCGGAAGATGCGGTGCTTTCTGCTGCCGCGTCTGTCGCGGCGGTGGGGCTTCCGGTTCGCGTCGTGCAAGGCATGAGCGATCTGGTCTGCCCGCCAGCTGGTGCATCCGCATTGCTCGAGCGCCTGCCGCACGCAACTTGCGATTGGGTGCCCGGGGTCGGTCACGATCCGTTTGCACCGGCGATGCAAGGTGCGATGCGTGCCGCGGTGGCGCATCTGGCCGCGGGCTGGCAGTGAACGGGAGGCAGATTCTTGTTTCGATGTCCGGGCGGATATTGCATTGCCGTAGCGGTCGACCGGGCTGAAAGGCCGAATATTAAAATCTGTTTTTGGGGTGAGGAGCTATGCATAGTTGTGATGGCTGCACGGTCTGCTGCAAGGTCATGAAAATCCGCGAGCTGGACAAGCCGGCCAATACCTGCTGCGCCGACTGCAAGATCGGTGTCGGCTGCGGGATTTATGAAACCCGGCCGGAGTCGTGCCGGGTTTATGAGTGCATCTGGCTGCAGACGCAAGGTCTCGACAAGCCGATTGCCGCCGCCCTGCGGCCGGATCGCTCGCGCGTCGTGATCGGCACCACCAATGGTGGCGAGGATGTCGTGCTCTACGTTACGCCGGACCGCCCGGATGCCTGGCGGCGCGGCGAGTTCGCCAGGCTGGTCGGCGAATTCAAGGGGCGCGGCATCAAGGTGCTGGTCAGTTGCGGCGACGACCTGCAGGTCGTCTGATTCAGATCTTGAGCAGGTGCTGCGCAGCACGGCGGCCGCTGCGTACGGCGCCTTCCAGCGTCGCCGGGTAATCGGCCCAGGTGTAGTCGCCAGCCAGGAAAACGGCGGGATGGCTGGTTGCGCAGGCGGGGCGGGCGATGTCCGGTCGACCGGAAAAAGTTGCCCGTTTTTCGCGGATCACCTTGCGCCAGCTGGATCTTGCGGCGAGCCTGAGTTCGCTTTCGAGTGTGTCGGCGAGCGCCTCGTCAGTCAGTGCCTCCCAGTCGCCGTGGCCGCTCAGAATGCAGGCGAGCAGTCCGCCCTGGCGGTCGACGACCCACTGACCGTGATTTCCCTGCTGGCTGACGAGCGGAAAATCGAGCCGCGTTTCCGGGCTGAATTGCAGGTAAACCGTGGCGATCGGTTCGTAGTCGTAAGCGGTTTCTGCTTCCGGCCAGAGCTTGGCGACATGTTGTGCCGCGCAGGCGATGACGACGCCGGCGAACGGCTGGCCGTCGACAAGAACGCCATCGCTGGTGGTTTCCAGGCGGTCGACGCGTGTTTTCAGGCGAATTTCAGCGCCGTGTGCCTGCAGCCAGGCGGCAGCCGGTTCCGGCAGCAGGCGGCCGAGATTGGCGCGCGGCAGCAGCAGGTCGGTATCGGCGCGGCGCGGGCTGCCCAGACTGTCGCGCAGGACGTTGGCGAAAAGTTGTGCCGAGGCGCGTTCCACCGGCGTGTTGAGCGCCGCGAGGCAGAGCGGCTGCCACAGGTGGCGGCGCAGCGCGCCGGTCTGGCCGGCGGCATCGAGCCAGGCGGCAACCGTGGTGTCGGTTTCTAGCCGGAATTGCCTGCGCTTGATGCCGTCCATCCACAGCGCGGTGCGCAGTTTTTCCGCAAAACCGACGCCGCGCGCCGCGAGCAGGCCCCAGGCCAGGTTGAGCGGTGCCGGCAGACGCGGCAGCGCCATGCGAAAGCCGCTGTTGTCGCGCACCTGCAGTGGCCGGCGTTCGAGCAGGGTGTCGGGGTCGGTGCCGACCTGGCGCATCAGGGCCAGCGTTTCGCTGTAGGCGCCGAGCAGGATGTGCTGGCCGTTGTCGAGTTCGCGCCCATCTATCGTTGCGCTGCGCGCCCGTCCGCCAAGCACGCGGCCGGCTTCGAACAGTGTCGTGGCGGCGCCGCCCGCGGTCAGTTCGACCGCTGCCGCGAGGCCCGCCCAGCCGCCGCCGATGACCGCGACGTTCATGCCCGGTTTAGCCGGCGATCCAGGTCTTGCAGGCGATCCAGATCTTGCGCACCGGCGTCAGCGAAATGCGCTGGTGCAGGACCTGGAAGTTCTCGCGGCGGATTTCGTCGAGCAGGGTGCGATAAATCGCCGCCATGATCAGGCCGGGCCGCTGGTTCTTGCGGTCGACGGCCGGCAACAGGGCAAAAGCCTGGGCGTAATACTGCTCGGCGCGCTCGGTCTGGAACTGCATCAGGGCCGTGAAATTGTCCGAATATTTGGCATTGAGAATGTCGGCGGCCGGCACGTTGAAGCGCTTCAACTCGTCCATCGGGATGTAGATGCGGCCGCGCCGGGCATCTTCGCCGACGTCGCGGATGATGTTGGTGAGCTGGAAAGCCATGCCGAGATCGTGCGCGTACTTCTGCGTCTGGCGGTCCTGGTAGCCGAAGATCGCGGCGGCGAGCAGGCCGACGACACTGGCGACGCGGTAGCAGTAGAGCGACAGGCCCTTGAAGTCGAGGTAGCGCGTCTGCTGCAGGTCCATCTCCATGCCGTCGATGATTTCCAGCAACTGTTCCTTGGGCAGGTTGAAGTCGCGGTTGACCGCCTGCAGCGCCTGGCCGACCGGGTGTTGCGGCTGGCCGTCGGCGACCCGTTCGATTTCCTGGCGCCACCAGGTGAGTTTGGTCGAGGCGAGCGAGATGTCGTTGCATTCGTCGACGACGTCATCGACTTCGCGGCAGAAGGCATAGAGCGCCATGATGGCGCGCCGGCGTTCCTGCGGCAGGAAGAGGAAGCTGTAGTAGAAGGAGGAGCCGCTGCTGGCGCACTTCTCCTGGCAATATTGTTCGGGGCTCATGGGCTCACATTCTAAAGGCGCGGACGGCGAGAACCAGCCAGTCCGCCTTGCCGAGCTTGGGTCGGCGGTGGAAAACGTCGCCGCGCACCTGGCGCAGGCGTTCGAGGATGCGCAGCCCGCCTTGCACGGTCAGGCGGATTTCCCAGCCAAGCCGGCCGGGCAGGGCATGGACGAGCGGCGCGCCGAGCTGCATGAGGCGGCTGGCGCGGTCGATTTCGAAATCCATGAGCGCCGCCCATTCGGCCGACCAGCGCCCGGCGGCGATGTCGGCTTCGCTGATCCGGAAATGCGGCAGGTCGGTCTGCGGGATGTAAACGCGGTCTTTTTGCCAGTCGACCGCCACGTCCTGCCAGAAATTGATCAACTGCAGCGCGCTGCAGATGCAGTCCGACTGTTCCAGGTGTTCCGGTTCGGTGCGTCCGAACAGGTGCAGCACCAGGCGGCCGACCGGGTTGGCCGAACGGCGGCAGTAGTCGAGCAGTTCCGGATAGTCGGCGTAGCGTTTCTTGACGACATCCTGCGCAAAGGCGTCAAGCAGGTCGCGGAAAAGCTGGACGGGCAGTGCGTGCTGCGCGATGACGGCAGCGAGATCGACAAAAAGGGCAGTTTGCGGCGGTTGACCGCTGGCGATCAGGTCGAGCTCGGCCTGGTAGGCGGCGAGGGCGGCCAGGCGCTCGGGCGGCGTCGCATCGCCTTCGTCGGCAATGTCGTCGGCGCTGCGCGCAAAGCGATAGATGACCTCGATCGGCCGGCGCAGGCGGGCTGGCACGAGCAGTGAGGCAACCGGGAAGTTTTCGTAATGTTCGACGGGCATGGGGCGGCAAGTATAGGGGGGAAGCGCTTTGAGTGGTAGAATGCGCGCCGCCTGCCCAGGTGGCGAAATTGGTAGACGCACCAGATTTAGGTTCTGGCGCCGCAAGGTGTGGGGGTTCGAGTCCCTTCCTGGGCACCATCGCAATGGCGATGGTAGAGGCAAATGTTTACAGTCTGGTTGCATCTGGGCCGCTTGATCCCGAGGATAAGCGGCCTTTTTGTTTTCAGCCGCAGCCAGATTTCGTCGGAGTTTTGCCTTTCATGATCATTCGTCCTCGCCATCACTGGTTTCGTCTGCTTTTTGTCTGGCGCGGCTCGGTTCTGCCGAATATCGTCGGGCGCCTGGCGCTGGTACTTGCCGTCTCCGTTGCCAGCGTGCTGAGCCGCGAGTGGTGGATGAGCGCGCACGCCAACTCGGCCCTGAGCATTCCGCCATTCACCTTGATGGGCGTGGCGCTGGCGATCTTTCTCGGTTTTCGCAACTCGGTCAGTTACGAGCGCTTCTGGGAGGCGCGCCGGCAGTGGGGAAGTATCCTGATCGCGGCGCGTTCGCTGGTGCGGCAGGTGGTCAGCGTTCTTCCCGGCGAGTCGCATGCTGCCTTTCGTCTGGAGCTGGTGCGCGCTGTGTCGGCCTTTGCTTTTGCACTCAAGCACCAGTTGCGGCAGACCGATGCCGCCGCCGATCTGGCGCTGCGTCTCGATGCGCCGGCGCTGGCCGAAGTGGCTGCGGCCAGATTCCAGCCGCAAATCGTCCTGCTCCAGCTCGCCAACCGGCTGGCCGAGGAGCAACGGCGCGGCAACTTGTCGGAGATGCAGTGGCTGGCACTCGACAAGAGTCTGAGCGTCCTGGGCGAAACTTCCGGTGCCTGCGAGCGCATTGCCAGCACGCCGATTCCCTACACCTATCGCGTCCTGATGAATCGCACGGTCATGGTCTATTGCCTGTTGCTTCCGGTCGGGCTGGCGACCAGCATCGGCTGGCTGACGCCGCTGATCGCGACCTTCGTCGCCTACACCTTCCTGGCGCTGGAAATCATCGGCGAGCAGATCGAGGAGCCGTTCGGAACCGAACCGAACGACCTGGCGCTCGATGCGCTGTGCCACACCATTGAATGCTCGGTTTGCGAGATGGCCGGCCTGGCGCCGCTCGGCGAAGTGCCGGTCGCGCACGACTACGTGCTGAACTGAGTTTTTACTCCTGGTCGCCGAGCGCCAGGATCTCCGTGAAGAATTGTCCGGCCGGCAGGCGAAAACCGGCCGCGTTGCGATGTCCGCCACCGCCATAGCGCTGCGCGATCGCGGCAACGTCGAAGTCGCCTTTTGAGCGCAAGGACACCTTGGCTTCGCCGTTGCCGGCGAGTTGCCAGATCAGGCCGTAAGTGCCGCTTTGTTCCGCCAGCCGGTTGCCCAGTTCCGAGGCGAACATGGCGTTGGCGTTGATCGCGATGCCGCTGACGGCCAGCCAGCTTTGCTCACCGTCGCTCAGTGTTGGCTGGTCGTGACGCACCGCCTGCAATGCATCGATCGGCTCGCCGCGCAGGCGGGCCGGCATCCGCAGGGCGCTGTTGGCGAGGCGTTCGATCTCGTTGGCGAAGAATGACTCAATGGCTACACCCTGTTCGAGCAGGCTGCGATAGCGCGCCGTGTTGCTGTTCGCGGTTGCTTGCAGGATCTCGTCCCAGTTTGAAAATTCGAAGGGCTGCTGGCGCAGGGCGCGGCAAAAGGCGCGCGTGCCGGGTAGGGCAAAGCGCCACATGTCCATATCTTCGACGTGGGCGAGGGCGAGCGGCAGGGCGGCGCTCGGGTGAAAGTGTTCCCAGGCCAACCGGGCGCCGGATTTGTCGAGGTCGAAAATCACCTGCAGCGGCAGCTCGGGGTGCTGGTAGCTTTGTCTGCCGTCTGCGCCGGCTTGCAGCAATCCGCTCCAGGCCTTGCGGGCGGACAGATGGTGGTCGATCTGGGTCACCGACTTTGCCGTCCCGGCAAACTCCTGCAGCACCTCGGGGGAGAAGGAAAAGTCGAGGATGAAGACGTCCTGCCCGGCAATTTTGCCCATTTCGCACGGTTGACCGTGGTGCATGGGCAAATATTCGGCGGCATCGCCGAAATGCCGCCAGGCGGCATAGGCGGCGCCAAAGCCGTCGAGGCAGTCGGCGTGGTAAATGATGCAGGGCAAGATGGTGCTCAGTAGTGCGGTGGCAATTCGTCGCGCAGGCTGCGCGTTTCATTGGGCTGGGCTGATTGCATCTGTTCGCGCAGGCTCTTGATCTCGTTGGCGAGCAGGTCGATCTGCTGCTGCTGGCGATAGACAATGCGGTTCAGTTCGTCGACGAGATCTTCGGTGTAGCTGATCTTGATCTCAAGATCGGTGATTCTGGATTCCACGGGTTTACCTGTACGGGGTTGTTGCGAACTGCAAAGTATGCGGCCTTTGTCCGGCTTAGAGAAATTTCGCGAGAAGCTGTTGACATCGGCGTTTTAAGGTCTATAATGCGGCGCTTCCTTAGGCGGTTAGCTCAGTTGGTTAGAGCGCCACGTTGACATCGTGGAGGTCGTTGGTTCGATTCCAATACCGCCTACCAAAATTCCTGACGGAGCTGAATTGATGCTTTTCCGAACTTGCACCGCAGTTCAGAAACACTGATCGAGTCAGCCTTCGTTTGACCAAAAAGTGCGGCTCATCCCGCACTTTTTTTTCGCCTAGAGATTTGCCATGCCTGATATCAAACTGCCTGATGGCTCCATCCGCTCCTTTGAGCAGCCGGTAACGATCGCCGAAGTGGCGGCGAGCATCGGTGCCGGTCTGGCGCGTGCTGCGCTCGGTGGCAAGGTCAATGGCGAGCTGGTTGATACCTCTTACCTGATCGAGCAAAACGTCGATCTGGCCATCGTGACCGACAAGGATCCGGAAGGCTTGGAGTTGATCCGCCACTCGACGGCGCACTTGCTGGCCTATGCGGTCAAGGAGTTGTTCCCGGAGGCGCAGGTGACGATCGGTCCGGTCATCGAAAACGGCTTCTACTATGACTTCGCCTACAAGCGCCCGTTTACGCCGGATGACCTGGTTGCCATCGAAAAGCGCATGGCCGAACTGGCCAAGAAGGATATTCCGGTCAGTCGCGAAGTCTGGTCGCGCGACGATGCGGTCAATTTCTTCCTTGGCCTGGGCGAGAAATACAAGGCTGAATTGATCGGCGCCATTCCGGCCGATCAGCAGGTGTCGCTCTATCGTGAAGGCGATTTCATCGATCTTTGCCGCGGTCCGCACGTGCCGACCACGGCCAAGCTCAAGGTCTTCAAGTTGATGAAGGTGGCCGGCGCCTACTGGCGCGGCGATCATCGCAACGAACAACTGCAGCGCATCTACGGCACGGCCTGGGCCAAGAAGGAAGATCTCGACGCCTATCTGCACATGCTGGAAGAGGCCGAGAAGCGCGATCACCGTCGCCTGGGCAAGCAGTTCGACCTGTTTCACATGCAGGACGAAGCGCCGGGTCTGGTCTTTTGGCACCCCAAGGGTTGGGCGATCTGGCAGGAAATCGAAAGCTACATGCGCGCCGTCTATCGCAACAACGGGTACCAGGAAGTGCGCTGTCCGCAGATCCTCGACAAGTCGTTGTGGGAAAAGTCCGGTCACTGGGAGCATTACAAGGACAACATGTTCACGACTTCGTCGGAAAATCGCGATTACGCGGTCAAGCCGATGAACTGTCCGGGTCATGTCCAGGTTTTCAATGCCGGTCTGCGCTCCTATCGCGAGCTGCCGTTGCGTTATGGCGAGTTCGGTTCCTGTCACCGCAACGAGCCGGCTGGTGCTTTGCATGGCCTGATGCGCGTGCGCGGCTTCGTGCAGGATGATGGTCACATCTTCTGCACGGAAGACCAGATTGAGTCCGAAGTGACGGCCTTCAATGCGCTGGTCAAGAAGGTTTATGCCGATTTTGGCTTCAACGATGTTGCCGTCAAGCTGGCGCTGCGTCCGGAAAGTCGTGTCGGTAGCGACGAGGTGTGGGACAGGGCGGAAGAGGCGCTGCGCGCCGGCTTGCGCGCCTCCGGTCTGGAGTGGACGGAATTGCCGGGTGAGGGCGCCTTCTATGGTCCGAAGATCGAATTCCATATCAAGGATGCGATCGGCCGTTCCTGGCAGTGCGGCACGATGCAGGTCGATTTTTCGATGCCGGGTCGTCTGGGTGCAGAGTATGTCGCAGCTGACGATACGCGCAAGGTGCCGGTCATGTTGCATCGTGCCATCCTGGGTTCGCTCGAGCGCTTCATTGGTATCCTGATCGAAAACTTCTCCGGTGCGCTGCCGATGTGGCTGGCACCGACGCAGGCGGTGGTGCTGAATATTTCCGAAAAGCAGGCTGATTACGCTGCCGAAGTCGCGCAAAAGCTACACCGGGCGGGCTTCCGCGCTGAAGCAGATTTGCGTAACGAGAAGATAACCTATAAAATCCGCGAACATAGCTTGAACCGGCTGCCTTATCAGCTCGTTGTGGGCGATAAGGAAAAAGCGGACGGACTGGTGGCCGTGCGGACTCGCGGTGGTCAGGATCTCGGACAGGTGTCCGTGGATGATCTGATCAAGCAGCTTCAGAACGAAGTTGCGGCGCGTAGTGGCACGGCTTAATTATTGATGTTTTCGGGGGTTCTACCATAGCTCAGAACAAGGCGCATCGCCTCAACGAAGAAATTACGGTACCGGAGATTCGTCTCCAGGGTTTGGAAGGTGAGCAGCTGGGTGTGATCAGCATTCGCGCTGCCTTGCAGATGGCTGAAGAAGCTGGGGTTGATCTGGTTGAGATCGCACCGATGGCCAAGCCGCCGGTCTGTCGCATCATGGACTACGGCAAGTTCAAGTACCAGGAGCAGAAGCGCGCGCACGAGGCCAAGCTGAAACAGAAGCAGGTTCAGGTCAAGGAAATCAAGCTGCGCCCGGGCACCGACGAAAACGATTACCAGATCAAGCTGCGCAACATGACGCGCTTCCTGGAAGAAGAAGACAAGGTCAAAGTGACTCTGCGCTTCCGTGGTCGCGAAATGGCACACCAGGAATTCGGCATGCGTCAGCTTGAGCGGATCAAGAACGATCTGGAAGCCGTTGGCCAGGTCGAGCAGATGCCGAAGATGGAAGGTCGTCAGATGATCATGATCATCGGGCCGGCCAAGAAGAAGATTCAGTAATTGCCTGGGCCTGGTTTCGGGCTCGGGTGAGGTAGTACTGCAGGCACGCAATAATTGCTTGCCGGCAGAAAAATAAGTGCTTTCGGGTAGTGAAAGCGTTCCCGTCGGGAACCACCTGTTGGCATGTCATTAAGGAGCATCTAAATGCCCAAAATGAAGACCAAGAGCAGCGCCAAAAAGCGCTTTTCGGTCCGCGCTGGTGGTTCCATCAAGCGTGGTCAAGCCTTCAAGCGTCACATTCTGACCAAGAAGACCACCAAGGTTAAGCGTCACCTGCGCGGTGCCGCATCGGTTAACGAGCGCGACGTTGCATCCGTCCGCGCCATGATGCCCTACGCATAAGGAGATAGAAGATGCCTAGAGTTAAACGTGGTGTAACGGCGCGCGCGCGTCACAAGAAGATTCTCGTTCAGGCCAAGGGTTACCGCGGTCGTCGCAAGAATGTATACCGCATCGCCAAACAGGCGGTGATGAAGGCTGGTCAATATCAGTACCGTGACCGTCGTCAACGCAAGCGTCAGTTCCGTTCCCTGTGGATCGCCCGTATCAATGCAGCAGCTCGCGAGCTGGGCATGAAGTACAGCACCTTCATGAACGGTCTGAAGAAGGCAAATATCGAAGTCGACCGCAAGGTTTTGGCCGATCTGGCTGTCTTCGATCAGCCGGCCTTTGCTGCCCTGGCCGCACAAGCCAAGGCTAAGCTCGGCGCCTGAGCTCAAGCGTAGTTAAAAAAAGGAGGCGCAAGCCTCCTTTTTTAGTTTCGGCCGCCGCTTTGCGGCTTCGTGTCGGCTGCGCCGACATGAGCCTTCACTGAAACGTGCGTTTTGTTGGTGCTATTGTTGGTGGACGTCTATGGACAATCTCGATCAAATCGTTAGCGAAGCCCGGACGGCTTTCGCTGCCATTTCTGACCCGGATGCGCTGGAACAGGTGAAAGCCCGGTTCCTCGGCAAGAGCGGGCAGATTACCGAACTTCTCAAGGGGCTGGGCAAGCTGCCGCCGGAAGAGAAGAAAACTGCCGGTGCCGCGATCAATGTCGCCAAGACGGCGGTTGAAGCTGCGCTCAACGAGCGCCGCGAAGCCATTCGCAAGGCTGCGCTGGATGCGCGCCTGGCCGAAGAGGCCCTGGATGTCACGCTGCCCGGTCGCGCTGAAGCGCGCGGCGGTCTGCATCCGGTGACGCGCACATTGGAGCGGATCGAATCCCTGTTCCGTTCGATCGGTTTCGAAGTGGCCGACGGCCCCGAGATCGAGGAAGATTTTTTCAATTTCACGGCCATGAACACGCCCGAGGATCACCCGGCGCGTTCGATGCACGATACGTTCTACCTGCAGAATCCGGACGGCACGGTGGCCGACAAGGTTCTGCTGCGTACCCATACCAGTCCGATCCAGGCGCGTTACATGAAGGCGCACGTCGAGCGTTACGGTCAACTGGAAAAAATGCCTGAAATCCGCATCATCGCCCCGGGTCGCGTCTATCGTGTCGATTCCGATGCGACGCATTCGCCGATGTTCAATCAGGTCGAAGGCCTGTGGGTGGGCGAGGGCGTTTCCTTTGCCGACCTCAAGGGCGTCATTGCCGATTTCCTGAGGAGTTTCTTCGAGACCGAAGACCTCAAGGTCCGCTTCCGTCCGTCCTTTTTCCCGTTTACCGAGCCCTCCGCTGAAATCGATGTCGCTTTCATGAGCGGTCCGCTCGAAGGTCGCTGGCTGGAAATCGCCGGTTGCGGCATGGTGCATCCGGATGTGCTGCGCATTGCCGGCATCGATCCGGAAAAATACACCGGTTTCGCCTTCGGCTTCGGTCAGGATCGCCTGACCATGCTGCGTTATGGCGTCAATGACCTGCGCCTCTTCTTTGAAGGCGACCTCCGTTTCCTGAGGCAATTCGCATGAAATTCTCCGAATCCTGGTTGCGTACCCTTGTCGACACCAAGCTGTCGAGCGAGGAGCTTTCCCATCTGCTGACCATGGCCGGCCTTGAAGTCGAAGGCCTGGAGCCGGTTGCGCCCCAATTCAACGACGTTGTCGTCGCGCAGGTGCTTGAAGTCGTCAAGCACCCCGATGCCGATCGTCTGAATGTCTGCAAGGTCGATACCGGCCGTGGTGAGCCGACGATCATCGTCTGCGGCGCGCCCAATGTCGCCGTCGGTCTGCGCGTGCCGTGCGCTTTGCCCGGTGCCAAGTTGCCCGGCGATTTCGTTATCAAAATTGCCAAGGTGCGCGGTATCGAGTCGTCCGGCATGCTCTGCTCGGCCAAGGAGCTCGGTATTGCCGAGGAGGCTTCCGGTCTTCTGGTGCTGCCGGCTGACGCGCCGGTTGGTCAGTCCATCCGCGAGTATCTCGATCTCGACGACCAGCAGTTCGAACTCAAGCTGACGCCGAATCGTGCCGATTGTCTGTCGTTGACCGGTGTGGCGCGCGAAGTGGCTGCCATTGCCGGTGCCCAGGCCAGATTTGTGGATGTGCAGGAAGTTGCGGCAAGCATTAACGATCAGCGTGCCGTCGTCCTCGATGCGCCGGATGCCTGCCCGCTGTATTTCGGTCGTGTCCTCAAGGGCGTCAACGCCAAGGCGCCGACCCCGGAATGGATGAAGCGTCGCCTTGAGCGCAGCGCCATCCGCTCGATTTCGGCACTCGTCGACGTCACCAATTACGTCATGCTCGAACTCGGGCAGCCGCTGCATGCCTTCGATAACACCAGGCTGGAAGGCGCCGTGCATGCCCGCATGGCAAAGCCGGAAGAAAAGCTGCTGCTGTTGAACGAGCAGACCATCAATATCGATGCTGACGTTCTGGTCATTGCCGACGACGTCAAACCCCTGGCCATGGCCGGCATCATGGGGGGTGAAGAGAGCGGCATTACGCTGGAAACCAGCGAATTGTTCCTCGAGTCGGCCTTCTTCGCACCCAGGGCGATCGCTGGTCGTGCCCGTCGTTACGGCTTCGGCTCCGATGCCTCGCATCGTTTCGAGCGTGGTGTCGATTTCGGCGGTGCTCGTCGCGCCATCGAGCGTGCAACGCAGTTGATCCTCGATATCTGCGGTGGTGCGGCGGGTCCGGTGGTCGAGGCCAGGGCCGAGATGCCGGCGCGCAAGCCGGTGCGTCTGCGCACGGCGCGTGCCTGTGCCGTGATCGGCATGGTTTTCTCTCCCGAACAGATCGCCGGCTTGTTCGCCGGTCTGGGCTTGCCTTTCGTTCGCGAAGGTGACGATTTCCTGGTCACGCCGCCGACCTGGCGCTTCGATATCGAAATCGAGGAAGACCTGATCGAGGAAATCGCCCGTCTGCATGGCTACGACAACATCCCGGCCCCGGCGCCGCGCGGCAACCTGAAAATGATGGTGCAGCCCGAAGCCCAGCGTCCGGCGGCGCGCGTTCGCCAGTTGCTGGTCGATCGTGGCTATCAGGAAGTGGTCAATTTCGCCTTCGTTGAAGAAGCTTGGGAGGCTGATTTTGCCGCCAATGCCGACCTGATTCGCCTGGCCAATCCGATTGCCAGCCAGATGGCTGTCATGCGGTCGACCTTGTTTGGTGGCCTGATTTCGAATCTGGTGACCAATCTCAAGCGCAAGCAGAGTCGCGTCCGCCTGTTCGAGACGGGGCGTGCTTTCCAGCGCGATGTGGCTGCTGCTCCGGTGGCAGGTTTTGCGCAAACCTGGAAGCTGTCCGGCCTGGCCTATGGCGGTGCTCTGCCGGAAGGGTGGGGGAGTGGTTCGCGCAAGATTGATTTCTTCGACGTGAAGGGCGATCTGGAGGCTTTGCTGGCTCCGGCATCCCTGCGCTTCGAGAAGTTGGTGCACCCGGCCTTGCATCCGGGGCGTGCGGCACGCGTTCTGCTTGATGGCCGCGAAATCGGTTGTCTGGGTGAGGTGCATCCGGAGTGGGTGCAGAAATACGACTTGCCGCAAGCGCCGGTCGTCTTTGAGCTCGATTTCGATGCGGTCAAAGCGGCGCAGGTTCCGGTCTTTACCGAAGTTTCCAAGTTCCCGCCGGTGATTCGCGACCTGGCTGTCGTCGTTGATCAAGATGTCGCATTGCAGGCCTTGCTCGATACACTGAAAGCGCAGTTGCCGGGGCTGGTAAAGGACGTTCAATTGTTCGATGTTTACGTCGGAAAGGGCGTCGCCGAAAACAAGAAAAGTCTTGCGTTCCGGATAGTTATGCAAGATACTCAACGCACTTTGCTAGATTCTGAAGTTGATGCTGCCCTGCAGCAACTGGTGTCCTGTCTTGATCAGGCATTCGGTGCTCAACTGCGTGCCTGATGGAAAAAACAACGATGACGCTCACCAAAGCCGAGCTCGCTGATCTGCTGTTCGAAAAAGTTGGTCTCAACAAGCGTGAGGCCAAGGACATGGTCGAGGCTTTTTTCGAAGAGATTCGTAATGCCCTGGAAACCGGTGATGGCGTCAAGCTTTCCGGTTTTGGCAACTTTCAGTTGCGCGACAAGCCGCAGCGTCCGGGACGCAATCCAAAAACCGGCCAGGAAATCCCCATCACGGCGCGCCGTGTGGTGACCTTCCATGCCAGCCAGAAACTGAAGTCCGATGTCGAGCTCGCCTGTGATGGAACCGCGGCATAAAGCATCCGGCAGCGACGAGCTGCCCCCCATTCCCGCCAAGCGCTATTTTACGATTGGCGAGGTCAGCGAGTTGTGTGGCGTCAAGCCGCACGTCTTGCGCTATTGGGAGCAGGAATTCAATCAGCTCAAGCCGGTAAAACGGCGGGGTAATCGTCGCTACTATCAGCACCACGAAGTTTTGCTGGTGCGTCGTATTCGCGAGCTTCTTTATAATCAGGGTTTTACGATCAGTGGTGCGCGTAATCGTCTTGACGAGGGGGCTGCTGTTGTGGCGCCGGTGCCTGAAAAGGCAGAGGCTCAGCAAATGACCGGTGGGTTGCGTCTGGAATTGCTTTCTGTAATTGAGATGTTGCGGCTTTGAATCTCGGGCAATCTAAGTTATAATCTTTGGCTTGTCGGGGCGTAGCGCAGCCTGGTAGCGCACTTGCATGGGGTGCAAGGGGTCGCGAGTTCGAATCCCGCCGCCCCGACCAAATTAAATAACCGGCTTTTGCCGGTTTTTTAATTTTATATATTGAAAAATATATCAGGACAAATTAGATTGTTGCCACCTATTTAATCTCGGAGGTAATTATGGAATTGTCTAATCTCACCGTTTCCCAGTTGCGCGATTTGCAGCAACAGATTCCCGCTGAATTAAAGCGTCGGGAAGCCCAGGAAAAAAACGAAATCCTTAATGAAGTGCGTGCGTTCGCCAAAGCGCGAGGCTATGCGATCGAGGAATTGCTGGGCAAGGAAGGCAAGGTCAAGGCCGTTGCTTCTTCCGGTAATAAAGTCAAAGTAAAGTACCGCCATCCGGAAAATGCCGAACTGGAATGGACCGGTCGTGGCCGCAAGCCGAAATGGGTCGAAGCCTGGCTTGCCAATGGCGGCAATCTCGAAAATCTGTTGGTAGGTTAAATGCGTATTCTGCTGAGTAATGACGACGGTTATTTTGCGCCCGGCCTGGCCGCGCTGGCCGGGGCGCTCGCCGGCCTTGGTGAGATCGTGGTGGTTGCTCCCGAGCAGAATCGCAGTGGGGCGAGTAATTCGCTGACCCTGGATCGGCCATTGCTTTTGAAAAAGGCCGCCAGTGGTTTTCATTTTGTGAATGGCACACCGACTGATTGTGTGCACCTCGCCGTTACCGGAATGCTGGAACAATTGCCGGATATTATTGTTTCCGGGATTAATCTCGGCGCCAATATGGGCGATGACACGATTTATTCCGGCACCGTTGCGGCAGCGACCGAGGGTTATTTGCTTGGTATTCCGTCAATTGCAATTTCTCTGACCAGTTTTGAAGGCAATAACTTCGCAACCGCCGGGCAGGTTGCCCGTGATCTGGTTGAGCGTTTTATCCGCAATCCGGTTAAAGAGCCCGTGTTGCTGAATGTCAATGTACCGGATATTCCCCATGCCGAACTCAAGGGCATGGAAGTCACTCGTCTGGGGCGGCGCCACAAGGCGGAGCCGGTCGTCAAGATGCTTTCCCCGCGCAATGAGACGGTCTACTGGGTTGGTGCAGCAGGTGCGGCAGCTGATGCGGGGCCGGGTACTGACTTCGGTGCGGTCGACCGCGGTTTTGTATCGATTACGCCCCTGCAGATCGACTTGACCAACACGGCACAGTTGCCGTCCATTCGCCACTGGATGCAATGAGTTCAAACGTGTTGCACGGTATCGGCATGACGTCGCAGCGCACCCGGGCGCGCATGATCGAGCGTCTGCGCGAAAAGGGGATACGCCACGACGCCGTGCTCGCCGCGATGGCCGCCGTGCCGCGTCATGTTTTTGTTGAAGAGGCGCTTGCCTCGCGTGCCTACGAAGATACGGCCCTGCCGCTTGGCATGGGGCAGACGATTTCGCAGCCCTATGTTGTGGCCCGGATGATCGAGCTGTTGCTCAATGGCCGCCAGTCGCTGGGCAAAACGCTCGAAGTCGGTGCCGGTTGTGGTTATCAGGCCGCAGTGCTGGCGCAGCTGACCAACGAGGTTTATGCCGTCGAACGTCTTGGCCCCTTGCTTGAGAAGGCCAAGGCCAACATGCGCGCCTTGCAGCAGTTCAATGTTCGTTTGAAGCATGCGGATGGTCAGCTGGGTTTGCCGGAGGCCGGGCCTTTTGACAGCATCATCGTCGCCGCTGCCGGCATGCATGTACCACCGGCCTTGCTTGAGCAACTTGCGCTGGGCGGACGGCTGGTCTTGCCAGTAGGTACGTCCGAGCAGTATCTTAGCTTCATCGAACGTACGCCTCAGGGATATGCTGAAACGCGGCTTGATGCCGTCCGCTTTGTCCCGCTTCTCGCAGGAACACAATGACTCGATTCTTTGCCCTGGTTTTGCCTTGCCTGTTGCTGGCTGGCTGTTTTTCGCAAGCGCCGGCGCCAACGGTCGACCGCAATTCAAGCCCGCAATCGCGCGCGTCCGTTGCGGCCCAACCCTCCGGGCCCGGCTACTACACGGTCAAGAAGGGCGATACGCTGTACCGGATCGCGCTCGAGAACGGTCAGGACTATCGCGATGTGGCGACCTGGAACAACATCACCAATCCGGCGGCGATCAAGGAGGGTGAGGTGTTGCGTGTGATTCCTCCGGCTGCGCCCGGCGCAGTGGCGAATACCGGTGCCGTGGTTGCCAGCCCGGTTGTTGCGGGCGCCGTCGTCGAGTCGCGTTCGCTGGATCAGCCTGCAGCCAGTGCGCCGCTTGCCAGCGCACCGCTTGCCACGGCCGCATCCAGTGGTGCCAAGCGCGAGCCGCGCGTCGGCAAGGAACCTTATTCGGACGAGGCTTATGCTCGTTTGAACAAACTGGGTGTTGCCGAGGCTCCCAAGACCGCAGAGCCGCGCACCGAGTCCAAACCGGAAGCTGCAAGCACCGCTCCGACTGGTCCGGATGATGTGCCCTGGTTGTGGCCGTCCTCGGCCAAATTGGTCGGGACCTTCAGCGAGGCCGGCAACAAGGGCTACGATTTTGCCGGCAAGGCCGGTGATCCGGTGCTGGCAGCGGGGGATGGCAAGGTGGTTTATGCCGGAGCGGGCCTGCGCGGTTATGGTGAGCTGGTCATCGTCAAGCACAACGGAACCTTCCTGTCGGCTTACGCGCACAACCGCAAAATCCTGGTCAAGGAAGGGCAGCAGGTCAGTCGCGGCCAGAAGATTGCCGAAATGGGCAATACCGATGCCGATTCGGTCAAGCTGCACTTCGAAATCCGCAAGCAGGGCAAGCCGGTTGATCCGGCGCAATATCTGCCGAAAAGATGAGTCAGTCCGAGGGGCTCGACGACGAGGAGATGGAAGGAGGGGATCAGGCTGATGAAGCCTTGTCGCCAGAGCCGGAGCAGCTCGCCCCGGAAATCGAGCTGCTTGAGGATGTTACCCAGCTCTACCTGAACGAAATCGGCGCCAAGCCCTTGCTGACGCCCGCCGAAGAAGTGGCGACCGCCCGTCTGGTCCGGGCCGGCGATTTCAATGCCCGCCAGAAGATGATCGAGCACAATCTGCGGCTCGTCGTGAATATCGCCAAGTACTACCTGAACCGCGGCATTCCCTTGCTCGACCTGATCGAGGAGGGCAATCTCGGCCTGATCCATGCGCTGGAAAAGTTCGATCCGGAACGCGGCTTCCGTTTTTCCACCTATGCCACCTGGTGGATACGGCAAAGCATCGAGCGCGGCATCATGAACCAGTCGCGTACCATTCGCCTGCCGGTGCATGTCGTCAAGGAAATAAACGTTGTCCTGCGCGCCATGCGGCATCTGGAGGCGGCCGATCGCCGTGATTCGACGGTGGAGCGCGTTGCAGCCCTGATCGACAAGTCGGTCGACGAAGTCCGCCACATCCTTTCGCTCAACGAGCACATCGCTTCACTTGATGCGCCGCTCGATATCGATCCCAGCCATTCGATGGGCGAGGTGATTGCCGATGATGGTGGTGACGACCCCGAGTCCTTGCTGCAGTCCAGTGAAATCGGCAATCTGCTTGATGACTGGCTGGCCCAGCTGACTGACCGGCAGCGCCATGTTGTCGAGCGGCGGTACGGTTTGAACGGCGCCGATGTCGCGACCCTCGACACCATTGCCGGCGATCTCGGATTGACCCGCGAGCGGGTGCGCCAGATTCAGATGGAAGGTCTGGAGCGTATCCGCAAGATCATCAAGCGTGGCAACATCAGCAAGGACTCCCTGCTTTAGGCTGTCAGTCGGGGCCGAGCGGTCGACCCCGAAAAAACGGCAAAAATGATTGTTTACCGTTGCATCCGCTTGCGGATTTCCTCGCCGAGCTGAAACACCGACATGGCGTAGAAGCTGGAGCGGTTATAACGGGTGATGACGTAGAAATTCTCGTAACCCAGCCAGTATTCCGTAGCCTGTCCCGGTGAGACGAGATCGACCAGCGCCACGCTGGCGAGCGGATCGGCGTCGCTGAAAACATTTTTATCCCGCAGCTCGGCAACTTTCAGGCTGGGACGAATGCCGGCCTCGATCAGGCCACGCTCGGGCTCGCCATTGATGCGGGCGGGGACGGTGATCGGTTGCCCGGTCTGCCAGCCGTGTTGCTCAAGGAAGCGTCCGACGCTGCCGATCGCATCGTCCACGCTGTTGCCGAGATCAACGCGCTGGTCGCCGTCGAAATCGACGGCGTAGCGGCGCTGGCTGCCCGGCATGAATTGCGGAATGCCGATGGCGCCGGCAAATGAGCCTTTGACGGCAAGCGGATCAAGATTGTTTTCGCGCGCCAGCAGCAGGAATTGTTCAAGCTCGGTGCGGAAAAACTCGGCGCGCGGCGGATAGTTGAAGGCGAGCGTGGCGAGCGCTTCGAGGACGCGGAAGCCGCCGGTATTGCGACCGTATTCGGTTTCGACGCCGATGATGGCGACGATGATTTCTTCCGGTACGCCGTAGAGGGCACGGGCGCGCGCCAGCTTGGCCTGGTTTTCCTGCCAGAAGCGGACGCCGCCATCAATGCGCCGGTCGTTCAGGAAACGCGGCCGGTAACGTTCCCAGGAGCGTTGTTGCGGCGAGCTGGGCGGCTTGATCAGTTGCAGGACCTTGCTGTTCGGGCTGACCTGGGCGAACTGGGCGAGCAGCTCGTCGGCATTGAAGCCCTGGCGCTGTTCGAGTTCGCGCGCGAAGTCGACGACGGCTGCCTGGTCGGCAAAGCTCGGGGTGTTGTTCGCAGCGGAAGCCAGTCCGGTCAGGCCGGCGAGCAGCAGGGCGCCAAAGGTGTGCTTCAAGTTGTTCTCCATCAGGGCAGGCGTGCCACGGCGGCACGCAGTGTTTTCAGATTGTCGCTTGCGCCGGCATAGCGGGTTTGCAGATAGGCTTCGACGACGCGGTCGAAGGCCTCGCCAAGCGCCGGTTGTTCAAGGTGAACGCGTCGGGCTATCGCCAGCGGGGTCTCCCAGGGCGCCCAGTTTACTTGCCTTCGCGTCAGATGTCGCAAGGCTTTATGCCAAAGACGCATGGCCGGATCGCGCTCCGGCCGGTTGTACATGGTCCAGACAGTCAATGCCGCCAGCGCCAGGCTGCAGCCGGCAGCGAGCAGGATGGCGAGATTCTGCCAGCCGGTATCGGACAGGCCGAGGCGGGACAGCAGTTCGCGCTGGCTCTGGGCGTCGTAGCCGAGAATCTGCTGGTTCCAGGCATTGTTCAGCGCCTCCCAGCGGTAACGCAGGTTACGCAGCATGTCCGAGCGCAGTTGCAACACGGCCGGCAAGGGTTCGCCGGCGGCCAGCACATCGCCGATGCCGTTTTCGAGTCGCGCCGGCGCGACGACAGCCGTCGGATCGACGCGCACCCAGCCGCGCCCGTCCAGCCAGACCTCGGCCCAGGCGTGCGCATCGGACTGACGAATGACCAGATAGCCGTCGAGCGGGTTTTTTTCGCCGCCCTGATAACCGCCAACAACACGGGCCGGTATGCCGGCGCTGCGCATCAGGACAACGAAGGCTGCAGCATAGTGTTCGCAGAAACCGCGCTTGCTCCGGAACAGGAAGTCGTCGATGCCGTTGCGGCCGAGCAGTGGCGGCTGCAGGGTGTAGGCAAAGTCGCGCCCGGCAAACAGGGTCAGCGCCTGATTGACGATGGCAGCCGGCGTTTTGCCGCTGTTTCGCCAGTCGACCGCCAGGGCCTGCGTTTGCGGATTGAGGCCGGGCGGCAGCGCCCGGTTGCGCTCAAGAACGGCGGTGCTTTCGCGGACATTGAAGCGGAAATCGAGGCTGGCGGCGAAACGGAAGCGCTGGCGTTGACTGATCGGCTGTCGCGCATGGGCGGTCAAGCGTCCATTCAGGGCGGTTTCCGGCGGCAATCCGGTCGGCGCATCCAGGGTTAGCAGCCAGCGTTGTTCGCTCGCTTCCAGCGTGGTTTCGTAGGTGATTGGCAGCGACAGGGCCTCGATCTGTTCGGCGGCCAGGCGGCCGGGCGACTGTCGCCAAGTCTGGCCATCGAAGTTTTCCATGACCGGGCCGCGCCAGTAGAGTTTGTCGCGGGCTGGCAGCGGGCCATCAAAGCGTACGCGAAACGCGATTTCGCCGCTTTGCACCAGTTGGGCGATGCTGCCCGGCGCCATTTGTTCCGACAGCCCGGTTTTGCCGGCATGGGCGTCCTGCGGCAGGCCCCAGAGCGGGCCGCTGATGCGCGGGAAAAGCAGGTAAAGCAGCAACATGAAGGGCAGCGCCTGCGCGACGAGGCTGGCGGCATAACGCAGTGTTGCCCGCAGTGGGCTGGCCGGGCCGCCATGCAGACGAATCAGGGCGGCAGTGATTAGCCACAGCGCGCCCAGCAGCCAGAGTCCGGTGGTAATGCCCTGCGCGTAAAAATAATGCGTGAGCAGCAGGAAGAAGCCGAGGGTGACGATCACCATCGCATCGCGCCGGCTTTTCAATTCGAGCAATTTCATCGCCATGAACATGACCAGCATGGCGACGCCGGCATCGCGCCCGAACAGCGAGTGAAACTCGAGCAGAATTCCGGTGCAACCGAGAACGACCAGCAAAAACAGCACCCAGCGTCCGGGCAGGCGCCGGTCGCCCTGCCACAGCCAGGCGCCCCAGAGCAGGATCAGGCCGGCAAAACTGCTCAGCCAGAGTGGCTGGTGCAGGAAGTGCGGTGCAGTGGTGATCGCGGCCACGCCGAACAGCCATGGTGTGGCTGCGTGATCAAGGGCTTCGCGGGCGGCGGTGCTCATGCCGGAAACAATGCCAGGGTTTCGAGGCAATGGCGGCGGTGCGCCTCGCCGCTGCCCGGCGGAATATTCCAGCCGGGAATCGCCAGGCTGTAACGGCAGCCTTCATCGGCGGCGCTGATTACCCAGCCGGTGAGCAAAGACAAACGTTCTTCGCTGGATGCCATGCCCGCGGTCGACGCCCAGTCAAGCTGCAATTCGGTTTCGGCACCGCCGGCGAATTGCTTGACCAGCAAACCCTGGTCGCCGTTTTGCCGGGCGCTCGCCTTCCAGGCGACATGGCGCGGCGAGTCGGCTGGCTGGCGTTCCCTGAACCCGGCGAAATCCTCCTCGCCTCCCTCGCCACTGCGGGCGCCGCCCTGTGCGGTCGGTCGGGGCGGGGGCAGGGCGGAGAACAACGGTTGCGGATAAACCAGGCAGCGCATGGCCGGCTGCAGGTAACTCCAGGCGACGAACAGGCCGAGCGGATAGACGGTCGACAGGCGAATCCGGGGCAATTCCAGCCAGCCACGCTGGCGGGCGAGCAGCGGGATGCTGATTTTCGTGCTCGCTAAGCGGTCGACCGCTGCAGGAACCGTTTTTTCGCCGGCGATGCCGAGTTCCAGTGCCTGGCGTGGCTGCTTTCTGTCGTTGTCCAGGGTCAGCGTGAAATGCGCCGTCTCGCCGGCAAAAACAGCCTCGCAGCGCCCCGGCGTGACGAGCAGTCCATGCAGGTTGCGAAAGGTGTGCACCATGCCGGCCATGCCCAGGCCGGCGAGCAGGAAGACGAGCGCATGGCCGAGCGCCAGGTTGTAGTTGATGGCGCCGATCAGCATGACGAGCAGGGCCGTGGCAAAGAGCAGGCCGGCGCGGGTCGGAACGATGAAAATGCGCCGCTGACCCAGCCGGAAGCGCGTCGTGCCGTCGCTCTGCCAGCGGAACAGGCGCTGTTTCAGGGAGGAAACGAGGCCCACGAATTAAGGGATGGCAACCGAGCGAAGCAGGGCTGCAATGTCTTCGGCGCCAGCCTGGCCGCCTTGCGCCAGGAGCAGGCGATGTCGTGCGATGGCTGGGAACACGGCCTGCACGTCGTCGGGCAGGACCATTGCCCGTCCGGCCAGCCAGGCCCAGGCACGGGCGGCGGCGAGCAGGGCGAGGCCGGCACGCGGTGACAGGCCATGGCGAAAATCGGGACTCTGCCGGCTGGCTTCAAGCAGTGCCTGCACGTATTCGATGAGCGGTCCGGCGGCATGGATGGCGGCGACTTCCTGCTGCAGGGCGGGCAGGTCTGCGGCATTGAGCAAGGCTGGCAATTGCTCGGCTTTTTGCCGTTGACCGCCGGCCGCGAGCAAGGCGCGCTCGGCCATCCGGTCCGGGTAACCGAGTTCGATGCGCATCAGGAAACGGTCGAGCTGCGATTCGGGTAGCGGAAAGGTGCCGATCTGGTGCGCCGGGTTCTGGGTGGCGATGACGAAGAACGGGGTCGGCAGCGCCCGTGTCTGTCCTTCGGCCGTCACCTGGCCTTCTTCCATCGCTTCGAGCAGGGCACTCTGGGTTTTCGGTGTGGCGCGGTTGATCTCGTCGGCGAGCAGCAATTGGGCAAAGATCGGCCCGGGCAGGAAGCGGAATTCGCCTTTCTCCCGCTCATAGATGGAAACGCCGGTGATGTCGGCCGGCAGCAGGTCGCTGGTGAACTGGATGCGGGCGAAATCGAGGCCGAGCAGGTGGGCCAAGGCGTGCGCCAGCGTTGTCTTGCCCATGCCGGGCAGATCCTCGATCAACAGGTGGCCGCCGGCGAGCAGGCAGGCAACCGCCGTGCGGATTTCCTTCTCCTTGCCGAGAATGATTTTTCCCGTCTCGGCAAGAACGTTCTCCAGCGCCCGTCGCCGGTCGCCTGATGAAGCCTGGTTTGCTGCCTGCATGCTGATTTATCCGAAAATTATTCCAGCCAATTCTAATGCTTGAAGCGGCGCAATGATTGGGACCATAATGGAATCTCGACGTGCGCCTTCGGTGGCGGGCGGTTCGAAGAGACGAAGAGACGAAAGAGAACAAAAAAGTGACAACCACTGCTTTCATTACCCATCGCGACTGCCAGTTGCACGACATGGGGTCGCATCACCCGGAATGCCCGCAACGTCTGACGGCCATCAATGATCACCTGATTGCACAAGGGATCGATGCCTATTTTGTTTATTACGATGCCCCGCTGGCGACCTTCGAACAACTGCTGCGCGTCCATCCGGCATCGCACCTCGAGCGCATCAAGCGTGCTTCACCCGAGCATGGCGTCGTCCATCTTGATCCGGATACCGCCATGAATCCGCATACCTGGCAGGCTGCCCTGCGGGCCGCCGGCGCCGGTTGCCTGGCGGTCGACCTCGTCATGCGGAAAGAAATCCAGAACGCCTTCTGCGCCGTGCGTCCGCCCGGCCACCATTGCGAAAAATCGACCCCGATGGGCTTCTGCTTCTTCAACAACATCGGTGTTGCCGCCCGTCACGCCATCAAGGCCCATGGCCTGGAGCGTGTCGCGATCATCGACTTCGACGTGCACCATGGCAACGGCACCGAAGACTGTTTTGCCGGTGACGAGCAGGTGCTGATGTGCAGTATCTTCCAGCATCCTTTCTATCCCTATAGCGGTACTGACAAGCCGGCCGCCAACATGTGCAATGTGCCGCTTGCCGCCGGTTGCGGTGGCGAAGAGTTCCGCGATGCCGTCACCCAGGTCTGGATGCCGCGTCTGCGCGAATTCAATCCGCAGATGATCCTGATCTCGGCTGGCTTCGACGGGCATTACGAAGACGATATGGGTGGCCTGAAGCTGGTTGAAAAGGATTTTGCCTGGTGTACCGACCAGCTGATGAAGCTGGCGGCCGAAATCTGCGACAAGCGCATTGTCTCGATGCTCGAAGGCGGTTACGTGATGACCTCGCTGGCGCGCAGCGTCGGGGCGCATCTGCGAACCTTGGCCGATCTCTAGATATCAGTCGGGCGACGGCAATCGCCGTCGCTGATTTCCTTCGGAAAAAGAACAGGGTGGGGTAAAATCCCGCCCTCTTTTTCATGTTTCCAACGTTTAACCGGATGAATCCATGGCGTTGATTGTTCAAAAATACGGCGGCACGTCGGTCGGCAACCCCGAACGCATCAAGAATGTCGCCAAGCGGGTGGCCAAGTTCCACGCGCAAGGTCACCAGGTTGTGGTGGTCGTTTCCGCAATGAGCGGCGAAACCAACAAGCTGATTGCGCTGGCCAAGGAAGTCCAGGCCAGCCCCGATCCGCGCGAGCTCGACCAGATCTGCTCCACTGGCGAGCAGGTCACCATCGGTCTGCTCTCGATGGCGCTAATGAATATCGGCATCCCGGCGCGCAGCTACACTGGCGGCCAGGTCAAGGTCCTGACCGACAGCACCTTCACCAAGGCACGCATCCTGTCGATCGACGAGACCAACATGCGGCGCGATCTCGATGCCGGCAAGGTGGTTGTTGTGGCCGGCTTCCAGGGTGTCGACGAGTTCGGCAACATCACCACGCTCGGTCGTGGCGGTTCCGATACCTCCGGCGTCGCGCTTGCTGCCGCGCTCAAGGCAGACGAATGCCAGATTTACACCGACGTCGATGGTGTCTACACCACCGACCCGCGCGTCGTGCCGGAAGCCAAAAAGCTCGACACCATCACCTTCGAAGAGATGCTGGAAATGGCCAGCCTCGGCTCCAAGGTGCTGCAGATCCGCTCGGTCGAATTCGCCGGCAAGTACAAGGTCAAACTGCGCGTGCTGTCCAGCTTCCAGGACGAAGGGGAAGGCACGCTGATCACTGTTGAGGAAGACAAGAAAATGGAACAACCGATCATCTCCGGGATCGCCTTCAATCGCGACGAAGCCAAGCTGACCGTGCTCGGCGTGCCGGATACTCCGGGCATTGCCTACCAGATCCTGGGCTCCATCGCCGACGCCAACATCGACGTCGACATGATCATCCAGAACGTCGGCCACGATGGCACCACCGACTTTTCCTTCACGGTGAACCGCGGCGATTTCGCCAAGACCAAGGAAATCCTCGAAGGCGTCAAGACCCGTCTGGGCGCGCGCGAAGTCACCGGCGACAACAAGATCTGCAAGGTCTCGGCGGTCGGCGTCGGCATGCGCTCGCACCCGGGTGTCGCCTCGAAGATGTTCAAGGCGCTGGCCGACGAAGGCATCAACATCCAGATGATATCGACCTCCGAGATCAAGATTTCCGTCGTGCTCGACGAGAAGTACCTGGAGCTGGCCGTTCGCGTCCTGCACCGCACCTTCGGTCTGGACCAGTAAAAGTTTGACCAAAGGGCGCGGAGGCTATATCATCCGCGCCTCGTTGAAGTCTGGATCCGGAGACGTGGCCGAGAGGTCGAAGGCACTCCCCTGCTAAGGGAGCATGCGGGCAAAACCTGCATCGAGGGTTCGAATCCCTCCGTCTCCGCCAGCAACATCGAAAACATGCGCCCTCCGGGGCGTTTTGTTTTTCCAGTGGCAAAAAAGTTCATCGGCATGGAGTGGCGAAAAGCGATAAAGCTGCCGGTCGATATAAGATTTTGGACAGCCTGGATCAACTCACGTATTTGCTGTCAGCAAGATTGCACATGGATCACCCCCAATTCAACTTTGACGACCGTCCCTACCTGTTGTGGCTGGTTGGATGGCGCGCCCTGCTGGCGCTGATTGCGCTCTACACGGTGCTGGAAAAAACGTTCCTGACTGCGTTCATGTCGCTCGGGATGCTTGGCGTGCTATTGATGCTTGGTGAAGCGGCTTACCGGAGCAAGATCCACTACGAGCAGGAAAAGCTGCGACAACAGAAAGAGCGCGAATTCCGCGAGCGACGGGCGGAAGAGGCCAGGCTGCGCTATGAACAACAAAAGCGGGAAGGCAAGCGCGGCTTGATGTCGCTTGATGATGATGCCAGGCTGGAGCAAGAGGAGGAAGCAAATAATCCTCCGGCAGAAACGACCTGATCAGGTCGGGGTGACGCAAAACAAAAAGCACCCGCGCGGGTGCTTTTTGTTTTCATGGGGCCGGGTTGGCGGCTGGTTTCAGGCCGTCTTCGTGGTTTCGCTTGCCGTATCCAGTTTGCTGGCGAGAAAGTCGTCGTAACCCTGGTTGACCAGATCGAAGGTCCGCATGATGCCGCTTTCGATATCGCCACTGAAGACCTGCAAGCCTTGCAGGATGTCTTTTGCCTCGTTGAAGCCTTTTTCGAAACCGCCGCGGATCAGGTTGACGAAATTGGTGGCCAGCTGCTCCGGGTCATCACCGGGGTGTTGGGCGGCGTAACTGTCGTAAAAGGCGGTAGACAGCGAGACGATACGTGCGGCGGTCGCTTCGGCTGAATTGTCTTCACTCATCTTGCCCTGGATGGCATCGGTGCCAAGTGTGGGGGCGAGATATTCGTTGATCCGGTCGATCGCGCTGCGAAAGAGCAGGGCTTGTGACTGTTCGCCGGCCTTGAGCGATACCGCGGCGGATGCTTCGAGAATCTGCACGTTCATTTCATCGCGCAGGCTGATCCGGGTTTCCGATGCGGAGCGGGTCCTGCTTTGCGCCAGTTCGGCATTCTGTGGTGTGGAGCGTTGCGCGACCTGGGTCGTGGCTGATGTATCGGTCATGCTGACCTCCATGGTTTTGATCAGCGAACAGGAACGACATCCGCTGCCGGGGCAAAGCCCCTGACTCTCAGTCTAGGTCATGGCGGGCAAAGGGCCAGCGGCTATTTTCCCGTCGCAGGCAATTCGGCCGGGCTGAGCAGCGTGGCGGCATGGCGCCGTTTTTCCTGGGGGCTCAATTGCTTGATCCGGTATTCGGCTTTCGAGGCGCTGGAGCGGTCCGGGTGCTGTTCATGGCCGAGCAGGCGCAGTGGCGGATGCGAGCGCGTGTAGCGGGCGCCGGTTCCCTGACAGTGGGCTGCGTAGCGGGCGGCGACATCGACGGTGATGCCGGTGTAGATGCTGCCGTCGCAACATTCGATCAGATAGAGAAACCAGGGCTTCTTAGCCATCGCGGCCGACTCGGGTCAGGGCCTGGCGGATGCGCAGGATGGTCTGCTCAACCGCGGCGTGACGCGAAACCTCCAGGCCGAGGTCGCGCGCAATGGCATTGACCCTGGCAGTATTGAGCGGAATGCCGCCGCGATCAATTGCCGCGATCAGGCTTTGGGCGCGGGCAATTTCGGAAGTCGGGGCGGGGCGGACTGAAAATTTGTCTTTCAGCCAGGCAATGATGCCTTTCGGCCGGCGTGATCCCATACACTTGCTTCTTGAGAAAAAAGGCAAGGATACATTGATGGCAGTCAGAACGTTCCCGGGGCAAGGCAATTTACGGTCGACTGCCGGCAGGAGGCCAATTTGAGTGAAGTTGTATTGAGTCGCAGCGATCTGGCCGCCGCCGAATTGCCGCTCTATCCCGGTATCGGGCTTGCCGGCATTACCCTGGTCAGTTCTGCCGCGCAGGCTGAAGAGGCACGGACGGCACTGATGGCGGCCGACGCCATCGGTTTCGATACCGAGTCCAAGCCGACTTTCCTGAAGGGCGAGGTGTCAACCGGGCCGCATCTGATCCAGCTGGCGACCGACGAGCACGCCTATCTTTTCCCCGTGGCGGGAACGCCCGCACTCGACGTGCTGAAAGCGGTGCTCGAAGCGCCCGGCGTGCTCAAGGTTGGTTTTGGCCTGGGCAACGACCGCAGCGCACTGCATACGCGCCTGAACATCGCCTTGCAGAATGTCCTCGATCTCGGCGAAGAGCTGCGCGGGCCGGGGCATCGCGGCACGGTCGGCGCCAAGGTGGCGGTGGCGCATTATTTCGGTCAGAAGCTGCAAAAGTCGAAAAAGATCGGGACCAGCAACTGGGCCAACGCACGCCTCAACGAGCGGCAGATTCTCTACGCCGCCAACGATGCGCATGTCGCGCTGCGCATTTACCGGACCTGGCGGCAAAATAACGACCTGCCGGCCTGAGGCCGATCCTGCCATCCCGATTTACTGCTCAACCCGGAACCTGCAAACGTATGTCGCTTTCCCTTCCCGAACTGTCCCTCGTCGAAACCCGCGTTCTCGCCACCCTGGTCGAGAAGCAACGCACCGTACCCGATACCTATCCGCTCTCGATCAATGCGCTGGCCGCCGGTTGCAACCAGAAGACCAGCCGCAACCCGGTGCTTGAGCTGGGGGAGCCGGAGATCCTGCAGGCCATCGATAGCCTCAAGGATCTCGGTCTGGTCAGCGAAGTCAGCGGCAGTCGGGTGGCGCGTTTCGCGCACAACCTGGAAAAGCAGCTTGGCGTGCCGAGCCAGGCATCGGCTTTGCTCACCGTACTGATGCTGCGCGGCCCGCAGACGGCCGGCGAGTTGCGCCTGAACTGCGAGCGCCTGCACAAATTTGCCGATATTTCTTCGGTCGAGGCATTTCTCGAAGAATTGGCCGAGCGCGCTGACGGCGGCCTGGTGCTGCGCCTGCCCCGTCTGCCTGGCACCAGGGAGGAGCGCTGGACACACCTGCTGAGTGGTCAGCCGGCCGCGGAGAGTCTTGTGGCTGGTGTGGGCAAGGCTGCGGCCAGTGAAGAACTGGCCGACCTCAAGGCGCGGGTCGGCGCGCTAGAAGCTGAAGTTGCCGAACTGAAGGCGCTGCTCCTGGCAAACGGCGCATAACTCGCCGGTGCGTCTGCCCCTTTTCCTGCTGCGGCGTCTTTATCCGCTGGCCGCCTTTCTCGGCGGCTTTGCCTGGGATGCGCTGACCATCGGCCAGCGGGTTCGCGTGGTGGATCTCTGGCGCCTCGGCTTTTTCCTGCTTGGCGCCGGGCTGCTGGTCGTCGCCCTGGCGCGGCGCGAGGCTTTGCAAAAAGCCGCCCCCGTTGCGGCAAGCGGCTGGCGCGGGCGGCTGACTGATCTGCGCTGGCAGGCACCTTACCTGCTGCTGCAGTTCTTTTACGGCGGCATTTTTTCGGCGCTGTTCATTCTCTATTTCAAGAGTTCCGGCCATCTCGGTACCTGGCTGACGGCGGCGCTGCTTGGTGCGCTGCTGGTTCATAACGAAGTCGCCGGCAAGCGTCATGGCGAGCGTTTTACGCTGACCTGGGCATTGCTCGCGCTCAATGCCATCCTGCTTTTCAATTTTGCCTTGCCGCACACGGTGGGCAGTTTGAATTCGGCCTGGTTTTACCTGTCGACCGCTGGCGGCATTGTTCTTGTGCATGCGCTGTGGTGGTTTTCTCCCGGGCGACCGGGGCGGGTCCTGCCGGCCTGGGGGCTGGCCGCGCTGCTCCTGCTTGCCTGGCGCCTCGACATGATCGCGCCGGTGCCACTGGTTGAACAGGATATTGCCGTTGGCCACGATTTTGTCCAGGCGCCAGGGCGCTATGCCTTGCGCCTGGAGCGGGCGCCGGTCTGGCAGTTCTGGCGGCATCAGTCACAGACGGTCCACGTGCCGGATGGTGGCAAATTGTATGGCGTCTCGGCGGTGTTCGCGCCCAAGGGTGTGACGGCAGCCCTGGAGCACCGCTGGGAGGTGCGCGAAGCCAATGGCTGGCGCCTGGCCTACCGCAACCGCTTTCAGACCACTGGCGGACGCGAGCGCGGCTTTCGCGGCTATTCCTGGGTGCGCAATCCGCCGCCCGGCGAGTGGCGTTTTGTCGTGGCGACGCAGGATGGGCGTACTGTCAGTATCCTGCCGATCACCGTGGTGCGCGGTGAGGTGGCGGCCGAGCAACTTTCACTTCGCGAATTTTGAGTGTTTGGCCGTACGCCAAGCCTGAGGAAGCAACACAATCAATGAACCGGCAAAAATCTCCCCCCGCTGCGGTGACCGACCGGGGCGTGCGCGTCGCGCTGATCTTCGCGCTGGCGGCAGAACGCCTGGCAGCTTATTACGAGCACGGGCAATGGCTGACCGAGGGGCAGGGCGCCTCGCTGGCGGCCGACTGGCTGAGTCGCTCAAAGCTCAATCTGCCGCTCGCGGAACGGCGGCATTTGTCCGACCTGAGCGATCAGCTGGCGCGCCAGGTTGCCACGACGCTGTCGCGTGAGGCCGGGCTGTACACGGCGCATGAAATGATGGAGTCGCTCGATCCGAACTATCACTCCGAGATCGCGCAGTCGCTGCTCGACGAGTGCGATCGCCTGCTCGGCGATGCGGCTCCGCTTTGATGGCTGTTCAGCCCCAGAAGGCGCCGGTTTGATCCGTGTCGAGCAGGCTGATCAGCTTTTCCAGGTCGCGCTCCGGTTTGGCCGGATAGGGCAGCCACGTTTCGTGCGGGCCGAAATGTGGGCGGAACAATGTCCAGGTGTGCGACGCCGGGTTGAAGCAAAAGCGCGCCACCGGCAGTCGGCTCCAGCGCTCCGGGTGCTGGAAGTGCGGTCGCGATTCGACCAGTGTGACCGCATCGCCGTCGATTTCAATGTCGATGCGGACCTGCTCGGGCAGATGTGCCGGCAGTCGTTGGGCGCAATAAGCCTCGATCTTGGTTTGGGCGAGGTGCCTGATCAGTACGGGGAGTGTCATCCGCTTGCCGTGAAAAACAGTCAGGCGTGCATGCTAACGCAGTTGCCGGAATATCTCCATGGAATATCCGGCTGTGGTGCAGGCGTTGAGCTTGCAGGCCTTTCCTGTTTCAATCCCGCCTCATGACATCCAGCATCCAGAAAAAGCTCTCGCATCTGCGGGTTATCGGCGCGGCCAGTGGGCTGGGCGCGCAGGACCAGGCATGCGCGGACGGGCCGCTGGCTTTCCACCATTCGCAGGCCTGGCACCAGATCGAGCGGCAGCCACTGGTTGATTGGGGGCGCACCCTGTTTGCGCCGGCCGCCGACCACCTGTCTGCGATGGCGCGCATCGCCGAGCTTTGCCAGCAGCTCGCCGACGAACTGGAACTGGCTCTGCGCGACAAGGTGTTTCCGCTTGTCATCGGTGGCGATCATTCGGTGGCAATCGGTACCTGGAGCGGCGTTGCCCGTTTTGTCGGCGCGCCGCTCGGCCTGCTCTGGATCGATGCGCATCTCGACAGTCACACGCCGGAAACCAGTTATTCCGGGGCGGTGCATGGCATGCCGCTGGCCTGCCTGCTCGGCCGTGGCGACAAGCGGCTGCTCAACATCGGTTTGTCCGGCGCGCAGGTCAGCGCCGCCCATTGCGTCGTTCTTGGGGCGCGCAGCTACGAACCCGAGGAACTCGAGTTCCTGCAGCAGCAGGGCGTACGCATCATCGACAGCGAGGAAATCCTGCAGCGCGGCTTTGCCGCCTGCCTGGAAGAGGCCGGCAAGATTGTGGCTGGTGCGCCAGCCGGTTTTGGCGTGACGCTCGATCTCGATGTGCTCGATCCGCAACTGGCGCCCGGCGTCGGTAGTCCGGAGCCGGATGGTCTGGGCGCGCGCGAAATCCGTCTGGCCCTGCGCCAGCTGGCAGCAACCAGCGGTTTGCGGGCGCTGGAAATCGTCGAATACAACCCGGATCGCGACCGGGACGGGCTGACGGCGAGGCTGATTTCCGGCCTGATTGGCGAAATCCTGCCGGCGATTGCCGGACGTGGCGGAAAATAGCGCATGCGCCGCGATCCCCATGCCGTTCTCGAAGTTGCCCGTGATGCCAGCCCGGCCGAGATCAAGCGCGCCTATCGCCGGCTCGCCATGCGCTGGCACCCTGATCGCAACGAGCATCCGGAGGCGACCGAGCGCTTCAAGCAGATCCGCGCCGCCTACGACAAATTGACAGCGGTTGACCTGCCGGAAGAGGCAGAAACCGAAGAAGCGGCGGCTGAGCCTGCGCCCGAAGCGGCGCCGGCCAAGGCGGCCGATATCCGGCTGAATCTCGAAGTCACCCTGGAAGAAGCGGCCGCCGGTTGCCGCAAAAGCATTCACTACGCCCGCGGCAAGGCCTGTCCGACCTGTGACGGCACTGGCGAAGCGGGAATTTCGCGGACGCGCTTTTGTGCCGCCTGCCACGGCAGTGGTCGGGTGCATGATGCCAAGCGCTCCCTGGTGCCTTGTCCCGATTGTGGCGGGCGCGGCGTGTTTTCCGAGCGTATCTGTCCGGACTGCCACGGCAGTGGCCGTGAGATCGCCGATGTCAGCCTGGAAATCAGCGTGCCGCCCGGCATGCTGTCCGGCGATGACCTGCGTCTGAGCGGGCAGGGCGAACCGGGTGGCGATAAGCAGCGGGCTGGCGATCTTTACCTGACCCTGATCATCGCGGCGCATCCGCTTTACGAGATGCGCGGGCGCGACCTGCATTTCAGCATGCCGGTCAGTGCGATCAGCCTGCTGGCCGGCGCTGAAATCCGGGTCCCTTCGCTGGCCGGCGCCATCGCCTGCGAACTGGCTCCGGGCGCGGCGGAAAACCGCGAAGTACGGCTTTCCGGCAAGGGCTATCCGGGGCGCGGTCGCAATCCGGCAGGCGATCTCGTGATTAGTCTTGAAGTCGAGTTTCCCCGCCATCTGAACGCCCGTCAGCGCAAGTTGCTGTTGCAGGCGGATGCGGCACTGCTGGCGGATGCAGATGAGGCGCTGCCGACGCTGGCGGCATGGCGGCGGAGCTTTCTTGCCGAATAGGAAGGTTGTGTCGCTTATCCGACATCGGCGGCGGGCTTGTCACCTGTCCTGCCAGCGGTAATCGCCGCTACGCCGCCTTCCGGCCGGCTGACGCCGCTTGGCATCATCCCTGCATCAAGCTCCCTGTCCATCGACAAGGGAGTGACACATGCACAACAAGATCGGAATGTTTTTCGGCACGGAAACCGGAACCACCCGCCTGATTGCCAAGAAAATGCAGAAGAAGCTCGGCGACGAGCTCTGCGACAAACCCATCAACGTCAATCGCATCGGCCTCGCCGAGATGCTTGCGTACGACGCGCTCATCCTCGGCACCCCGAGTTATGGCGTGGGCGAGATTCCGGGCAAGAGCGCCGGCTGTTTCGAACCGAACTGGGAGGAGTTTTTCGCCCAGCTGACCGAAACGCCGGACTTCCGCGGCAAGCGCATCGCATTTTTCGGTCTCGGCGCACAGGAGCGCTATGCCGACCGCTTTGCCAGTTCCTTGCTGGCACTGGTTGAAAAATTCCGTGGCTGGGGAGCCGAGATCGTCGGCGAGTGGCCGGCTGACGGTTATGTCTTCGAGCACTCCGCGGCGCTGGTTGACGGCCGTTTTGTCGGCCTGATCATCGACCAGCGTACGCAGGGCATGCTGACCGATGAACGCATCGAGCGCTGGCTGGCGCAGGTAGGGCCGTTGCTGCGGGAAAAACTGGCGCTTGACTGACTGTTCGGTCGTGCCGGTCGACGCCTGGATTCAGCGGTTTTCCGGATTTGCGGCGGCGGGCTGCGCCACGAATTTGTAGCGTTTTGCCAGGTCGACCGCTGCGATTCCTTGCAGCGACAGTTCGCGCCAACGAATGCTCGCCGGTCGACCGCTCATCAAAGCCAGAAATGCCTCTTCGCCGGCCGGCCCGCCTTCGGCCTCGCAGCATTCGGCAAGAAAGCCGGCCAGTTCGCGGTCGTCGAGCAGGCCGATGCCAAGTTCCGTTTTCAGCAGGATATTGCCGTCGGCATCGAGAAAAGCCGCCAGCACCGCACCGGCCGGCTGGCCGGTGTGGCTGACGAAGGCATCGCCTTCGCGGTGGAAAACCCATGGTGTGTAAGCCAGGCTGACAAAAACGCGTTGTGGCCCGTTCTGCAGGAACCAGCGGCCCGTCTCGTCACAACCGTACTGCCGGTTGATGAACTCGATCAGGCCGCGGTGCGTGACGCGCTCGCCTTGCAATCGCCAGTCGCCCCGCCGGTCGAGCGACAACCAGCCGTAACAGGCGGGGACGTCAGGCCATTTGGCGATGGCAGAGAGATCAACCATCAGTCGGCGTAGGCGTCCATGCTCGGGCAGCCGCAATTGAGATTGCGGTCGCCGAACACGTCGTCGATGCGATTGACGCTCGGCCAGAACTTGTTGGCGGCGACCCAGGGCAGTGGGAAGACGGCCTGCTGGCGGCTGTACGGGCGATCCCAGTCGGCGATGATGTCGGCCTGGGTGTGCGGCGCATGCTTGAGCGGGTTGTTGTCGGCCGGCCAGCTGCCGTTCTCGATCTGGCGGATTTCCTCGCGAATGCTGATCATCGCGGCAATGAAGCGATCCAGTTCGGCCTGCGACTCGGATTCGGTCGGCTCGACCATGATCGTGCCGGCGACCGGGAAGGATACCGTCGGTGCATGGAAGCCGTAGTCCATCAGGCGCTTGGCGATGTCGATCTCGGCGATGCCGGTAGCGGCCTTGATCGGACGGATGTCGAGAATGCACTCGTGCGCAACGCGGCCGTTCTTGCCGGTGTAGAGCACCGGGTAATGGGCGTTGAGCTTCTGCGCGACGTAGTTGGCGTTGAGGATGGCGAATTGCGTGGCCTTCTTGACGCCGGCGCCGCCCAGCATGGCGAGGTACATCCAGGAAATCGGCAGAATCGATGCGGAGCCGAAGGGGGCGGCAGAAACCGCACCCTGACCGGCATTGACGCGCTCGGCGCTGCCCGTTGCGGCAACTGCGTGATCGGCCATGAAAGGTGCCAGATGCGCCTTCAGACCGATCGGGCCCATGCCCGGTCCGCCGCCGCCATGCGGGATGGCGAAGGTCTTGTGCAGGTTCATGTGGCTGACGTCGGCACCGATGTAACCGGGCGAGGTCAGGCCGACCTGGGCGTTGAGGTTGGCGCCGTCCATGTAAACCTGGCCGCCGTTGGCATGCACGATGGCGCAGATGTCCATGACTGCCTCTTCAAACACGCCGTGCGTGGACGGATAGGTCAGCATCAGGCAGCCGAGATTGGCGGCGTGCAATTCGGCCTTGTTTTTCAGGTCGACCGTATCGACGTTGCCATTCTCGTCACAGTCGACGACGACGACCTGCATGCCTGCCATCTGGGCGGTGGCCGGGTTGGTGCCGTGCGCCGATTTCGGGATCAGGCAGATCGTGCGGTGGGCATCGCCGCGGCTGGCGTGGTAGCGGCGGATCGCGACCAGGCCGGCATATTCGCCCTGCGCGCCGGAGTTCGGCTGCATGCAGATGGCGTCGAAGCCGGTCACCGTCTTCAGCCATTCGGTCAGGCTGCCGATCATTTCGAGGTAACCGGCGGCCTGGTCGCGCGGCGCGAACGGGTGCAGGTTGGCGAATTCGGGCCAGGTGACCGGGATCATCTCGCTGGTCGCGTTCAGCTTCATGGTGCAGGAGCCGAGCGAGATCATCGAGTGATCAAGTGCCAGATCCTTGTTCTGCAGCGACTTCAGGTAGCGCAGCATCTCGTGCTCGGTGTGGTGCGTGTTGAACACCGGGTGCGTCAGCACGGCGTCGGTGCGCAGCAGCGCGGCCGGCAGCGACGGGTTGGCGGCGGCAACTTGTGCATCGATCGCTTCCATGTCGAGCGTGACCTGGGCGATCACCTTGAACAGCGCGGCCACATCGTGGCGGGTGGTCGTCTCGTCGAAGGAAATGCCGAGTACGCCGGCCGAGGCGCGGCGCAGGTTGTAGCCGGCGGCCAGGGCTTCGAGATAGACGATTTCGGCACGCGCGCCGAGATCGATGTGCAGGGTGTCGAAGAAAGTGTGGGTCAGCACGGCGACGCCGGCACGCTTGAGGCCTTCGGCGAGGATCTCGGTCAGGCGGTGGATGCGGCCGGCGATCGTGCGCAGGCCTTGCGGGCCGTGATAGACGGCGTACATGCCGGCCATGTTGGCGAGCAGCACCTGCGAGGTGCAGATATTGGAGTTGGCCTTTTCGCGGCGGATGTGCTGTTCGCGCGTCTGCAGCGCCATGCGCAGTGCGGTGTTGCCGCGCGCATCCTTGGAGACGCCGATGATGCGCCCCGGCATCGAGCGCACGAAGGCTTCCTTGGTAGCGAAGAAGGCGGCGTGCGGGCCGCCGAAGCCCATCGGGATGCCGAAGCGCTGGCTGGAGCCGAGTGCGATGTCGGCGCCCATGGCGCCCGGCGACTTGAGCAGGACGAGTGCCATCAGGTCGGTGGCGACAGCCACCGTGGCGCCCTTGGCCTTGAGGCTGGCGATCGGGGCGCTCAGGTCGCTGACATCGCCGCGATCATTCGGGTACTGGAGAAGGGCGCCGAAGAATTCTTCGTCTTTTACAGTGTCGACCGCTGCGATCACCAGTTCGAAGCCGAAATAGCCGGCACGCGTGCGGATCACGTCGACGGTCTGCGGGAAGCAGGCGCTATCGACCAGGAAACGGTTCGATTTCGACTTGGAAACGCGGCGCGCCATGGTCATGGCTTCGGCGGCGGCGGTCGCTTCGTCGAGCAGCGACGCATTGGCGATTTCCATGCCGGTCAGGTCGATGATGACCTGCTGGAAGTTGAGCAGTGCTTCCAGGCGGCCCTGGGCGATCTCGGCCTGGTAGGGCGTGTAAGCGGTGTACCAGCCCGGGTTTTCCAGCACGTTGCGCAGGATGACCTTGGGCGTCAGTGTGTCGTAATAGCCCATGCCGATGCAGGACTTGTTGATCTTGTTCTTGCAGGCAATTGCCTTGAGGTCGGCCAGCGCTTCGTGTTCGCGGCGCGGTGCGGGCAGCGGCAGGTCAGCCGGCAGGCGGATGGCGGCTGGAACGGTCTGGTCTATCAGCTGTTCGACGCTGGCGGCACCAATCGCGGCGAGCATGGCGGTCGTTTCGGCGGCGCAGGGGCCGATGTGGCGGGAGATGAACTCGTCACTCTGCTCAAGCGCAGAAAGGGGGAGATTCAGCGGCATGGGAATCCTTGGTAATGAAGGTGCGGCCTGGCAGAACGGCGGCCGGGCAAGGCAGGTGGCCGGGCAAGGCAGGTGGCCGGGCAAGGCAGGTGGCCGGAGCAGCCTCGCGGCCGCTCCGGCTGGCAAAAATACCGATTTAGCCGGCGATCGCCTGGTAGCCGGCAGCGTCGAGCAGCTTGTCGAGATCGGCGACATTGGCCGGCTTCATCTTGAACAGCCAGGCGGCGTAGGCATCCTGGTTGACCGATTCCGGTGCATCGACCACCGCCTGATTGACTTCGACAACTTCGCCGGCGATCGGCGCGTACACATCAGCAGCGGCCTTGACCGATTCGACGACGGCGATTTCCTTCTCGGCTTCGAAAGCGGCGCCGACTTCCGGCAGTTCGACGAAGACGAGGTCGCCCAGGGCTTCCTGCGCGTGGTCGGTGATACCGATGGTGACGGTGCCGTCAGCGTTGAGCAGGACCCATTCGTGGGAAGCGGCGTACTTGAGGGTGGCGGGAACGTTCGACATGGTTTTCTCCTGAATGGGTGGAATTAGATGACTGACTTGCCGTTGCGGGCGAATACGGGTTTGACGACCTTGGCCTTGAGCAGCTTGCCGCGGATATCGACTTCGACTTCATCGCCGATGGCAACGCCGAGCGGCAGGCGGGCGAGGGCGATGGATTGTTGCAGCGTTGGTGAGAAACTACCTGAAGTAATTTCACCATTACCTTGTTTTGTAACAACAGTTTGATGGCCGCGCAGTACGCCCTTGTCGAGCAGGATGAGGCCGAGGAACTGCTTTTGCTGACCGTTGGCGGTCAACGCTGCCTTGCCGACGAAATCGCGTCCGTCCTTGTTGGCAACGGTCCAGGCCAGGCCGGCATCGAGCGGCGAAACCGTTTCGTCCATGTCCTGGCCATAGAGATTCATGCCAGCTTCCAGGCGCAGCGTGTCGCGCGCGCCCAGGCCGCAAGGTGCGACGCCGGCGGCATTGAGCTGGTTCCACAGGGTTTCGGCTTCGCCGGCCGGCAGCATGATCTCGAAACCGTCTTCGCCGGTGTAGCCGGTGCTGGCGATGAAATACTGGTCGACTTCGGCGGCGAAGAAGGCTTTCAGGCCTTCGGTCGCGGCCTTGACCTGGGGCAGGACTTCCCAGACCTTGCTACGGGCATTCGGTCCCTGCACGGCGATGATGCCGAGATTGTTCGCGCCGTCGCGGCGCTGGGTAATGCTGACATCCAGCTTCCATTCGGCGGCCTTGGCCTGCATCCAGGCCAGATCCTTCTCGGCGGTGCCGGCATTGACGACGATGCGGAAGCGGGTCTCGCTGAGGAAATAGATGATCAGGTCGTCAATGACGCCGCCGGCGTCATTGAGCATGGCCGCATACAGGGCCTTGCCGGATACGGTCAGCTTGGCGACATCGTTGGCGACGAGGCGGGACAGGAAGCAGCGGCAATCGGCGCCGACCACATCGACCGGGCACATGTGCGACACATCGAACATGCCGCAGTTGTTGCGGACGGCGTGGTGCTCTTCAATCTGCGAGCCGTAGTTGACCGGCATGTCCCAGCCACCGAAATCGACCATCCGGGCGTTCATTGCACGATGTGCGTTGTTGAGCACTGTTTTCTTCAGCATATCAATCCTTTACAAACGTTTGTTAACGTTGCTTCTAGAAACGGAAAAGGGGTGAAACGAAAGAACGAATCTTGCGTTTCACCCCTCTGTCCTCGATACCTGAGAGATTTGCCCCATCGGTGGGCGCTGTTGACGCCGCTCTCCAGAGTTTCAAAGCATGGCAAGCCACACTTTGGTTCCACGGTCCTTTTGCCTGAGCGTTTTCGGGTGAAATTGCGCCTTCGGCGGCAGACTTGATCTGCGCTCTCCCATGGAACGGGTGGCACTATAACGGGTCGCCGGATGCGAGGCAACCTGCTGCGGTGCACAAGGCGTGCCGGGCGAGGGCGACCTTCGTGATAAACTCCCGCTTTGCATTGCGTTCCCTGCCTGTGACTCCAGCCAATTTCGATTTTCACTGCCATTCCTCGGTTTCCGACGGTCTGTTGCCGCCCGCCGTGGTGGCGCGGCGAGCGGCCGCCAATGGCGTCGATTTCTGGGCCTTGACCGATCATGATGATCTGGGCGGCTTGGTTGAGGCGAGAGCGGTGGCCGAAGAGTTCGGCATGCGCTTCTGCAACGGGGTCGAGATTTCGATCGAATGGAACGGTGTACCCATCCACGTCGTCGGCCTGGGCTTTGATGCGGCGAACCCGGTGCTGGTTGGTGGCCTGACCGCTTTGCGCGAAGGCCGCGTCGAGCGGGCGAAACGCATGGGCGATGCGCTGGCGGCAATCGGCATGCCGGGCATCTATGAAGGGGCGCTGACTTACGCGACCAATTCCAGCCTGATCTCGCGGGCCCATTTTGCCCGTTACATGGTGTCGATTGGCATCGCCAAGGATGTGCCGGGTATCTTTCAGTACTATCTGACGCCGGGCAAGCCGGGTTATGTCGATCACCGCTGGGTCAGCCTGCAGGATGCGATCGGCTGGATCGAAGCGGCAGGCGGTGTCGCCGTGGTCGCGCATCCTGCCCGCTACAAGGCGCTGTCGAACAGCGACATGCGGCGTTTCCTTGGAGACTTCAAGGATCTCGGCGGACGCGGCATCGAAATCGTCTGTGGCAGCCATTCGCCGGATCATGTGTTGCACTATGCCCGCCTGGCCCGCCACTTTGCGCTGCATGCCTCGCGCGGCTCGGATTTTCACGGGCCGGAAGAAAGTTACGTCGATCTCGGTCGACTCCCCCAATTGCCGGAAGACCTGAAACCGGTCTGGCGTCTGATTGCTTAATTTATGGCCCGTGTAGTCAATATTCATCCCGATACGCCGCAACAGCGCCTGCTGGTGCAGGCGGCCGAATTCATCCGCGATGGCGCGATCGTCGCCTTGCCGACTGATTCCTGCTACGCCCTGGGTTGCCATCTCGGTGACAAGAACGCGCTTGATCGTATCCGCCAGATTCGCCAGATGGATGAGCGGCATCACCTGACGCTGATGGTGCGCGACCTGTCTGAAATCGCCACCTATGCCCGTGTCGATAACGCGCAATACCGTTTGCTCAAGGCGACGACGCCGGGTAGCTACACCTTCATTCTCGAAGGCAGCAAGGAGCTGGAGCGGCGCGTCCTGCATCCCAAGCGCAAGACGATCGGCCTGCGCATTCCCGATCATCCCGTGGCGCTGGCCTTGCTGGAAGAGCTGGGTGAGCCGCTGCTGACCTGTACGCTGCAGTTGCCAGGTGATGAACAGCCGCTGACCGAGGGCTGGGAAATCCAGGATCGTCTGGAGGATCAGCTGGAATTGATCCTGGATGCCGGTCATTGCGGCACCGAGCCGACGACCATCATCGATCTGACTGGCGATTCGCCCGAGTTGATCCGGGCCGGGCGCGGTTCGCTCGAGCCGTTCGGCCTGGACTGACCTGACTCATGGCCGATCTTAACGCGATCATTCAGACCATCGCCATCGCCGCCTTGCCGGTGATTTTTGCGATTACGCTGCACGAAGCGGCGCATGGTTACGTGGCGCGCCATTTTGGTGATCCGACCGCATGGCTGGCCGGGCGCATCACGCTCAACCCGCTGCGCCATATCGATCTGGTCGGCACCATCATCATCCCGGTCGTCATCCTGCTTTTTTCCGGTGGCTCCTTCCTGTTTGGTTATGCCAAGCCGGTGCCGGTCGATTTCAACCGTCTGCGCCATCCCAAACGCGACATGCTCTGGGTGGCGATTGCCGGACCGGCGGCCAATCTTTTCATGGCGTTCTGCTGGGCCTTCATGCTCAAACTGGCCTGGGCCCTGCCGGTCAACGACTACACCGTGCCACTTTCCGAAATGAGCAAAACCGGCATCATCGTCAATTGCGTGCTGATGGTGCTCAATCTCCTGCCGCTGCCGCCGCTCGATGGCGGGCGCATTGCGGTCAGTCTTTTGCCGCACCGATTGGCCTGGAAGTTTGCCCAGCTTGAGAACTGGGGCTTCCCGATTTTGCTGCTGCTGATGTTCACCGGTATCCTCAATGCCATCATGAGTCCGCTCGTCATTCTTTCGGCGCGGATTATCGAATCCATTTTTGGGCTTTATTGATCGACTATGTACGCAGAACGTGTTCTTTCCGGCATGCGCCCCACCGGCGCCCTCCATCTCGGCCACTACCACGGGGTTCTCAAGAACTGGGTCAAGCTCCAGCATGAGTATCCCTGCCTCTTCTTCGCGGCCGACTGGCATGCGCTGACGACGCACTACGAGAACCCGCAGGGTATCGAGCAGGCCACCTGGGACATGATCATCGACTGGCTGGCGGCCGGCGTCGATCCCAATCAGGCAACCCTGTTCATCCAGTCCAAGGTGCCGGAGCACGCCGAACTGCATTTGCTGATGTCGATGATGACGCCGCTCGGCTGGCTGGAACGTGTGCCGACCTACAAGGATCAGCAGGAAAAGCTGGTCAACAAGGATCTGTCGACCTACGGCTTCCTCGGTTATCCGCTCCTGATGAGCGCCGATATCCTGATCTACCGCGCCGACAAGGTGCCGGTCGGTGAGGACCAGATTCCGCACGTCGAGTTCACTCGCGAACTGGCGCGTCGTTTCAATCACATGTACGGTCGCGAACCGGGTTTCGAGGACAAGGCGCGCGAAGCCGTCAAGAAGCTGGGCAGCAAGAAGGCGCGTCTCTACGAAGAGCTGCGTACCCGCTTCCAGCAGAATGGTGACAAGGAAGCGGTCGAGCAGGCCAAGGCCATGCTCAATGAAATTCAGCATCTTTCGGCGGTCGACCGCGAAAGACTGTTTGGTTTCCTCGAGGGTACCGGCAAGATGATCCTGGTCGAGCCCGGTTACCTGCTGACCGAGGCTTCCAAGATGCCGGGCCTGGACGGTCAGAAGATGTCCAAGTCGTATCACAACACGATCACCATGCGCGAATCGGAAGAGTCGGTGGCCAAGAAGGTCAAGAGCATGCCGACCGACCCGGCGCGCGCCCGTCGCCACGATCCGGGCGAGCCGACCAAGTGCCCGGTCTGGCAGTTGCACCTGGTTTACTCCAACGAAGGCTGCAAGGAGTGGGTGCAGCAGGGCTGTCGTACCGCCGGCATCGGTTGCATCGAATGCAAGCAGCCGGTGATCGATGGCATCCTGCGCGAGCAGGCGCCGATGCGCGAGCGGGCGCAGGTCTATCTCGACGATCCGACGCTGGTCAAGAACATCATCGCCGACGGCTGTGAGAAGGCGCGTGAATACGCCCGCGAAACCATGCGTGACGTGCGTGAGTCGATGGGGCTGGAATACAACTGATGTTCGGTTACGACTGGGAGTCCCTGATCTGGATCGGCATCGGTTTCGGTGGTCAGGCGCTGTTCATGATGCGTTTCGTGATTCAGTGGTGGAGCAGCGAAAAGGCCAAGCGGGTCGTGATTCCGGTCGCCTTCTGGTATTTCAGCTTGGCTGGCAGCCTGGTGCTGGTTATTTACGCCATTCATCGCAGGGACCCGGTCTTCATTTTCGGGCAGGCGCTGCCGGTCGTGATTTATCTGCGTAATCTGCATCTGCATTACAAGAGCAAGGGCCGTTCGGCCGCCTCGTGAGCATGAACGCAACGGTCGACTTGCCTGCTGCGGATCTTTTTGTTCCGGTTGCCCGCATTTATGGCGAGGCGATGGAGCATCTGCCGCAGGATCTCTACATTCCGCCGGATGCGCTCGAGATCATGCTCGATGCTTTCGAAGGGCCGCTCGACCTGCTGCTTTACCTGATCCGCAAGGCCAATGTCGATATTCTCGACATTCCGATGGCGCCGCTGACCAAGCAATATCTGGCTTACATCGACAGCATGCAGGCGAGTAATCTCGAGCTGGCTGCCGAGTATCTGGTGATGGCGGCCATGCTGATCGAGATCAAGTCGCGCATGTTGCTGCCGCGCCCGAAGCTGGGCGAGGGCGAAGAGGGCGAGGATCCGCGCGCTGAGCTGGTGCGCCGGCTGATGGAATACGAGCAGATGAAGGTCGCCGGCCAAAAGCTCAACGAGTTGCCGCAGGCGGAGCGCGAGTTCTACTGGGTCGAGACGCTGGTCGAAAAGTCGCTCTACGTGCGGCTGCCGGAAGTTTCGGTAGATGATCTGAAAGAGGCCTGGATGGCGGTGGTGCGCCAGGCGAGTTTGCACAAACACCATAAAATCGGGCGCGAAGAGTTGTCAGTGCGCGAACATATGGGCATCATCCTGCGTCTTTTGCAGGAACGCGGCGGTTTCGTGCAGTTCGAAACCATGTTCGATCCGGAAATGGGCGCGCCCGGTCTGGTCGTGCATTTTCTTGCCATGCTTGAGCTGGCCCGCGAAAAGCTGGTCGAATTTACCCAAACCGAGGCCTTTGCGCCGATTTATGTGAGAGTGCACCAAGGTGGAACCGAGTCTGGTCAAGAAGGTGCTTGAGGCGGCCTTGCTCGCTGCCCGCGAGCCGATGACGCCACTCGAACTGCGCAAAATGTTCGATGAGGAACTGTCGACCGATACGCTGCGCAAATTGCTCGACCAGTTGCGCGAAGAGTGGGAAGAGCGCCCGGTCGAGCTGATTCAACTGGCGTCCGGCTGGCGTTTCCGGACGCGGGTTGAGTATCTGCCTTATCTGGAACGGCTGAATCCGGAAAAGCCGCCCCGCTATTCGCGGGCGATGCTGGAAACGCTGGCGATCATTGCCTATCGTCAGCCGGTAACGCGCGGCGACATCGAAGAAATTCGCGGTGTGGCGGTCAACAGCAATGTAGTAAAAACACTGGAAGAGCGAGGCTGGATCGACGTCGTCGGCCATCGTGACACCCCCGGTCGACCGGCACTGTTTGCCACGACCAAACAATTTCTCGATGATCTGGGCCTGCGCAGCGTCAGTGAACTGCCGCCGCTCGAACAAATCAGCCAGACACTGGAGCTGAACCATGAAAACTAAAAAGACACCGCTGCGTGCGCCGATGAAAAAAGGCGAGGGTGCGGCAAGTCGTCCGGACGCCTCGGGCGAGCGGCCGCGCTTCAAGATGGGAGGCGGCCGCGCTGCGGCTCGCACCGTCAATCGCGAACCTGCGCCGAGCGAGGATTTTGCCGAAGCGCCGGCCGCCGAGGTTGTTGCCAAGCCCAAGCGGCAGCGTCTCGGACCGCAATCCGGGCGCGCCAATCGTGGCACGGTCGGGCGTAACGGCAAGCCGCTGCTCGAATCCAAGCCGGAACGCCTGCAAAAGGTGCTGGCCCAGGCCGGCATCGGCTCGCGCCGCGAAATGGAAGAATGGATCGCCGCCGGCCGGATCACGGTCAATGGCGTTCCGGCCCATCTTGGCCAGAGCGTCATTCCGACCGACAAGATCAAGATCGGCGGGCGTCTGGTGAATGTTCGCTTCACCACCACCCGGACGCCGCGCATCGTCATGTATCACAAGCCGGAAGGCGAAATCGTTTCGCGCGACGACCCGGATGGTCGTCCCTCGGTGTTCGCTGCCTTGCCGCGCATTCGCGGCGGGCGCTGGATCGCGGTCGGACGTCTCGACTTCAATACTTCCGGTCTGCTGTTGTTCACGACTTCGGGCGAACTGGCCAACAAGTTGATGCACCCGAGTTCCGAACTGGTTCGCGAGTACGCCGTGCGCGTCCTCGGTGAACTGACCCTGGAGGCACAAAAGCAGTTGCTTGAGGGCATTGAGCTCGAAGATGGTCCAGCCAACTTCGCCAGTTTGACCGACGGTGGTGGCGAAGGTGCCAATCACTGGTATCGCGTGACCATTTTTGAAGGTCGCAATCGCGAGGTGCGCCGCATGTTCGAGGCGGTCAACTGTACGGTCAGTCGCCTGATTCGTGTTCGTTATGGTCCGTTCAACCTGCCGCCGCAATTGAAACGCGGCTGGGTGCGCGAGCTGGCGGAGGGGGATGTCAAGGCTTTGCTGCGAGAGCTGGAAAAATCGATCAATCCGGCGCCAACGCACGCTGAGAGTGCATAAAGTCAGCCAGATTCATTTACGGGAGGCGATAAACTCGTTATAATTCACGGGTTTGTTCCTCCCGCCGTTTTTGGTGGGGCATCTTTTTTTGGCAAGGTGGGCGTTTCGCCCATTTTTTATTTGTGGCTATGGATTTAAACACGCTGCTTGAAACGACCGTTACCGGTCTGGGTTATGAACTCGTCGATGTCGAGATGTCGCCGCGCGGCCGTACGATTCGCGTCTTTATCGATCTTCCTGAAAAGGCGACGGGTATTGATGTCGAGGATTGCGCCAAGGTTTCCAATCAGTTGTCGCGTGTGTTCGAGGTGGAAAATGTCGATTTCGACCGCCTTGAAATCTCTTCGCCGGGTCTCGATCGCGTTGTCAAGAAGGCTGCCGATTTCGAGCGTTTTGCCGGTCAGGATATCCAGATCAAGCTGCGCATTCCGCATGCCGGTCGTCGCAACTTTCAGGGCAGGTTGCTCGGCCTGAAGGATGGCAAGGTTGGCCTGCAGCTGGAAAAAGATGAAGTGGAACTCGAATTTAATAATATCGAAAAGGCACGTTTAGTGCCGCGATTCGACTGAAGGACTAGGAGGTTTTAGCCCATGAGCCGTGAAATTTTGCTACTGGTCGATGCTTTGGCCCGCGAGAAGAACGTCGGCAAGGAAATCGTCTTCGCTGCCCTTGAACTGGCGCTCGCATCCGCGACCAAGAAGCGTATCCATGACGAAGCCGATGTTCGCGTTTCGATCGACCGTAATACCGGTAACTACGACTCCTTCCGTCGCTGGCAGGTCGTGCCCGACAACGAATACGTCAACGAATACCTCGAAGTGCCGCTTTCCGAAGCGCAAAAGGATGATCCGGAGATTGAGGTTGGCGATACCCTCGAAGAGGGGCTGGAACCTATCGACTTCGGCCGGATCGGCGCCCAGGCTGCCAAGCAGGTCATTCTGCAGAAAATCCGCGACGCCGAGCGCGAGCAGATCCTGACCGACTTCCTGGATCGCAAGGAACATGTTGTTTCCGGCACCATCAAGCGCATGGAACGTGGCAACGCGATTGTCGAAGCCGGCAAGATCGAAGCCCTGCTGCCGCGTGACCAGATGATTCCGAAGGAAAACCTCCGGGTCGGCGACCGCATTCGTGCCTACCTGCTGCGCATTGACCGCAACGCACGTGGTCCGCAGATCATCCTGTCGCGCACCGCACCGGAATTCGTCATCAAGCTGTTCGACATGGAAGTGCCGGAAATCGCCGATGGTCTGATGGAATTGAAGGCCTGTGCCCGCGACCCCGGTCTGCGTGCCAAGATTGCCGTCAAGTCGAACGATCCGCGTGTTGATCCGATCGGTACCTGCGTCGGTCTGCGTGGTTCGCGGGTCACCGCAGTCCGTAACGAAATCGGCGGCGAAAACATCGACATCGTGCTGTGGTCGGCCGATCCGGCTCAGTTCGTGATCGGCGCGCTGTCGCCGGCCGAGGTTTCCTCCATCGTTGTCGATGAGGAAAAGCATGTCATGGACGTCGTTGTTGATGAGGACAACCTGGCGATCGCCATCGGGCGCAGCGGCCAGAATGTCCGCCTCGCTTCCGAGTTGACCGGCTGGACCATCAACCTGATGACCCAGGACGAGTCGGCCAAGCGTTCCGAAGCCGAATATGCGGTCACGCGTGTTGTCTTCATGGAAAAGCTGGATATCGACGAAGAGCTCGCCGACCTGCTGATTGAAGAAGGTTTCTCGACGCTGGAAGAAGTGGCCTATGTGCCGCTGGCAGAAATGCTGGAAATCGATGGTCTCGACGAAGACATCGTCAACGAGCTGCGTAACCGCGCCCGTAACGTGTTGCTGACCGAAGCCATCGCGACTGAAGAGCAGCTTGAAAGTGTTTCAGACGATCTGATCGGTCTGGAAGGCATGAGCAAAGAGCTGGCCGCAAAACTGGCTGGTCACGACATCAAGACGCGCGATGATCTCGCCGAGCTGGCTGTCGATGAATTGACTGAAATGACCGGCATTGACGATGAGCGTGCCAAGGAACTTATTCTGAAGGCACGTGCTCACTGGTTTGAGTGAGCGGGAGGTAGCAAGTATGTCCGCAACAACTGTTTCACAATTCGCTGTTGAACTGAAAATGCCGGTCGCGGCCCTGCTCGAGCAATTGAGCAAGGCCGGTGTCGCCACGCAGGATAACAACGGTACCCTGACTGATCAGGACAAGGCCAAGTTGCTCGATTATCTGCGCCGTGCGCATGGTGACGACTCCAAGACCAAGATTACCCTGATGCGCAAGCAGACCTCGGAAATCAAGGCGACCGACGCGCATGGTCGCGCTCGTACCGTGCAGGTCGAAGTTCGCAAGAAGCGCGTTCTCGTCAAGCGCGAGGCGGGTGATCATCATCCGGACACGGCTGAAAGCGACGAGTCCCTGCTGGATGTGGCGGCGGAAATGCCGATCGAGCAGCCGGTCGTTGAAGTTGTTCCCGAGCCCGTACCCGAGCCGATTCCTGAGCCGGTTGTCGAAATCATTCCGGAACCCGAACCGGAGCCCGAGCCGGAACCCGCGCCCGAGCCCGTGGTTGAGGCGCCGGAGCCGGTTGCTCCGGTAGTGACTCGCCCGGCCCCGCTGACGCGCGCAGCCATTATTGGTGAAGAAGAACTGAAAGCACGCGAAGCCCAGGAGCGTCGCCACAATCAGTTGCGTGCCATCCAGGAGCGCGAGCTCAAGGAAAAGCAGGCGCGCGAACAACAACTGGTGCGCATGCGTCAGGAAGCGGAGGTCGCTGCGGCTGCCGCCAAGGCAGCCGAACTGGCCAAGCAGCAGGCTGCTGCCGTTGCCAAGACGCAGGAACCGGCGCCGGAAAAGGGTACGCTGCACAAGAAGCCGGATGCGCCGGGCAAGGATGCCAAGAAGGGCGGTAACGCTCGCGCCGATGACGGCAAGAAAAAGCAGGGCATCAAGACGCGTTCTTCCGATACGGGTTCTTCGTGGAAGAGCGGTCGCGGTGGCAACAAGAAGCATGGTCACGCAACCGATGATGGTCAGGGCAGCTTCCAGGCGCCGACCGAAGTCATCGTGCGTGAAGTGCATGTGCCGGAAACCATTTCGGTGACCGATCTGGCGCACAAGATGGCAATCAAGGCGATCGAAATCATCAAGGTGATGATGAAGATGGGCTCGATGGTTACCATCAACCAGGTGCTGGACCAGGAAACGGCGATGATCGTCGTCGAAGAAATGGGCCACAAGGCGTTTGCTGCCAAGCTTGACGATCCGGATGCCTTCCTCGAAGAGTCCGCCGATCACAAGGATGTGCCGCTGGAGCCGCGCGCTCCGGTGGTGACCGTGATGGGTCACGTTGACCACGGCAAGACCTCGCTGCTCGACTACATTCGTCGCGCCAAGGTGGCGGCTGGTGAAGCTGGCGGCATTACCCAGCACATCGGTGCCTACCATGTCGAAACCGAGCGTGGCATGGTGACCTTCCTCGATACCCCGGGTCACGAGGCGTTTACCGCGATGCGTGCCCGTGGTGCCAAGGCGACCGACATTGTCATTCTGGTGGTGGCGGCCGACGACGGCGTCATGCCGCAGACCAAGGAAGCCATCCATCACGCCAAGGCGGCCGGTGTGCCTTTGGTTGTAGCGGTCAACAAGATCGACAAGCCAGATTCCAATCCGGATCGCGTCAAGCAGGAACTGGTTGCCGAAGGCGTCATTCCTGAAGAATACGGCGGCGATTCGCCCTTCGTCTCGGTTTCGGCCAAGAAGGGTACCGGCATCGACGAGCTGCTTGAACAGGTTCTGCTGCAGGCTGAAGTGCTGGAACTGACGGCACAGAAGGATGCGCCGGCCAAGGGTCTGATCATCGAAGCCCGTCTCGACAAGGGGCGTGGCGCCGTGGCGACGATGCTGGTTCAGTCCGGCACCTTGAAGCGTGGCGACGTTGTGCTGGCGGGGCAGGGTTTTGGTCGTGTTCGTGCCATGCTTGACGAGAACGGCAAGCCGATCAACGAAGCCGGTCCGTCGATTCCGGTCGAAATCCTTGGTCTGTCGGATGTGCCGGCGGCCGGTGAAGAAGCGATTGTGCTGACCGATGAAAAGAAGGCTCGTGAAATCGCGCTCTTCCGTCAGGGCAAGTTCCGCGACGTCAAGTTGGCGAAGCAGCAGGCGGCCAAGCTCGAGAACATGTTCGAGCAGATGAAGGAAGGCGAAATGAAGTCGCTTGCCCTCATCGTCAAGGCCGACGTGCAGGGTTCGCAGGAAGCGCTGGTGCAAACCCTGGCCAAGCTTTCCAACGAGGAAGTCCGGGTTCAGATCATCCACGGCGCGGTCGGTGCGATCAGCGAATCCGACGTCAATCTGGCGCAGGCCTCCGGTGCGGTCATCATCGGCTTCAATACGCGTGCCGATGCGGGCGCCCGCAAGCTGGCCGAAACCTTCGGTGTCGATATCCGTTACTACAACGTGATTTACGATGCGGTTGACGAGGTCAAAGCGGCTCTTTCCGGCATGTTGTCGCCAGAAAAGCGCGAGCAGATTACCGGTATGGTCGAAATTCGTCAGGTCATCACCGTGTCGAAGGTCGGTAACATTGCCGGCTGTTACGTACTCGAAGGTATCGTCAAGCGCAACTCGCGTATCCGTCTGCTGCGCAACAATGTGGTGCAGTGGGACGGCGAGCTCGAGTCGCTCAAGCGCTTCAAGGATGACGTCAAGGAAGTTCGCAGCAATTTCGAATGTGGTCTGTCGCTCAAGAATAACAACGATATTCAAGAAGGCGATCACCTCGAAGTGTACGAAATCCAGGAAGTGGCACGCTCGCTGTAATGAAGAAAAAAGGTTTTCAGCGTAGTGACCGGGTCGCGGAGCAGGTTCGCCGCGACCTTGCCGATCTCATTCGCACCGAGTTGAAGGATCCGCGCGTCGGTATGGTCAGCCTGACGGCTGTCGAGCTGACGCCGGATTACGCGCATGCCAAGGTGTTCTTCGCGACGCTCAACGACGAGCATCTCGACGAGGTGATGCAGGGCCTGAAGCGCGCTTCCGGTTTTCTGCGTCGCGAACTGGGCCGGCGTATCCATATCCATACCTTGCCCGAGCTGCACTTTGTCTACGACAACTCGATCCAGCACGGCGCCAGCATGTCGGCGCTGATTGAGCAGGCCAACGCGCTCAGCGACCTGACCCCGGAAGACTGAACGCCATGCAAGTGAAGAAGACCTGGAAACGGGTCGATGGTGTTCTATTGCTCGACAAACCGATCGGCCTGACTTCTAACGACGCGCTGCAAAAGGCGCGTCGTTTGTTTTCGGCGGCCAAGGGTGGGCATACCGGCACTCTCGATCCACTGGCGACCGGCCTTCTGCCGCTATGTTTCGGCGAAGCGACCAAATTCTCGGCCGACTTGCTCGATGCCGACAAAACCTACGAAGCCGTGCTCAAGCTGGGCGTAACGACCGACTCCGGCGACGCCGAGGGCAGGGTTGTGGCAAGCGCAGCGGTCGACGTCACGGAAAACGACATTTTCCGTGTCCTGCCGATGTTTACCGGTGACCTGCAGCAGATTCCGCCCATGCATTCAGCGCTCAAGCGCGATGGCCGGCCACTTTACGAGCTGGCCCGGCAGGGCATCGAAGTCGAACGCGAGGCGAGGGCGGTGACGATTCATCGCCTGGAGTGCCTGGCCTTTGCCGGCGATAGTCTGAGCCTGCGTGTTGCGTGCAGCAAGGGAACCTATATCCGTGTGCTGGCGGCCGACATCGGGCGCGAGCTCGGCTGCGGCGCGCATCTGACGGCCTTGCGGCGTACCGTGGTCGGCGATCTCGATCTGGCCAACGCCGTGACGCTGGCCGAGCTGGAGGCGCTTGATGAGGCTGGGCGCCTGGCGCATCTGCAGCCGGTCGATGCACTGGTGCATACCTTGCCCATTGTTACGGTTGAAGGTGAGGCAGAGTCGCGTTTCCGGCATGGCAATCCGGTCGATTTGCCGGCCGGCCTGAGCGGAAAGATCCGGGTCTATGCCGGCGGTCAGTTGATTGGTGTCGGGGAGCCTGGCAGTGATGGTCGCCTGTGGCCGAAACGCCTGGTGCAATTGGCCGTTTAAGCTGCTATACTGCTGCGCTTTCCGTCGCCAACGGAAATTTTATTTAACTGGCGCTTGCTCTATCAAACCGGGGCTGCGTCGTAACCATGAAAGAGAGTTTGAAATGGCATTCACTACCGAAACCAAAGCCGGCGTCGTCGCCGAGTTCCAGCGCGCCCAAGGCGACACCGGTTCTCCCGAAGTTCAGGTCGCCCTGCTGACCGCCCGTATCAACGAACTGACCCCGCACTTCAAGGAACACAAGAAGGATCACCACTCGCGTCGTGGTCTGCTGCGCATGGTCAATCAGCGTCGCAAGCTGCTCGATTACCTCAAGGGCAAGAACGTTGATGCCTACCGCACCCTGATTACCCGCCTTGGTCTGCGTAAGTAAGCAGCACCAAAGCCAAGAAAGAGCGGCCCGGAATTCTCCCGGCCGCTTTTTTGCATTTTTCGAACTTGTTTTTTCGTTGTTGTAAGTTGTTGTTATTGTTGTTAATTGTGATGAGAGTGAAAGGAAGATATGTTTAATGTCGTGAAAAAGACCTTCGCCTATGGCGACCATCAGGTCACCATCGAGACCGGCGAAGTTGCCCGCCAGGCTGGCGGTGCCGTCCTCGTTTCCATGGAAGAAACCGTTGTTCTGGTTACCGTCGTGGCTGCCAAGAGTGCCAAGCCGGGTCAGGATTTCTTCCCGCTGACCGTTGATTATCAGGAAAAAGTTTACGCTGCCGGTCGTATCCCCGGTGGCTTCTTCAAGCGCGAAGGCCGTCCTTCCGAAAAGGAAACGCTGACCTGCCGCCTGATCGACCGCCCGATCCGCCCGCTGTTCCCGGAAGGTTTCTACAACGAAGTTCAGGTCATCGCCACGGTGATGTCGCTGAACCCGGAAGTTGATTCCGATATCCCGGCCCTGATTGGCGCCTCTGCTGCCCTGGCCATCTCCGGCGTGCCGTTCAACGGCCCGATCGGCGCTGCCCGCGTTGGCTACATCGACGGCCAGTACGTCCTGTGCCCGACCCTGAGCCAGCTCAAGTCCAGCCAGCTCGACCTCGTCGTTGCCGGTACTGAAGCTGCCGTGCTGATGGTTGAATCCGAAGCCGACCAGCTATCCGAAGAAATCATGCTCGGTGCTGTTGTTTTCGGTCACACCGAAATGCAGAAGGCGATCAACGCCATCAACGAACTGGTCGAAGAAGCCGGCAAGCCGGAATGGGATTGGCAAGCCGCTCCCAAGGACGAAGCGCTGGTTGCCAGCCTGTCGGCCCTGGTTACGGCCAAGCTCGAAGAGGCCTACAACATCACCGTCAAGCAAACGCGCAGCCAGGCCGTCAAGGTCATTCGCGCCGAAGCTGTTGCTGCCCTGTGCACCGGTGCCGAAGGCGCCCCGGATGAAAACACCGTCGGCAACCTGTTCCACGAAATCGAAGCCTCCATCGTGCGCGGCCGCATCCTGAGCGGTGCCCCGCGTATCGACGGTCGCAACACGCGTACCGTGCGTCCGATCACCATGCGTTCCGGCGTCCTGCCGCGTACCCACGGCTCGGCCCTGTTCACCCGTGGCGAAACCCAGGCGCTGGCTGTTGCCACGCTCGGCACCAACCGCGACGAACAGATCATCGATGCGCTGGCTGGTGAATACCGCGATCGCTTCATGCTGCACTACAACATGCCCCCGTACGCCACCGGCGAATGTGGTCGTGTCGGTACGCCGAAGCGTCGCGAAATCGGTCACGGTCGTCTTGCCAAGCGCGCGCTGCTCGCCGTGCTGCCGAAGCCGGAAGACTTCTCGTACTCGATGCGCCTGGTTTCGGAAATTACCGAATCCAACGGTTCCTCGTCGATGGCTTCCGTTTGCGGTGGCTGTCTGGCCCTGCTCGACGCCGGCGTGCCGCTCAAGGCGCACGTTGCCGGTATCGCCATGGGTCTGATCAAGGACGGCAACCGTTTCGCTGTGTTGACCGATATCCTCGGCGACGAAGATCACCTCGGCGACATGGACTTCAAGGTGGCTGGTACAACGGCTGGTATCACCGCGCTGCAGATGGATATCAAGATTCAGGGCATCACCAAGGAAATCATGCAGGTTGCCCTGGCCCAAGCCCAGGAAGCCCGTCTGCACATCCTGAACCTGATGCAGGAAGCCGCTGCCGGCCCGCGTGAAGAAATGTCGGCCTACGCACCGCGTCTCTACACCTTCAAGATCAATCCGGAAAAGATCCGTGACGTGATCGGCAAGGGCGGTGCCGTTATCCGTGCGCTGACTGAAGAAACCGGCACCACGATCGACATCCAGGACGACGGCACGATCACCATCGCCGCTACCAGCGGTGAAGCTGCCGCAGCTGCCCGTTCGCGCATCGATGCGATCACGGCGGAAGTCGAAATCGGCAAGATCTACGAAGGCACCGTGCTGAAGATTCTTGATTTCGGTGCGATCGTTTCCGTGCTGCCGGGCAAGGATGGTCTGCTGCACATCTCGCAGATCGCCCAAGAGCGCGTCAACAAGGTCGAAGACTACGTCAAGGAAGGCCAGGTTGTGCGCGTCAAGGTTCTTGAAACCGACGACCGCGGCCGCGTCAAGCTGTCGATGAAGGCTGTTGTAGCGGAAGAAGGTACGACCCCGGCTGCTGCACCGGAAGCTGCTCAGTAATCAGCTGGCTGAAGGCTCCTGCCCTGGCGGGAGTCTGAATGCACAAAGGGCGCCTTGCGGCGCCCTTTGTTTTTTGCGGTTTTCCTGATGTCGACCGCTACGGAACGATTTGGCGATTATTTCGCCATCTGGCGTTCCTTCATTTCTTCCAGTGTCTTGCAGTCAATGCACAGGGTTGCCGTCGGGCGGGCTTCCAGGCGCTTGATGCCGACTTCGACGCCACACTTGTCGCAGAAGCCGTATTCACCGCTTTCGATGCGGCCCAGGGTTTCGTCGATCTTCTTGATCAGCTTGCGCTCGCGGTCGCGATTGCGCAGTTCGATGGCGATATCGGTTTCCTGGCTGGCCCGGTCATTCGGGTCGGCAAAGACGGTGGCCTCGTCCTGCATGGTGTGCACGGTGCGGTCGATATCCTCGCTGAGTTCCTTCTTGAGCGTTTCAAGAATCTTGCGGAAATGCGCGAGTTGCTTGGTGCTCATGTAGTCTTCACCCGCTTTGGGTTCGTACGGCGCGAAATGTTTGTGGAGCAGGTCTTCTGCCATTTTCTTGTGCGTCCTGGTGACGAAAAAGGCGATTAAATATCAGAAAGCCCGGCTTGCCGCAAGAAATGTTTATTTTTAAAAGTCAGGCTCCAGTACTGGTGCGGGTTTCCGGGTGGTGCTAGAATGCGCTTCCTCGTGTCGGGGCGTAGCGCAGTCTGGTAGCGCATCTGCTTTGGGAGCAGAGGGTCGTGAGTTCGAATCCCACCGCCCCGACCAATTCCTTCCCTGTTTTCCCGTTTCACCCTCAAGTGCCCGTAGCTCAACTGGATAGAGCAGCTGCCTTCTAAGCAGCAGGTCGGGGGTTCGAGTCCCTCCGGGCACACCACGCTCCATTTTCCCTGTCTTTGCTCTGACGCATTCCCTGAATGCAATCGGAGCCGGCCGGTTTCAGGTGATGCTCGTTTCTGTTGCCGGTATTTGGCGGCAAGGAAACTATTCGGCATACTTGCCAAATGGTGCTTGGCGGAATCTGGCAGTTTTCTGCCGATATGCCGCGATCCCTCCATTTCTTTTGCCGGGGTATTGGCAAGGGCTGCCTGATCCTTCATCTGCCGGTATTGATAGCCAATGAGTTTTTTCAAGCGCATTTTCGGGTTTTTGTCGCGTCCTGATAGCGATGCTGCAAAAGCCGCTCCGCAGCCTGTCGCGACGCCACTGGCAGTCGAGTCTCCCGTCCGTTCGGTGTTGATCAGTTGGCATGAAATGCTTGATGCGCATGCCAGGATTGCCGGCTACTTTTTGCCGGTCAGTCCGGTGAGCGCAGGTTCCTCCATTGCGGGCCAGCAGTTGCTTGATGCATTCCGTTCTGAAAACGTCACGCGCCTGGCCGAGAAGCGTCTGGTGGTGATGCCGGTTGCCATCGAGCAATGGCAGGATGCTGATTTCAGCTGCCTTGCCACCGCCCGGACCTATTTTTATTTGCTGGTTACTTCGATAGCGGAGCCCGAAGCCTGGAATTCCGTGGCGATGGAGATTCGCGCTTGCGGCGCCAGGGTTGCGGTGGATGCTGCCTTTTTTGACCTGCCGGATGCTTCCGGTGATCTCGCCGATATGGTTCTGCTCGACGCGCGGGCTGGCGAGCTGGCTGCGCTTGAACAAATGCTCAAGGCTGTACGCCTGCGTTACCCTAGGCTGCCTGTAGTCGTGCGGGACGTCAGCTCCTGGGCCGAGTTTCGTTTCTTCCAGTCGCTGGGGGTCGATTACTGCATTGGCGGATTTGCCTCGACGCCGGATGAGGCGGAGCAAGCCGGGCGCCTGAGCCAAAGTCGTCTGGTGGTTATCGAGATGCTCAATCAGTTGCGCGGCGATGCGGAGCTTGCCGTGGTAGCCGCTACCGCCAAGTGCGATCCGGCCGTGGTTCTGAAACTCCTCGAAATGGCCAATTCGCCCCTTTCCGGACTGTCGCGCCAGGTTTCGGATCTGGAAGAAGCCATCATGCTGCTCGGGCGGGATGCGGTTTATCGCTGGCTGACACTGGCGATGTTTCGCATCGATGCGCAAAGAGGGCTGGACGAAACCTTGCTGGTCATTGCCCTGAGCCGCGCCTGTTGTCTCGAAGCGCTGGCACCCGGTGGCGACAAGAAGCTGGCTGGCGAGCTTTTCCTGGTCGGCATGCTTTCTGTCGTCGATAGCCTGCTTGGCATGCCGATGGCGGCTGTCTTGGGGAAGATGCATCTGCCCGAGGCGGTATCCTTGGCCTTGCTCAAGAATGAGGGGCCGTATGTGCGTTATTTGTTGCTGATGATCGCCCTGGAACGATGCCGTATTGACCAGGCGGTGACTTTGGCGGGACTGATGGCGATTGATCCGACTCATTTGCTGAATACTTACAGTACGGCAATGGCTTGGGCGACCTCCGATTTGCTGGGCCAGGGCTGAAAAATGCCTGATCCGTCACGTTGACCGTTCGCCGTGCCGGAATGTTTTAAACAAAACGGGCGAATCGTTTTTTCCGGCTCGCGCCCTGTGTTACATTAATCGCCCGTCATTAATCGGCGCGGAGAGCTGCGGCATGGCAGTGTTCCGGGAATGGTTTGTCGGCAACCTCAACATACGGTTTCGTGCATGCCATCCAGGTGAGCAGCGAAACGGCACAAAGAGAAATTCAGCATCGTGATAAAACAGGATCGTCGGGCTGGCGGTGACCGCCGGAAAAACGTACAGGGGCCGCCGCCAGGCATGGCTGAGCGGCGGGTCACCATGCAGCGCCGCATGTTTGATATCCCGCTGGCAGGTCTGAGTAAATGGTCGCCGGGCAAAGCGGGCGACCGGTCCGAGGTCTAGTCGAAGAGTAAGGCTGCGGCGACCTTGCGGCCTTCGGCGGCGAGTATGTTGTAGGTTCGGCAGGCCGCCTGCAGGTCCATTACTTCCAGGCCGATGCCGGCCGGAGCAAACGGGCGGAGCAGGGCGCCCGGCGGAAAGCGCAGGCGCTTGCCGGTGCCGAGCAAAATGATTTCCGTTCCCAGCGTCAGCAACTTCTGCATGTCGGCTTCACTCAGTGATTCCGGTGTGGCGGTCGACCATTCGTGAATGATCGATTCCGGCAACAGGATCAGGTTTTTGCCGTGTTTTTCGTTGTTGACCGCTACGTAACCCTCACCGTAGGCGGTGAACATGTTGAGTCCGGCAATATTGGATTGGTGTAATTTCACAGCGATATCCGTCCGAAAGGCCCGCCGAAATTGCGGTGCACCATGCGATAAAGTAGGATTATACCTTTTGGAGTACAGCACTCCGGCCGATTGTCGCCGGTTGCTTCCCCGATGGATGGAGTCATGAAACAAATCAAGAAGTCCGCCAAGCTTGCCAACGTCTGCTACGACATCCGCGGCCCCGTGCTGCAGAAGGCCAAGCAGATGGAGGACGAGGGTCACAAGATCATCAAACTGAACATTGGCAACCTTGCCGCGTTCGGTTTCGATTCGCCCGAAGAAATCCAGCAGGACATCATCCGCAACCTGCCCAATGCGGCGGGCTACACCGACTCCAAGGGCATCTTTGCAGCGCGCAAGGCGATCATGCACTATACCCAGCAGAAGGGTATCAAGGGCGTGACGCTGGAAGACATCTACGTCGGCAACGGCGTATCCGAGCTGATCGTCATGGCCATGAATGCCCTGCTGGATGTCGATGACGAAGTGCTGGTGCCGGCGCCTGACTATCCGCTGTGGACGGCGGCTATCAGCTTGTCCGGCGGCACGCCGAAGCATTACTTGTGTGACGAGGAAAACGGCTGGTATCCCGATCTTGACGATATTCGCAAGAAGATCACCAAGCACACCAAAGCGATCGTCATCATCAATCCGAACAATCCGACCGGTGCCTTGTACCCGGACGAGTTGCTCAAGGAACTGGTTGAGATCGCTCGTCAGCATCACCTGATCATCTACGCCGACGAGGTGTACGACAAGGTGCTTTACGACGGCGAGACGCATACCTCGATCGCTTCGCTATCCGAGGATGTCCTGACCATTACGTTCAACGGTCTCTCCAAGAACTATCGCTCCTGCGGCTATCGTGCCGGCTGGATGATCGTTTCCGGTGACAAGCGGCACGCCAAGGACTACATCGAAGGCCTCGACATGCTGTCCTCGATGCGCCTGTGTGCCAACGCGCCGGGCCAGCATGGTATCCAGACAGCGCTCGGTGGCTATCAGAGCATTGACGATCTGGTCGGTGAAGGTGGTCGCATGCGTCGCCAGCGCGATATCGCGCACGACCTGATCACGGCCATTCCCGGCGTGACTTGCGTCAAGCCCAAAGCGACGCTGTACATGTTCCCCAAGCTTGATCCGAAAATCTATCCGATCAAGAACGACCAGGCCTTCATTACCGAGTTGCTGCAGGAAGAAAAGGTGCTGCTGGTTCAGGGCACCGGTTTCAACTGGCCGCATCCGGACCATTTTCGCCTGGTCTTCCTGCCGCACGAAGATGACCTCAAGGAAGCCATTGGTCGCATTGCCCGCTTCCTGGAAAATTACCGCAAACGGCACGGCACGAACTAGCCATTTGCTATTAGGGGGCTTGAGCTGTTAGCTAAAAGCTCAAACCCCTAGGCAACTCGATCCTAACAACTAACCTACTCGATCCTAAAATGAATCCTATCAATGTTGGCCTAATCGGCATCGGCACCGTCGGCGGTGGTACCTGGACTGTTCTCAAGCGCAATGCGGACGAAATTGCCCGTCGCGCCGGCCGGCCGATTCGCATTACTGCCGTGGCCGACAAGAACGTCGAACTGGCCAGGCAAATCACTGGTGGCGAAGCCCGTGTGACCGATGACGCCTTCTCGCTGGTCAGTGATCCGGAAATCGACATCATCGTCGAACTGATCGGCGGCTATGGCGTGGCCAAGGAACTGGTCCTGCAATCGATCGCCAACGGCAAGCATGTAGTCACCGCCAACAAGGCGCTGCTTGCCGTGCATGGCACCGAGATTTTCAATGCGGCGCAACAGAAGGGCGTCATGGTCGCTTTTGAAGCGGCTGTGGCCGGTGGCATTCCGGTCATCAAGGCGCTGCGTGAAGGCCTCTCGGCCAACCGCATCGAATGGGCGGCCGGCATCATCAACGGCACGACCAACTTCATCCTTTCCGAAATGCGCGACAAGGGCCTGTCCTTCGACACCGTGCTCAAGGAAGCGCAACGCCTGGGTTATGCCGAAGCCGATCCGACCTTCGATATCGAAGGTGTCGATGCCGCGCACAAGGCAACGCTGATCGCCTCCATCGCTTTCGGCATCCCGGTCCAGTTCGACAAGGCCTACATCGAGGGCATCACCAAGCTCGAAGCCTCCGACATCAAGTACGCCGAACAACTTGGCTACCGCATCAAGCTGCTTGGCATTGCCAAGCGTCGCGACAACGGTATCGAACTGCGCGTCCATCCGACCCTGATCCCGGCCAAGCGCCTGATTGCCAATGTCGAAGGTGCGATGAACGCCGTGCTGGTCAAGGGCGACGCCGTCGGTGCGACGATGTACTACGGCAAGGGGGCCGGTGCCGAGCCGACCGCGTCAGCCGTCATCGCCGACCTCGTCGATGTCACCCGCCTGGCCACCGCCGATGCGGCGCATCGCGTGCCGCACCTGGCTTTCCAGCCGGATGCCATGTCCAACCTGCCGATCCTGCCGATGAGCGAGATCGAGACCGGCTACTACCTGCGCCTGCGCGTCGAGGACAAGCCGGGCGTGCTCGCCGACGTGACGCGCATCCTCGCCGACCAGGCAATCTCGATCGACGCCATGCTGCAGCGCGAGCCGGAAGAGGGCGAAGGCGAGACCGACATCATCATCCTGACCCATGTCTGCAAGGAAAGTGCTGCCGATGCAGCGATCGCCAGGATCGAAGCTCTCTCTGCACAAAAGGGCAAGGTCAAGCGTATCCGCCTGGAAGAACTGCAGTAAGTCGTACTGCACGTTCTGAACGGTCAACGGGGGCAAAGCCCCCGTTTTCTTTATGGGCTTGCCAAGATGGATCAAGGAAATACGGGCGGCGGCCGGGCAAAATCGCTTCTCACATTTATTGAATCCGACTCAAGGAGCCATCATGCAAGCCATTCACGTCTGCGATCACTCAACTCCGGCCGCTCTTTATCCCTTTGATGCCCGTGGTGTCGCCAAGCGTTTTCGTCATGCCGCGATCTTTGGTGCACTCGATGCCCTGCAACCGGGTGAAACCATGCGTTTTTGCAATGACCACGATCCTCTGCCGCTGCTGGCGCAACTGCAGCAGCGCTACGGTGAGCGCCTGGGGATTGCTTACCAGCAACGCGAGCCGGGTGCGATCGTGATTGATTTTTCCGTGCTGGGCTGAGTGATCAAGCCGTTGGGCGAGCGCTATGCGTTCAGCGCATCGGTCAGGGATTTCACCTCCGCCGCCGACTCGGCGAGTACCTCGCTCAACATTGCATCATCAATCATCATGTCGAGATCGGCCGGCGGCGTCTTTTGCGGCAAATCATCACCGCCGCACAAAGGTGAGCTGACCGGCGACAGCTGGTCGGCAAGCAGCAGGGTGTCGCCGAGCGATTGGGGCGGCATCGACAGATAGCCGTTCCACAGACTGCTTATTGCTTCCTGAATCTTGTCCGGTACACCGAGTATCTGCAGGATCGCGCCGCTGATGCGTGCCTCGCCTTCATCGCGCCACATCTCGAAACTGTGGCTGAGCAGGTTCGGGTAACGATCTGCCTTCGAAATCAGGTAGAAGCCACCGATTTCATGCACGATGCCGGCGAAGAAGGCTGCATCGGGATCCTGATGGGTGACGCGACGGGCGATGACACGGGCCAGCGCCGCAACGTGTGCAGTGTGTTCCCACAGACGTGCGGCAATCGCCCGGTGCTCGGGCGACTGCGACAATCCTTGCATCTGCCTGACAACAACGGCCATGACAAGAATGCGCAGCGTGTTGAAACCCAGTCGCGAAATGGCCGAACGAACATCGTTCATGGCCTGTCCGGACGGATTGTAGGCAACCGAGTTGGCGATGCTGATGACTCGCGAGAGGAGAACCGGTTCGGCCGAGATCAGCCGGCCGAGCTGATCAATCGAGCAATCCGGATCATCCAGCAGCTTCTGCACCCGCAAGCCGATTTCGGCGTTGGTCGGAAAGACCATGTTACCACGCACAGCATCTGCAGCGATGGCATAGAGAGCTTCCTTGACGTTGTTCATTGCATTTCTCCCTGCAGAATTACTTGCCAAAGCCGACAATGGCTTGCGGAATCTGTTCCAGCGCCATGACCTGATCGACAGCCCCGAGCTTGATTGCCTCCTTGGGCATGCCGAAGACAACGCAACTGGCTTCATCCTGGGCGATCGTCCGGGCACCAGTGGCGTGCATTTCCTTCATGCCGCGTGCTCCGTCATCACCCATGCCGGTCATGATGATACCCAGTGCATTCGCTCCGGCGAACTTTGCTACCGAACGGAAAAGTACATCTACCGAAGGTTTGTGGCGATTCACCAATGGGCCATCGACGACTTCGACGACGTACTGGGCTCCATTTCGCTTGAGCATCATGTGTCGACCGCCTGGTGCGATCAATGCCCGGCCAGGCATGACGCGGTCGCCGTTTTTGGCTTCGCGTACTTCGATCTGGCACAGGTTGTTCAGTCGTTCGGCAAACATGGCGGTGAACTTTTCCGGCATGTGCTGGACCACGACTATGCCCAGTGCCGTTGCCGGGAGCTTGCTGAGAACTATCTCCAGCGCCTGGGTGCCGCCGGTCGAGGTGCCGATGGCAATAATCTGTTCCGTGGTCTTGACGAGGGCGGCGTTATTCGCGGAACTGAGCATGACATCTGCCGTCAGCTTTGGCCGAAACCCCGAAAATGTCGCTGGCGCAGCCGTCGTGCGGACTGCACGCATATTGGCCCGAGCCGCGCTGCGTACCGCCTGGACGATATCGCTGGAGGCATCCTCGAGAAAGTTTTTCAGTCCGACCTTGGGTTTCGTGATGATTGAAACCGCGCCGGCAGAGAGCGCCTCGAAGCTCGCCTGAGCACCTTTTTCGGCTAGCGACGAGCAGACGACAACCGGTGTCGGACGCTCGGCCATCACTTTCTTGAGGAAAGTAATGCCATCCATGCGCGGCATTTCAATGTCGATGACCAGCACATCCGGCCACTGGGCATTCATTTTTTGCAGGGCAAAAATGGGATCGGCCGCCGTACCGATGACTTCGATCCCGGCATCAGCCATCAGCGCCTGCGAGATGACCTGCCGGACGAGGGCCGAGTCATCGACAATCATTACCTTGATGCGCTGCTCAGCCATTGGTGCTCCTGATGCGAGCATCGCTGCCTTGCGGGAAAGCGAGCCAGACATTTCCGCTCCAGATGTCAAAGTGCAGTTTACGACGGCCACTGCCGCCAACATGTTCGGCCATCAAGGCAATGTGCCGGTCTGCAAGCATTTTTCGTCCGAATTCGATATTACGAGGGCCGATATCCATTTTTTCTCCTCCTGGACCACTCAACATGTTGGCGCCACCGAAGAGTTTTGCCTGATATTCGCCGGGATGCGTACCGGCTGCCTCGACCTGTTGCAGAAACAGTTCGAAGGCCTCCCGCCCGAAACGTCCGTCAAGTGGTATTCCGGTCGGGCGATTTCGCTCGGTCAGCATGTAGTGACACATGCCGCCGATCTTGCGGCGCGGGTGCCATAGCGTGATTGAAACACAGGAGCCGAGCAGGGTGGAAATGCGGGTCATGCCGGAGCCGAAGTAAAACTCGCCGGGATTGAGAAAAACGGTATCGGGTTCTGGCACCACGCTGGTCATGGCTTGCGGTAGATCGTCGGGAGGATGGCTTCGACCCGGTCGGTAAGGCCATTCAGGGTTTCCGAGTGGCCAATGATCAAATGACCGCCGGATTTCAGCCGGGGCAACAGGTTGTGCACGACTTTGGTCTTGGTCGGCGGGTCAAAATAAATCATCACGTTGCGCAAAAAGATGACCTCAAATTCGCCGATTTCGGCATCAACCGGATTCATCAGGTTGATTTGATGAAAACTGGTATGGCGTCTGAGTTCTGGCGCAATCAGGAATGTTCCGGCATGGGAACGCACACCTTTGAGGCAGTATTTGCTCATGAAGCCGGGGGGGATGCCTTCTGTACGCGCCAGCGAATAATGTCCGGTGGCGGCTTTGGCCAGGACCTGGGTGCTGATGTCGGAGCCGACGATTTCCCAGGGGGCATTGGGCAAATGCTCCGCCAGCATCATCGCCAGCGTATAAACCTCTTCGCCGCTCGAACAGGCCGCACTCCAGACGCGAAAGCAGGCCGGGCTACGCCGTTTTTGCAGGATCTCGTCGCGCAGGAAGTCAAAATGCTTTTGTTCGCGAAAGAAGTAGGTTTCATTGGTGGTCAGCAAATCGACCATCGTCTGCAATTCTTCGGGATGCTGGCCGCCCGCCAGCATGCGGTAGTACTGACCGAAGTTGCTCAGTTCGTATTGCTTGAGGCGGCGCGACAGGCGACCGACAAGCAGCACCTTTTTTGCATCACTCAGACTGATGCCGGCGATCTTGTAGATCAGTCGCTGGAAAAGAGCGAACTCCTGATCGGTAATGGGGCTGGGTTCGATCATCAGAACAGTTCGATCTTGTTTTCAGAGGGAGGCGGCTTGCGCAACAGGGAATCGGCATAGGCCTGCTCCTCCCTGGCGATGACTTCGGCTGCTGCCATGTTGGTGACCATGCGGCGGCAGTAGGCATCACCGGTGGTGGGTACAAACAGCACCTTGCGAGACCACGGGCCGAGAAAGTCCGAGGCGGCGAGAGGAATTCCTTCGCGCTCCAGCCACTCTTTGGCAAACGTGGCATTGCGTACGCCAATATTCATCGAGGGGCCGCTGGTGTTGATGATGGTGCCACCACCGAATGCCTTCGCCTGCAGGCGCTCCTTTCGGGCGCCGCGCTGGAGCAGGGCATTGAGCAGTGACTCCATGGCATAGCTGCCGGAAAGCAGGGTATCCACATCGTCGTGATGGCTGCGCCGGATACTGGGCAGCATGAAGTGGTTGAGCCCCCCGACCCGGACCTGATGATCGAACAGGCAAACCGCGACACATGAGCCAAGCAGCGTTGCCAGCGGTCGCTCAGGCTCGATGGCCCAGGCTCCGGGATGAATGGTCCGGGCCAGGCGCTCGATCTCCTTGGAGGGTAGTTTGCTGTAATCCATCGAGAAGCATTGCTTTCGGTCCGCATTCAGAGGCTGGGCGGTCAACCGTTGAAAAAGTTGAATTTATGCGCTTCCGGGAACAATGCCGGTATCGCCCGCGAGTTTTTCGATGCCGGTCAGAGACGCAATTTCTTCGACGGAAAGGACGTTTTCCAGATTGAGCAGGATGACGAACTTGCCGGCAACCTTACCCATGCCGAAAATGAAATCGGCACGAATTCTGGCGCCAAAGGATGGGGGTGGCTCGATCTCGCTTGTCGGAATTTCGAGAACCTCGGAAACGGCATCGACAATGATGCCGATATCGTGGCGCGTGTCTTCCTCCTGGATCTCAACGATGACAATACAGGTTCTCTTGCCGATCACCGTCTGCTGGCCGCCAAAACGAGCAGTCAGGTCGATGACCGGCACCACGCTGCCGCGCAGGTTGATGACGCCGCGGATAAAGCTCGGCATCATCGGAATCTCGGTCAGGCTGCCGTATTCGATGATTTCCTTGACGTTGAGGATGCCGACCGCAAACATCTCGCCGTGCAGCGTGAATGTCAGATATTGGGAAGGGGCGTCCGCGCTAGTCGCGACGGCTCCTTCCTTTCGTTCCACTAGTTGTCCCATGATGACTCCTCAGTAACGCTCGAAATCACCCTCGTTGATCTGGATTGCCGCCGTTCGTGCCGCTGTGCGCGGCTTTGTCCCGCCGGTGGCGCGCGTCGCCGGGAAGTTCTGGGTGCTGCTGCGGCTGTTGTTGTCGAGGTGGAAGAAGGTCATGGTCTGCTGCAGTTGCTCGGCCTGGGAGCCCAGTTCCTCGGCCGTGGCGGCCAGTTCTTCCGAAGCGGAAGCATTCTGTTGCGTGGCCTGATTGAGTTGTCCCATGGCCCCGTTGATCTGGGCGACCCCGGACGATTGTTCGCTCGATGCGGCAGCAATTTCCTGAACCAGATCGGAAGTCTTGCGGATCGAAGGAACGATTTCGTTGAGCAGCGTGCCGGCACGTTCCGCCTGCTTGACCGAGGTGGAAGCCAGGCCGCCGATTTCCTGGGCAGCGATCTGCGAGCGCTCGGCCAGCTTGCGCACTTCGGCGGCAACGACGGCAAAGCCCTTGCCATGGTCGCCAGCGCGAGCCGCTTCGATGGCAGCGTTGAGTGCCAGCAGGTTGGTCTGGTAGGCGATGTCGTCAATGATGCCGATCTTGTCGGCAATGCTCTTCATCGCTTCAACCGTCTGGACCACGGCTTCACCACCATCGGCTGCTTCCTGGGCGGCCTTGGAGGCCATGCCGTCGGTAACCTTGGCATTCTCGGTGTTTTGCGAAATGGAAGCGGTCATCTGTTCCATCGAGGACGTCGTCTCTTCGACCGAAGCGGCCTGTTCGCTGGAGGACTGCGACAGGGACTGGGCCGTGGCCGAGACCTGGCCGGCGGCGTTGGTCAGATTGTCGGCGGCGGTGCGAACTTCGCCGATGATCTGGGTCAGCTTGCCGATCATGTTCTGCAGCGCATTCATCAGCTGGCCGACTTCGTCCTTGCTGTCGGATTGCAGCTTGACGGTCAGGTCACCTTCAGCCAGACGGCTGGCGGCCTGAACCGCTTCGTTGATCGGCACGGTAATCGAACGGGTGACCCAGTAGGCAAAACCGAGGGCGATCAGGATGGCGCCGATCGACAGCAGCATGATCATGTTTTTCGCACTTTGCGCCGCTTCGCTAGCACGCTGACCGGCCTGATTCATCAGGTCAGTCTGAATTTCGATCAGCTTGTTGATCGAGGCAAGATAGTTGGCCTGGGAGTTGCGCATGCTTCCAAACAGGTTGGCTAGGGCTTCATCACGTTTGCCGGCACTGATCTGCTCGCGCAGCTTGTTGAGGTCGGCAACGTAGTCCTTGCGGGTTTCCTGGACCAGAACAAGTGCCTTTTTTCCGCTTTCCGAGGTAATTGTCTTCTCGAGTTTGTCGAGGTTCTCGCTGATTATCTTGCTCGCCGGCGGAATGCGGGCAAGCTCGATCTGGGCATCTTCCGGCTTTTGTTGCAGGATGGCATTGCGCGTGATGCGGGCTACTACGTTAACCTGGTCAATGATGGTATTGGCCGCCACCGTTTTCGGGAACTTGTCATTCACCATGTCGCCAATTTCATCATTCAGGCCGCCAACCCGAAAGAAAGACAGCGCTGAGATGATCAGCAGCAGCATCAGCACGACGCCGAAGCCAAGACCGAGCCGGACACCTATTTTCATATTCTTGAACATGATTAACCTCTTGTTGAATTGCGTTGCTTAATTATTGGGATGTGCGGACAGGGAGGGATGGTTTCTCTCTGGCAAGAATTTTTGTTCTTCACTCTGACTGACGATACGGATCAGCGCTGCGACATCGAGAATCAGGGCGACTTCGCCGCTGCCAAGGATGGTCGAGCCGCCAATGCCCTGCAGGTGCGGGAACATCACGCCGAGTGGCTTGATCACGGTCTGGAATTCACCCATCAGCTGGTCAACGACGATCCCCGCCTTTTGTCCGCCGAACTGGATGACGACAATGCTTTCCCGGGCTGGGGGCGTTCCCTCAATCTCGAAAAGGTCACGCAGCCGGATGAAGGGCAGGGCCTCGCCTCGCAGGTTGAGGAAGCTGCGTCCCGTGGGCGGTTCCTTCTGCTCGATGCATTCAACAACGGTATCGAGCGGAATGACATAAGCCGCCTTGCCAACACCGACCAGGAAACCATCGATGATGGCCAGGGTCAGTGGCAGGCGAATGCTGAAAGTGCTGCCCTGGCCTTCGACGGTCGTGACGTTGACCGCACCGCGCAGCGACTGGATGTTGCGACGCACGACATCCATGCCGACACCTCGTCCGGACAGGTTTGAAACCTTGTCTACGGTCGAGAAGCCCGGTTCGAAGATCAGATTGACGATTTCGGCATCGGAAAGCTGTTGACCGGGCTGGATGATGCCGCGCTCGAGGGCCTTGGCGGCGATCTTTTCCTTGTTGAGGCCACCTCCGTCGTCCGATACTTCGATCACGATGCTGCCCGAGTCATGGAAGGCATTGAGCGAAACCCTGCCACAGGCCGGCTTGCCCCGCTCCAGGCGCAGCGCAACCGGTTCGATGCCGTGATCTAGGGAGTTTCTGACCAGGTGCATCAGCGGGTCGCCGATTTTCTCGATGACCGTCTTGTCGAGTTCGGTTTCAGCTCCGCTGATCTGCAGTTCGATTTCCTTGTCGAGCTCCTTCGAAACATCACGGACCACCCGGTTGAAGCGGGTGAATGTGTCGCCGATCTGCACCATGCGCAGTTGCAAGGCGGAGTCGCGAATGTTTTCGACAAGGCGCGACAGGACCGAGGTCGCTTCGACTAATCCGGCCTGCCGGCTCTTCTGGGCAAGCAGATTGGCCGAGGCGCCGGCAATGACGAGTTCGCCGACCAGATCGATCAACTGGTCGAGTTTGTCGGCCTGGACACGAACCAGACGGGCTTCCTTGGCTTTCTTGTCATTGACCTGGGTCTGCTTGACGACTGCCGCTTCGATCAGTTCCTTGTGGGCCACCTTGTTGTCGACGAGTATCTCGCCCAACTGGGAGTGCACCGCGCCATCGGTCGACGGGCTGGAACAGGCTGTTTTCTGGTTGAGCAGCCCCTGATCGATCTCGGCCTGCGTCAGCGCACCACAGCGTACGAGAATTTCCCCCAGCCGCATGCTGTCTTCGGGGAGTTCTTCGATGCGCTTGATGTATTCCGAGAGTTTGCTGTTCGGCGGCAGGATGTGCAGGTCGCATTCATCGCGCACAAAATCGAAGACGCGTTCGATATCGGCCTTGGAACTACGTGTCTGCAGCTGGACTTCAAAGCCGATATAGCAGGATTCCGGGTCCATTTCAGCCGCCGCCGGAATGGCGTCGGTGATCGTTTCAATACCGACGATTTCACCGAGCGAGGCCAGGTAACGAATGAAAGAGAGTGGCTCCATGCCGCCGCGCAGCACGTTTTCGCCGAAGCGCACGGAAATGTGCCAGCTATCGGTGATGACTATGCCGCCGCCCGAGCTTTCGACCTCCACTGTCGGATCGTGCAGCGTCATGTCGGAGTTTGCGGGGGCGGCAGAGGGGGATCCGAGCAGTACCTTGAGGCGTTCGGTCAGGTTTTCCCCGCGAGTCTGCAATTCGGCATCCGGCTCGCTGGCTTCGGCACCGAGGACATCGAGCAGGCTGCCCATGTGGTCGCAGCATTCGAGCAGTAGCGTGGCGAGGGCCGAGGTCACGGCAAGGTCACCGTTGCGCAGCGCATCGAGCAGGTTTTCGACACGATGGGTGAAGGACTCGATGAAGTGGCATTCAATGACGCCAGAGCCCCCCTTGATGGTGTGGGCGGCGCGAAAAATGCTGTTGATGTTGTCCTGGTCTTCCGGATTTTGTTCCAGTCGCAACAGGCCGGATTCCATCTCGGCAAGTTGCTCGCGGCTTTCCTGGATGAAGACGCCGGTAATTTCGTCCATGTCTGTTCTCCGCTGCCCGTCAGGGCGTCTCATGGGCAGGAATGAGCAAGGGGTCGCCAAACTCGGCGGCCATGTTGCAAAACTCGACGACGGCACTCACGGCCTGGCTGTGCGCCACGATGCGAACGCACTTGCCGGCACGCTGCGCCTCTTTCTTGAGTAACACGAGCAGCTGCAGACCGGCGGTGTCCATTTTGCCAACCTGGGCAAGGTTCAGCTCCAGATCAGCTGTTTGCGCAAGGGCGTCAAGGAATTTTTCCTTGAGCTCAAGCGCGTGATAGATGGTCAAGTCTTCGGTGACCGTTAGCGGTTGACTGGATGACATGTCAATTTTCCTTAAAACAACTCGATCCGCGACTGGGGAGCGGCAGTCGCTCCTGAAGTTCGCTTGAGCGAGCTGTCATGAGTATTTCTCTGCTGTTCCATGACATAGCGGCTGTAAAGTGTTTCCAGATGCTGCGCGATCGGCGTATAGCCGGATTCCGTGCCGCCACCGGAACGCAGGCGGTCAGCCAGCATGTTTGCATGTTCATCCAGTTGTGCCAGTGCCTGCATGACATGCTCGATCTGCTGCCGGGTGACATCCTGGAACTGTACGCTGGCTTGGGCCTCGAGGAACATCTCGGCAAGTTGCCGGCTGCTGCTCTGCACCTCGGCCAGGACGCCGGCTTCATGCTGCATCAATTCTTCATAGTTCTGACCCAGCTCGTTGAGCTGGGCAGAGAAATACTCCAGCAACTGCTTTTCCTTTTCCAGATTGACGTTGGAGAGCTTGTCCTCGAACTGGGTTTCGATATGCTCACTGACCGAGGCTATCCCCTGGCTGATCTTGACGACAGCAGTTTCGGTTTCGCCAGACAGTTTGCGCACTTCGTCGGCCACTACCGCAAAACCACGCCCGGCCTCGCCGGCACGGGCTGCCTCGATCGCCGCATTGAGCGCCAGCAGGTTGGTTTGTCCGGCAACATGCTTGATCAATTGCACCAGCGACTCCAGCGAGCGCGCTTCCTGCACAACCTGCTTAACCCGGACCTGATCCTGCGCGGCTTCTTGCAGACGCTGCTGCACGTAGCCTTCAATTTGCAGGATCATCTTCTGGTTCTGCGCAATGCGTGTTTCCGAGTCGCGTGCCAACTGGGCCGTTTCGTCGGTGGTTCCCGAAACAAAGCGATCGAGTGCGGTAACCACGCTGTCAATGGTTTGCAGTCGTTCCGCAATGTTGAAGGCGGCTTTTTCGGTTTCGTCGATGACGCTCTTCAGCTGGTTGCGGACGACTTCATTGAAGCTGGAAACCTGAGCGAGTTCTCCTGAAACCTCTCCGGCCACCTGATGGTAGTTCTCGAGTTTGCTCTCGTCGCCACTGGCAAGTTTGTCCAGACCCAGCATCTGGTCGCGGTAAAACGCCAGTGAAACCATGCGTTGCGCCAGATAACTGGCGGCCACCAGAACAAAGGTGCCCAGTGCGTCGACTTCGGGCGACTTCAGTCCGGTAAGTGAGGTAAAGGCAGTATGAAACCAGTTGTGGGCAAAATAGACGACACAGGAGGCTCCTGTGGCGACAATCAGGAAAACAATCAGGCCACGGCGCAGGAGTGTGTTGATCGGCATGCGTTTAGCGAACGACCAGCTTGATGGTGTTGAGCAGTTCATCCGCCGTCGCAGGCTTGACGATCCAGCCTGAAGCACCGGCTGCCTTGGCTTCCAGCTTTCTGGACTGTTGCGACTCGGTGGTCAGGAAGAGGATGGGGACAAATTTGTAGGCGGGAAGTTTGCGCACTTCCTTGATCAGCTCGATACCGTTCATGCCAGGCATGTTGAGGTCGGTGATCATCAGGTCGATCTTGAGACCACCCTTCAGCTTGCGCAGGGCTTCTTCGGCATTCGATGCTTTTTCGGCTGCATAGCCTGCTTTGGTAAGAATGTTTGAAATGCTCAGCAGGATGGTGGCCGAGTCATCGACAAGAAAAATTGTTTTCATGGATATTTGTTCCGGTATCTTTGAGTGTGCTTATCGACAAGCCTGATGAAAACATGTTCTGGTTCGGGCAGTCTAGGTGTTATGCGTTTGGGTTAGCGATGGGCTTGCAATGATATTTGTAAAGAAGTGTAACGATATCATTTTCCGATTTTGTTTGTTTGCGGAGATGCTCTTCTGGCGTGCTTCTGGATCGTTTCGACGAGCAGGTCAAAGTCAATCGGTTTGGCCACATGGGCGAGCATGCCGGATGCTAGACACTTGTCGCGTTCCTCATCCAGGGCATGAGCAGTCAGCCCGATCACCGGGAGACCGGGATCAATCTGGTGTATGCGCACGGTCGCCTCATGGCCATCCATGATCGGCATCATGATATCCATCAGGACGATATCCCAGGCCGTTCTGTCTGAACTGCCTGAATTGGCCACTTGTTCAACTGCCTGCGCGCCATTCTCGACGCAACACAGGTCGACGCCTTCGTCGAGAAGCATTTCTTCGAGGACAATACGGTTGATTTCATTGTCTTCGGCGGCAAGGATGCGTAATCCGCGCAAACGCAAGCCAGGCAAAGCGGTTGCGACGAAGGTTGGCTCCGGTTGATTTGTCTCGCGTAACGGCAGGCTGACGGTGAACTCGCTGCCTTTGCCTGGAGTGCTGTGCGCACTGATTGTGCCCCCCATCATGTCAAGCAGATGTTTGCAGATGACCAGGCCGAGCCCGGTGCCGCCAAAGCGTCGGCTTGTCGAGTTTTCAGCTTGTTCGAAAGGTTGAAAGAGGCGGCTGAGTTGTTCTGCTGTCATGCCGATGCCGGAGTCGCTGACCCGGAAATTCAATGTCGTTTCCTGGCGATAAACTGCGAGTGTGACCGCCCCCTGGGGGGTGAATTTGATGGCATTGGACAACAGGTTGACCAGAACCTGCAGCAGCCGCAGTTCGTCGCCGAGGCAGGCGATGGGAAGATCGGCTGTCTTGCTGATCGCAAAATCGATCCCCTTGCTTCTGGCTCGTTCTGCACTCAGGTTGGCGGCTCGGCCAATCAAGGCGTCGAGGTTGAGCGGAGCTGCTTCCAGTGTCAGTTTGCCGGCTTCGATTTTCGCGAAGTCGAGAATGTCATTGACAATGCCCAGGAGCAACTCACCGGCCTGCACGATACGGGCAAAGTTTTCATGACATGAGGCACCTGAACTCGTGCGCAATCCTACCTGGGCAAGACCAAGCACGGCGTTGAGCGGCGTGCGGATTTCGTGGCTCATGTTCGCGAGAAATTCGCTGCGTACCCGGGCAAGGCGTTCGGCGTTCTGTTGTGCCGCAAGCAGATCGGCCGTGCGCTCGGCAACCATTTCTTCGAGATGATCACGATAATTTGCCAGTTCAATTTCTGCCTGAACGCTTTGGCTGATATCTTCCTTGACGGCAATGAAATTGCGGATGACGCCATTTTCATCGGGTACCGGAGTGATCGTCTGAAATTCGTGATAGAGACCACCATCGCGCCGACGATTGACCAGTCGTCCTTGCCAAACCCTGCCGGCGCTGATGGTTTGCCATAGCCCCAGGTAAACCTCCGGTTCCTGCTCTCCCGAACGCAACAGTTCGCGTGGATTGCGCCCGAGTACTTCAGCCGGCTGGTAGCCTGTCATGGCAAAGAATGCCGGATTGGCCCATTCGATCGCACCGCCAACGTCGGTAATCATGATTGCGTTGGCGGCTGCATCGAGCGCCGCGCCGCGCAGGCGCAACTGGGTTTCGGCCTGCTTGCGCTTGGTGATGTCCTGAAATGTTACGGTCAGCAAACCTTCCGGATCATTCGGGGAGAGCGGGGCGATCGACCAGATGACGTCAACCATCTGGCCATTCTTGTGGCGCAGGCTGGCTTCGATGGCACATTGTCCATGCGTCCGCAGCTGGCAGTCCTTTTCGCCGCCAACCCGCTGAAATTCTTCTTCCGATGGGTAGAGCAGGCGGGAGGAGCAGCCGATCAGTTCCTCCTTCCGGTAGCCGGTGATGTTGCTCATCGCCGGATTGACATCAACAAACACCCGTTGTGCCGTCATTACGCCTATGCCGACCGGCGCGGTCTCGAGAATGCTGTGTATCCTGATTTCGCTGGCGGCGAGACGTTGCTGTGTTTTCTTCAGCTCGCTTTCAAACAAGTGCAGGGTTTCGCTCAGTTCAGCCTGGCTTGCCGTGCTGCCTGCCGGCATCGGGGAGTCCGCTGCCTCGCCCGTATTTACACTTGGATCATGCATTCAGTTGTTCTGTTTTCGACCGGGATGACATGACGTGATGCTACGCTCGCAGGCTGGCAGCCGATATCAGCAAATCCGAATATATTGTATTACCGGTAAGTCGGTATTCCATTTGAATGGGGCGGGCTGCGATCAATATCGGGGGCATCTCTAGTCGAGATCCATGCCCCGACTGATCACATATCGGGTCAATTCGGCGACGCTGTGCAGGTCGAGCTTGCGCATGATGTTGCGGCGGTGCACTTCGACTGTCGAGGCAGCAATGCTCATCTTGGCGGCGATCTGGATCGAAGTGTTGCCTTGCGCCACCAAGCGCAAAACCTGCTGCTCGCGATTGCCGAGACGGATGGGTGAAGGGCTGCTCTTGTCGCTACTGCTGATGCCGCGCGTGATCAGCGTTGCGACATCCGGGCACAGGTAGCTGCGATTGCGCTGGACGGCATCAATTGCTCGCAGCAATTCGTCACTGGCCTCGTCCTTGGTGACATAGGCACCGGCCCCGGCCTCGATCATGTCGAGGACGTAGCGTCGTTCGGCATAAATCGACAGGGCGATGATCTTTACCGAAGGATTCGCGAGTTTGATCCGGCGTGTCGTTTCCACGCCATTCATGCCAGGCAGGCCGATGTCCATGCAGACGATATCCGGCGAAGTGTCCACGACGAGTCGGAGAGCCTCGTTGCCGTCCCCGGTTTCGCCAACGATCCTGATATCGGGGCTGCGCTCAAGCAGGGCGCGCAGGGCTTCACGGAACATCCGGTGATCATCGACAAGCAGAACGCGCAGGGTCATGGTTGGTGGCTCTTGATACTAGATCTGGACATGAATTCGGGTGCCTTTTCCCAAGCTGGAGTCGATCACGAAGGTGCCTCCTGCAAACTCGGTGGCTTCGCGCATGTTGATCAGGCCGAGTCCGTTTCCGGGCGCAGCAAGGTTTAATTGTTGGCTGTCAAAACCAATGCCGTTGTCCGAGATGCTCATTGATATCCCGTTCATTTGGTGAGACAGGCAGATCTCTGCCGAGGTGGCTCGGGCATGTTTGGCACAATTGGTCAGTGCTTCCTGAAAGATGCGGAACAGCACCAGTTCGTGCTCCGGCGAGGGTTGCAGCTCGCGGTTCGTACAACTGATCGTCGCTTCGATCCCGGTGCGCCGGATAAAGTCGTCGAGATGACTTTCCATGGCAGGGAGCAGGCCGGCGTAATCAAGCAGGGGCGGCCGCAACTCCGTGCTGATTTCGCGAATGCTTGCTGCCGTGTCCTCGATCAGGGCACGGGTATCTTCGATGCGGGCAGTGATTTCGCTTGATCCACGGGCAGCGAGTTCGTTTGCCAGGATGCCCAGATTGATTGAAATGGCGGCCAGGTTGGGGCTGGTCCGATCATGCAGGTCGGCAGACAGGCGGCGCCGGATTTCTTCCTGGGTTGCCACGAGATGTCGTGACATTGCCTCCAGCTTGGCGGCCTGCCGGAGACGCTCGGCTTCTGCCTTCTTGTGTTCGCGCCTGTCGTAAACATTGGCTCGACTGGCCAGAAAGTTACCAGCCTCGTCACGTAAGGCCGTCGCGCTGATCAGCACGGGCAGGGCGCTACCGTCCTTGCAGATGAATTCGACTTCGGTCTGCGCATTCGCCTGTTTGTCTAGCAACAGGGAAAAATAGGCGAGAAAGGAAGGAATCGTCTCGGGGGAAAGGAACTCGACCAGCGCCCGGCCGATAACTTCTTCCCGTGCATACCCCAGCCAGCGCAGTTCGGTGTCGTTGATGCGGATGAGGATTCCGTCCTTGTTCACCGAGTGGTAGCCGCAAGGTGCGTTTTGATAAAGATCCTCGACCTCTTCGGCATAAGTGCGTAATTGTTCGGAGGCGAGCTTGCTCGCCGTCTCGTCGCGCAGGATGCCAACGAACTGCGTGACATTTCCTTTGCTGTCGGCAATCGGGACGATCGACAATTCGTTGCGAAAGCTTGAACCATCCTTTCGATAGTTCAGGATTTCGCCATGAAACTGCTGGCCTGATGCCAGCGCTGATCGCATTTTGCCGACTGTTTCGCAGCAGGTTGCCGGTCCTTGCAGAAACCTGCAATTCCGGCCGATGATTTCGCGCTGTGCATAACCGGTGATTTTTTCGAATCCTTTGTTCGCATAGCTGATCTGGCCGTCGGCATCGGTAATGATGACACCCTGCGTAATGGCCGCCAGTGCATCATGGTGCAGGCGCAGGCTGGCCAGTTGTTCTTCCCGCAATTTCTCGCCCCGCTTGCGCTCGGTGATTTCCCGCGCGAAGCCTATGGTGCCGATGGCCTCGTTTCTGGTGTCGGTGAGTGGGGCCTTGAAGGTCTCGAACCATTTCTCGATCCCCCCGTCAGGGATTTTTTCCTCGATTACCTTGATCTGGCGGGTGGCAAGAACGTGCTGGTCATCCGCCCGATAGGCCTCGGCCAGATACGCCGGTACGATGTCGAAGTCGGTCTTGCCGACCAGTTCCTGCGGCAGGGAAACACCAAAAACACGGGCGAAAGCTGCATTTACGGCGAGCAAGCGCCCCTCGGTGTTTTTGACCCATACCGGGAAGGGCAGGGTGTCGAGAACGGTCCGATAAAGTTCCAGGCATGCGATCGGAGTCTCCCGATCACTACAAACTGCTGTTTCGGGGGACGACGAGTAACTTGTAAGGTGTTGTGCGTCCATGTTTGTCTCCACCATGTTTCTTGTAAGGAGTCCCCGGTGGGTTGGAATCCTGTTTTTAGGATAGGTTCATAAAAGAGTTGCAACTTTTCGGAAAATTGCCTCACTAAGGCAGGTTAAACGCTGACGAAGCTTGCCGGAGAAGGATCTTACGTGATCGGATGTGGCACCGACATTCAGGTATTTCCCTATATTGCAGTACCGGTTTTGCGGTAGCTGATCCTGTTTTTCCGAGATTTTGATGACTTCCGGGTGGGGTATGTTCCGGCAGCCGATGGCAGAAAAGTATTGTATAAACCGACCATGACGAGCGATGGCGCCGGGTCAATCCCGGGGCAGGAGATATCAACGGAGTGTGCAGCATGTTCGCAAAGGTGATCGCAACAGGTACGAGGGCGGTATGCTGTATGTTGCCGGCCTGACGCTTTGCTCCCTGCTCGCAGGCGCTTTCCTGGCGACGGCAGGGATCGGTCTGCCGGTCGCCGTGGCGCATCTGGCATTTGCCGTCGGTGTCGTGCCGCTGATATTCGCGGCGATGAGTCATTTCGTGCCGGTGTTGACGCGTACCGGCGACCCTGTTCCCTGGATCACGCGCCTGCCCTGGCTGGCTCAGGCCGCCGGCCTGCTCGCCGTGCTGGCGATGCAGGGCATCCTACCCTACTGGTTGTTATATGGTGCGGCTGCGGTCGACCTCGTCCTGGCTGCCGTTCTGCTCAACTGGATGGCGGCCCGGGCGCGTGCCAGTCTTGGTTCACCGCATCCGGGCTGGCGCTGGTATGGCGCAGCACTGGGCTGCCTGATGCTGGCTCTGCTGGCGATTCTGCTGACCGCGATCTGGCCGGCTTACTGGTATCCGCTGCGCCTGTTTCACCTGCATCTCAACACCATCGGCCTGGTGGGGCTGGCCGCGCTTGGCACCTTGCCGGTGCTGATGCCGACCGTGCTCGGCAAACCCGACCCGGAAGCCGCCGGCTGGCTGCACCGGCGTCTCTGGCTGGTGGCTGGCGGTGCCCTGGTGGTGGCGACTGGCGCCGCCGTGGTCTGGCCGTTTGCAGCACCGGGGGCGGCGCTTGTCCTGGTGGCCGCACTTGGCCTGGTCGGTCAGTGGGTGCGGCGTTTCGGCATTCGGCCATTGCTTGCGGACGGCATTTCTGCCTCCTTGCTGGCCGCCGTCGTTGGCCTGTTGCTGACGCTGGCGGCAGGTGTTGCACACGGAGCCGGCCTGTTGCCGGCGCGCCCCTCGCTGCTTGCCTGGGGGGCCGGCTTTCTCCTTCCGCTGGTCAGCGGGGCGCTCAGCCAGTTATTGCCGGTCTGGCGCTGGCCGGGGCCGGTGACGCCGGCCCGGCGCTTGATGCGCGACAAGCTGGCGGCCAGCGGCGGTTGGCGGGCGCTCCTGTTTCTGCTGACCGCATTGGCCCTGCTTGCCGATTTTCAACGCCTGGCCGGGGGCATGTTGCTGGCTGCATTGCTCTTGTTTGGCGTGAACCTGCTGCAAGCCGTGCGCGTCAGGCGGTCGACGCGGTAAAATTGCCGTTTTTCGCTTTTCAGGGCTTCGCCATGCGCTATATCTCGACTCGCGGTAACGCCGCGCCCCAGGCTTTCTGCGACATTCTCCTCGGCGGCCTGGCGCCGGATGGCGGCCTCTACCTGCCGGAGTCCTACCCGCAGATCAGCCGTGCCGAACTCGATGCCTGGCGTCAGCTGTCGTATGCCGACCTGGCCTACGAAATTCTCTCCAAGTTCATCACCGACATTCCGGCTGCCGATCTCAAGGCGCTGGTCGCCAGGACCTATACCGCCGATGTCTATCGCTACACCCGCAACGGTGGCGATGCAGCCCAGATCACGCCGCTGACCAAACTCGAAGACGGCCTGTATACGCAGGAACTGTCGAACGGCCCGACGCTCGCCTTCAAGGACATGGCGATGCAGCTGCTCGGCAACCTGTTCGAGTACGTGCTGGAGAAGCGTGGGCAGTCGATCAACATCCTTGGTGCGACTTCCGGCGACACCGGCTCGGCTGCCGAATACGCGATGCGCGGCAAGCACAACGTCAAGGTCTTCATGCTCTCGCCGGACGGCAAGATGAGCGCCTTCCAGCGCGCCCAGATGTATTCGCTGCAGGACCCGAACATCTTCAACATCGCCGTCACCGGCCTCTTCGACGACGCGCAGGACATCGTCAAGGCCGTTTCCAACGACGCCGAATTCAAGGCCAAGTACAAGATCGGTGCCGTCAATTCGATCAACTGGGCGCGCGTCGCGGCGCAGATCGTCTATTACTTCCAGGGCTATTTCCTGGCCACCAAGTCGAATGACGAGCAGGTCGCCTTCGCCGTGCCCTCGGGTAATTTTGGCAATATCTGCGCCGGCCACATCGCCCGTCAGATGGGCCTGCCGATCGCCCGCCTGGTGCTCGCCACCAACGAAAACGACGTGCTCGACGAGTTCTTCAAGACCGGCATCTACCGTCCGCGCAGCGCCGCCGAGACCAGCATCACCTCCAGCCCGTCGATGGACATTTCCAAGGCTTCCAATTTCGAACGCTTTGTGTTTGACCTGGTCGGCCGCGATCCGGCCGTCGTGCGCGAACTGTGGGCCAAGGTCGACAAGGGTCAGGCCTTCGATCTGTCCGCTACGGTCCACTGGCAAAAAATCGGCAATTTCGGTTTTGTTTCCGGCAAGAGTTCGCATGTCGACCGCATCAACACCATTCGCTTCGCGCAGGGCCGCTACAACGTCATGCTCGATACGCATACGGCCGACGGCCTGAAAGTGGCGCTCGAGCATCGCTCGCCGGGCGTGCCGATGATCGTGCTGGAAACGGCGCAGCCCGCCAAGTTCGAGGAAACCATCCGCGAAGCGCTGGGCACCGAGCCGGTACGTCCGGCCGATCTGGCCGGCATCGAAAAGCTAGAGCAGCGCGTCGTCGTCATGGCGCCGGATGTCGCGGCGATCAAGCAGTTCCTCGTCGAACGCGTCTGATACGGCGCTTGTCGGACATGCCGGGGCAGCGCCAGCTGCCCCTTTTTATTGGAGAACGGCAATGAGTGGATTCGATCACGAAGCGCACTGGTCGGCGCGTTATCGTTCGGTCGGCGACGACTACCTGTTCGGTACCGCACCGAACCGCTTCCTGGCGCAACAGGAAGCGTATTTCTCGGCCGGCATGGAAGTCCTGACAGTGGCCGACGGCGAAGGCCGCAATGCCGCCTGGCTGGCCGAGCAGGGCTGTCGCGTGACGGCCACCGAGATTTCGCCGGTGGCCCTGGAGAAAGCGGCAAAACTGGCGCGCGGCCGGCATCTGACGGTGGACTTCGTTCTGGCCGATATTCTCGGCTGGGAATGGCCGCAGGCGGCCTACGATGCCGTGGTCGGCATTTTCATCCAGTTCGCGACGCCGGCCGAACGGCTGCGCCAGATCGGCGGCATGCAGCAGGCGACGAAGCCGGGTGGCCTGGTCTTCCTGCACGGCTATACGCCGCAGCAACTGGAATACCGTACCGGTGGCCCGTCGGCGGTCGAAAATCTCTATACGGAAACGATGCTGCGCGAGCTGTTCGCCGGCTGGGAAATCCTCGTCCTGCGCGAGCATATCGACGAGATTGCCGAAGGCACTGCGCACGCCGGCAAGTCGGCGCTGATCGACCTGGTGGCGCGCAAGCCGGTCTGAGACCGGCCTTTTTCAGGCTTCGAGCAGGTCGATGAAGCGCATCGACAGGTCGAGCGCCTTGACGTCCTTGGTCAGGGCACCGACCGAGATACGGTCCACGCCGGTTTCGGCGATGCCGCGTATGGTTTCCAGCGTGACGTTGCCCGAGGATTCGAGCACGGCACGCCCGGCGTTGAGCTTGACGGCATCGCGCAGCATGTCGAGGCTGAAATTGTCGAGCAGGATCATGGTTGCGCCCGCAGCCAGTGCGGTTTCCAGTTCGGCCAGCGACTCGACTTCGATTTGTATGAATTTGCAGCGGTCGACCGCTGCAGCAGCGGCATTTTTGGCCGCAGCCATGGCTTCGGCGATACCGCCGGCAGCGTGGATATGGTTTTCCTTGATCAGGATCGCGTCCCACAGCGCCAGCCGGTGATTGCCGCCGCCGCCGGCGCGCACCGCATATTTCTGGGCAATGCGCAGGCCAGGCAGGGTCTTGCGCGTGTCGACGACCTGCGCCTTGGTGCCGGCAATCGCATCGGCGTAGATGCGCGCCTTGCTTGCGACGGCCGAGAGCAGTTGCAGGAAATTCAGGGCGCTGCGCTCGGCCGAGAGCAGGGCGCGGGCGTTGGCGCGGATTTCGCACAGCAGCTGGTTGGCGACGATGCGCTCGCCATCGGCGGCCTGCCAGGTGATTTCGGCTTGCGGGTCGAGTTCCAGCACGCAGCGGTCGAACCAGTCGCGACCACAGAGCACGCCATCTTCGCGTGAGATGACGGTGGCGCGCACGCTGCGCTCCCCCGGTACGAGACCGGCGGTGAGGTCGCCGGCACCGATGTCTTCGACGAGCGCAGCGGCGACGTTACGGGTGATTTCGGAGGCGAGGGGGAAGTCGAATTCGATGGACATGGGCTGGGCAAATCGGCATGCTGGGGGCCGAATTGTACCTTCCGGAGGGGTTTGATGTCCGAAGTCGTCGGCGTGTTTCATGTCAGTCTCGGGGTGCTGGTGGCACTGGTTGTCGCCTTGCTGTTCTTTTACTGGTACATCCGTGACATCACGCAGAAGCGCCATACGGTGCTGCGCAATTTCCCGGTGATCGGTCATCTGCGCTTCTTCTTCGAGCATCTCGGCGAGTATTTCCGGCAGTATTTCTTTCTCGGCGATCGCGAGGAAATGCCCTTCAACCGCGCGACGCGCGCCTGGGTCTATCGCCTGGCCAAGAACGAGGGCGGCATCCTCGGTTTCGGTTCGACCTACGATCTGAATCAGTCTGGCGCGCTGATTTTCGTCAATGCCTCCTTCCCGGTGCTGGAGAGCGAGCATCAGGCGACGCCGCCGGTCATGATCGGCGAAGGCTGGTGCGAGCAGCCGTTTGCCGCCCGCTCGCTGATCAACGTCAGCGGCATGAGTTACGGCGCCATCTCAAAACCGGCCGTGCAGGCCCTGTCGCATGGTGCGGCGCACGCGGGTTGCTATATGGATACCGGCGAGGGCGGCCTGAGCCCCTATCACCTTGAAGGCGGTTGCGACGTGATCTACCAGATCGGTACTGCCAAGTACGGGGTGCGCGATGCCGCGGGCAAGCTCGATCCGGACAAGCTGCGCCAGATGGCCGCACACGAACATGTGCGGGCCTTCGAGATCAAGCTGTCGCAGGGCGCCAAGCCGGGCAAGGGCGGCGTGCTGCCGGCCGCCAAGGTGACCGAAGAAATCGCGCAGATCCGTGGCATCCCGTTCGGCCAGGATTCGCTGTCGCCGAACCGGCATGCCGAGACCGGCAACATGGACGAACTGCTCGACATGGTGGTGCGGGTGCGCACGATTACCGGCAAGCCGGTCGGCGTCAAGACGGCGATTGGCGGCTGGCAATTCATGCACGAGCTGGTCGAGGCGGTCAATCGGCGCGGCCTCGAATGCGCCCCGGATTTCCTGACCATCGACGGTGGCGAAGGCGGCTCCGGCGCGGCGCCGCAGGCGCTGGCCGACCACATGTCGCTGTCGATCAACGAGGCGCTGCCGCGCGTCGTCGATGCGCTGATCGAGAGCGGTTTGCGTGAGCGCATCAAGGTGATTGCCTCGGGCAAATTGCTGACCCCGGCCAAGGTCGCCTGGGCGCTGGCTTGCGGCGCCGACCTGATCAACACGGCGCGCGGCTACATGTTCTCGCTCGGTTGCATCCAGGCGCTACGCTGCCACCAGAACAGCTGTCCGACCGGCATCACGACGCACGACCCGCGTCTGCAGCGTGGCCTGGTCGTCGAAGACAAGGCGGAGCGCGTTGCCGCCTACACGCGCAACATGAACAAGGAAGTCGAAATGATCGCGCACGCCTGCGGCCTCAAGCATGCGCGGCAACTGCGCCGCGAGCATGTACGCATCGTCCAGCCGAATGGCCAGAGCGCTGCGCTCAACGTGCTTTATCCTTATCCGGCGGTGCGCTGAGCGATCCACTGGTTGAACAGGGCGCGGGCGGCGTCGATGACTTCGCCTGCGCTCAGGCCGACCGGGCCGATGCCGCTGGCGACCAGCCGGTCGGCGGCGGCGCCGTGCAGGTGAACGCCGGCCAGTAAAGCCTCTTCCGCCGGCCAGTCCTGGGCGAGCAGGGCGGCGATCAGGCCGGTCAGCACGTCGCCCATGCCGGCCGTGGCCATGCCGGGATTGCCCGTGGAATTGATCCGGCAGCGCCCGTCGACCGTTGCGATCACGGTGCCGCAGCCCTTGAGCGCGACATGACAGCGATAGCGTTCGGCGATTTCGCGCGCCGCGGCGAGCCGGTCAGCCTGGACGTCGGCGATCTCGCATTCGAGCAGGCGGGCGGCTTCGGCCGGGTGCGGCGTGAGGATCGCCGGCTGGCAGCGGCTGGCCAGTGCGACCTGCAGGTTGCCTTCGCTGGCAATCAGGTTGAGCGCATCGGCATCGAGCACCAGCGGCTGGTCGAAGGTGATCGCGCGTTCGAGCAGTTCCGAGGCTTCAAGGGAATTGCCCAGGCCCGGGCCGCAGGCAAGCACGTCGAGTTCGCCCTGGAGCAGCGACTGCGGCCGGCGCAGCATCAATTCCGGCTGCAAGGGATCGAAACTGGGCGGCTGCGGGTCGAGCAGGCCGACATAGACGCGGCCGGCGCCGAGCTTGAGGGCGGCACGGCCGGCCAGGAAGGCGGCACCGACCATCGAGTGCGCGCCGCCGAGGATGCCGGCGCTGCCGTAACTGCCCTTGTGGCTGTTCAGGTGGCGCGCTTGCAGGTGGGCGGCAAAATCGGCCAATTCGAGCAGTCGACCGTCTGGCCGCAATTCGTTGGCCGGATCAAGGTCGAGAGCGGCGATGCGCAGCTCGCCGCAGTATTCCGGGCCGTCACTGGTCAACAGGCCGGGTTTGGCCGAAATGAAGCTCAAGGTATGCGTCGCCCGGATCGCCGTGCCAAGGATTTGCCCGGTATCGGCATTGAGGCCGGACGGGCAGTCGAGGGCGAGCACGGGGCAGCGGTCGCGCTGCGCCTGGCGGTTGGCCGTCGTGATCCATTCGGCGTATTGCCCCTCCGGGGCGCGACCGAGACCGATGCCGAACAGGCCATCAATGATCAGTGACCAGGCGGTGTCTTCCGGAATGCCGGTAAGTGTCGTTCCGCCATCGGCGACGAAGTCCTGCCAGGCATTGCGTGCATCGCCCGGTAGATTTTTCGCATCGCCGGCAAAGACGACGCTGACTGCAAAGAAGCGTTGGCGCAGCAGGTGTGCCGCGACAAAGGCGTCGCCGCCGTTGTTGCCCGGCCCGGCGAGTATCAGCACCGGCTGGTTGTGCTGGCCGGCCAGTTCGGTTGCCCAGTCGGCCGCCGCCAGACCGGCGCGCTGCATCAGGTTTTCATCGGCGTGGCGGGCTTCGATCTGGCGAAGGCTGCGGGCGAAATAGAGTGCGTTGCGTGACATGGCGGGTACTCAGTGTTTGCCGGGCAGGTGTTTGAGGATCAGCGCATTGAGTTTTTGCGGATCGATCGGCTTGGCGATGTAATCGTCCATGCCCGCCGCCAGGCAGTCTTCCCGGTCCTGGGTGAGGGCATGCGCGGTCTGGCCGATGATTGGCAGTTGCGGCGCAATGGCCTTGATCTGGCGGGCTGCATCCAGGCCGCTGAGGACCGGCATCTGGACGTCCATCAGGATGCAGTCGAAGCTGCCGGGCGGCTTGTTGCGGATGGCGTCAACCGCCAGTTGCCCGTTATCGACCAGGGTCACGTTGGCGCCGTCTTCGCTCAGGTTGTCGCGCATGATTTCCTGATTGATCTCGTTGTCTTCGGCGACCAGGATGTTCAGGCCGGCCAGAGGGCGGGCCGGGTCGGCTGGCTGGACGGAAGAGACGGCTGCAACAGGCAGGTCGGGCGTCTGTCCCGGGTGGTAGGGCAGGCGCACGGAAAAGACACTGCCCTGATCCGGGACACTATGGACGCTGATCTGTCCGCCCATCAGCCGGACGATACGCTCGGTGATCGCCAGCCCGAGTCCGGTGCCGCCAAACTTGCGGGTCGTCGAGTTGTCGCCCTGTTCGAAGGGATGGAAGATCTTGCCGATCTGGCTGTCGGTGATGCCGATACCGGTGTCGGTGACCTGAATCAGCAATTCCCCTTCATCCAGCCCGACTTCCAGATCGACCTTGCCGGCTTCGGTGAATTTGATGGCATTGGAGAGCAGGTTGAGCAGTATCTGGCGCAGGCGCAAGGGGTCAGTGCGCAGGCTGGCCGGGAGACTCCGGGTTTTGAGACCTAGCGCAATGCCCTTGATGCTGGCCCGTTCCTGCATGAGCTCGATGGTTTCGGCAAGAATCGGCGCCAGTTCGATCTCGGTCGTCTCGATCTTGAGCATCCCCGCTTCCATTTTCGAGAGATCGAGAATGTCGTTGATGATGCCGAGGAGCAGGGTGCCGGAACTGACGATCTTGCGGAAGGCTTCGTTGGCGCGTGTGTTTTCCTCGGTGGAGCGGACCCCGATATGCGCCATGCCGAGTACCCCGTTCAGCGGCGTGCGGATCTCGTGGCTCATGTTGGCGAGGAAGTCGCTCTTGATCCGGGCCAGCCTGACCGCTTCTGCGCGCGCCTGTTCAAGGTCGGCAGTCCGCTCGCTGACCAGTTGTTCGAGGTGGTCGCGATAGCGCTCGATCTCGATATCCTTGCGCTGGTGCTCTTCCAGGGCAAGGCGCAACTCGGCCTCCATGGCCTTGGTTCGCGTGATGTCGGCAATGAAGCCGAACCAGATGACGGTGTCGGCGCTTTCGGCTTCCGGAATGGCATCGACCAGCAACCACTTCAGCTGTCCGGCAGCGGTGATGATGCGGTACTCGATACGCCAGGGGCTGCGACTCTCGGCCGAGGCGTAAAGCGACGTAAAGAAGGCTTTCGCGTCATCCGGGTGTATCAGTTTGCGAATCGGATCACCGCTCCTTTCAAGCTCTTCCGGTGTGACGCCATAAATGTCGGTGACCGCGTCGCTGACAAAGGGAAAGTGACCGTGCCCGTCGGGCAGCAGCCGGTACTGGAAGACAACGCCGGGCAGTGCCGAAACGATGCGGCGCAGGCGGGTGTTGGCGGCATGTTCGGCCGCTTTCGCCTCGTCGCTGACGATGACTTCCTGCAACTGGTTGAAGGCAGCGGTCAAGGTGCCGATTTCGTCCATTTTCCTGACCGGGAGGGCCTGCCGTGGCAGGGTTCCGGCACTCATCTGGTTGAGCAGGCCGGAGGCTTCGGTGAGAGGCGAAAGTTGGCGGCGCAGCCACCACCAGGCGAGCAAGGTGGCGAGAACCGAGAGGACCGCCGAGATGATCAGCAGGTGTTGCTGCATCAGCCGGATCGGCTCGAAGGCTTCGTCGGTCGGCAGCACCGACTGCATCAGCCAGCCGGTCGTCGGAATGCGCTTGCTCGACGAAAGTTCGACGACGCCACGCGAGCTGAGTGCGACGCCGGAACCTTCATAGCCGTTGATATAACGGTCGTAAACCGGATTGAGGCCGGGCGGCGGACCAACCTTCATCAGGCGACGCTTGTCGGAGGAGGCGACATAGGTACGGCTTGCCGGTGCGGTGACGAAAAAGCTCCCGGTGCGGCCGTATTTCGAGGTGCTGATTTCGTCGAGAAAGTTCGACTCGGCCAGATTGATCACCCCGATCACGACCCCCAGCACCTGCCGGTCAGCGGCAATAATCGGTACCTGAATGGCGACCACTGGCTGCTTGCTGTGCTGGCTGAGCAGCGGGTCGGTGATGTGGGTCTTTCCCTCTGACAAAACCTGTTTGACCACCGGGTAGTTACTGAAATCGACCCCTCTTCGTTGCAGTTTTTCCGGGGTGCTGGCGATTGCCATGCCCTTGCTATCAACGACGAGAATGCCCCAGTTGAGGGTGCTTTCCGGAATGTCGCGCTGTTCCAGATAAGCCTGGACGCGCTCCGGGTTGCGCATCAACTCTGCCGACAGCTTGCCGGAGATCGATTCGACGACGCTGAGGCGTTCCCGGATCGAGCGATCGAGTTCGCCGGCGATCAGCGAAACGGTGGAAAACTGCTGTGCGGAAATGGCAGCTTCCATGTCTGCGCGCAGGGTGTGACTCAGACTGAGCACGGTTCCCCAGAGCATGGACAGGCTGAGCAGCAGGACGCCGGCCGTGATGCGTGTGCGCAATGAACGCCATTCAAACATTCGAAACGATGTTTTCATGCTTCTCCTCGTGCTGCCCGAAGCCGAAACAGGGACTGCTATTTCAGGATTCAGACAGATTCTGCATTGTCACCCGGAGATCGGCCGTGAGCAAGAACAGAGAAGGGTTTAGCGCCGGTTTGCCCGGGCAAGTTGCAGCGTCGTGGCGTGAATGCGGACGGTGTCGTCGATCTGCCGCGCGTAGCCGCCAGCCATGGCGATGGCGAGCGGCAGATGGCGGCTGCGACAATGCGCGAAGACCCGCCGGTCGCGCTCGGCGAGGCCGGCAAAACTCAGGCCGAGCCGGCCGAGGCGGTCGTCATGGTAAGGATCGGCGCCGGCCAGGTAGATGACCAGTTCGGGGCGGGCGAGATCGAAGGCGGTTTCCAGGCCGGCTTCGAGTTGCAACAGGTAGGCGGCGTCGGAGCAGCCGTCGGGCAGTTCGATGTCGAGATCGCTCTGTTCCTTGGTGAATGGATAGTTGCGCGCGCCGTGGATGGAGAAGGTGAAGCTGCGCGCGTCGCCGGCCAGGATGCTGGCCGTGCCGTTGCCTTGGTGCACGTCGCAATCGACGATCAGGATGCGCTCGGCTCGCCCTTCGGCCTGCATGGCGCGGGCGGCGACGGCAGCATCGTTGAAGACACAGAAGCCTTCGCCATGATCGGCAAAGGCATGGTGTGTGCCGCCGGCCAGATTGGCGGCGACGCCATCTTCCAGCGCGGCGCGGCAGGCACTCAGCGTCGCCCCGGCCGAACGGCGCGAGCGTTCGACCATGCCCGGGCTCCACGGGAAGCCGATGGCTTTTTGTGCCTTTTCATCGAGTCGACCGCTGGCGACCGCGGCGATGTAATCCGGCGTGTGGGCGCGCGCCAGTTCTGCGTCGCTGGCCGGCGGCGGCAGGTGAAAGTCGTTTACGGAGAATTCGCCGCTGGCGAGCAGGGCCTCCCGCAGCCGGGAATACTTCTCCATCGGGAAGCGATGCCCGGGCGGCAGCGGCAGGACGAAGACGTCGGTGTAGAACAGCCGCACGCCTGTCGTCCTGAGTGTCGCTTAGTTGAGTGCGGCCGACATCTTGCGGCGGAACTCGCGCACCAGATCGTCGTACTGCTCGCTGCCGCCGAGGGCTTCGAACAGTTGCAGCATGGCCTTGCGCGGTGCGCCTTCGTCGAAGAAGCGATCGCGCACGATGACGTCGAGTATGGCTTCCATCGCTTCGCGGTAGCGGCCCTGGGCGGCATAGGCGCGCGACAGGTCGAGGCGGGCGGCATGGTCATCCGGGTTGGTGGCGAGTTTGGCTTCGATTTCGGCCGTGTCGGCGGCACCTTCGCTGAGCGCCAGGCGGGCACGCAGGGCATTGGCACGCTCGGCTTCCTGGGCGTATTCGCCACCGAGCAATTGTTTGGCTTCTTCGTTGCGGCCGAGCTGCATCAGCACTTCGACCGCGTCGAGCTGGATCGCCTGGTCTTCCGGCGTGGCCTGGCTGGCTTCGACCAGCTTGGCGAGTGCTTCCTCGAATTTGCCTTCGCCGACCAGCGCGGCGGCTTCCTCGCGCAGGTTGGCGCCGCCGACGGCGGGCAGCGCGAAGCGGTCGAGGAATTCGCGGATCTGGCTTTCCGGCAGGGCGCCCGAGAATTCATCGACGAGCTGGCCCTGGAACAGCACCTTGACGGTAGGGATGCTGCGTACGCCGAAATGCTGCGACAGCTCCGGGTTCTCGTCGGCATTGACCTTGGCGAGCAGGAAGCGGCCGGCATATTCCTCGGCGAGCTTTTCGAGCAGCGGCTTCAGTACCTTGCAGGGTTCGCACCACGGCGCCCAGAAATCGACGACGACCGGCACTTCCTGGGCCGGCAGCAGGACCTGGGTTTCGAATTCGGCGAGGGAGACGTCAAAGGAATATTGGGACATGGTGTTCTCGGTGAAATTTAGATGCGGGCGAATTCTACCGCCAGCTTCCGGCCGGCGGCGGACTGCAAATACAGGTGGCCGATACTCCCGGCGGCAAGCCAGTGGTCGAGGCGGGCCGGGAAATCCTTGTCGTCGGCAAGCGCTTCGACAGGCGTGACTTCCGGCAGGTGGAGGCTGGCCAGCGAATTTTCAAGGGGGGCGGCGCTCAGGGCCAGCCATTGGCCGCCGGCCTGGTCACCGGCATGATCGAGCTGGGCGCACAGCACCTGGGCGTAGCGCCCGGTCTGCAGCCAGTGATCGGCAAGACTGAGCAGCAGTGACCAGTTGGCCGTCGACTCGTCAGCCAGCGGCAGGCAGGTTGCCGAGTGCAGGCCGGGCAGAAAGGGTTTGAGTTGCGCGGCGGCAATCGCCGGCTGGGTGGCGAGAAAGTCGTAGGGCATGGGCTCGGCCCCGCCGTTGCAGACTTCTTCAAGCAAATTGAGCGTTTCAGCGCGTGGACCGCTGCGCGTCTGCCAGAGCAGGGCGGTCGGCAAAGTCCGGCGCTCGGCCGGCAGGCAGGCCAGTGCACCGACCACGGCGAGCTGGGTCAGGGTGGCGGCGCGGCGCAGCGGCTTGCCGAGCGCGGCGCGCACGGCGGCGGGCAATTCGGCCGCGGTGAATTCCTGGGTGATGACGCTGTCGAGATAAATCATTGGCGGCGCTCGACGATCAGGCTGGCCAGGCTGCCGCCGAAGCCGATCAGTTGCAGCAGGGCGCGTTCGATATAGGTATTGCTGCGCACCACGGTCGGTTTCAGGGCGATTTCGGGGTCGGATTCGGCAAACCCCGCGGTGGCCGGGATCTGCTCGGCATCAAGACAGGCAAGCAGGGCGACCAGTTCGGCGATGCCGCTGGCGCCCAGGGTATGGCCGAGATAGGGCTTGAGTGAGAGGAGCGGCGGCATGCGTTCGCGGAAAACCCGGCGCAGTGCGTTGGCCTCGGCGAGATCGGTGCCGGGCGAGCCGGCCGCCTGCAGCTTGACCAGCTCGATGTCGCCGGCTGGCATTTTTGCCTCCTGCAGGCAGTCGACCGTCAGGGCGGCAATCGGGCCGCCGTCCGGATCGGGGCCGGTCGTCGAATAGGCGTCGAGGCCGGTGCGCAGGCCGGCGATGCGCCAGGTGGCGGGCTGGGCGCTGAGGCGCACGGCGGCGACGGCTTCACCGAGCGCCAGGCCGTCACGGCGGACGTCGAAGGGCCGGGCGGTGCTGCGCGAAAGCAGTTCCATTGCGGCAAAGCCGGCCAGGGTCGAGTTGTTGGCGAGTTCGACGCCGAGCACGACGGCGTCGTCGATCAGGCCGGCGGCGATCAGGCTGCGTGCCGCATCAAGCGCCGAGAAGCCCGAGGTGCAGGCGGTCGAAAAGCTGTAGCCGGGGCCGTTCAGGCCCAGCCAGTCGGCCAGTTGTCTGCTGAAGGCGGCGCAGGCGGGCGGCAGTTCGAAGGGCGAACCGGCGGCCTCGAATTGGCCCATCTGGAAGGACGAGGAGGCGATGAAGAGTGGCGTTTTTTCGTCGAGCGGGCCAAGTTGTTCAGCCAGGGCACGGACTGATCGTTCAGCGCGCGCCTGCCAGGCGCTTTCCGGCAAGTTCAGCGCGAAATAGGGAAATTCGCGTTCGCCGAGCCGGCGGCGGCCCGGCGCGCATTCGCCGGCCCACAGCGTCGAGGCGACAGCCGGCGGCGAATTGCCGGCAGCGCAGAGCAGGGCGCGGCCGGCGATAAATACGGGACGGCTCATGCGCGGCTGGCCTGCCAGGCGTCGAGATGCTCGGCGAGGTTGGCGACGCTGGACAGGATGCGCCGGGTTTCCTTGCTGTCGGGCAGGCGCAGGCCGTATTTTTTCTTGATCGCCATCGAGACCTGCAGCGCATCGAGCGAATCGAGCTGCAGCGGTGCCTCCGGCCCGAACAGCAATTCGTCGTCACTGATCTCCTCGGGCGCGCAGTCCTTGTCGCAGGCTTCGATGATCAGGGCTTTGAGTTCGTGGCAGAGGGCGGTGTTCATGAGCGGGCGGCGAGGGCGCGCCGGTTCAGCCAGACGGCGGCGACCAGCGACAGGAGGGAAAAGGCCAGCAACTGCATGATGCTGGGCAGGACGTCGGTGAGGCCGCCATGGCGCAGCATCACCGTGTGAAAGCCTTCCAGCGCCCAGGCCATCGGTGATAGCGCGGCAAGTTGCTGCATGGCGGCAGGCATGATGAATTTCGGCACCATGATGCCGCCGATGGCGCCCATCAAGATATTGCCGACGCCGCCGACGATGGTTGCCTGTTCCGATGTTTTGGCCAGGCTGGCGATGAGCAGCGCCCAGGCCACGGCGGCCAGGCTGACGGCGGCCGAAACCGCCCACCAGGCGAGAAGCAGGGCCGGCGTGCTCGGCAGTTGCAGCGCCTCGCTGCCAAACAGCGGCACCAGGTACATGCCGACCAGCACCATGAGCAGGGCCTGCACCTGGTTGACGACGAAGAATGGCAGCAGCTTGCCGGCCAGCACCAGGCGGAAAGGCAGGCCCATGGCGCGCAGGCGCTGCAGCGTGCCGTGCTGGCGCTCGATGATGAAAATCGAGGAAATCGGGATGACCACGAAGAACATTGCGAAAATCAGCCAGGCCGGCACGTTCTGCTGCACCGATGAAGGCAGGCTGGCGTTGCTGTCACGGCGTACTGCTTCGCTGCGGATTTCGTCCGGCCAGTCCTTGTCGGCGCTGGCGCCGGGCGCGACGGGCAGGCCGAACAGTTTGCCGGCCTTGTGGGTCAGCTCGTCGGCCCGGACGCCACCCAGCGCCGCCATGACCTGGTTGCGGAAGGCGAGTTGCAGGGCGGGCGACAGTGCCGGATCGAGCAGCAAAGTCAGCGGCTCGGCCGGCTTGCCGTCGGCGCCGCCCGGTGTCAGCAGGCGTTCGCCAAAGCCGGGCGGGACGACGAGGGCAAGATTGAGCCGGCCGGCCAGCACGGCGGCGCGCGCGGCGTCAAGATTGCCGGCATGGTCGATGCGGTTGAACGAGGCAGCCTTGCTCAACCGCTTGCTCAAGGCTGCCGAACTGGCGCTTTGATCGAGGTCGACGAGCGCGTAGCTGGCGTCGATGCGGGCGCCCGGCGTGAAACTGTCGCGCAGGGCCAGGGTCATGACCAGGATGAAAATGGTCGGCATGATGAACAGCGCGAGCAGGCCGTGCCGGTCGCGCAGCAGGGCGATGGATTCCTTGAGCCAGAGAGCGAGCAGGCGGGCTGACATGGTCTAGTCCCGCAGCGAACGATTGGTCAGGCGCATGAAGACCTGTTCCAGGTCGTGCTGGCCGAAACTCAACTGGCGCACACCACACCCGGTGACGGCAAGTTCGTCGAGCAGGCGCGGCAGTTCAGCGGTCGACGCCAGTTTCAGGGCATATTTCAGTTCGCCGCTGGCACTGGCCGTATGGCGGGTAGCAATGTCGGCCGGCAGTTCGCGGTCGAGCGTGATGTCGAGCACGGGCTCCGGACTAGCGAGAATGTCGGCCAGCCGGCCCTCGGTCAGCACCTTGCCCTGGTCGATGATGGCGATCTGCTGGCAGATGGCTTCGACTTCTTCCATGTAGTGGCTGGTGTAGATCACCGTCGTGCCGGCCGCGGGCAATGCGGCGATGGATTCGAGCAGGAAATGCCGCGATTGCGGATCAACGCCGACCGTCGGCTCGTCTAGGAGCAAGAGTTGCGGCTGGCCGAGCAGGCCGATCGCCAGGTTGAGGCGCCGGCGCAGGCCGCCGGAAAGCTCCCCGGCGCGCTTGGCGACGACCTGCTCGAGGCGGGCAAAGGCAATGGCCGAGTCGATTTGTGTCTTCAGTGCCGCGCCACTCAGGCCGAGGATGCCGGCGAAGAAACGCAGGTTCTCGGTCACCGTCAGCATCGGGTAGAAGGCGTAGTCCTGCGGCACCAGCGCGATGGCGCGCGGGTTGGCGGCGCGGGCGGTGGCAAGCGGCTGGCCGTGCAGCGCGATCTTGCCGTCGGCAGCGGTCAACAGCCCGGCGAGCAGCGAAATCAGGGTCGTCTTGCCGGCGCCGTTCGGGCCGAGCAGGCCGTAGATGCCGCCGGCCGGAATATGCAGCGAAATGCCCTGCAGGGCCGGGCTGGCGGCGTCGCGATAACGGTAGGAGACGCCGTCGACGACCAGCATCAGGCGGCGCGTTTCAGGTCGCGGAAGAAGGCCTGTTCGTGCTCGGCAATGCGGCGCAACTGGTCGGCCAGCTTGCCCGGCGCCAGCGGCTCGCGGTCGCGGATCATGCGCGCTGCGAAGAGCGCGAATTCGCGCCATTCGTCGCCGATCTCGATCAAGGCTTCGGACAGTTCGTTGAGGCGCGGCCGGGCCAGCAGTTCGGCGGCTTCCTGCAGGAAGGACGCGTAGATGAAGCGGAAGCCACCGCCGCCGGTGCCGATTTCCTCCTGCATGCGCACGACCTGGCCGATGAACATCTTGCTCGCCGCCGGTGTGTTCGCATCGAGTCGCTCGATTGCCTTCGCCAGGCTGCGGATGCCGCGCACGCCGATGATCGGCAGCGGCGTTTCCATGATGCGCACGGTCTTCTTCAGCGCCTTGGGAATGACCACCGACCAGTCCGGTGTCTGCGGCTTGCCGGTGGCGTAGTAAAGCAGGCCTTTCGGGGCCAGCGCACCCTTGGCGAAACGGGCTTTCTGCAGGGCATCCGGCGCGCAGCGCATCGGCGTGTCGAAAACCGGATCGGAGAGCAGGTAGTCGCCGCTCGCCGCATCGCGACCGTAGGCCAGTACATTGTGGGCGTTGAAGTGAAAGCGCAGGTCTTCCGGCATGTAGGGCAGCCAGAAGACCGAGGTCTGCATGCCGACGATGTGGCCGGCGGCGAGCAGTTCGTCGAGGCGACGCGTGCCGTCCTCCGGCTTGCCGAAGGTCTCGAAGCGCATTTTCAGGCCGAGCGGCTTCTGCAGGCCCTTGATGATGAACTTCGGCGGCATGCGGTAGGCGACCAGCGGCAGGCCATTGATCTTGACGATGGGCAGGTAGGCGAAAGAGAGCGCCGAGGACAGCCCGAACGCCATCGGCTCGGAAATCGGCAGGCCCTGGTGGCGGAGCATCGTGGACATGACGCCGCTTTCGCAGTGGGAAGCCTGGCTGTGCTGGAATTCCATTATCCTTGAAACCTCGGTTGGGCGCGGTTGATGGTGCGTCTGGGCGGGATGGCCGGCGCGAAGCGACGACGCGGCAGGCTCATGCCTGCAAGGAGGAGCGACAAAACCGGACGCCCGTTCAGATGTGCCAGCGGCCGCGTAGCGTAGTCGCTATCGAAATGAATTGCCATGAAGGCGCTGATGCCGGTAGCCACGCGACAGGCCTGAGAGGGATAAGCGGTCAATCGGGGTTTCAAGGATTACACGACTTTCTTCAATTGTTCGACGCTGACGCCCATCACGCCGGCGTAGCGGGCGAGCAGGGCGTCCGATAGTCCGGCAAAGATGTCCGGCCGGAAATGGCGGCGGATGCGCCACTGGAAGAGTCCGGTCGTCTGCGCCAGCATAGCCACGTCCATGCGCGCCTTGTGCATGTGGTATTCGAGGGCCGAGGTCTGCCCGGCGAGAACGCGCTGGCGGGCATCTGCAGCCAGGCGGTTGAGATCGTCCACAGCTTGCCGGGTAACGATTTCCTCAACCTCCCAACCTGCCGACTGGACGATGTGCAGTTTGCCATCGGCGCCGCGTGCATAGACCGCCTTGCGATGGCCGCCGAGGGTGATGTTGCCTTCCTGCGGGACTTCGTTGTCAAGCATGGGCGACCGCCGTCAGATGCATCAGCGAGCCGGTGAAGCGGCCGCTTTCCGGGATGAAGCAGAGTACACGGTCCCCCTCTTTCAGGCGGCCGCTTTTCAGCAGTTCGTCGATCATGATGTAGATCGACGCCGAGCCGGTGTTGCCCTTGGTGTGCAGATTGGTAAACCATTTTTCCTGGGCCAGGGGAAAACCCAGCGCGGCCATGCACTCGGCGATCGGCTGCCGGAAATACTCGGAGGACATGTGCGGCAGGAACCAGTCGACGGCAGCCGGGCTCAGGTCTCGCGTCGCCATGGCCTTTTCCAGTGGTCTGCCTATCGTTTGATAGACAACGTTTTCGTTCAGCAAGCGGACATCCTGCTTGATCGCAAAAATCGAACGCCGGCTCCATTCGTTGGCCGGGAAGGTTTTCCAGCCTTTCAGTGAGCCGTCTTCCTGTTTTTCGCCGCCAGCGTACATGCAGGTTTCCATGCTGCCGGCCTGCGACAGGATTTCGATCCAGTCGATGCGCAACGATAGTCCGGCAGGTGCCGGCTGGTCCTGGAGCAGGAAAGCGCCAGCGCCGTCGGACAGCATCCAGCGCAGAAAGTCCTTTTCAAAGGCAATTTCGGGATTGTTTTCCAGCTCGGTAATGCGGTATTCGGACTCGGCTTCGAAATTGCGCGCATGCAGGACGGCGGATGCCTGCTCGGAGCCGGTGGCAACGGCATTTTTGGCCAGGCCGCAAAGTACTGCCATGTAGGCGTATTTAAGCGCAGTCAAGCCGGACAGGCAGATGCCGGCGGTCGACACGACTTCGCAGGCCGGAATGCCCAATTCGCCATGCACCATGACGCCATGGTTGGGCATCAGCTGGTCAGGCATGGTCGTGCCGGTTGCCAGGCAATCGATGGCATCGCCGACATTCAGGCCACGAATGGCTTCGGCCGTGAGTTGCGCATTGTTGTGCGTCGTCTCGCCTGTCGCCGGGTCGATCGCGTAGTAGCGTTCGCGGATGCCGTTGTTGCGCAGGACGATGCGGCGCGCCCGCGAAGGCCGGCCGCCGACCATGCCGAGCACATTTTCGATATTCTCGTTATCGACCGGCGCATTCGGCAGGAAGGCCGAACTGCGGGTGATATAGACCTTGCCGCTACTGTTCATATTTGTTCAGGTTGAATTCCTGCGCGCCGGATGGCTGTTCGAGTTCGGCGCGTAAGCGCGCCAGCCGGGGCTTGAGCAGGGGGGAAAGCAGCCATTGTAGCAACAGGCTGAGTGGAACAACGGTAAACACCATGGCAATCAGGTAAATGGTGAATACGGCGAGGATAGGACGCCGCCGCCATTGCCCGCGCTTGCCGAAGCTGCGAATGATTTTTGACCAGACGCGGAAGGCGCGGTGGCCGGCCTTTTCGCTGATTGCCAGGCGCGGATTGACCGGGGAAGCACGCAGGCCGGTCAACATCGGTTTTCCCGTCTTTTCGCCATCGTGATCGAGTGCGTCAGCCAGCGCGCGCCCGAAACGGCTGGCGCCACGCACATCTTCCCTGGATACGCCGGCCGGCGGCAGGCCGAGGAAGCTATCGCGCTTGCCGGTCAGCACCCAGCGTGGCGTGGTGATCAGTGTTGCCAGCGCATGCGCGTTGTCGGTAAAGGCAATGTGGTCGCGCAATTCGCCACCGGCCTCGGCAATCAGGCGTTGCATGGTCTGTTGTGCGGTCAGCCACATGTTGCGGCAGGCGACCAGCGTGACTACCGGTTTGCCCTTGAGCAGATGTTTGCCCCGGGCACTGTTCAGGAAAGCAACGATGGGTAGGGCGGGGGACAGGTACCAGACCTGGTAGGTCAGAATGACCAGGTCGAAATCGGCATCCCCGGGGATGGAGAGGGGCTTTAACGGTGGTGCGTCGAGCTGCACGGATTCGGCAAAGACATCAACAAAATCGACCAGCGACCACGGCCAGGGAAACGGCGTTTCCGGCACCAGCGTCTCCAGATGAACCTTGTGCCCGGCGGCCACAAGCGGTGCAATGACCTGTGCGGTAACGTCGGCAAGTTGCCCGGTTTGCGAATAATTGACGACGAGAACGTTTTTCAAGGTGTTGTCTGGTGGCTGGCGAACCCATGATTCTAACAAATGACGCGGGGCTGGCGGTCGACCGGTGAAATGACCGGGAATTGATTTGATTTGCGCAACGGACTTGGGGAATTTGCCGCTTTTCGGCTATCATTCGGCTTTCCCGCAGCCTGTCTTTCCATGACCAAATTTGTTTTCGTTACGGGTGGTGTCGTGTCCTCATTGGGCAAAGGCATCGCCGCCGCGTCGCTCGGGGCCATTCTGGAATCCCGCGGCATCAAAGTCACCCACCTCAAGCTTGACCCCTACATCAACGTCGACCCCGGCACGATGAGTCCTTTCCAGCATGGTGAGGTTTTCGTCACCGAGGACGGCGCCGAGACCGATCTCGATCTGGGGCATTACGAGCGCTTCACCAGCGCCAAGATGGCCAAGCGCAACAACTTCACGACTGGCCAGATCTATGACACCGTGCTCAAGAAAGAGCGCCGTGGCGAGTATCTCGGCAAGACCGTTCAGGTCATTCCGCACATTACCGACGAGATCAAGCACAAGATCAAGGCCGGTGCCGAAGGCGCCGATGTCGCCATCGTCGAAGTTGGCGGCACGGTTGGCGACATCGAGTCGCTGCCCTTCCTGGAAGCGATCCGCCAGATCGGTTTCGAAGAAGGCCGCAACAACGTCTGCTACATGCATCTGACGCTGCTGCCCTATATTCCGACTGCCGGTGAGCTGAAGACCAAGCCGACCCAGCATTCCGTCAAGGAATTGCGCGAAATCGGCATCCAGCCCGACATCCTGCTTTGCCGCGCCGACCGTTCGATTCCGGTCGAGGAACGCCGCAAGATTGCATTGTTCTGTAACGTCATGCCGGAAGCCGTCATCGAGTGTCTCGATGCCGACTCGATCTACAAGATCCCGGGCATGCTGCACGAACAGATGCTCGACGAAATCGTCTGTCACAAGCTGAACATCCTGGCCAAGGCGGCCGACCTGACGGTCTGGGAAAACCTGATCGTGGCGCTGGAACATCCGCTGCACCAGGTCAAGATCGCTTTCGTCGGCAAGTACGTCGACCTGACCGAGTCCTACAAGTCGCTGATCGAAGCCATCAAGCATGCCGGCATCCATACGCGCAGCGAAGTAAACATCGTTTATCTCGATTCCGAAGATATCGAGAAGAACGGTACCGGCGTCCTCGAAGACCTCGATGCCATTCTGGTGCCGGGCGGCTTCGGTCGACGCGGTACGGAAGGCAAGATTGCCGCCATTCGCTATGCCCGCGAAAACAAGGTGCCTTACCTCGGCATCTGTCTCGGCATGCAGCTCGCCGTCGTTGAGTTCGCGCGCGACGTGGCCGGCATGACTGCGGCGCATTCCACCGAATTCGTGCAGGACACGCCGTACCCGGTGATCGGTCTGATTACCGAGTGGCTCGATGCTTCCGGCAAGGTCGAGAAGCGCGGCGAAGACTCCGATCTCGGCGGCACGATGCGTCTCGGCGGCCAGATCTGCAAGCTGGCCGAAGGCTCGCTGGCGCGCCAGATCTACGGCAAGCCGGAGATCACCGAACGGCACCGTCATCGCTACGAAGTCAACAACACGCTGCTCGCCCAGCTCGAAGAAAAGGGCCTGGTCGTTGCCGGTCGTGCGCCGGGTACCGATCTGTGCGAAATGGTCGAACTGCCGGCCGACGTGCATCCGTGGTTCGTGGGTTGCCAGTTCCATCCGGAATTCACCTCCAACCCGCGTCAGGGTCATCCGCTGTTCACGTCCTTCGTGAAAGCCGCGCTGACCAACCAACAGGCACAAGGCAAATGAAGCTCTGCGGTTTCGAGGCTGGTCTAGACCAGCCTTTTTTCCTGATTGCCGGGCCCTGTACGGCTGAATCAGAGCAGCTGTGCCTGGATGTCGCCGGCTATATGAAGGAAGTTTGTGCCCGTCTGGGTATCAACTACATCTTCAAGGCGTCGTACGACAAGGCCAACCGCAGTTCCGGCACTTCGGTGCGCGGCCTCGGTCTGGACGAAGGTCTGCGCATCTTCTCGGAAGTACAACGCCAGATCGGCGTGCCGGTGCTGACCGACGTGCATACCGTCGAAGACATTCCGGCCGTGGCCGGTGTGGTCGATGTGCTGCAGACGCCGGCCTTCCTGTGCCGTCAGACCGATTTCATCCACGCGGTTGCGACCTGCGGTAAACCGGTCAACATCAAAAAAGGGCAGTTTCTTGCCCCGGGCGACATGAAGAATGTCGTCGCCAAGGCGCGCGAAGTGAATAACGGCGCCGACAACATTATGGTCTGCGAGCGCGGCGCCTCCTTCGGCTACAACAATCTGGTTTCCGACATGCGCAGCCTGGCGATCATGCGTGAAACCGGTTGCCCGGTCGTGTTCGATGCAACGCACAGCGTGCAGTTGCCGGGCGGGCAGGGTACGACCTCGGGCGGACAACGCGAATTTGTGCCCGTTCTGGCGCGTGCCGCCGTGGCGGTCGGTATTTCCGGCCTGTTCATGGAAACCCATCCTTGTCCGGAAAAAGCCTGGTCGGACGGCCCGAACAGCTGGCCGCTGGATCGCATGGAAAGCCTGCTGGCTACCCTGGCTGCGCTTGACAAGGCGGTCAAGAGCGCAGGCTTCGAGGAACTGAAGTAATGGCGGAAAAGGGCTATATCGTCGCTGAAGTCAAAGTACACGACGCCGACGCCATGGCCCGTTATCGCCTGATGTCGCAAGCGGCCGTCGAGCAATACGGCGGGCGCTTCCTCGTCCGCGGTGGTGCCGCCGAGATTCTCGAAGGCAAATGGACGCCGCCGCAACGGATGGTTGTCGTCGAGTTCGATACAGTTGATCAGGCCAAGCGCTTTTACGACTCAGCCGAGTACCAGGCGGCGCGAAAAACGCGCGAAAATGCTGCCGAAATGAACATGCTGGTCATTGCCGGTGTTGATAATTTAATTTAAGTAGTTCTTTCAATTAATTGATAACAAGGAAGAAATATGAGTTCCATCGTTGATGTTGTTGCACGAGAGATTCTGGATTCCCGCGGCAATCCCACCGTTGAAGCTGATGTGCTGCTCGAGAGCGGTGTCATGGGCCGCGCAGCGGTTCCGTCCGGCGCCTCGACCGGCACCCGCGAAGCGATCGAGCTGCGCGACGGCGATGCCGGTCGTTATCTCGGCAAGGGCGTGATGCAGGCCGTTGAAAACATCAACACCGAAATCTCCGAAGCCATCATCGGCCTCGATGCCCAGGAACAGGCCTTCATCGATCAGACCATGATCGACCTCGACGGCACCGAAAACAAGTCGCGCCTCGGCGCCAACGCCATCCTGGCCGTCTCGATGGCCGTCGCCAAGGCCGCCGCCGAAGAGTCCGGCCTGCCGCTCTACCGCTATTTCGGCGGCATGAGCCCGATGCAGATGCCGGTGCCGATGATGAACATCATCAACGGTGGCGAGCACGCCAACAACAGCCTGGACATCCAGGAATTCATGGTGATGCCGGTTGGTGCCGCCAATATCCGCGAAGCGATCCGCTGCGGTGCCGAAATCTTCCACGCGTTGAAGAAGCTGCTCAACAAGGCCGGCCACTCCACCGCTGTCGGTGATGAAGGCGGTTTCGCCCCGAACCTGGGCAGCCATGCCGAAGCCCTGCAGATCATCATGCAGGCGATCGAACTGGCCGGTTACGTGCCGGGCAAGGATGTCCTGCTTGCTCTCGACTGCGCTGCTTCCGAGTTCTACAAGGATGGCAAGTACAAGCTGGCCGGCGAAGGCCTGGAGCTGACCTCGGCCCAGTTCGTCGACTACCTGGCCAACCTGGCTGACCAGTTCCCCATCGTTTCCATCGAAGACGGCATGTCCGAAGCCGACTGGGACGGCTGGAAGCTGCTCACCGACCGCCTCGGCGACAAGGTGCAGATCGTCGGCGACGACATCTTCGTCACCAACACCCGCATCTTCAAGGAAGGCATCAAGAAGGGCATCGCCAACTCGATCCTGATCAAGATCAACCAGATTGGCACCCTGTCGGAAACCTTCGCTGCCGTCGAAATGGCCAAGCGTGCCGGTTACACCGCCGTGATCTCGCACCGTTCGGGTGAAACCGAAGACAGCACCATCGCCGACATCGCTGTCGGCCTGAATGCCGGCCAGATCAAGACCGGTTCGCTGTCGCGTTCGGATCGTATCGCCAAGTACAACCAGCTCATCCGCATCGAGGAAGATCTGGGCGATACCGCTTCCTACCCGGGCCGCGAAACCTTCTACAACCTGCGCTAAACGCAGATGCGCTGGCTGACGGTCGGCCTCCTTGCAGCCATCGGCCTGCTCCAGTACCCCCTCTGGGTGGGTAAGGGTGGCTGGCTGAAGGTCTGGGAGTACGACCGTCAATTGCAGCAGCAGAAGGAAGTCACCAAGTCGCTCGAAATCAGGAACGCCGGCCTCGATGCCGAAGTCCGCGACCTCAAGCAGGGTTACGACGCGATCGAGGAGCGGGCCCGTTTCGAACTGGGCATGGTTCGCCAGGACGAAACTTTCGTGCAGATTCCGGAAAAAGTTCCTGGAAAATAGCCGGAAAAAAGGCGTCGACCGCTGTAGTCACCGGCATTGGCCTCCGCTAGAATCGCTCTCAGCAGTCCCCCAAAGAGAGCGCTCGAGGAGAACAACATGCTGCTCAAGGTTGGCGAAAGAGCTCCCGCATTTGCCTTGCCGGATGCCGATATGGAGACTGTCGATCTGGCGGTCTTTCAGGGTGAAAAGCATCTTGTGCTTTTTTTCTATCCGAAGGACGGCACACCTTGCTGCATCAAGGAGGTGACTGATTTTTCCGATCACGAGGGAGATTTCAAGCGGCAGGATTGCCTTCTGCTCGGTATCAATCGCGATGACTGTCTGAAACATGCCGAGTTTCGCGACAAGGAAGGCATCGGTCTCGAGTTGCTGTCGGATGCCGATGGCGCCGTCTGCAAGCGATACGGTGTCTGGCAGGCCAAAGAGGTGGATGGCCATAAAAAATACGGCATTGTCCGTTCCACCTTCATCATCGACCGCACGGGTATCATTCGCCATGCGCTCTACAACGTCAATTACAAGGGTCACGCACAGGAAGTGCTACGCCTGGTCAAGGAACTGAATACATGAATACCCTGGTCGCCAGAAATACCGTCATCACCCTCGACTACCACGTCACCGATCCGGATGGCGAAGTGGTGGACGAAGGCCGCGAGCCGCTCGTCTATCTGCATGGCGGTTACGACGACATCTTCCCGAAAATCGAGGAAGCCCTGCAAGGCAAGGCTGTCGGCGAGTCGGTCAAGGTCAAGCTGCAACCGGACGAAGCCTTCGGTGACTACGATGCCGAAATGGTCCAGATCGAGCCGCGCAAGGACTTTCCGAAAGAGCTGCAGGTTGGCATGCAGTTCGAAGGCGGTGCCGAAGACGGCAATGAAGAAGATTTCATCATCTACCGTGTGACCGACATTGCCGATGACAAGGTTGTTCTCGACGGCAACCATCCGCTGGCCGGCATGGCTCTGGTCTTCACCTGCACAGTGACCTCGATTCGCCCGGCCAGCGCCGAAGAACTCGAACACGGCCATGTGCATGGTGGCGACGACGAGGATGACTGCCACTGAGTTTGCGGCAGCTTCCCGGCAAAAGGCGCAGAGCGATCTGCGCCTTTTTTATTGCTTCGACGTCCAGGGCTGTGCCTCGAAGCGGAACAGCGTTGGCGAATCCGTATCGATGATGCCGCGTGTCCAGCCCATGACCGGGTAACCGAAGGTTTCGACGCGGGTGAAGTTGGCCAGTGTCTTGCCGTCGCCGTCCCGCAACGGTTGATCGATGTGGCTCATGTGGGTGTCGCCGTGCACGGCGACGACCTGACCGCGAAAGGCGATGCTTTCCGCACGCAGGATGGTGAGAAATTCGCGGTAGCCCTCGTGCGCCAGGCCCTGGGCAAAGTTCTTCCAGGCCGGATCGGCCTGGAAGAGCAGCACGATGCCAGCCAGCTTGTCACGGCGAGCGAGGGCGAAACTGTCCTGCAGCCATTTCAGGACGACCGGGTTGCGCGCCTGGAATTCCGCCGAGGCCTGCTTGCTGAGGCCGAAGTTGTTGTTGCCGCCGGGAATGTTGAGGGTCACAAAGAGCACCGGCCCGAGCCGGAAGCGGGTATGTTCGGGATAGGCTCCCGACTGTTTTTCCAGGCGCAGTTTCTTCTGTCCCAGCGAAAAATCGCCCCTCCAGAACAGGCTGCGCAATTTGCCTAGCCGTTCCAGCGGATCGTAGGCACCGTTCGAAGAACGATTGCAATCGGTCCATTCGTTGTCGCCGGGGACGAAAACGAAGGGAACACGTACCGCATTGAACAGCTTGTAGCGGTCTTCGAACAGGCTGTCGTCGCAACGATCCTTGCCGTGCTTGATGTCGCCGATGTGAGCCACGAAATCGACATGGCTGTCGGCGATGGCATCGAGCATTTTCGGCAATTCGCGGCGTTCGTAATCGGAGTAGGGGACGTCGCCGATCAGGCCGAAACGGTAGATCTCCGCTTGTGCCGCCATGCTTGCGGCAAGCAGCAAGGCGGCCAGCCAGATTTTCACTTGAGCAGCTTCTTCAGGGCGTACAAGGCGTCGAGCGCCTCGCGCGGCGTCAGGCTGTCGGGGTCGATGCCGGAGAGTTGTTCGAGCGCCGGGTGCGGTTCCGCTTCAAATGGCTCCGGCTCGCCCTGGGCGAAAAGATCCGGTTGCAGCGGGTCGACCGTCGCGCGTTGCTCGAATTCGCGCAACTGCTTGCGCGCGGCGCGTACCACGGCATTCGGGATGCCGGCCAGGGCGGCGACCTGGATACCGTAACTCTGATTGGCCGGGCCTTCCTCGACCGAGTGCATGAAGACGATGCGGTCGTTGTGCTCGACGGCGTCGAGGTGCACGTTGGCCAGTTCGCTGTATTCGTGCGAGAGCCGCGTCATCTCGAAATAATGCGTGGCGAACAGCGTCAGGCAGCGGTTCTTGTCGATCAGGTGGCGCAGGATGGCGAAGGCCAGCGACATGCCATCAAACGTGGATGTGCCGCGCCCGATTTCGTCCATCAGCACCAGGCTGTTGGCGGTCGCGTGGTGCAGGATGGCGGCGGCCTCGGTCATTTCGACCATGAAGGTCGAACGCCCGGAAGCGAGGTCGTCGGAAGCGCCGATGCGCGTGAAAATGCGGTCGAGCGGTCCGAGCACGACACGTTCGGCCGGCACATAGCAGCCGATGTGGGCGAGCAGGGCGATCAGCGCCGTCTGCCGCATGTAGGTCGATTTACCGCCCATGTTGGGGCCGGTGATGAGCAGCAGGCGCCGGTTTTCGGCAAGCAGCACGTCGTTGGCGATGAAGGTGTCGGCGCTGTTGGCCATTTCAGCTTCGACCACCGGGTGGCGCCCGGCCTGGACGGTCAACCCGATTTCATCGGCAAATTCCGGGCGGCTCCAGTTGCGCTTCAACGCCGTGTCGGCAAAGCCGGCCAGCAGGTCGAGCTGGGCGACGGCGCCGGCGATCACCTGCAGGGTTGGGATGGCCGGCGCCAATTCGTTGAGGATGCCCTCGTAGAGCAGCTTTTCGCGGGCCAGCGAGCGCTCCTGGGCGGACAGCGCCTTGTCCTCGAAGGCTTTGAGTTCCGGAGTGATGTAACGCTCGGCATTCTTCAGCGTCTGGCGGCGGCGGTAGTCGTCGGGAATCTTGTCGGTATTGGCGTGGGTGACTTCAATGTAGAAGCCATGCACCTTGTTGAATTCGACCTTGAGGCTGTTGATGCCGGTACGTTCACGCTCGCGCACTTCCATGTCGACGAGAAAGGCGCCGCAGTTGTCGTTGAGCGAGCGTAGTTCGTCGAGTTCGGCGTCGTAGCCCGGCGCGATGGCGCCGCCGTCGCGAATCTGGGCAGCCGGCTCGGCGGCGATCGAGCGGATCAGCAGATCGAGCGCCGCGGCCGGCGTCTGCATTTCCTGGCAAAGCTGTTGCAGCAGCGGCGAGGGCTGTTCGGCCAGTGGCGCGCGCAGTGCCGGCAGGCGGGCCAGCGAATCGCGCAGGCTGGCCAGGTCGCGCGGCCGGGCATTCTTCAGGGCAATGCGCCCGGCGATGCGCTCGATGTCGCCGATGCCGCGCAGTTCGCGGCGGATGTCGCCGGCAATCCGGCCATAATCCTCCAGTAGGCCCTCGACGGCAGCATGGCGGGCGGCGGGAATCGCCCGCTCGCGCAGCGGATGGTGCAGGGTATGGCGCAGCAGGCGGGCCCCCATGCTGGTGACGCAATTGTCGAGCAGCGAAAAGAGGGTCGGCGAGGGCTGGCCGCGCAGGGTTTCGGTCAGTTCCAGGTTGCGCCGGGTGGCCGTGTCGAGGCCGAGGTAGGCGCCTTCGAGCTCAACGGTCAACGCTCGCAAATGCGGCAAATTGCCGGCCTGCGTCGTCTGTGCATATTGCAGCAGGGCGCCGGCCGCGGCCACGGCCGGGCGCAGGCCTTCGGCGCCGAAGCCGGCCAGCGAGGCGACCTTGAAATGATCGCAGAGCAGGCGCTTCGCCGAATCGACCTCGAAATACCAGTCCGGCTGCCGGGTGCGGGCGCCTTCGAGCGGCACGTCCGGGACCCAGCTTTCCGGGTAGAGGATTTCCGCCGGACGGATGCGTTCCAGCGTCGCGGCCAGCTGCTCGTTGCCGGTTTCGGTCAGAATGAATTCACCGCTCGCCAGGTTGAGACGGGCCAGGCCGACGGTATTGCGGTGCACGCACAGCGCCAGCAGCCAGCTGTCGCGGCGATCGTCGAGCAGCGCGGCGTCGGTCAGCGTGCCGGGCGTGACGATGCGCGCCACGGCGCGCTCGACCGGACCCTTGCTGGTTGCCGGGTCGCCGATCTGCTCGCAGATGACGACCGATTCGCCCATCTTGACCAGGCGGGCGAGGTATTGTTCGGCGGCATGGAAAGGCACGCCGCACATCTTGATCGGCTGGCCGGCCGACTGGCCGCGCGTGGTCAGCGTGATGTCGAGCAGGCGGGCGGCCTTTTCGGCATCCTCGAAGAACAGTTCGTAGAAATCGCCCATCCGGTAGAACATCAGCTTGTCCTGGGCGTGTGCCGCCTTGAGGCCCATGTACTGGCGCATCATCGGGGAAATGCCGTCCTTGGCCGGGCTGGAGGTCTCTTTTTTGCTCATGTTCTTCGCTGATATCTGTCGGGATGGGGCACCGCTCCTGCACGTAAAGGGAAGCGGCGTCGAGGGCGGCTATTGTATTCGCTGCGCCCGGCGGCGGACAGCAAAGTCTGTGGTACTATGCGCCGCGCTTCGAGTCGCCGGCTGCAAAACGGGTGATTCGACGAGGAGTGGTAGTTCAGTTGGTTAGAATACCGGCCTGTCACGCCGGGGGTCGCGGGTTCGAGTCCCGTCCACTCCGCCAGCATCAGCAAGCAAGGCTGTTTTTCATCCGGAATCCGGATGAAAGCAGCCTTTTTTGTTTGTACTGCGGCAATTTGCCGCATTCCCGTCCGCGCTATTCGCCGCTAAGCTCGGCGCGCTGTTTTCTCCCGCACTTCTGTCGCGTCATTCTCTGCTTATCGATGAGGTTCGAAATGGGCCTGTTTTCACTGGTCGACCGTAACAAGAGCATTCCGACTCGCGCGGCGCGTGCCTGCGCCTCCGGTGAGGCGATCTATCGTTCCGGGTGCGACGGCTTGGCCTGGCGGGTACGAAGTGGCGTCGTCCGGCTCGATGCGGTGGCTGCATCGGGAGATGCCAGTTTCGCCAGTCTGGCAATTGCCGGCGACATCATCGGTTGCGAATCCCTGCTCTTCGGTGCCTATACCTTCAACGCCTCGGCGCTCACCCAATGCGATCTCTCGCCGTGGCCGGAAGGTGAGGCAGCTGCCGGCGAGTCCTTGTTGCAGTCGCTGGCTATCGCCCAGAAGCGGGCGGCCGATGTCGTGGCCTTGCGCGGCGGCGAGGCCGTTGCTCGCGTCGTCAACCTGATTCGTCTGCTCGCCGATGCATCCGGCAGTGTCGTGCTGCCGACGCGGCAGGATATTGCCGATATTACCGACCTGCGTTTCGAGACCATTTCGCGCATCATCAAAAAGCTGGAACGAGCCGAGGTGCTGGCGCCGGTGAAAATCAGCGGCGTGCATGCGACGCGCAGCTTCAGCATCAACCTCGACGGCCTGGCCGCGGTTTAATCGGCGTTTTCCAGCTTCTGGCGGAAGGCCGGCAGGGTGAGGTGATAGCGCATGGCGGCCAGGCGCAGTGCCAGAACCACGGCCATTGCGATCCAGCTCGCATTTACTGCGTGAATATCCAGTGCCTGCAAGCCGATCAGCGTCAATGCACCGATCCAGGCCGCGCTGGCATAGAGCTCGCCCTTGAGAAAAACCAGGGGCACGTCGTTGCACAGGATGTCGCGCACGACGCCGCCGACGACGCCAGTTGTGACGCCCATCAGGCTGGCGACCAGCCAGGGCGTGTGCCACTGCAGCGCGACCTGCGTGCCGACGACGGTAAACAAGGCAAGGCCGATTGCATCGGGAATCAGGAAGAAGCGCGGATGCAGCGGCAGGCGCCGGGCCAGGAAAAAGGTGGCGAAACCGGTGCCGAGCGCGGCGATCAGGTAGGTCTGGTCGGCCACCCAGAATACGTTGCGGTCGAGCAGCAGGTCGCGGATGGTGCCGCCGCCGAGTGCCGTGGCGACACCGACCAGCAGGGCACCGACCAGGTCCATCTGCTTGCGGCCAGCGTCGAGGACGCCGGTCAGGGCATTGACTGCCACGGCTGCCAGGCCGACCCAGTAGAGCAGGGCATCCATGCTCACCTTAGTGCAGACGTTCCTTCATCGCGCGCTGGGCTTCGCGCTTGGAATCCTTTTCCGCTTCGTCCTGGCGCTTGTCGTGCTGCTTCTTGCCCTTGGCCAGACCGACTTCGAGCTTGATGCGATCCTTGCTGTAATGAAGGTCGAGCGGAATCAGCGTATAGCCGGCGCGTTCCACCTTGCCGATCAGCTTGGCGATCTCGGTACGGTGCAACAGCAGCTTGCGCGTGCGGGTCGGGTCGGGATGGACGTGGGTTGAGGCGCTGGGCAGTGGCGTGATGTGCATGCCGATCAGGAAGATCTCGCCATTCTTGATGATGACGTAGGATTCCTTGATGTTCATCCGGCCGGCACGGATCGCCTTGACCTCCCATCCTTCGAGGGCAATGCCGGCTTCGTGCTTCTCTTCGACGAAATACTCGTGGAAGGCTTTTTTGTTGACCGTGATGCTCATGCTGCCAGTGATCCATTAAAATCGCCATTTTACAGGATACAGGAACGTAGCTGCCGCATGGCTCTGGTCGAAAAAACAGTACTGATTGAACAATCCGCGACCCGCATGTTCGAGTTGGTGGATCGCTGCGAGGATTATCCGGCCTTTTTGCCCTGGTGCAGCCAGACCGAGGTCAAATTCCGTGATGCCCAGAAAACGGTGGCGACCCTGCATATCAATTACCACTCGGTCAAATCGTGCTTCACGACGGAAAATGACAAGGAGTTTCCGGCCGTGATGAAAATCCGGCTGGTTGACGGTCCGTTCCGCCGCCTCGAAGGCTCATGGCACTTCAGGGCCTTGGCCGAGAACGCCTGCAAGATCGAGTTCCAGTTGCATTACGAGTTTTCCAGCAAACTCTTTGAAAAAGTGATCGGACCGGTGTTCAGTCACATCGCCAATACTTTCGTGGATGCCTTCGTGCGTCGCGCCACCCAGGTTTATGGAGCCAGCCATGGCTGAAATGATCAATGTCGAAGTGTGCTACGCACTAGCCGACAAACAGGCGCTGGTCAGCGTCAAGCTGCCACAAGGTGCCACGCTGCAGCAGGCGCTGGAGGCCTCCGGTCTGCTCGTCAAGCATCCGGAAATCGATCTCAAGAAAAACAAGTTCGGGGTTTTTGCCAAGCTTTCCAAGCTCGACAGTATCTTGCGCGATCGTGATCGCGTCGAAATCTACCGGCCGCTGATTGCCGACCCCAAGGAAGTGCGCAAGCAACGCGCTGCCGAAGGCAAGGTCATGAAAAAGGGCGCCGGTGATGCCGACGCCCCTGAAGCCTGATTTGGTTGTTCTCGGTGATTGCAAATTATTTGCAACTATCGGCCATGAACTTCCTGGCGCGCTCCATCTCTTGATCGCGCAGACTGTTGTCGAGGACTTGGCGCTGGCCGCTTTCATCCGGCGTGGCCAGGGTCTGGCCTGACTCAAGGGCGGCGAGATTGCGCCGGGCGCGATCACAGACCTCGCGCTTTTCTGCTGCGGCTGCCTGATCCTTGGCATCCTTGTCGGCTTTTTCCTTTGCTTCCTTTTGTCGCTTCTTGAAGTCAAGATCCTTGTCGGCTGAGGTTTGGGGAGGGGAGGCTGATTTGCTGGTGTCTGCTGCAGGTGAAGCAACTGGCGGTGCGGATTCGCCGATTTGTGTTGATCTCGCTGAGGCTGGAGGAGGGGTGTCGGAAATGACGGTGCGCCCGTTCTTGTCCTTCCACTGATAGGTCTGGGCCTGGGCAGAAACGGCGGCAACGGTCGACATGACGCAAAGGGCAAAAATGAGCGGAGATTTCATGGTGGTCTGGGTTTCCGTTGGTTTTCTGTATAATACGATTTTGTGACCTTGGATTAAAGGCTAAAGGCCATGCGACTGCTGCAAAAAGCCCTCACTTTCGACGACGTCCTGCTCGTCCCCGCTCATTCCCAGATTTTGCCCCGCGACGTCAGTCTGGCAACACGCCTGACCCGCAACATCACCCTGAACCTGCCGCTGCTGTCGGCTGCGATGGATACCGTGACGGAAGGTCGTCTCGCCATTGCCCTGGCTCAGGAAGGCGGTATCGGTATCATCCACAAGAACCTTTCTGCCAAGGCCCAGGCGGCCGAAGTGGCCAAGGTCAAGCGCTTCGAATCCGGCATCCTGCGTGATCCGATTACCGTTTCGCCGCTGATGACGGTGCGCGACGTGATCGAAATCACCCGCCAGCACAAGATTTCCGGTCTGCCGGTGATCGACAAGGCCGGCAAGGTGGTCGGCATCGTCACCAACCGCGATCTGCGCTTTGAAACCAATCTGGACCAGCAGGTCCGGATGATCATGACGCCGCGCAAGCGCTTGGTCACGGTCAATGAAGAAGCCAGCGTCGAAGACGCCAAGGAACTGATTCGCAAGCATCGCCTGGAGCGCGTGCTGGTCATCGATGACCAGTACCATCTGCGTGGTCTGATCACCGTCAAGGACATCCTCAAGTCCACCGAGCATCCGCTCGCCAACAAGGATGCAACCGGCCGTCTGCGCGCCGGTGCTGCCGTAGGTGTCGGCGCCGGTACCGAAGAGCGCGTCGAGGCACTGGCTGAAGCCGGTGTCGACGTGATCGTCGTCGATACGGCACACGGTCACTCGCAAGGCGTGCTCGACCGCGTCCAGTGGGTCAAGCGCAATTTCCCGCAAATCGAAGTCATTGGTGGCAATATTGCCACGGCCGATGCGGCCCGTGCCCTGGTTGACATGGGCGCCGACGGCGTCAAGGTCGGCATCGGTCCCGGCTCGATCTGCACGACGCGCATCGTTGCCGGTGTCGGTGTGCCGCAGATCACCGCCATCCAGAACGTTTCCGAAGCCCTCAAGGGCACCGGCGTGCCGATGATCGCCGACGGCGGCATCCGCTATTCCGGTGATATCGCCAAGGCGATCGCCGCCGGTGCCGACACGGTCATGCTGGGCGGCTTGTTTGCCGGCACCGAAGAAGCGCCGGGCGAGGTCGAACTGTTCCAGGGCCGTTCCTACAAGTCCTACCGCGGCATGGGTTCGCTCGGTGCGATGCAGGCCGGTTCGTCGGATCGCTACTTCCAGGAAAACACCAATAACGTCGACAAGTTCGTGCCGGAAGGTATTGAAGGTCGCGTGCCCTACAAGGGCTCGGTGCTGGCGGTCATCCACCAGCTGGTCGGTGGTCTGCGCTCATCGATGGGTTATCTCGGCAGCCCGACGATTGCCCACATGCATGACAACGCCTGTTTCGTCGAAATCACCTCGGCCGGTATCCGCGAATCTCACGTCCACGACGTGCAGATCACCAAGGAAGCGCCGAACTACCACCTCGACTGATTCTTCCCGTGTTACTGAGGGCGGCTCCCGGAGCCGCCCTTTTTATTCAAGGTTTTGAAAATGGCTCACCAGAAAATCCTCATCCTCGATTTCGGTTCGCAAGTGACCCAGCTGATCGCCCGTCGCGTGCGCGAAGCCAAGGTGTTCTGCGAAATCCACCCGTACGACGTGTCGGAAGACTTCATCCGCAGCTATGGCGCGCAGGGCATCATCCTGTCCGGCGGCCCGAGCTCGGTGACCGAGGGCGATACGCCGCGTGCGCCGGAAGTGGTGTTCAATCTGGGGATTCCGGTGCTCGGCATCTGCTACGGCATGCAGACCATGGCGCAGCAGCTGGGCGGCAAGGTGATGACCGCCGAGGCCGCCGGCAAGGCGCGCGAGTTCGGTTACTCGGAAGTCCGCGCCCACGGCCATACGGCGCTGTTGAAGGATATCGCCGACTTCACGACGGCCGAAGGCCACGGCATGCTGAAGGTCTGGATGAGCCACGGCGATTCCGTGATGGAACTGCCGCCCGGCTTCACGACCATGGCTTCGACGCCATCCTGCCCGATCGCCGGCATGGCCGACGAGAGCCGCAAGTTCTACGCCGTGCAGTTCCACCCGGAAGTCACGCACACCGTGCAGGGCCGCGCCATTCTCGAGAGCTTCGTGCATGGCATTTGCGGTTGCGGCACCGACTGGGTGATGGGCGATTACATCGCCGAAGCCGTCGCTTCCATCCGCGCCCAGGTCGGCACGGATGACGTCATTCTCGGCCTGTCCGGCGGCGTCGATTCGAGCGTTGCCGCGGCACTGATCCACCGCGCCATCGGCGACCAGCTGACCTGTGTTTTCGTCGATCACGGCCTGCTGCGCCTCAACGAAGGCGACATGGTCATGGACATGTTCGCGCGCAATCTCGGCGTCAAGGTGATTCGCGTCGATGCCGTCGATGACTTCATGGGCAAGCTGGCCGGCGTCTCCGACCCGGAACAGAAGCGCAAGATCATCGGCAAGGAATTCGTCGAGGTCTTCCAGGCCGAATCGAAGAAGCTGCTTTCCGCCAAGTGGCTGGCCCAGGGCACGATCTACCCGGACGTGATCGAATCGGCCGGCAAGGGCAAGAAGGGCGCCCACACCATCAAGAGCCACCACAACGTCGGCGGCCTGCCGGAAGACATGCACCTCAAGCTGCTCGAACCGCTGCGCGAACTGTTCAAGGACGAAGTCCGCGAACTCGGTGTCGCCCTCGGTCTGCCGCGCGAAATGGTCTATCGCCACCCGTTCCCGGGTCCGGGCCTGGGCGTGCGCATCCTCGGCGAAGTCACGCTGAAGGCGGCCCACCTGTTGCAACGTGCCGATGCAATCTTCATCGACGAACTGCGTGCAACGGTTGCCACCGAGCGCGATGTCGCCGCTGGTGCCTGCACCGCAGCCGATATCGGCAAGACCTGGTACGACCTGACCAGTCAGGCCTTTGCCGTCTTTCTGCCGGTCAAGAGCGTCGGCGTCATGGGCGATGGCCGTACCTACGAGAACGTTGTTGCACTGCGCGCCGTGGTCACCAGCGACTTCATGACCGCGCACTGGGCGCACCTGCCGTACGAACTGCTCGGCAAGGTGTCGAACCGCATCATCAACGAAGTGCGCGGCCTCAACCGTGTCGTGTACGATGTGTCGGGCAAGCCGCCAGCCACCATCGAGTGGGAATGAGCGACGCGTTCGAGCCCTTCTTCGAGACGGACGTCGCCGAACCGGTCAACGGTCTCGGCGACGAGTATTTTATGCGCGAGGCTATTTCGCTGGCGCGTGCTGCCGAATGCCTGGGCGAGGTGCCGGTTGGCGCCGTCGTCGTGCGTGACGGCCAGATCGTCGGGCGCGGCTTCAATTCACCAATCGGTGAAAGCGACCCGACGGCGCATGCCGAAATCGCCGCCTTGCGCGATGCGGCGCGGGCCTTGGGCAATTACCGCCTGCCGGGCTGTGAGCTTTACGTGACGCTGGAGCCTTGCGCGATGTGCGCTGGCGCCATCATGCATGCCCGCATCAGCCGCGTAATTTATGGCGCACGCGACGCCAAGACCGGCGTGCATGGCAGTGTCGTGGACCTGTTCGGTGTCGAGCGCCTGAATCATCACGCGACGGTCGAAGGCGGAATTCTCGCCGACGAATGCAGTCGCATGCTGTCGCAGTTCTTTGCCGGTCGACGCAAGAAATAAACATGAAACTGCTGGTTTCCGTCGCACGCCAGAGGCTGACTGTGTTCGCCGACAACGGCGAGGTTTTGCGCGAATATCCGGTGTCGACCGCTGGCGCCGGGGTCGGTGAGGTATCCGGCAGTTACCAGACGCCACGCGGTCAACACCTGATTCGCGCCAAAATCGGCGCCGGCCAGCCAGCAAATACGGTCTTCGTGCGGCGTCGGCCGACCGGCGAGATCTGGACGCCGGAACTGGCCGAACAGTTTCCCGGTCGCGACTGGATCCTGACCCGCATCCTCTGGCTGTCCGGCTGCGAAGCCGGGCGCAACCGGCACGGCTGCGTCGACACCATGCGCCGCTACATCTACATTCACGGCACGCCCGACGTCACCGACATGACGACGCCCGGCTCGCACGGCTGCGTGCGCATGCGCAATGCCGACCTGATCGAGCTGTTCGACTTGGTGCCGTGCTACACGCCGGTGGAAATTACCGAAGACTGAAGCAGTTCGCCGCTCGGCCCGAAGCTGCGTTCGTGCAGGCGAAAGTTGCCGGCGCAGTCCTGCCTGACGAAGGTCGAGGCGCGCGTGCCGTAGCTGGCCGATTGCACGAAAACGGCTGACAACAGGCGCTCCCACTCCAGCGGCACGCCGGTCTGTGGAAGTTTGTCGTCGGCGACGATCTCCCTATCGGTCAACAGCGAAAAAAAGGCATTTTCGTCGGGCAGCGTTACCAGCGCCTGCGCGAAGGCGGCGCGCGCCTTCTCGAGTTTCGGCCAGGGGCTGTCCAGGCGGTGATTCGACAGGCCGTAAATACCGGGCGCCAGAGTGCGTGGTGCGCCATCGCGGTTCGAGGCATAGACCAGTTCCTCTCCATCGCTGAGCAGCAGGTTGTAGCCGGAATAGGCGGCGCTATCGATTTGCGTTGCGTAATCGAGCGCCGATTCAGTGCCGAGCAGGAAATTGCGCGTCAGTTCGCCGCGCGAGCGCGCGCCCTTGGCCATGCCGGGTTCGCGCACATTGGTCACGGCTGCCAGGCGACCACCGGCGCTGACCGCGAGCCAGGTGCCGCCGGCTTCAAGATCGCGGCCGCCGACGATCTGCGGCGCATCCGGCCAGCGCGCTGCGGCGGCCGTCGGCCGGGCATGGAACTCGTCGCGGTTGGCGGCAAGCAGCAGCGGGTAAGCCGCATGCACCCGCCAGCCGACGACGATCAGGCACATTTTTGCCCTTTTTTACGGGTTGACCGCTACGGCTTCAACTTGCGGGCCTTCGCGCGACTCGAGATGCACGTTGTCGGCAAAGTTGGACTGGACGACGGCGAGGGCGGCAAAACCGCCACTCGGTGCCGGCGCGACGGTCATCACCGTGCCGCAGGACTGGTCGGGATTGTCCGGCGAGAACAGCGGGTCACCGGCCTTGAGCGCGTGTGCGCTACGCAGGCGGAAGAGGTGGCGCTTGACCTTGCCCAGGTATTGCGTGCGGGCAACGATTTCCTGGCCTGGATAACAGCCCTTCTGGAAACTGACGCCGCCGATTTTTTCGAAGTCGGCCATCTGCGGCACGAATTCTTCCTTGGTCGCCAGCGTGACCAGCGGATACGCGGCCTCGACATCCAGCCAGCGCCAGACCGGCACGCCAGCCGGGCGGGCCTTGACGGTGAGCTTTTGCCACAGGTTTGCCATGGCTTCCTGCGGCGCAACGATCACGAAACGCGAAGCATCAAGGCGGATCACCGTATTGTCTGCCTCTTGTGCGGTAGTCATCGCTTCGGCCGGGCAGGGCAGGCCAGCATCGGCCAGCGCTTCCGCTGCCTGCGGGCCGGCAACACCGAGCAGCACCGTGCTGTCGGTAAGCGCCGTCAGCTTGACCTTGGCGCGCAGCACGAACATCTGCAGGCGCTTTTGCGTCGCTTCCTGCAAGTCGGCGGCCAGCGCCAGTTGATAGCTGTCACCCTTGCGCCAGGCGAGAAAGCTCGCCTGCAGGCGGCCCTTGGCCGTGCACCAGCCGCTGTGCTGCGCCTTGCCTTCGGCCAGATGATTGATGTCGCTGGTGAATTGGCTGTGCAGGAAGGTCTTGGCGTCGTCGCCGTTGACTTCGATCAGGCCGAGATGGGTCAGCGGCGTGATGATGGTCTGTGTGGTGGCCGCCTGCAATTCGCCAGCAGCATCGCCAAAGTTGAGAAGATCGGATGATGCGCTGTCGAAGTTGCCTTCGGCGGCTTCGAGAAAACTGCGCCAGTTGGGGTTCATGAGGGCTCCTGAGGGGTTTGGGATATTATATCGCCCGTTTAAACGTGCTCGTTTCACACGGGCAAGACCGGCCTGCAACCATCGAGTTCCCGTGCGCTTCCTAATTAAAGCATTTTTTCTGGTTTTCCTGCTCCTGGCCGCATCGGCCGCCGGCATCTGGTACTGGGCCAACCAGCCCCTGACACTCAAAACCTCGCCCCTCGATTTTCGCGTGACGTCGGGCAGCAGCCTGCGCGCGGCGATCGGACAGATGCGCGACGCCGGCATCGCGATCGAACCGAATCTGCTGGCCGGGCTGGCCCGTCTGCAAAAGGCTGAAACCGGCATCAAGGCCGGCAGCTACTCGGTCAGCACCGGCGTTACGCCCTTGCAACTGCTCACCAAGCTGACCCGGGGTGAAACCACGCTCGGCAACCTGACGCTGGTCGAGGGCTGGACTTTCCGCCAGTGGCGCGCCCGGCTCGATCGCCACCCCGATCTGCAGCACCTGAGCAGTGGCCTCTCCGAAGCGCAGCTCGCCGAACAGCTTGGCATTGCCGGCGGCGTACTCGACGGTCGCCTGTTTCCCGACACCTACATGTTCGACAAGCAGTCGAGCGACCTTGAGCTGCTCGCCCGCGCCGTGCGTGCGATGCAGGCCAGGCTGGACAGCGAATGGCCGCGGCGCGATGCCGGCCTGCCGTACCGGACGCCAGATGAAGCGCTGATCATGGCATCCATCATCGAAAAGGAAACCGGGCGCGAGAGCGACCGGACAAAAGTGGCCGCCGTATTCGTCAACCGCCTGCGCAAAGGCATGCTGCTGCAGACCGACCCGACGGTCATCTATGGTCTCGGCGAGCGCTTCGACGGCAACCTGCGCAAACGCGACCTGCTTGAAGAGACGCCGTACAATACCTACCGTCGGCCGGGCCTGCCGCCGACGCCGATCGCCATGCCCGGTCTGGCCTCGCTGCAGGCGGCGCTGCATCCAGCGCCGAGCGACGTGCTTTATTTTGTCGCGCGCGGCGACGGCAGCAGCGAATTTTCGCGTACGCTCGACGAACACAATCGTGCAGTTAACAAATATCAAAGGGGAGGAAAGTGAAAGGTAAATTCATCACTTTCGAAGGCATCGACGGTGCCGGCAAGAGCAGTCATGTCGAATGGCTGGCCGAATGGCTGCGAGCACAGGGAAAAACGGTTCAGGTAACACGTGAACCGGGTGGCACCGAGCTTGGCGAAAAGCTGCGCACGCTGCTGCTCAATGACCCGATGCACCTGGAAACCGAGACATTGCTGATGTTCGCCGCCCGTCGCGAACATCTGGCGCAGCTGATCGAGCCGGCGCTGGCGCGTGGCGAATGGGTGATCTGCGACCGTTTCAGCGATGCCACCTACGCCTACCAGGGCGGCGGCCGTGGTCTGGATCGTAGCAAGTTCCTGATTCTTGAACACTGGGTGCATGAACATGTGCAGCCGGACCTGACGCTGCTTTTCGATCTGCCGCTTGATGTGGCGCGCGAACGCATTGCGCTGTCCAGCCGGGTGCTTGACCGCTTCGAGCAGGAGCGCGCCGATTTTCATGAGCGGGTACGTCAGGCCTATATCGAACGGGCCCACGCCAACCCGTCGCGCATTCGTGTCATCGACGCCAATCACAGCCTGGAAGATATTCGTAAAACACTTGAACAAATCGTTACAACGAATTGTTTATGAACGTAATTGAGCTTCACGCAAAAGTCTGGGCTGGACTGCAGGCCCGCCGACAGCAACTGCCACATTCCTTGTTGCTGGTCGGCCAGAAAGGTACGGGCAAGTACGATCTCGCACGCCTGTTTGCTGCCAGCCTGCTCTGCGAACAGCCACAGGACAACGGTCAGGCCTGCGGCAAATGCCTGGCCTGCAACTGGTACAGCCAGGGCAATCACCCCGACTTCCGTCTGCTGCGACCGGATGCCTTGTCCGATGAGGGCGAGGTTGAAGACGGCAAGAAGAAGCCGAGCCAGCAGATCACCATCGATCAGGTGCGCGGGCTCGATGACTTCCTGACCATCGGTACGCACCGCGCCGGCTTGCGCGTCATTCTGGTCAATCCGGCCGAAGCGATGAATCGCAACACCGCCAATGCACTTCTGAAAACACTTGAAGAACCTGCGCCAGGAACATTGTTTTTATTGGTTTCCAATGAGCCTCTTCGTCTGCTGCCGACGATTCGCAGTCGTTGCCAGGTCGTACCGGTGCCGCTGCCGCAACCCAAGGCCGCCGAGAAAGTACTGGCTGATGCCGGGCTTGCCGATGCCGGGCGCTGGCTGGCGCTGGCCGGTGGTTCGCCGGGGCTGGCACTGGAGTTGTCAGCATCCGGGCAGGGCGCCTGGCTGGAAATGCTGATCAAACGCCTGTCGACCGGCAGGAATGTGGATGCGCTGGCGATCGCAGGAGAGATGGAAAAAGTCATCAAGGACAGCAAGGGCAAGTTGCTGCTCAAGACCGTTGTTGAAGCCCTGCAAAAATGGCTGGTCGATTTGACGATGGCCCGCAATGGCTTGCCAGTGCGATATTTTCTGCCGCAGCAGGCCACAATATCCGGTCTGGCTGATATGATTCCGGCCGTACGCCTGAACCACGCCTACCGCGACATGATTAAACGCCGCCAGGAAGCGGAGCAACCGCTCAATGCAAGACTTTTTCTGGAGGGGGTTTTTCTGGACTATCGAGCCCTGTTTGCCAATTGATCAACGATGAGTGAAGCCAAATCCGCCCCGCAGCGCCCGAGCGTTCTCTCGCTGAACATCAATTCGAAATCCGCGCTTTACGCTGCGTTCATGCCACATCTGCGCAGTGGCGGCATCTTCATTCCGACGACGCGGGGCTACAACCTCGGTGACGAAGTGTTCATGCTGCTGTCGCTGATGGACGATCCGGCCAAGCTGCCGATCGCCGGCACCGTCGTCTGGATCACCCCACCGGGTGCCCAGAACGGCCGCGCACAGGGCATCGGCGTGCATTTCAACAATGACGAAAGTGGTCAGGAAGCGCGCCGCAAGATCGAAGGCCTGCTTGGCGGTGTCATGCAATCCACCCGTCCGACGCATACGCTTTAAGCGACCGATGCTGGTCGACTCGCATTGCCATCTTGACTTCCCGGATCTGGCGGATCGCCTGCCCGATGTCCTGCAACGCATGCAGGAAAACGGGGTAGGGTGCGCCGTCTGCATTGGCGTCAACCTTGAGGATCACGCCAGGGTCATGGCGGTTGCCGAACAGGACGATCGCCTGTTCGCCACGGTCGGCGTGCATCCCGAATACACCGATGTTGAAGAACCGACGGCGGATCGCCTGGTCGAGCTGGCCAGCCATCCCAAGATCATTGCCATTGGCGAAACCGGTCTCGATTATTACTGGCAGAAAGACAAGCCGGAATGGCAACGGGCCCGTTTTCGCACCCATATCGAAGCCGCAAAGCGTTGTGCCAAGCCATTGGTCGTGCACACCCGCGACTCGGCTGCCGACACGCTGCGCCTGCTGCAGGAAGAGGGCGCCAATGCAGCCGGTGGCGTCATGCACTGCTTTACCGAAGACTGGGAAATCGGGCGTCAGGCGCTCGATCTCGGCTTCTACCTGTCGTTTTCCGGCATCGTCACCTTCAAGAATGCCAGCCAGGTCAAGGAAGTGGCGCAAAAGTGCCCGCTCGACCGCATCCTGGTCGAGACCGATTCGCCCTATCTGGCGCCGGTGCCGTATCGCGGCAAGCCCAACCAGCCGGCCTACGTCATGCATGTCGCGGAAGAAATCGCCCGTCTGCGTGGTTTGTCTGCCGAACAGCTGGCAGAGGCAACGACCGACAACTTCTTCCGCCTCTTCAAACACGCCAAGCGCCTTTGAAAATCATGAAAAAAACAATGTTGACCGTAGCTGCTACGCTGTTGCTCCCTGTTTTCGCGCAGGCGGCCACCTATGATGACCTGATCAGTTCCGCCAAGCTCGGCGATACGCGTGAAGTCGCTGCGCTGACCGGGAAGGGGGCTTCGATCGACAGTACCGACATCGACGGCAATACCTTGCTGATGCTGGCTGCCCGTGATGGCCATGCCGAGCTGGTTGAATTCCTGATCAAGCAGCGTGCCAAGCTCAATGCCCGCAATGCATCCGGCGATACCGCGCTGCGCCTGGCTGCTTATTTCGGCCACCGCAAGGTAGTGGAGCTACTGCTGGCAGCTGGCGCCAATGTCAATATGCCGGGCTGGACACCGCTGGCTTATGCCGCATTTGCCGGTCGTCTCGAAATCGCCGAATTGCTGATCAAGGCCGGAGCTGACCTGAACTCGCCCAGTGAAAACGGCACGACGCCACTGATTGCCGCGGCTCGAGGCGGCCATCGAGAAGTTGTCGAACTGCTTCTTAAAAACAAGGCTGACCCGGCAAGAACGCTGCAATCCGGAGAAACGGCGCTAGATGTTGCGCTCAAGAACCAGAACACCGACATTGCCGACCTGCTGCGGCGGGCTGGCGGCAAGTCCGGACGCTCGGTAAGCATAGAAATTCAGTAAGCTTATGTGAGAGTATGGCGACTCTGTCATATGCCAAACGAGGGGGAGTAATGAAAAGGGTATTTGGACAAGGCACCGTTGGACTATTGACCGCACTGGCGATCCTTCCGGGATTGTCCGGCTGCAACAAGACGATAGACTGGCTATTCGATGCGCCGGCACAAAGCGAAAGCGTCCAGGCGAGTGGCAAAACCGAAGCGAGCGTTGAAACCGCGGTACCGATGAGTGTTGCTGCCAGTCCGGCTGCTGCGGCACCTGTCAGCAAGGCCGCTGATTCAGGCCCGACGACGGAAAGCGAGATTCGGAGCACATTGAATGCCTGGCGCGACGCCTGGGCAGCCCGCGATGTCGATGCCTACCTGTCGTTCTACACGCCGAATTTCAAGGGGCGCGAGGTAGGGCCGGCAAACTGGCAGGCCAGCCGCAAACGCGTCATCGCGCAGGCTGGAAAAATCGAACTGACGCTGGGCGAACCCAAAATCGTTGTCGACTCGCTGAATCAGGCGACAGTGACATTCTCGCAAAACTATCGCTCGCAGATCCGCAGCGACAAGGGCATCAAGAAACTGCAACTGCGGCGCAGCGAAGGACACTGGCTGATCGAGGAAGAATCATTTTCACCAGCAAAACGCTAGGCCAAAACAGAAACCACCGAAAGGTGGTTTTTGCGATACCTGATACGCGCATAATTTGTATTATGTTAAGTCGTAAAATATTTTCATGCCCAGCGGGTTTTTTTCAAAATAGTCGAATTATTTTGTAAATAGGCCTCAAAACGTTCTCTAGACGCCTCCGGATAGCATCTGGAAAACTGGCGACACCATAAACGCAACAGTTCTGCATCGACCCCGGCAGCAATCAAAACAGCCTTGTGCTTGGCAACCTGACGATATAGCCAACGGCGTTTTGCCCCATCGTATGACCGCACAGCGCGAATCTGCCAGTAGTAGTTACGTATCGCCCCAAGATGGCTTTGATGGTCACAAAATCCGGGAAATGATGCTTGAATCATTAAAAGATTATAGCGAATCCCTGACGGGCCGGGCCTTTCCAGCCTAGCGCCTTGCGCTATCCCTTCGGGACAAGGGCTTACAGTCCCTTTCGCCTGCGCGCTCCGCTTGCTTGATGAAAGCGACAACCCCTAATGATGCGCACCTTCGGTGCATGTTTTCCGATAGGCCGCGATTGACGTGGTCGCCTCCTTGCCGCCGATCCGTCCTAAACGAGTCATATGCAGCGAAACCGCCGACAAGTAACACCGGGCAAGCCTGCATCAAGGGCCGGGCTTCGCCCTGAAATCCTCACCCGTTCGGTGCTCAACCAGGAGCGATAAAGCCGCTCTTGGTTTGCGCTCCGCATGCGGCCTCCGGTTTCACCCTTGACGCCGGCAAGCCTGCCCGATGTTCCATGACGGCACGCCGCATACGACTCAGGACGGATCACCAACAAGGAGGAAGCACCATGACCACGAATCGCAAATCGGAAAACCACAACCCCAACGGGCCGCACGATCTAGGCCAGATCACAAAGGACGACGAAATGAAATGCGATCAGTGCGGAAGCATTCATAGCGTCGGCATGGTTATCGACGGGAAAAATCTTTGCCCGGAATGCTGGAACCCCCTGCCCTGGGTCATTGTGGAAAAGGCAGGCACGGACGACGAAAGCATTTACAGCGATCACGCGACGTACCAGGCCGCGATCCAGCACGCAATTGAATTCCTTGGGGCCGAGTTCCACGAAGACGGCTTCGACATCATGCGCCGCCGTGACGACGGCGTTCTGACGACTGAATTCTGATTCATAACATAACGTAACGTAACGTAACATTTATTTCATAACGTAACATAACGTAACGTAACAGGAGATAACACCATGGCACGCACATCGAATATCACCTTCGGGCAAGTCGCACAGATCGCGGACGCAATGAAAGCCGCAGGAACCCGGCCGACCGCACGCGCAGTGCGCGAACGGATCGGCTCAGGGAGCATGGGAACCATCCACAACCTGCTGAAGCAATGGCAGGGCAACGGCAGCAACGCCGATGAAACCGAAGCCGCCGAACTTCCGGAGCACATCCAAGCCGCTCTGATGGATTTCATCGGCACCGAGATTGCCACCGCCTGCGAACCACTAAACGACGAGCTACAAGCCGCGAAAGCAGCCGCCGACGATATCGCGCAGGAAAATGAACGCCTACACCACGTGTTCGCCCAGCAAGGCACGGAACTGGAAAGCACCCTCGCCGCCCTGGCTGTTGCCCGTGGCCAGCTTCAGGAAGTGAAGGCCGAGCTATCCGAAATCAAGATCGAGCGCGACAAGATCAGGCACGATTACACCGCCGCCGTGCGCGAACTGGACAACCGCGAACGCCAACTTGAGATGTTCGCCACCTCGCATCAAGAGCTTATGCTGCTGAAGGAGCAGCACCGGGACGCCCTCGCCTCACTGCACGAAACCGAGAAAAACGCCGCTGTTCTTTCGGCCCAGCTCGACGCAGAAAAGAGAACCAGCAACGAGCTGGACGCCCGATTGAAAACCGCCAAAAGCCGCGCCAGCGCTGCAAACGAGGAAGCCAAGCAAGCGAATAATCATTATCAGGCGATGGCCGCACGGCTTGAAGCTGCTGCACGTGAGATAGAATCCCTGCGGAAACCCACCAAGGCACCGGCAGCGCCCAAGGCCGCACCCAAGAAACCCGCAAAGACCGCCAGCAATGGAAATTCCTGATAAGCGACATGAGCAAGCCCTTGCCGTTGAATCCGCCGCACTGGCGGAATCAAACGGCAAGGAATACCCGGCCAGCTACTGGCTGTCATTGGCCTGCTGCCTGCTGACCTCACCAGTTAAGGCAGAGCGAGAAGCCGGGAAGGCTCTAGTGAAACGGTGGAAATACAAAGAACCGGCCTAGCCGGTTTTTTTACGTTCGCAGATAGTGACGGGCCTAGATGCTGCGCCGGGAAAAATCGCCCCGGCTTGTCCTGCGGATCAAATCATTCTGATTTGACGCCCTCTGAGGCGTCAACGCCGAACCGCTCTGCCTATAATAAGGCCCCCGCATGCAAGAGCCATATGATGAAACGAGCGATTCTAATAGCGACCTGCGCAGTTTTAAGCGAATGCCCTGCCACGGCTGAAGATGCATATCGATGCAAGAACGACGCAGGGAAAACCATCATTCAAAGCTGGCCATGCGAACAAACAGAGCCAAAAGCCAAGCCAGAGACGAAAAAGCCTGACTATGCTGCAATCGTTGAATGCTCAATGAAACAAGGCGCGATCAACACCTTAAGCAGCACCGTCGGAAAACCAACCAGCAGAAAAGATTGCACAAAATAAAACCGTCTCCGACGGCCAAGGGCTAGCCCTTGGAACTTGACTCAAGATCAACAGCGCCAGAGTCATGGACGGCCCTGCCCTTGTCAGCAGCGGCAACGCTCTTTTCAGCCTCGCGTTCCCTGCGCTCTTCCTTGGGAATGTCGCAGGTAATGAACCGCTGGAAGCCATCACGCGCCACGTGAAGGCCACAGAAGCCTCGAGGTGTGACGGCGTAGCCCATATCGAGCAAATCCTCATCGGTGATGCGCGCGCCCCTGTGGCGTATCTCATAGCGCATGTGACGACCAGCACCACGGAATGAAGCAAGGATGAAGGCGTCACCATCAATCAACGGCTCTACGCGAGCATCCTTAGAAAAATCGACAGGAGGTACAGCGACAGTAGAAACAGGCCTAACCTGACCACCAGACGACGCAGAAGGCGCGCCGCCGGGGTTTGCAGTAGCCACCGAAGGAGACCCCGGAAAAAGCTTAATGGGAGGGCCAGCAAAGCCAAAATAGAGAGCGCCGCACAATATAGAGAGAAGTAACGCGACGCGAGGCGACTTGAAAAGGTTGAAGCCGTTGGCGTTGACGCGGAACGCGCCTGTGGCGGTTGAGTCATAGAGCTTGAAAACATGGGAAGGAACCTTCTTTTGCTGGATGGTCAGAAAGTCAGACTGCGCCTTGCCGGTATCGTCGGCGAGGTGCATCGCCTCAACATAGCGCCCAGTCCAGCCGATCAGCGCAAGGTCTTTGTGCTTATAGGCGGCATCTGCAACGGCCTTAATATCTTCGCGAACCTTTGAATAGGCCGGACAGGTGGCGACGATATCCCAGTTCCAATGCCGATGTTTATCCCACGCCTGATCCCAGCAGAACGGGCGATCATCGGCGGTAGCTTTGCGCAAGCCCCCCGGATAATCGAGGGCGCGAATGTCCGCTTCTTTCCAGCGCTTCGGCCAAATGTCCTGAACTTCATCCACGAAGATAAAGGCACCTTTGGGCACCCAATGAAACCACTCAGCCCAACGCTTACGCCCCTCTTCATCGGTATCCGGAACATTGATTACATCGAACGTATCCGGCAAATTTGGAAAAACCTTTAAGGCGCGTTCCTTGGTAACCCCGCGAACATTGGTAACGATCAAGCGCCCCGCTTTGGCTTCGCGGATGAAGTCATCGGCCATGGCCCCTGCAGTCTTGAAGGAGCCTGGAGGGCCATGATGGATTTTGATGGGCATCAGCCAATCACCCAAGTTACTAAAGCAAAAAAGAAAGCGAAGGTGATTAGAACAGCAGCAGCTACTATCCCAAGACAGAAAAAATAAAGGCGTTCAATGTCCATCAGAACCCCGGCAGCATGCGGAGAACGAAGCGAGTAGCACCACCGCTCAGAATGATGCTGACGGCTTCGGGAAAGCGGAAGAATGCAGCGGTAGCTGCAGCATCACCGGGAAGCTGGGAGAAGCCGAGCGCGATCTTAGACGCCACATCAAAGCCCTGAAGGATCTGCTGAGCGACACCCCAAGCGAACTCGATAGAAGAAATTTGCGCCTTGACCCACCAGATCAGCAGCGTCGACGTGAGATAAATCGCTGTCTCTTCAAACCAGCCGTATATGCCGAACTGGAAGAAATCCGATATTGAATTTAGGAACTCAAACATTAGGCAGTCACCACGATAATTGCCGCGATGATGGTGGCGGCGAAAACAATAATGTCGCCAATGACCGAGAGGCTAGAAGAGTAGTCAGCGACACAGAACGAGATAGTGGCGCCGAGAACGGTTATAGGCGCAGGGCATGGCAGCGAGCCGCCAGAGGACGAACCGTTGTAACGAAACTGATTAGACAGAGCGCCGCGAATCTCGGAAAACTTGGCTGTGAGTTCGGCTTTAGCCTGCTCTAACTTGCCGTCCTGATCAGAACCATATTTGCCCTTATCCTTGACGGTGCCTTTTTTACAGATAGGCGAATCCGGCTCTTTCGCACACTGGCCGGGCTCGTCGCCCGAGTTATCACCAGAACCACCGGCACCGCTGGAGGACGACGAGCTAGAAGTAACATTCCCATTTGCATCAGTTGTTTTTTCAGTAACAGTCGTCGCGCCTGTTATAGGGTCTTTGGTTGTGTTTTTGGTTGTGTTTTTTACGCCGTTGGCATCCTCTTCGCGTTTTTGCGTGTCGGATTCGATAGGCTTGGGAGCGCCCATCATGCCCTCTGGAACACAAACCACCTTGCCGGTGGAAGTTGTGAGGACCCCCTCAGAAGGATCGCATTTAGGAGCCTTGGGAACAGGGGGAACGGGTGGCGGAGGCTGATCGCCAGTAGAGGACTGCTGAGCATTGGCTTCGCACTTAATTGCATAATATTGAATTTGCATTAAGTCATGCCGATCAGCCGTGCCGCCCGTGTACCAATCCCCATTAGGGTTCATGACAGGGTGAGAGACAGGCCCAGTCTGGGAAACTTGGCAACCATCTTTGCACCTATAACCGTAGGGTGACTGCCCCTTGTTGTAGGACACCCATAAAAAATCGTTTGGCTTCTTGTCTCGATCAGCACAGGGATTAACGGGGTCACACATCTGTACCGAACCGACCAACAGAGGGCCGGTATAACCGGACGGACAGACATACGACGCCGCATAGGCAATATTGATGGTGGCGGTGTAGGTGGAGCCATCCAACTTGTAAATGACGCGAATGCGATTACTAGAGGTCAGACCAACGGACAACAAGGTTGAATTGCTTGTTGGATGGCAATTTGAGGTGGCAGGCATGCCACTTTGCACACCCGAAACAGCCTGCTCAACACTGGAATAAGTCGAGCCAGTGAGAGCGGAAAGCTTGGAGGTAAAAAGGGTATTACATGCCGATGAATAGCCGCCATCGAGGGTAACAGCACCTAAGGTGACACCCGCAGTGGCAGGAATTGAGGTGCCCGCGGCAAATACGGACGGCGAGAGAAGCGCGAGAACAATAAAAAATAGACGGGCGATCATAGAGAGCCAATCCGAACGCCGATAACAAAGACGGAAACATAGAGAGCGCCAACAAGGATAGAAATCACGGAAACGCCCCTTTTTTTAAAGTGGAAAAAAGCAGGACCGCACTCCCAATGCCAGGCAGAGGAAGTGCGCCCTGAATCACCCTTAAATCTTCTTGACGAGGGAGATGATCACGCCGACGACGACCAGACCGGCCACAACAGCAATGACCTTGCCGCCGACGCCTTCGCCGCTACCCTGAGCGGTGGTGAGAGCAGCTTCGACGGCAGTGGTATCGACCGCGGCAGCAGCAAGACCGGACATCGCGAAAGCGAAAACGCCAGAGGCGGCGATGGCAACACGGGAACAAGCACGATTGAACATGGTTTTTCTCCTTTAGAGAGGTTGGATAAACCGCGTCGACTGTTCAGGATCGACGCAGCAGGAACTAGACGCGAAGCTTTCGGACTAGAGAAATAAGCAGGCCGACACCGAAACCAGTTGCAAAGATGACTAGACCGCCCTGCCATGTCTTTTCAAACAGACCGGAATCCCAGCCGAAAGCGGCTATCTGAGCGGTCCAATTGACATACTCAGTCGAGGACAGGACGACAGGACCGGAGCACGCCGAGGGATCAACGGCAGTCGGGGAAAGCACCTGGACACCGGAGACAAGCGCAAGAGAGGTGCAGATGGCCATTATTTGGACGCCGGCTTTACGAAGGGCGCAGGAACAGGGTTTTGAAAAGAGTGAACAACAACCTGCCCTTCTGGCTTGCGCTTGTATTCATTCGTTACAGAACCAGCAGAGGAACGAGGCGGAACATAATCAGGCGACGGCTTGAGAACGTCGGCAGGACTGATCTTGACCCACTTGCCATAGGCAATTTCCATTGCCGTGTCGGCATGACCAAGACACGGAAAAGAGACGAGAAGCCAAAAAACGGAGAGGTTTAGACGGATCATTCATCAACCTCGACGAAGAAGGAGAAAAGGACATAACCGGCGTCACAGTTGCCGAGGCCCGTAAGCGTTGCGGCTTCCTCAGTGTCAAACTGGACGGCTTGCTTGAGCAGACGAACCGGCGCAATGTCGCCATCCTCGAAACCGAGGAATAGACAACTTTCCCTGTCTTGGACGATATAGCGCCGGGCGTACATGCTTAGGCCTTCGGAGCAGCCGCAACCGGCTTGAGTTCTTCGAGGACCAGCTTGGTAACCTTGCCGGTTGTGACTTGGGAAAACGTACCAATCGCCTTAAACGGCATCGGCAAATGTTCGTATTTCGGAAATTCTTCGGACGTACCCATGCCGTATTCCGTCGTCGCCTTGCCTTTGGCATTGCCGGTGCGATCATCCAAGTCGGTATCAATGTAAAACTTGGTGGAGTCATACTTGACGCCATCCATGTCACCTTTAGAACGCTTGATACCCGAAACAACTACTTCAGCTTGAAAACGCATGATCTTTTCCTTTACGCCTCAATAAAGCCCGGTTCAGCCTGGAGGCAATCGGCTGGAGCTAATAGGTTTTCGCAGGCCTGATTGGCCGCGAGGAAGGTTTCCGGGATGGCATCCGGACGGACGAGCAAATCGAGTAGCTCCGAATCCGAATAGAACTGACGAAGGGCCGCGAGATGGCCGCCTGCCTGATGCTTGATCCACTTTGCGGAGTGTTCCAGCGTGGCCGAGGCAATACGCTTGCGGTAATCAAGCTCGACACGATCACCGCCCATCTCGACCACTTCGAAACATGGATAGAAGGCCGCGAACCACTGTGTAGGCTTGAGCAACATGGCAAGCGTCAATTGATAACAACTGTTATGCAATTCGACTTCTGCACGAACCCACGGCGACAACTCATCGCCCAGTTGCTTGCCCTTTTCATAGATGCGCGTGAACTTGCCCGACATGCGGGAGCCGACATAAAGAGTCAGGCCGGAATTGTTCGGGTCGTCCTGCTCCCACGAGCCCCGAAGCTCGATTTTCGGAGGACGGCCACCGCGTGCAAAAGCGCCCTCTTTTGCCTTTTCACGCATGACACGAACGGGAAAGTATTTGCCGTCGTAATCGTCAAAGGCCATGTCAATCCGGGTTAGCCATCCTTTAACGTCCGAAAGGAAACGATGCAGACGGGTTTCCCATCCAGCGGAAGCAATCAAGGCACCATGACCGGACACGGTTACAAGGGCAGTTCCCGACGAATGCCCTACATGGACAATCCCGGCACGGAAAGGCATGCCAATAGCGTATTTGTAGCCATTCAAGCCGTTTTGATAGACCTTCCAGCGGCTATTTTCGTCAGATCGGTTAAAGCCGAGAATCCAACCAAAAATGTCCTTAATGTACTCGGCGACCCTTACGTCATCGCTGATGAAATCCGGGCTACCGTTGATTTCTGAAAGAAAGAAATACATCCAAGACGAGGACGGCTCAAAAACGCAGGACACCCAATCAATACCGACCTTTTGACCGTTAATACAACGGACACCTGGACGAATTACAGGATTCTGGTTCCTATCGAGAACGATACTTTCCCCGGTTTGTGCTACTTGGGAACTTTCCCCCCCTATTAGTAAGGGGGTTTTGGCCGACGCGGCCGCGTCGCTTCGCTTCGCGCTCCGCTCCTTGGCCGCACGGCCTACGTCAGAGCGTGAATCAGGAGCCTGCTTAATCCAAAGAGCAAGCGCGGACGTATCAACTGGAGCCTCGACCTTTTCGGGAGGCATGCCCAGTTTGTGCAAGATGGACGAAAAATCCTCAGGCGACAAACGCCCCAGAGCCTCGACCTGTACGGGAGGCATGCCCGGTTGTTTGTTCTTCCTGCGAATCCGCATAAATCGCCCCTTGTGATATCGTCGACCCATCAACCGAAATTGATAGGCAACCAAATTTGATCGCATTTAAGCGCAATCAAATTTGGTTGGTCAATATGGCTAAAGGACTAGAAATGGAACTGCGCGACTACATCGAAGCGGGAATTATTGAAAAAGGCAGCGTTACTGCGTTAGCTGACTATCTCGGCGTTATTCCTAACAATATAACCAACGCAAAGGCCCATAAGCGCGGGCTTCCGGCCATGGCATGCGTCAAATTATCGGAACTGCTAAATATTGAGCTAAAAGCAGTAATAGCAGCGTCAGAACTAGCAACAGAGCGGAAGGAGGAGAAACGCGCTTTCTGGCTCCCTTTTGTCACAAATGCGCAGAATTTCGGGAAAATGGCGAGTTATGCGCTAATTATGGGCATTGTCACAAACTTTGTGACATCGGCCCCCGCTGAAGCCGCACCAATACTGACTTTCGCCGCTGGGGCGTTTTGTATTATGTAAACTAACAAACATTGGAGTCTCTTCCGATTCAAGGCAAGGCTCCATCCCTGGGCGATGGCGCTCATGAAAGTAATTAACGTGTTCATAGCAAAGTAATCTCTGTGTTCGGTGGTTCTATTCAGATTTATGGTTGGTGCGCAAACTAGCTTCCCATCGTGCGGGTACCTGCCGTTCAGCTCAGGCCTCGGCGTATCTACTGAATCGCTGTTGATTCAGTAGACACGCCGAGGCCATCAACCAACCTGCCCAAATATACAAATAACTAATCCCCCCCGTTCTGCGACTTCAGGGCTGCCTTCAGAACATCGTCGCCGAGATCGGGGCAAACCTTTTCGATGAACGCATGCGCGTAGGTTCGCAGATAGGTACCGCGCCGCACGGCCAGTCGGGTTGTATTGGCAGGAAACAGCTCCGGCACCGGCAGAAGGACGAGATTCCTGTCCTGCTCGGCATCGTAGGCGACCGAGGCGACGATGCCGACGCCCAGTCCGAGCCCGACATAGGTCTTGATCACGTCGGCATCGATGGCCGAGAGCACGATATCGGGAACGATGCCGGCATCGGCAAAGCCCTTGTCGACGTGGGCGCGCCCGGTGAAGCCTTCGTGGTAGGTGATGATCGGATACTCGGCCAGCGTTTCCAGGGTGATTTCCGGCACGTTGATCAGCGGGTGCCCCTCCGGCACGATGACCGCGTGATGCCATGAGTAGAACGGGAAGGAGGCCAGTTCCGGAACCTTGTCGAGGGCTTCCGTGGCAATGCCGACGTCGGCCTGGCCGGTCGTCACCAGTTCGGCAATTTCCTTCGGGCTGCCCTGCAGCAGGGTCAGATGTACTTTCGGATAATCGCCCTTGAACCAGCGGATGATCTTGGGCAGCGCATAGCGGGCCTGGGTATGGGTGGTAGCGACGACGAAATGCCCGGTTTCACGGCTGGCAAACTGGTCGGCAATCCGGCGCAGGTTCTGGGTGTCGAGCAGGATGCGCTCGACCACTTCGGAAAGCTCCTTGCCGGGTTCGGTCAGGCCGAGCAGGCGCTTGCCGCGGCGGATGAAGATCTCGATGCCGAGTTCGTCCTCGAGATCCTTGATGTGCTTGCTGACGCCCGGTTGCGAGGTGTAGAGGGCATTGGCCACTTCGGTCAGGTTAAAGTCCTGGCGGATGGTTTCCCTGACGATTCTGAGTTGCTGGAAATTCATTTCTCTCTCCTGCGGGCGGCCTTAAGCCGCGGCCCGTTCTTTTTCGAATACGCGGATGGTTCTCGGCAACAGCGATACGTGATCGCCCTCCTTCAGGCCGAGCCCGAACAGGATGTCGCGCAGCACCGAAACCTCAAGCAGTTCGCCGTTCTGGCGCTGCAACTCGACCTGGGCCATGGGGCCGATCGCGATGACCCGGACGATCTTTGCTGGCAGCCCGCCCGCCGTCGAGTTAGCCGGCAGCAGGTCGAATTCGTGCGGCCGCACGAAGCCGATCGCCTGTTCCGTTTCAGCATGGTGGCCGCCGACTTCGATGACGTGATCGTCGAGATGCAGGTTGCCGCCCTCGACCCGGCCGTGGAAAAGGTTCACGGAACCGAGGAAGCTGGCCACGAAAGGATTGGCCGGATGATCGTAGACCTCGCTCGGCGTGCCGATCTGCTCCACCCTGCCCTTGTTCATCAGGACGACGCGATCGGAGACTTCGAGCGCCTCTTCCTGGTCGTGGGTGACGAAAACGCTGGTCACATGGATTTCGTCGTGCAACTGACGCAACCAGCGGCGCAGTTCCTTGCGCACCTTGGCGTCGAGCGCACCGAACGGCTCGTCGAGCAGCAGCACCTTGGGTTCGACCGCCAGGGCGCGGGCCAGGGCAATACGTTGGCGCTGACCACCGGAAAGTTGCGACGGAAAGCGATCGGCCAACCAGCCAAGTTGCACCAGGTCGAGCAGGCGGGTGACCCGCTTCCTGATCTCGGCTTCACTCGGGCGAAACTTGCGCGGCTTGACGCGCAAGCCGAAGGCCACGTTGTCGAACACCGTCATGTGGCGGAACAAGGCGTAGTGCTGGAAGACGAAACCGACTTCGCGGTCGCGCACATGGCGCCCGGAAGCATCGTCGCCCTCGAGAAGGATCTGCCCCTGGTCGGCGAACTCGAGACCGGCAATGATGCGCAGCAGGGTCGTCTTGCCGCAGCCGGACGGACCCAGCAGGGCGACCAGCTCACCGGAAGGAATGTCGATGGAAACGTCGTTCAGCGCGTGAAAGGCACCAAAGTGCTTGTCGATATTGCGGATGGCGATACTCATGGTGCGATCTCCGGAAACTTTTAATGTCTTGGCGTGCTGCAACGCAGCATCGATGGGCCCAGTGTATTGAAGGCTTTTTATAATCAAAAATACTTAATTGCTAAAAGCTAATTCATATATTGAATAACGAAGCGGATATGCTCAGCGTCGCGTGTCGGGTACATCCGCTTGTTCGACGACGTCGTAGCCGTGGGTGCGCAACAGACGGACCGCCTGTTCAATGCTCCGCCGCGTCTTTTTCGGGACGGGTCCCCGGCTGGGTGGCAGCACTTCCGGCGGTTTCAGTTCAAAGCCATACAACTGCAGCCAGGCAGTGATTGCCGTCAGCCCCTTGTTGCCTATCCCTTCGGCTTGTTGCAGGCGGCGGTAACCCAGTTGGGCGACCTCCTCCGGCGAAAACTCGTGCCGATCGAAGATCTTGCGCAGGGCGTTGCGCTGCAGGGTCGGTAGTTGATTGGCGGCCGCCGCCGAAGAAGGCGCCGGCACCTGGGGACACATGTCATCAGCCATGGCGGTTGGACTCAAAAATATGCGGCTAGGATCAATTGATGACCGCAAGCTTAGTGAGCATGCCCAAGTCGACGAACGACAAAATTCGCATATCGATATTCATCTGCAAGCGAATGAATCTGCAGCGGCAATATCCAATCAACTTCTTAGCTTATGCGATTAAATTCGTTGGATTCGCTGATTGAATGTCGCAAATTCCGCCCCTGAAAATTCATTTGCAATGTTCAGGAGATCCCATGACCAGAGTGCTCCCGCTCGCCGGGCTGCTGCTTGCCGCCCTGCCCGCCCTGGCGGCAGAAAAGGCCGCCCACGTACCAACGCCCTACTTCGTCGCCAACTGCTTCAACTGCCACGGCACGGAAGGCCGGACGAACTCGGCGATCCCCGCCATTGCCGGGCGCGACAAGGCTTACCTCGAAGAAACCCTGAAGTCGTTCAAGGCCGGCAGCAAGCCGGCCACGATCATGCATCAGCTGGCCAAGGGCTATACCGACGAGGAAATCGCGGTGCTGGCCGATTACTTCTCGCGGCAAAAATAGACAGGAACCCTCAGCATGAATCAACCCAACAACCATCGTCGCCGCCTGCTGCAAGGAATCGGCGTTTCTGCGGCGTTGACCGGTACGACCCTGCTGCCGGGAGCCGCCTGGGCCGCCGGCAAAGGCCGCAAACTCGGACGTGTCGTCGTCATCGGCGGCGGCTTCGGCGGCGCCACGGCCGCCAAGTACCTGCGCAAATGGAGCAATGGCGGCATCGAGGTGGTGCTGATCGAGCGCAACAAGGAGTTCATCTCCTGCCCGACCTCGAACGAGGTGCTTTCCGGCAATCGCGAATTCGCCTCCATCGTCCATTCCTACGAAGGCCTCAAGAAGAACTGGGGCATCAAGGTCGTGCATGCCAGCGTGACCGCTATCGACCCGGAAAAACGCCGCGTCAAGACCGATGGCGCCGGCGAGTTTGCCTATGACCGGCTGGTCGTTTCGCCGGGTGTTGATTTCCAGTTCGGCGCCATCGCCGGCTACGACGAAGCGGCGCAGAAGAAGATCCTGCATGCCTGGAAGGCCGGCGCGCAAACCCTTGCGCTGCGCCAGCAACTGGTCGACCTGCCGGACGGCGGCGTTTATGTGCAGACCATCCCCAAGGCACCCTACCGCTGCCCGCCCGGCCCCTATGAGCGGGTCAGCCAGATCGCCCACTACTTCAAGACGCAGAAGCCGAAATCCAAGATCATCGTGCTCGATGCCAACGAGCAGATCATCTCCAAGGGCAAGCTGTTCAAGGGCGTCTGGGACGACGACTACGCCGGCATTATCGAATACCGGCCGAACTGGAACGTCACCGAGATCGACGCGGCGACGAAGATCGTTACCAGCGAGATCGGCGACAAGGAGCGCGGCGACGTCATCAACCTGGTGCCGCCGCAACAGGCCGGCAAGATCGCGCACGACGCCGGTCTGGTCAATGCCAACAACCGCTGGGTCAATATCGACTGGATCACGCTCGAATCGACCGCCGCCAAGAACATCCACGTCCTTGGCGACGCCACGCTGTCGGCACCGCTGATGCCGAAATCCGGCCACATGGCCAACCAGCACAGCAAGGCCGCGGCGGCCGCGATTGTCGAAATCCTGTCCGGGCGTGCGGCGCAACCGACCTTGATGGCCAATACCTGCTACTCGCTGGTCGACAACCGGCGTGCCATCCACGTCGATTCGGTACACCGCTACGATGCCGAGAAAAAGGTGCCGCTGGTCGTTGCCGGCTCGGGCGGCGTCTCGGCCGCGCCTTCGGTCGAGGAAGGTCTGTTCACGCGGGCCTGGGCCAACAACATCTGGGCCGACATCCTGACCTGAGCGGCCGCAATCAACGCAATCCAGCCGTGGCGACCGGTCGACCGGTTCCCACGGCTTTTTTCAGGAAGGGAAACCATGTCAGGCAAGACTTTCGTCGATGCGAACTACCGCTTCATCGCCGCCTACCAGGAGGTCAATGCCCGCATCGTGCAACGCCAGCAATCGCTCGCCCTGTTCGTGACGCTCACCGCGACGCTGCTCGCCGGCCTGCTCGCACTGCATCCCGGCAACGCCGCCCACCAGTTGCCGGTCGAGTGGCTGGTCTTCGGCTTCCCGGTCACCAGCTTGTGCCTTGCCTTCCTGAACTACAAGGCGGAACGGGCGATCACCAACCTGCGCTCCTTTCTCTCGGCGCTGGAAAAGCTCGACGAAGCCCACACCCGCCTGCCCAGCTACAACACCGACCCGCGTTGGGCGCATGGCGTGAACAAGGTGCGCCGCTTCCACGACATTGCCGCCGCCGTGCTCGCCACCGGTGCCAACGCGATCGGCATCGGCGTCGTCCTGCAGCTCTATCCGGAACGCCTCGCCAACAAGCCTTTTGTGCCCTGGCTGCTCGTCGCCAGTGCCATCGTCTCGATTCTCGCCCTGCTCGTCATCCCGCGCTGGAGCTACCGGCCAGACGAATCGGCATAAGCCGGCCGGCGGCATCTGTACGCATCAAATAGCCGACTGGCTGCATCTGTGCCCATGCCGGGCGACATGATCTACTTCGCCCGGCCCGGCCCCCGTCATTGCCGCCACATATATCGATATCAAAACTTCTTCGTTGGGATGCCGGGAAGCATTTCTTAGTATCAGTCGTCCGTGCATCGCACTTCCCACCAGAGGCTTCCATGTCATCCCGTCAGGATCGTTTGATTCACTGGCTGCTCGGCAGCCTGGACCTGCAGACCACGCTTTTCCATCTCGGCCAGTATTGTGGCTCGTGGAAAGCGTCGACCGCCGGGCTGGCGCGCGCCGGCTTTCACGTCATCCTCAACGGCGACTGCTGGCTGCATCTGCCCGAAGCCGGCGCACAGCACGCCCTGCAGGCCGGCGACGCCGTGTTCTTCCTGCGCGACGTGCCGCACATCCTGAGCCCGCACGCCGAGCTTGCCGAAGCCGAACAGGCACCGCGCTGCCCGATGCAGGACATCGATCTGCAAGTGCCGGCCAGCACGGCCCTGGCCTGCGGCTTCTTCGATTTCCGGACGCCGCTCAACCCGGTCTTTCTTGGCTCTTTTCCCGATTTCGTGGTCATTTCGCGTGACGGCGAGACGCTGCGCGAGGCGCGCCCGATCTTCGAGCTGATCCTCGCCGAAGCGCATGCCGGCGGTGCGGAGCCGTCGCCGCTGATCGCCCGCCTGGTCGATCTGCTCTTTTTCTACGTCATCCGTCACCTGTGCCGCCAGCATGCCGTCTCGGCCGGCCTGTGGGCAGTGCTCGCCCGGCCCGAATTCACGCCGCTGCTCGAAGCCATCGTCGCCCAGCCCGGCCGCGACTGGAGCGTCGAGGCGATGGCCGATCTCAGCCACATGTCGCGCGCCACCTTTTTCAAGCGCTTTACCCAGATTGCCGGCACCTCGCCCAGCCATTTCCTGGCGCAAGTCCGCATGCAGCTGGCGACGCAACTGCTGGCCGAAGGCATGTCGCTGACCCGCGCCGCCGAACAGGTCGGCTACCAGTCGGACGCCGCCTTCTCGCGCGCCTTCAAGAAAATCACCGGCACCCTGCCCGGCGCCCGTCGCCGCGCCGCCAATGCGCCGCAGGCGCTGGCCGCCTGAGGCGAATTGCATTTCGAGACGAACGAGCAAGAAAACGCGACTTTCGCGCATTGAGGGCCCAAGGGCCGGCCGGGACAATGCTCCCAAGTCAAAAACACGGAGTTCATCATGTCCCGCATTACCGTCCAGAGCATCGAATCCGCACCGGAAGCCAGCCGTCCCTACCTTGAAAAAGCCAAGGCCAAGAATGGCTTCGTGCCCAACCTGCTCGGCGTGCTGGCCAATGCGCCGACCGCCGTCGAAACCTATCTGACGGTAACCGAAATCAACAGCCGCAGCAGCTTCACGTTGGCGGAGCGCGAAGTGGTGCAGATCACTGCCGCCACCAACCACGGCTGCACCTTCTGCGTCGCCGGCCACACCGCCATCGCCTACAAGCAGGGCAATCTGCCGACCGACCTCGTTGAAGGCCTGCGCCAGCAGACGCTGCTGCCCGATGCAAAACTGGAAGCGCTGGCCGCCTTCACGCGCGCCATCATCCGCAGCAAGGGCGCCGTCAGCGATGCTGAACTGGCCGCCTTCAAGGCCGCCGGCTACGGCGAACAACAGGTCATCGAAGTCATCCTCGGCGTTGCCCTGGCCACCCTGTGCAATTTCAGCAATGTGCTGGCCGACACCGAGCTCAATCCCGAGCTGGCCGCCTACCGCTGGCAAAAGGCCTGAACATGACGACTGAAAACGTCCTGCTGGCCGCCCGCCAACTGGCGTTTTCCTATGGCGGCGCCCCGGTCTTTGCCGGCGTCGACCTGAACATCGGCCAGCGCGAGATCGTCTGCCTGATCGGCGCTTCCGGCTGCGGCAAGTCCACCTTGCTGCGCCTGCTCGCCGGGCTGGCCGAACCGAGTGCCGGCGACGTAACGGTCGACGGTGAAAATGGGGCCAAAAGGGCGGCCAAGGCCAGCGTCGTCTTCCAGTCGCCGGCCCTGCTGCCCTGGCTGACGGTCGCCGACAACGTGGCATTTGGCCTCGATTTCGCATGTCGACCGGTAAGCAGCCGCGGCGAGCGGCAACAGCACATCGAACGCGTGCTGGCCCAGGTCGGCCTGACCGAACACGCCAAAAAGAAGCCGCAGGCGCTGTCCGGCGGCATGGCGCAACGCGTTGCGCTGGCTCGCGCCCTGGCGCGCAACCCGGAAATCATCTACCTCGACGAGCCCTTCTCGGCGCTCGATGCGATCACCCGCGAAGCGATGCAGGACTTGCTGCTTGCCCTCGCGCACCAGCAGCAGAGCGCCGCCCTGCTCGTCACGCACGACATCGACGAGGCGCTGCGCATCGGTGACCGCGTCCTGCTCCTGGCCGGCTGCCAGGATGGCACGCCGGCCCGCATCGTCGGCGAATGGCGACCGGGCGGCAAGGCGCCGCGCCAGCACCGCTCACCGGCCCTCAACGCAATGCGCGAAGAAATTCTCGATTCACTTTCCAACCCGGGCACAGCCTGGTTTCCCGACCTTTAGGAGTTGCCATGAACGACGATCTGCTTGCCAACCTGAGCGACGACCTGCCGCTCTCCCGCCGCGACTTTTTGCGCCTTTCCGCACTGTTGACCGGTAGCCTCGCGCTGCCGCAACTGGCGCGCGCCGCCAACCCGAACGACCCGGTGCGCATCGGCTACCTGCCGATCACCGACGCCTCGCCGCTGCTCGTCGCCCACAGCAAGAAGCTGTTCGAGGCGCAGGGCCTGGAAGTTGAAGCGCCCAAGCTGTTCCGCTCCTGGGCGCAGATCGTCGAAGCCTTCATGGCTGGCCAGGTGAACGTCGTGCATCTGCTGTCGCCGATGACCGTCTGGGCGCGCTACGGCAGCAACTTCCCGGCCAAGGTCGTGGCCTGGAACCACATGTCCGGTTCGGCGCTGACCGTCGCGCCCAACATCCAGAACGTCAAGGATCTGGGCGGCAAGAAGGTGGCCGTGCCCTTCTGGTACTCGGTGCATAACGTCGTGCTGCAACACCTGCTGCGCGAAAACGGCCTGACTGTCGTAACCAAGCCGACCGACAGCCTGAAGCCCAACGAGGTCGCGCTCTCCATCATGGCCCCGGCCGACATGGGCCCAGCCCTCGCCAATGGCGCCATTGCCGGCTTCATCGTCGCCGAGCCCTTCAACGCCGCCGCCGAAACCAACGGTATCGGCCGCATCGCCCGCTTCACCGGCGACGTCTGGCGCGAGCATGCATGCTGCGTCGTCACCATGCACGAACGCGACCTGAAGGACCGCCCGGAATGGTCGCAGAAAGTGGTCAACGCCATCGTCAATGCCCAGCACTGGCTCAAGGACAACCGCAAGGAAGGCGCGCAGATCCTCTCCAAGGATGGCGCCGGCAAATACACGCCCTTCCCGCAGGCTGTTCTCGAGCGCGTGCTGGTGCCGAATGCCGAGCGCCAGCAGCAATACGTCAAGGAAGGCGCGATCCGCCACCCGGAATGGAAGGACGAGCGCATCGAATACCAGCCCTACCCCTTCCCGTCCTACACCGAACAACTGGTCAAGCTGCTCAAGGCAACTCAGGTCGAAGGCGACAACAAGTTCCTCGCCAACCTTGACCCGGCTTTCGTGGCACGCGACCTGGTCGACGACCGTTTCGTGAAGAAATCCATCGCCGCGCTCGGCGGACTGAAAGCCTTCGGCCTGCCGGAGAAGTACACACGGTCGGAAACCATTGTTGCCTGACCTGACGCCAAAGACCCGCCCATGAACGAGCCACTGCCTCTAACCCCCCCAGCCCCCCTTGTCAGGGGGGAGCACCGTGGTCGGCTCAGCCCGCACTCCTCCCCTGACAAGGGGAGGCCGGGAGGGGTTACGTCTTTTGCTGCCGGCACAAATTCACCCGTTTTTTCCAGTCGACCGCTGGGTATTCGCAGCGCCTTCTACAACAGCGTGTTCTGGCCCGGCCTCGGCCTGCTCCTGGCGCTCGGCCTGTGGTGGCTGGCGGTGCATGGCCTGGGGCGCGATTCGCTGATGGCGGCGCGCTTCGCCCCGGAAAAGACCTGGCAGGCCATGCTCGATCTGGCGGCCGGGCCGGACATCTGGCAGCACGCGCTGGCCAGCCTGCGCCGCGTTGGCTACGGGCTGGCCGGCGCCCTGCTGCTCGGCGTGCCGCTCGGCCTGCTGGTCGGCAGCTGGCCGACCTTCAATCGCCTGACCTCGACCACCTTCCAGTTCCTGCGCATGATTTCGCCGCTGTCGTGGATGCCGCTTGCCGTCATGGCGCTCGGCATCGGCGAGGCGCCGGTCGTCTTTCTGATCGCCTTCGCCGCCATCTGGCCGATCGTGCTCAACGTTGCCGCCGGCATCCAGGCGATCGACCCGATGTGGCTGACCCTGGCCGACAGCCTCGGCGCCAACCGGCGCGAGCGCCTGTGGCGGATCACCGTGCCGGCCATCGCCACCCACCTGCTGACCGGCATCCGGCTCGCCATCGGCCTGATCTGGGTGGTGCTGGTGCCGGCCGAAATGCTCGGCGTCAATGCCGGCCTCGGCTACTTCATTCTCGACACCCGCGACCGCATGGCCTACGGCGAGCTGATGGCCTGCGTGCTCTTCATCGGCCTGCTCGGCTTCGCCCTCGACTGGCTGGCCCGCCTCGCCCACCGCCGCTGGAGCGGCGCCTGAACCCATTTTCAAGGAAAACGACATGTCCACCGTTGCCGAACCCGTCACGCTCGACCTCGAAACACTGATCGCCCGCGACCTGGCGCCGCGCGTCACCGCCATCGATCTCGAAGGCGAATACCCCGATGTCTTCCTGCGCGCCGCCGGCCAGATCGGCGCCTTCGCTGGCGTCGTCGGCACCGAATACGGCGGCAGCGGCAAGGGCCTGGGCGACACCATCGCGCAGATGGCGAAAATCGGCGAAACCTGCCTGTCTACCGCCTTCACGCACTGGTGCCAGACCGCCTGCGCCCGCTACATCCAGCTTTCCGACAACGCTGCGGCCAAGGCCGAATTTCTGCCACTGCTCGCAGACGGCCGGCAACTGGGCGGCACCGGCCTCTCCAACACCTTCAAGTCGTGCTGCGAGATCGAGCGCTTCCTGCTCACCGCCCGCCGCGTCGAGGGCGGCTACGAAATCAACGGCACGCTGCCCTGGGTCTCCAACCTCGGCGACGAGCATGTCTTCGTCACCGGCTGCCCGGTCGACGGCGACGGACGCCTGCTTTTCTTCATCGTCAAATGCAACCAGGAAGGCTTCAAGCTCGTCGACGGCGCGCACTTCACCGCCCTCGAAGGCACGCGCACCCTGGCCTGCCAGTTCCGCAACGTGCGTATCGACGACAGCCGCGTCCTCGCCCATCCCGAGCAGGCCGCGACCTACCTGCAACGCATCCAGCCCGGCATGATCCTCGCGCAGCTCGGCATGGGCCTCGGCCTGATCCGCGACTGCATCGCGCTGATCGAACGCGCCGGCCGCACCCACCAGCACATCAACTGCTTCGAGGACGACCAGGTCGAAGAACTGCAAGCCGCCCTGAGCGGCGCCGAAGCCGAAACCTTCCGCCTCGCCGCCCAACTCGACGCCGGCCCGGCCCCGGAAGCCCTGCCCGGCCTGCTCACCGAAGTGCTGCGCCTGCGCCTGGCCGGCGGCGAACTCTCGCTGCGCGCCGCCAACGCCGCGATGCTGCACCAGGGCGCCCGCGGCTACCTCCGCACGGCCGCACCGCAACGGCGGCTGCGCGAGGCTTACTTCGTCGCTATCGTGACGCCGTCGCTGAAACACCTGCGGCGGGAGATTGCGCGGCGGGAAGGCAGGCTCTGATTTTTCCATAAAGCAGGAAGCCGGGCATAACCCCGGCTTTTTTTTGCGCTTGTGTTTCGAGCAACGAGAAGCTCATAAGATGTATTGGGCATGCCCCCACCAAGAGAAAAGTCTGATGGCATGTGATAATCCGGCGTCAGTACACTTCTTCGCGCACATATGGAATCTCGCATCAACGGCACCCTGAAATCCTGGAACGAAAGCAAGGGATTCGGCTTCATCACTCCGCTCAACGGTGGTCAGGATATCTTCGTTCATATCTCTGATTATCCTAAGCAGGGCGGGCTACCCAAAGTCGGCGAGCCGATATCCTTTGAAATCGTTTCCGACAAGGATGGCAAAAAGAAGGCCGTTCTTGTTCAACGACCAGGTAGCAAGCCTGCAGCCCGAAAAGTCGGGCGACAGACCCAACCGGACGTTCGCCATAAAAGCTCTTTGCTGGGGACCTTAACAAGCTTGGTACTCATCGTGGCCTTGGGCATTGGTGCCTACAAGTTCGTCGCACCCAAGTTCAATACATCCTCTTTGCATCAGGATTCCCCTACGCAACAGAGCACTCCGACCCGCAAGCAACCAGAACCCCAACGGGACAATGGCGTAAGGAACGCGGAAAATACGCCGGCGAGCATTCCGCCCGCGGCTAGCTCCAACAACTTCAAATGCGATGGAAGAACCCATTGCTCGCAAATGACATCCTGTGCAGAAGCAACCTTCTTCATCCGGAATTGCCCGGATACCAAGATGGATGGGAATCACGATGGAGTCCCATGCGAAACCCAGTGGTGCACCGGACCGTTTGCAAAATAGCTAATCGGTCGGCTGCGTAGAAATACTCATCGGTAGACACGGCCCGGCCGGCATTTTTGCCGTTTCCGGGCCGTCGACCGCTCAGATGTCCTTCTTGTCCGAACGCACCGCCAGCCAGTCGCCGAGCACCTGCATGACCTGGACCAGGATGACCAGGGCGATGACGGTGACGACCATCACGTCGGTCTGGTAGCGGTAGTAGCCGAAGCGGATCGCGAGGTCGCCGACCCCGCCGCCGCCGACGATGCCGGCCATGGCGGAGTAGCCGACCAGGCTGATCAGGGTGACTGTCAGGCCGCGCAGGAAGCCGGGTAGCGCTTCGGGGAAGAGGACGGTGGCGATGATGCGCAGCGGGCTGGTGCCGAAGGCTTCGGCGGCTTCGATGATGCCGGAATCGACCTCGCACAGCGAGGCTTCTACCAGGCGGGCGTAGAAAGCGATGGCGGCGACCGAGAGCGGCACGGCGGCAGCGGTCGGACCGATCGTTGTGCCGAGCACCCATTGCGTCAGCGGCAGGAGCAGCACGAGCAGGATGACGAAGGGGATGGAGCGCAGCACATTGACCAGGAAGTTGCTGCTGACGTTGGCCAGGCGGTTGCGCCAGAACAGCTTGCGGCTGGTGACATGGAGCAGGAAGCCGAGCGGCAGGCCGCCGAGGACGGCAAACAGGCTGGAGATGCTGACCATGATGAAGGTTTCGCCGAAGGCGTGCGCCAGGTCGGCGGAAAGCTCAAGTATCTGTTTGGCCAGTTCCGGCGAGAAGTGGCCGGTAATCCATTGTTCGATCATGACAGCACCTCGACTTGCGATGCGTGGTTGGAAATGAAGGCGATGGCGTCAGCCAGGCGCGTGGCGAAGGGTTCGGCGCGGCTGGCCGCCTGCGGCGTGTCGTTGAGGCGGACGATGAGGATGCCGACGGCGCGGTGGTCGATGTATTCGATCTTGCCGTGCAGCAGGTTCACGGCGACGCCGTATTCGATGGCGGCGGCCGAGAGCACGCCGTCTTCGGCCTGGTGGCCGAGGAAGAGCAGCTTGAGCAGCGTTCCGTCCTGCTCGTCGGTGAGATGCGCCGGCAGGTCGAGGTTGAAGGTGTGTTCGACCAGCTGGCGCGTGAATGGCTGCTGCGGCGTCGCGAAGATGTCGTAGGCCTCGCCCTGCTCGATGACCTTGCCGCCTTCCATGACGGCAACGCGCGTGCAGATTTTCTTGATCACCGCCATTTCGTGCGAGATGAGCACGATGGTGATGCCCAGGCGCTGGTTGATCTCGCGCAGCAACTCAAGGATCGCGGCCGAGGTTTCGAGGTCGAGCGCCGAGGTCGGCTCATCGCAGAGCAGCACTTCCGGGTGATTGGCAACGGCGCGGGCGATACCGACGCGCTGCTTCTGGCCGCCGGAGAGCTGCGCCGGGTAAGCCTGCGCCTTGTCCTCAAGGCCGACCAGCCGCAGGATCTCGGGCACGCGCTGATCGATCTCGGCCTGGCTCTTGCCGGCAACGCGCAGCGCGTAGGCGGCGTTGTCGTACACGGTGCGGGTGTGCATCAGGTTGAAGTGCTGGAAGATCATGCCGATCTTGTGGCGCTCCTTGCGCAGCGCACCGCCGCGCAGGTCGGTGATGTCGCGGCCGTTGATGACGACACGGCCGGCGCGCGGGCGTTCGAGCAGGTTGATGACGCGCAGCAGTGTGCTCTTGCCGGCACCGCTGGCGCCGACGATGCCGAAGACTTCGCCGGGCGAAATGCTCAGCGAAACGTCGTCGACCGCCTGGACGCGCTGGCCGCGCACGGCGAAATCGACCTGGATGTTCTGTAACTGGATCATGGTGCAAAAACCTCGGGCATGAATGAAAAAAGGCCGGGTGGGCCGGCCTTTTCCGGGCGCAGGCAGCGTCTGTTTACTTGCGGCTCTTGCCCTTGGCCGGGGCAGCGGCTGCGGCCTGGGCGCGGGCTTTTTCCTTGAGCCATTCCGGCTTCTGGAATTCCTTGAAGATGTGCTTCGGATCGTCGATGGCGGCGAGGAACTCGGGCGATTCGATGACCTGCTTGATGTCCTGAACGAAGGGCTTGTTCAGGTCGTCGGTCTTCACGGCCACCAGGTTCTTGATGTTCTCGTCGAGCTCTTCGAGCTTCAGGGCAGACGACAGGCTGAGACCGGCGGCAATGGCGAAGTTGCCATTGACCACGGCGGCCGTCGCACTATCCAGCGTGCGCGGCAGCTGGGCGGCTTCGAGCGGCTTGAAGACAAGGCCGAGCGGGTTCTGCTCGATGTCCTTCTCGGAGGCGGTCAGCGGATCGATGTCCTTCTTGAAGGTGATGATGCCGAGCTTGCCGAGGAAACGCAGGGCGCGCGCCAGGTTGGTCGGGTCGTTGGCCAGGGTGACGATATCGCCCTTCTTCAGCTGGTCGACCGACTTGATCTTGCCCGAGTAGAGGCCGAGGCCGGCGGTCGGCACGTTGATCACGGGCGACAGCTTGAGGCCCTTGTCGGCCGAGAACTTCTCGAGATAGAGGCGGTGCTGGAACAGGTTGGCGTCGATGCTGCCGTTGGCCAGTGCCAGGTTGGGCTGCACGTAGTCGCTGAATTCCTTGTAGACGATCTTGTAGCCCTTTTTTTCCAGGCCGGGCTGGACGGCGACCTTGAGCAGATCACCGTAGGGTCCCGGCGCGACGCCGAAAACGATGGTCTTGGGCGTGATCTGGGCCAGGGCGCTGCCGGCAACGGCGGTGGCGGCGAGGAACAAGGTGGTACGCAGGGACTTGCGGATGAAGGACTGGAAAGGGGTACGCATAAAACCTCCGAATGAGAAAACGAGGCCCATGCTACGGAAGCGGGAAAGGGAAAAAAACGAAGAAAAACGTCTTTGCTTATATGGGAAGCGCGCAGCTTGCATCGACCGCCCTACCCCCGTGGCGCGCTATAAGCACATGCAAAAATAGTCTTTCCCGCTGCCCGGCGACGCCCTGAGAATCGACGAATAAATCATTCACGGACGGAAATCCCATGGCCAAGATCCTGATCGTGCCCGGTCTGCGCAACAGCGGGCCGGCGCACTGGCAAAGCTGGTTCGAACAAGAATTACCGGACACCCATCGCGTCGAGCAGGCCGACTGGGAGCGCACCTGTCTTTCCGACTGGGCGGCGCGCGTGCGCCAGGAGATCGACGCGATCGGCGAGCCGGTCTGGATCGTTGCTCACAGCTTCGGCTGCCTCGCCTCGGTGACGGCCGGTTTCGAGCGCGCCGGGCAGATTCTCGGCGCCCTGCTCGTCGCGCCGGCCGACCCGAACCGCTTTGGCGAACCGGTGGCACTGCTCGAAGAGAAACTCGCCTTTCCCAGCCTGGTCGTGGCGAGCAGCAACGATCCCTGGGTCAAGGGCGATGTCGCGCAATACTGGGCCGGCCAGTGGGGCAGCGATTACCGCAACATCGGCGCGGCCGGCCATATCAATGTCGATTCCGGACACGGGCCATGGCCGCAGGGGCTGGAGTTTTTCGCCCGATTGCGCGCTGCCGCCTGACTTATGCCTTTGTACGATAAACATCTAACGAATCATTCTTTTTGAATATGAGAAGCCTGCCTACACTGGCAGGCATTCATTATTCGCGAGCTGCAAATTGAGCCTTTTTGACCGGTCGACCGTGAGAACACCTGCTGCCATCAGCCAGGCGGTCGACGTCGTATTTGGGGCCATTTTTGTCGCCAAGGTCAGACATGGCTGAGTCCAAACCAAATACCAAACTGATCCGGAGCGACCAGATCGAACCGGTTGCCAGTTGTATCAAGGCGATCGCCCATCCGCTACGCCTTGCCATCGTCTGTCTGCTCGGGCCGGGCGAGCGCACCGTGACCGAGATCTGTCAGGAGCTGGGCACCACCCAGCCCAATATCTCGCAGCACCTCAACCTGCTCCACAACCAGCAGTTGCTCAAGTCGCGCAAGGACGGCAACCGGGTCTACTACGCAATCGCCGACCAGCGCCTGAGCGAAATCATCGGCATGCTGCAGAAGATCTACTGCCCGGAAGACAACGCCTGATTTTTGGGCGGAGCAGGCAAAACCCTGCTGCGACAAGCGCTTGGCCAGGCTGCCAAGTGTCTTCCCCCAGACTTATCCACAGAAATTGGGGATGAATTCCCGTTTCCCTCCGTCCCCGGACAACCCCTGCGGTTTGCTATAAGCACATAAGAATCGCGTCGTTCCCCGCTCGGGAGCGGCGCAGGAAAATGCGGGCAAACATAACGGGAACAGCCCCATGACCAAACCAGCCAATAACGCCATCGACCGCCCCTACTGGGACGAAAAACTGGAAACCCAATCGCGCGCCGACTGGGATGCCCTCAAGCTCGACCTGCTGCAAAAACACCTCAAGCACGCCTACGCCAACTCGCCCTATTACAAGGCCAGCTTCGATGCGGCCGGCGTGCATCCGGACGACGTCAAGTCGCTGGCCGACATCCGCCGCTTTCCCTTCATCGAAAAGAAGGTGCTGCGCGAACGCCAGGAAGCCCTGCCGCCCTTCGGCGACCTGGTTGCCGTGCCCGAGCGCGATATCGTCTATATCTCGGCCTCCAGCGGTTCAACCGGCGTTCCGACCGCCTCGCCCTTCACGGCACAGGACTTTGAAGACTGGATGGACTACGAGGCCCGCCAGTTCTGGTCATCCGGCCTGCGCCCGGACGACCGTTACTGCCATTCGCTGAATTTCTCCCTTTTTGTCGGTGGACCGTGCGTGCTCGGCGCCCAGAAGCTCGGCGCGCTGTCCATCCACGCCGGCACCGTGCCGTCGGAACGCCTCCTCGCCATCGCCAAGCAGTTCCAGGCCACCGCCATCTGGACGACGCCCTCCTACGCCTGGTATCTCGGCGAGACGGCGATCAAGGAAGGCATCGATCCAAAGAAGGACCTGGCGATCAAGCGCATCTTCGTCGCCGGCGAACCCGGCGGCTCGATCCCGGAAACCCGCCAGCGCATCGAAGCGCTGTGGGGCGCCAAGGTCTATGACTACTACGGCCTGTCCGACATTTTCGGCTCCTGCGCCGGCATGTGCGAAGAGCAGCACGGTCTGCACTGGGCCGAGGATCACATCCTGGTCGAGGTGCTCGATCCGGAAACCCAGGAACCGGTGGCCGAGGGCGAGCGCGGCGAACTGGTGCTGACCACGCTGAAGAAATCGGCGCGACCGATGATCCGCTTCCGCACCGGCGACATCGTCTCCTTCACCAACGAAGCCTGCGGCTGCGGCCGCACCTCGCAGCGCATGCTCGGCACGCACGGCCGCCTCGACGACATGCTGATCATCAAGGGCGTGAACATCTTCCCCAGCGACATCGAAGCCATCGCCCGCAAGGACCACGACCTGAGCGGCGAATACAAGCTGATCGTCGAACGCGACAACCATCTTGACACGCTGACCGTCGAAATCGAGCGCGCCGCGGTCGACGCCTCGAAAGACGCCGAATTGGCCAGCCGCTTCGCCGGCCACCTCAAGTCGATCACCGGCGTCAGCGCCCGCATCGTCATCCTGCCGCCCGACACCTTGCCGCGTGCCACGCACAAGGCGAAGCGGGTCGAGGACCGACGCCAGCACGTCTGGAGCTGAGAAATGGAAGGCCCGGCTTGGCCGGGCTTTTTGTTGAATGTCGGGCGGCTAAGTGCCAAGCCGTCATAAGCCATCTTGAAAACCAGACGTTCAGGAACGTTCGAGGTTAGGCGGCACGTGTGCCCGTGATAGGGACACCGCCCCGCCATAGCTTGCGCAAGTCTTCGGCGATGAACTCAAACGCAACCTTGTTCGCTCCGTTCCCAAACTGCGCGATGTAGCCGGCATGCTGGCTAGCAAAGTACGCCCGCTGTTGAATCCGCACTTGCCCACTCTGGTCCTTTGGCCGCGCGTTGGGGGCGCACGAGATGTCTCCGTCGATCATGGCGGCCGTATAGACGATGTAGCTATCGGTCTGTCTACACTCGAAGTTGTCGTGAGCCAAGAGGCCACAAGACTCTAGCCGCTCAACGCTCCGATTAATCTCATTGGCAACCGTGAAGCCCTCGCTTACCAAGTGCCGAGCAACGAAAGGTGCATTTGGATCCGCCAGCAACATGCGGAGTTGGATGCCGCTTTCGCAGAGTTCGACCAGCTTGTGAGCATCTCGCATCAGAGTCTGCCAACACGAGATGCCGAACACAAGAACCTCCGCTTGGGCGGTCTCATAGAACTTGAATGGCGGAAGAGGATTGCCCGATGGGCTTCGCCATTCGATGTCGACGAGCCCAACGCTTGTACAAGCAGCAAGAAGGTCAACTCCGGTCCGCATGGTGGGCACCACCTGAGCCGGTGCCGGGATGCTCTTCTTCGATTCCGCCAACTTCTCTTCGAGGTGCTTCACCTTGGTGGACTCCAAGGCTGACTTCTCACGAAGCGCGCCGAGTTCCGACTTTGACAGAAGCGAACTCAGGCCAAAGCCTCCCGCACCTACTGCTGCCAGGGTGCCACCGGCGGACCAGATTAGTTCTGGATTCGCAAGTGCCACACTCAGGACGTCGTTTACTGCGCTCATCTTTGCTCCGCGAATTTTGTGTGCTGCTAACGATGCTGTAGAAAAATAGTATTTATCCTACCATCGTGCCGTGAACCAACATGAGTGGGTGGAAGGACATTGGCTCCAACAGTTATTCACGAGCAGAAATGTCCGGGTTATTGCTAATAATACGGACACTGAATCATCTGTAAGGTTTTGAATGGCATGGAGGTTATCCCATGCGGGTCTCCCTATCAATCGTCAATCATACGGAAAGAGCCTATGTCTGCAATGCGGCACTTTCTTGAGGGACAGCTTGTGGCCGGCCCCCGCCAACACTTCCGCAGCAAATCTATTCCTCCAGCGCCATCACCATCTCATGCCAAGCCATCCTGCCGTGCTCCGAGGGAGACGGCCTGACGTAGCAGTAGCCGAATTTCCGGTAGAGCGCGATATGCCGGTCCTTGCACATCAGATGGATGCTCTGCTTGCCGCTTTGCCTGGCCTGTTCGACGAAGTGGCGCATCAATCGCGTTGAATGGCCCTGCCCTTGGTGCTCCGGCGCGACGACGACGGACATGATGACCACGTTGGGGGCATCCGGATGATGGCCGACGAGTTCCTTGAAGGCTTCGTCGGACATCACCACCTCGTAGGCGCAGCCGCTGTTGATGAAGCCAATCACCTGCCCGGCCTTTTCGAGCACGACGAAGCCCTGCGGATAGTCGCGGATGCGGGTCGCGATCTTTTCCCGGGTGGCGGCTTCGTCGCCTTCGTAGGCGGCGATCTCGATGGCGTAGCAACGTTCGAGATCGCCCTGCTCAACCTGGCGCAGGCGCAAATCGGACATCTCCGGCAACACTCAGGCTTTGCCGATGAAGCCGATCAGTGCATCGAGCACGGCGTCCGGGCGTTCCGCCATCAGCGCGTGGCCGCTGCCTTCGACCGTGCTCAGGCGGGCGCCGGGGATATTGCCGAGGAGCGCCTTGGCGGCTTTCGGTGAGGTCATCTTGTCCTGGCTGCCGGAGACGATCAGCACCGGCGCCGCGATCACCGACAGGCTTTCCGCGCTGCGCGTGTAGGCGTTGCAGGCCGCCAGGTCGGTGTGGAATACGCCGGGCTTCTGGCGCGCCATCAGGCGTTCGTTGACGCCAAGCAGCCAGAGGCCGGGCACGGTGTTGCCGCCGATCTGGGCGCTGGCCGAATACGACCAGTCGTTGATCATTGCTGCCGCCTTGGGTTCGTTGTCGCGGGCGGCGTCAAGCAGCACCGGTGCGACCGGCATCGGCAGCGAGGTGCCGATCAGTGCAGCCTGGCGGGTGCGGGCGGCGTGGCGCACGGCGAATTCGAGCGTGACCAGCGAGCCCATGCTGTGGCCGACGAGGTTTGCCTGGGCGACACCGAGCGCATCGAGCAAGGCGGCGATCCAGTCGGCGATGGCTTCGACCGAGGCGAGCGGTTCGCCGGCACTCTGGCCGTGGCCGGGCAGATCGGGTGCGAACACCGAAAACCCGTGATGTGCAAACCAGCGGCTTTGCAGCGTCCAGCAGGAATGGTCCTGCTGCGCGCCGTGGATGAAAACGACGACCGGCTGGCGGTCGACCGCTTCGGGAAGCAGTTTTTTGCCGCCGGTGTAAATGTAGGTGGAAAGGCCGTTGACTGTGATGTTCATGCTCAGGCCCTCGCAGCGGCAGCAAGGCCGCGGTTAATGTCTTCGATCAAATCGCTAGGATCTTCGAGGCCGATCGACAAACGGATGGTGCCGGGATGGATGCCGGCTGCGACCAGCGCCTCGTCCGACATGCGGAAGTGCGTGGTCGAGGCCGGGTGGATGACCAGCGACTTGGCATCGCCGACATTGGCGAGATGCGAGAAGACCTTGAGCGCTTCGATGAACTTGCGCCCGGCGGCGCGCCCGCCGCTGAGGTTGAAGGTGAATACCGAGCTGGCGCCCTTGGGCAGCAGCTTTTGCGCCAGGGCGTGGTCCGGGTGCTCAGGCAAATCGGGGTGATTGACGGCGTCGACCGTGGTGCCGACCTGTTTGGCGAGATGGGCGATCACGGCGCGGGTGTTGTCGATGTGGCGGGCCATGCGCAGCGGCAGGGTTTCCAGGCCCTGCAGGATCTGGAAGGCGTTGAACGGGCTGAGGCAGGCGCCGAAGTCGCGCACGCCCTCACGCCGGGCGCGCAGCAGAAAGGCGGCGACCGTCGATTCCTCGGTGAACACCATGTCGTGGAAGCCTTCGTACGGCTCGGCCAGGGTCGGGAATTTGCCGCTCTTTGCCCAGTCGAAAGCGCCAGAATCGACGACCACGCCGCCGATCACCGTGCCGTGGCCGGAGAGGAACTTGGTCGCGGAATGGAAGACGAGGTCGGCACCGTGAGCGAAGGGCTTCAGCAGGTAAGGCGTCGTGAAGGTCGAATCGACCAGCAGCGGCAGGCCGTGTTCATGCGCCAGCGCCGAAACGCGCGGGATGTCGAGGACGTCGAGGCCGGGATTGCCCAGTGTCTCGCCGAAGAAGAGCCGGGTTTCCGGGCGGATTGCGTTCTTCCATGCATCGATGTCGCGCGGATCGACGAAGGTCGTGTTGATGCCGAAGCGCGGCAGCGTGTATTCGAGCAGATTGTGCGAACCACCGTAGAGCGAGCGGCTGGCAACGATATGGCCGCCAGCGCCCATCAGCGTGGTGATCGCGAGGTGCATGGCGGCCTGGCCGGAAGCCACGGCGATGCCGCCAACGCCGCCTTCGAGCGCCGCCATGCGCTCTTCGAGCACGGCATTGGTCGGGTTGGAGATGCGCGAATAGACATGACCGCCGCGCTCCATGTTGAACAGCGCCGCCGCCTGGTCGGCATCCTTGAAGACGAAGGAGGAACTCAGGTAGATCGGCTGGGCGCGCGCGCCGTACTGGCTGTCGGGCACCTGGCCGGCATGCAGGGAAAGGGTATCGAAACGATAGCTCATGGCTGGATCATGGATGGTTTTCAGGCTGCCGATGCTACGCGCCAGCCGCCACGTTTCAAATCAGCATTTCTTTGTTGCTTATGCATTTATTGCCAAAGCCGCAGCGGTGAACACGCCAAAAACTGCAATTTTGCGTGGCAAGGCAGGCCGGGCGTGCCAGAATTGCGCCCCTTTTTCTCCCGCACCGTACGTAATGCACATTGATTTGCTCCTTTCCCTGATCGAAGTCGCGGCGACCATCGCCTTCGCCCTTTCCGGGCTCATCGAAGCCACCCGCAAGCGGATGGACATCATCGGCGTGCTCTCGGTCACCTTCGTCAGCGCCTTCGGCGGCGGTACGCTGCGCGATGTGCTGCTCGACCGCCGGCCGCTGTTCTGGGTGCAGCACCAGGAATACGTTTGGCTGGTCCTCGCCATGACCCTGGTTGCGCCGCTGCTGCTGCGCGCCGCACGCCACGAGATCGGCGACAAGCTGATGGAATTTGCCGATGCCCTTGGCCTCGGGCTGTTCACCATTTCCGGTGCCTCAATCGCCCTCAGCGCCGGCATGCCACCGGTGATCGCCATCCTCATGGGCTCGCTGACCGCAGTTTTTGGCGGTGTGTCGCGCGACGTGCTGTGCAACGAGATTCCCAAGGTCTTTCACGACCATCGGCCGTACACGATGTGCACCTTCATCGGCTGCGGCATCTTCCTCGGCCTGCGCGAGCTGCAACTGGCACCGCAGTTGTCGACCATCTTCGGCATCGTCAGCATCACCGGGCTGCGCCTGCTCGCCCTGGCGCAGCACTGGCACATTCCGCCCTGGCCGCCGGAAAAGCGCTGAACTGCCGGCCAGGCGGTAATTACACCGCCTTGAAATGAAAAAAGCCGGCGTTGCCGCCGGCTTTTGTGGCCTGAACCAACCCGGCTTACGCCGCGACCTTGCCCTTGCCACGTGCCAGACGGCGCACGACGGCCAACATCCGGTCGATCTCCTCGCAGGTGTTGTAGAAGGCCAGCGACGGACGGACGGTTGCTTCGACACCAAAACGGCGCAGGATAGGCTGGGCACAGTGGTGGCCGGAGCGCACCGCGATGCCTTCCTCGTTCAACGCCCTGCCCACTTCTTCCGTCGAGTAGCCGGCCAGCACGAAGGAAGCCACGCTCGCCTTGTCCGCCGCCGTGCCGATCAGGCGCACGCCGGGAATCGAGGACAAGCCGCGCGTCGCATAGACCAGCAGGTCATGCTCGTAGCGGGCGATGTTCTCGATGCCAATGCGTTCGACGTAGTCCAAAGCCGCGCCCAACCCCACCGCGTCGGCGATGTTGCCGGTACCGGCTTCGAACTTGTTCGGGGCCGGCTGGAACAGCGTCTTCTCGAAGGTGACGTCGGCAATCATGTTGCCGCCGCCCTGCCAGGGAGGCATCTGCTCCAGCAGCGCCGCCTTGCCGTAGACCACGCCGATGCCGGTCGGACCGAAGATCTTGTGGCCCGAGAACACGAAGAAGTCGGCATCGAGCGCCTGCACATTGACGCGCAGGTGGGAAACTGATTGCGCACCATCGACCAGCACCTTGGCGCCGGCCGCGTGGGCCATGTCGATCACCTGCTTGATCGGCGTCACCGTGCCCAGCGCGTTCGAGACTTGCGTCACCGAAACGAGCTTGGTTCTGGCATTGAGCAGCTTCTGGAGTTCGTCCAGTTTGAGCTGCCCGCTGTCGTCGACCGGAATGACGCGAATCTTCGCGCCCACCTGTGCCGCCAGTTGTTGCCAGGGCACGATATTGGCGTGGTGTTCGAGCAGCGAGACCACGATCTCGTCGCCTTCGCCAATGTTCTGGACGCCCCAGGTCTTGGCGACCAGGTTGATGGCTTCCGTCGCACCGCGCACGAAGATGATCTCGTTGGCCGAACCGGCGCCGAGGAAGCGCTGCACCTTGTTGCGAGCGGCCTCGTAGGCATCGGTCGCCCGCGCCGCCAGTTCATGCGCCGCACGGTGAATATTGGAATTCTCGTGGGCGTAGAAATAAGCCAGACGGTCGATCACCGATTGCGGCTTCTGCGTCGTCGCTGCGTTATCGAACCAGACCAGCGGCTTGCCATTGACGCGTTCCTGCAGGATCGGGAAGTCGCGGCGCACGGCATTGACGTCGAACGGCGGACGCGCAGACGGGGCAATCTCCGGCTCACGCGCTGCATCCAGAAAATAGAAATTGCCCGGACTTTGCGGTTGACCGGTCAGATCGGCTGATTTGCGTTCGTTACCGATATCCGCCAGCAAGGCCAGCAATTCGCCCTGTCCCGGCAGGCCGAAGCTCTGCGCGACGACACGGTTCTCCGGCTTGGCCGGCACGCCGCCCGACTGGGCATACGGGCTGGCTTCGCCGATGAAATAAAACGGCGATCCCGGTGGCGATACAGGCAAAGACTGCGGCAACGAGTCGGTAAAAGCGCTCGGCGGCTGTGGCGGCGTGACGCTGGGCAAGGAAGCCGCATAGGCTTCCGGCACGCCAAACTCGGCGCCACCGGAACCCAGCGGATCGACCACATCCGGCGCCACTGGTTGCGGCAGGATGCTCGGGCCGGACTGAGCCAGGCTCAGTTCCGGTGCCGGCGCACTACCCGCGCCCAGTGAGCTCGGAAAGTTGTCGAACGAAGGCAAAGCGGCTCCCGGCAGGGCCTGGAAAAAGGCCGATGCCATCCGTCCAAGCGTGGCCTCGTCAGGGAGTCCGGACGGCGCAGCGCCGCCCAGCCCCTCGACGCCATTACTTGTAGGTGTCGGGATATTCATGGTACTTGCCGATCTCCACATCTTCGAGGACTGCAATCGCATCCGGCACCAGTACGGCCAGCGAGCAATACAGCGAAATCAGGTAGGACGCGATGGCGTTGCGATTGATACCCATGAAGCGGACCGACAGACCCGGACTCTGTTCGCCGGCCAAACCGGGCTGGAACAGACCAACCACGCCCTGGCGCTTTTCGCCTACGCGCAGCAGGATGATGCTGGTCTTGCCGCCATCAACCGGGATCTTGTCCGACGGGATCAGCGGAATGCCGCGCCAGGTCAGGAACTGGGCGCCGAACAGCGAGACGGTCGGCGGCGGCACGCCACGGCGGGTGCATTCGCGGCCGAAGGCAGCGATGGCCAGCGGGTGAGCGAGGAAGAAGGCGGGTTCTTTCCAGACCTTGGTCAGCAGGTCGTCTAGGTCGTCCGGGGTCGGCGCGCCGGTCAGCGTCGAGATGCGCTGTTCGTCGGCGATGTTGGCCAGGAGGCCGTAATCCGGATTGTTGATGAGTTCGGATTCCTGACGTTCCTTGATCGTCTCGATCGTGAGGCGCAGTTGTTCCTTGATCTGGTCGTGCGGGCTGCTGTACAGGTCGGAAACACGGGTATGCACGTCGAGGATGGTATTGACGGCATTGAGGAAGTATTCGCGCGGCTGTTCGTCGTAATCGACGAAGGTGTTCGGCAGTTCGGACTCATCGCGCTGCGAGCAAGCAACGCGCACGTCAGCCGGATTCTTGACGGTATTCAGGCGGTAGATACCGGCTTCGACCGGCAGCCACTGCAGCAGGTGCACCAGCCAGCGCGGGCTGATGGTCGACAGTTGGGCGGTGGTCTTGGTGGCATTCGCCAACTGCCGTGCGGCGGTATCGCCCAGGGCGGTGGCTTCGGGATGTTGAGCCATGTAACTCTCCTTAGATCAGGAATGAAAATATTTATAAGAAATTCAGCTAAGCATTGTCGAAAGGAGGGCTCCCGCCTTCAACATGCTATAGCCATCAAGCAGGACTTCAGGCCGCCTGTTGTTCGCAATGGGCAAGCAAACCAGAGAGAGGAATGCCGAGGGCTGCGGCCAGCTTGGCGGCGGTCGCCAGTGAGGGAATCGCCCGTCCCCGCTCGACTTCGCCGAGATAGGAGCGGTTGAGGTCGGCCTTTTCGGCGAGCAGTTCCTGCGACCAGCCGTGGTGTTCGCGAAAGTGCCGCACGGCGAGACCGAAGTCCTGGATCAGGGCGGTCATTGCGTCACCTTGCCGGCACCACCCGGCTCATGCTGCAGGCTGGCCTGCGAAACATGGCTGCCGGGCGGGACGCTGCGCGTCAGCCAGACATTGCCGCCGATGCTTGATCCCTGGCCGATAGTGATACGACCAAGGATGGTGGCGCCGGCATAGACAACGACTTCATCCTCGAGAATTGGATGCCGCGGCGCCCCCTTTTCGAGCGCACCGGTTTCATCCTGCGTGAAGCGCTTGGCACCCAGCGTCACCGCCTGGTAAAGACGGACGCGCTGTCCGATGACCGTGGTTTCGCCGATCACAACGCCCGTGCCGTGGTCGATGAAGAAGCCGGGGCCGATCGTGGCGCCGGGATGGATATCGATGCCGGTTGTCGAATGGGCAATCTCGGACAGGATGCGGGCAACCAGTGGAGCCCCCAGCGTATACAGGGCGTGTGCCAGACGGTAATAGATCACGGCGAGGATGCCCGGATAGCAGAGCAGCACTTCGTCTACGCTGCGCGCCGCCGGGTCGCCCGAATAGGCCGCCTCGACATCGGAGTCGAGCAGGTTGCGCAGGGCCGGCAACTGCTGCGCGAAGGCCTTGACGATCTCGGCCGCGAGCGACTCGACATCATTACGCTCTTCGCACTGCAAACGCCGGTTGTAGCCCAGTTCCAGTTCGACCTGGCCGAACAGCGCATTGAGCGCGCTGTCCAGCGTATGGCCGACGTAGAAGTCCTCGCCTTCCTGGTGCAGGTCGGAAGGACCGAGGCGCATCGGGAACAGCACGCCACACAGCGACTCGGCAATGTCCTTCAACGCCTCGCGCGACGGGAATTCGCGCACGGCGAACTCGCGACTGCGCTGCTGCTGCTCGCGCCAGCGATCGCGAGCGGCGTGCAGTTCGGCGACGATTTCCTTGACGCCCCAGCCGCCAACCTGCTCATAGGCGAGGGACGAGTTGGCGACTGGATGTCTCATGCGGCCAGCCCGGCTTCGTTGAACAGGCCTTCGAACAGGATGGAGCTCAGGTAACGCTCGCCAGAGTCGGGCAGCACGACGACGATGGTCTTGCCTGCATTTTCCGGCTTTTGCGCCAGGCGGGCGGCGGCAGCAACGGCGGCGCCGCTCGAGATGCCGGAGATGATGCCTTCTTCCTTGGCCAGGCGGCGGGCGTAGAGCACGGCATCCTCGTTGGACACCTGCTCAACGGCATCGACCAGCGCCAGGTCGAGCACGCCCGGCACGAAACCGGCACCGATGCCCTGGATCTTGTGCGGTCCCGGTTTGATCGGTTCGCCTGCCTTGGCCTGGGTCAGCACCGGGCTGGCCGTCGGCTCGACGGCGACCGACTGGATCGCCTTGCCCTTCTGCTGCTTGATGAAGCGCGAAACGCCGGTAATCGTGCCACCGGTACCAACGCCGGCAACGAAGATATCAATCGCGCCGTCGGTGTCATTCCAGATTTCCGGGCCGGTCGTTGCTTCGTGGATGGCGGGGTTTGCCGGATTCTTGAACTGCTGCAGCAGCACGTATTTGGCGTCGGAAGCCGCGATTTCCTCGGCCTTGGCGATAGCACCGGACATGCCCTTGGCACCTTCAGTCAGGACCAGCTTGGCACCGAAGGCGGTGAGCAGCTTGCGCCGTTCGATACTCATCGTTTCCGGCATGGTCAGGGTCAGTGGAATGCCCTTGGCAGCAGCAACGAAGGCGAGCGCGATGCCGGTGTTGCCGGAAGTCGGCTCGACCAGTTCCTTGCCCGGCCCAAGCAGGCCACGCTTTTCCGCATCATTGATCAGGGCGGCGCCAATCCGGCACTTCACCGAGTAGGCCGGGTTGCGACCTTCGATCTTGGCCAGCACAGTCGCTTTGGCACCATCGATGATGCGGTTGAGCCGGATCAGCGGCGTGTTGCCGATGGACTGCGAGTTATCTGCAAAAATTTTGGACATTGCTGTATCTCCCTAAAAAGTTGATTAATCCTGGACCCAGGGCAAACCGGCATGACGCCAGCCGTTGAAGGCGCCGCGCCGCTGCTGCTCGTCGAGATCGCCCTCGAAACCTTCGGTGATGTTGAAGACGTTCTTGAAGCCCGCCTTGTGCGCCGCTTCGGCCGCTGCCGCCGAGCGCTTGCCGCTGCGGCAGAGGAGCAGGAAGACTTCGTCCTTGCCGCCCTTGGCTTCGAGTTCCTTGGCAAAACGCGGATTGCGCGACAGCGACAGACCGGTCGCCCAGGCGACGTGCTTCGATTCCGGCACATGGCCGACGAACTTGCGTTCTTCGGCGGTGCGCACATCGACCAGCACGGCTTCGCCACTGGTGAAGAGCGTCCAGGCGTCCTGCGGCGAGACGCTGCCGGCATAGGGCACTGCTTCTTCCTGAGCACGCTGACGAGCCTTGTCCAGAATCGGCGAACAGGCGCCGGCGAAACCATTTTCGGCAAAGACCGCGGGCGCCCCGGAAGGCTGCTGGACATCAATCACGACATCGGACATGGAAATTCCTTTCGCATCTTGGCGACCAGCGCACATCGGCTGGCCCAGGTTGGGATCGGCGTCGCCGGAAAGCCTGCGGTGACGTCTGTAGCCGCCAATTTATGCCGCGCTCTTCATGACAAGAACGAATAAAAATTCAGATCGATATAAGGAACAACGTAATAAGGGTGTTGGCTATAGCCACCCAAAACCGCCCGCCAGGATTCTTGGCGGTCGACATATGGAAATAGCCAAAAAGTCTTTGTCGACCGTCTGGCTCCGCTCCACAATGCCAACCAGCCGCCGGATTTAATCGATAACTTGCCAGGGCGGCCGACAAGTACTGGCTAAAGCGTCGCTCGCTCCAGTACTCCCCAGGGGCCGGCAGCGCCGGACTCACAGGGGAGCAAGGAGTTGAAAATGGTTCTGACCCTCGAATTGCCGATCCGCCCGGCCCGCATCGACCTGTTTGCCTCATACGAAAGCCGCTTTGGCGCCCTGCCCGGCTGGCTCGACGAAACGCAACCGGAAGAAGCGCGCGCCCTGCTCCGCCAGGCCTTGCGCCGTGGCGCACCGCTCGTACCGGCCGACCTGTCCTGAAACTGCCGGGCTGCCACAAAGCAAAAGGCCCTCCGATATCCGGAGGGCCTTTTTTTCGTCCGAGCTCAGGCGGCAACGCCGGCCAGCACCGAACTCAACTGCACGACACTGCGCTTGCTGAACACCACCGGCACCGACATTTCGTCGGCCGCCCGGCGGATCTTGCGCGCCAGGCCGTGATTGATCTGGTCCACCATGACCACGATGACGCGCGTATCTAGCGGAATCCGGCGATGGCATTCGCTCTGGTTGCGCCCGCTCCAGTGCCGCACCGGCACGTAGCCCTGCCCGGCAAGTAAGTCCTTGTAGTTGCCTACCCGATCACCACCAACAATCAATGCGGCCATGATGTACCCCTGCGATTTCGACAGCCTCAATCTAGCGCCCGCAGAACGGGGATGGAACGAGCTTGTTTGTCGAAGGACATAAGGCAAGGGTTGATAAGCTTTTCCGCCAACCTGCCGATTCGGAAACGGAAAATAAAAAGCCCGTCACGCAGGGTGACGGGCAAAAAACGCCAGGCGTTTGGAGAGAAATGACAATGAACGCAGGAAGTTCACGCCTGCCAATTTACCGGCGGGCCGGCCGATCCGGAACGACTTGTTTGCGATAAGGATATGCAAAGAAACTTCAGTCATTAAGATCGATTCCAGTACGAAGCGCCTGTTCCCGGGATTTGCCTGACCCGCACCAAACTGGCAAATTTTTAACGGTCAACCGTCAAAAAATACAAAAAACCAGACAGGACAACTTAGCCGAGCTGCTCTACCTGGGCGTTGCGTCCTTCGCCGATACGAACCACCGAACCGATAGCGTCATCACCGGCACCATCCTCGCCCTTGCCCGGCGCGAGCAGCCCGAAACGCTTGAGCTGGGCGCGCAGGATGTTGCGCGAAATGCCGAGCAGGCGTGCCGTGCGTACCTGATTGTTGTCGCAATGCTCGAAAGCCAGGCGAACCAGGGTTTCCTCAACCTGCTCGAAAAGCGCTTCGCGGTTCTCGTCGAACATTTCCTGGAAGGCTCTGGAAAGCCGGCATTCGTTGTCATCATCAGCCGCTGAGGCGGGCCGCACGCCGCCAAGGACCGGCACGCGCTCGTTGAGGCGCAGGTCGGCAGAGCGGATGACATTTTCGCGGCATACGATCAGTGCGTAATGAATGACGTTCTCCAGCTCGCGGATGTTGCCCGGCCAGATATAGGAAATCAGCGCCTGACGTGCATTCGACGAAAATTCGACGGGACCGAGGTGCAACTTGGCCCGGTAGCTGTCCACGAAATGGCGGGCCAGCGGAAGAATGTCGCCCGGCCGTTCGCGCAGCGGCGGCAGCTTGATCGTTGCAATATTGAGCCGGTAATAGAGATCAGCACGGAAATGTCCGGCCTCGACGGCACTGACCAGGTCGACGTTGGTCGCTGCAACCAGGCGGACGTCGATGTCGATCGGCTTGCGCGAACCGAGGCGCACCACCTGGCGTTCCTGCAACACACGCAGCAGCTTGACCTGCATGGCGAGCGGCAGGTCGCCGATTTCGTCGAGAAAGAGCGTGCCGTGCTGCGCCGCCTCGAACCAGCCGGCGCGCTGCCCCTGGGCGCCGGTGAAGGCACCGGCTTCATGACCGAAAAGTTCGGCCTCGATCAGCGTTTCGCTGAAGGCGCCGCAGTTGACCGCAACGAACGGGCCACTGCGCCCGCTCTGGTTATGCACGTGGCGGGCGATCAGTTCCTTGCCGGTCCCAGTGTCGCCGATGATCAGCACGGTCGCTTCGCTCGGCGCGATCAGTTCGGTCGTATTCAGGATATCGAGCGATACCGGGTCCTGAAACACCAGCGCCTTGGCACGGATGGACAACGGACTCGCTTGCGAATCCGGAAAGGTCAGTATCTTGTGCATGGCTCTTCTTTCTAAATAGGCGTTGTTTCCCGGCCGGACAGCCCCAGCCTGCCCCCGACTCGATGAATTGGCATGCAGGTTAGCAACCCAGCCAAGCAGCCCCAACAACCGATTTCTGATAAGTATTTTCCAACTTGTCTTTTTTCGGCTGCCAGACCCCTTGCCTGCTGCAAACGCAGCAACACCCCGGACAATGTGCTGCCAGACCAACAGGGTCCGGCACAGCAAAACTGCCTTGAGCACAGCCAGCATCGGCAAAAGCCTTTTCTTTCATGGCACTGGCGCAAGACACCTGACTCAGCCCACCTGGCATACCTCCTGCAAATGAGCTTGGTTTGCCTGAGACCGGTGCCCATTGATGAAATCCCCGAAAACCTGCCCGCTGCTCACCTGCATCACCCTGTCCTTGTCGCTCGGAGGCTGCGCCCTGGGCCCGGACTTCGTGCGCCCGAGCATCACGATTCCCGCCGAATTCCGCGAAGCCGCCGGCTGGAAGCAGGCCACACCGGCCGATACCGTCAGCAAAACCGTCTGGTGGGAACGCTACGGTGACGCGACGCTGAACGATTTCGTCCGCCGGGTCGACATCGGCAACCAGAATGTCGCCCAGGCCGCCGCCCAATACCGCGCCGCGGCAGCCGTGCTGAATGTCAGCCGCGCCGCCTGGCTGCCCAGCCTCGGCGCCGGCGCCGGCCTCACGCGCAGCGAAGGCGTGACCGGCGCCACATCGACTACCTTCAACCCGGCACGCACCATTGATCGCATCGCTCTCAACAGCAGCTGGGAAATCGATCTCTGGGGCCGTATCGGGCGCAGTGTCGAAGCCGCCCGCGGCGCGCTCGACGCCAGCGCCGCCGATCTCGCTGCAGCCCGCCTGAGCATGCAGGCGACGCTGGCCCAGGCCTACTTTCAGCTGCGCATCAACGATGCCCAGCAACGCCTGCTGCAACGGGCCATCACCGCCCAGCGCCGTTCCTACCAGATCACCTACAACCGCCGCGAAGCCGGCATCGTCACCTCGGCCGATCTCGCCCAGGCCGAAACCCAGCTCAAGACGACGGAAGCCCAGGCCATCGATCTCGGCGTCCAGCGCGCCCAGCTTGAACACCTGATCGCCCTGCTCATCGGCGAAATCCCCGGCCAGTTCCGGATCGCCACCGTCGACACGGTGCCGTCCCTGCCGGCGCAGCCGGTCGGCATTCCCTCGACCTTGCTCGAAGGCCGCCCCGACATTGCCGCCGCCGAACGTCGCGTCGCCGCGGCCAATGCCCAGATCGGCGTCGCCCAGGCCGCCTTCTTTCCCAACCTGACGCTCAGCGCCAGTGGCGGCTTCCAGAACGCAGGCCTGACCGATCTTGTTACCTGGCCGCATCGCTTCTGGTCGCTCGGCCCGGCCGTCGCGCTCAGCCTGTTCGACGGTGGTGCGCGTTCAGCCGCCAAGGAACAAGCCATCGCCAACTACGACCGCACCGTGGCCGGCTACCGCCAGAGCGTGCTGACAGCCTTCCAGGAAGTCGAAGACAACCTTGCCACCCTGCGCATCCTCGAAGAGGAAAGCGCCGTCCAGGCCCAGGCCCGGCGCGCCGCCAACGAGTTCGAGCGCCAGACCAACAACCAGTACATGGCCGGTACCGTCAGCTTCCTCAATGTCGCCACGGCGCAAACCGCCTCACTGAGTGCCGAGCGCACCAGCCTCGATCTGCTCGGTCGGCAGCTCACGGCCAGTGTCGCGCTCAACAAGGCCCTCGGTGGCAACGACTGGACGCTGGCCGGTGAAACGCCGGCCCGGCAGCAGGCATCGAGCCGATAACCGCTGCTGCGCAACCAGCAGCACCCTAATGAACGGTGTTGCCGGCGCAACAGCATCGCTTGGCCATGACCGGCTGGAATCTAACGGTCGACCGGGAAAAAGGCCGAATTTTCAAAACCATGAGCTTCCATTCTGTCGTCTGGCACAGGCTGGCCTGATGGTTGCTGAATCCAGCATTGAGCCGACGACAGCCCGCCGTATTCGGTGCCAGTCGTTGTATCCATTTCAACCTCTCCATCTCAGGGAAAAACTCACCGTGAACATCGTCAAATCCTTCGTTTTCCTCGCCGCCAGCCTCGTCGCCTCGGCCTCCTTCGCCCAGCAGGCCGCCTATCAGCCGCCGCCCTGGACCTACCAGACCAAGCAACTGAACCGCGCCGAAATCGACGCACTGCTCGCCAAACCGCAACAGGTCGTCGTCCTCGACGTACGCCGCCCGGACGAATTGATCAGCAAGGGCGCCTTTCCGGTCTATCTCAATATCCAGACCAAGGAAGTCGAGCAGAACCTCGGCTACATTCCCAAGGATCGCACCATCATCACCGTCTCCAACCGCGCCCACCGCGCCGGTGCCGTCGGCGACATCCTGACCGCCAAGGGCTTCAAGGTCGCCGGTGCTGCCGGTACGCTCGACTACGAAGACCAGGGCGGCAAGGTAGCCCGCATCCAGCCGCCCGCGCCCAAGCCGGCCAACTGATTTGACACTCGGTGCCTGGCTTTGCAGCCTGGCACCCCTGCCGGACAATCGCTGTCACACTGCCGGCCGGTTCTCCGCCTGGCGCCCCATCGGAGAACCCATGCTGAAAAGACCCTGTTGGTTTCTGCTCGCCCTTGCGCTCAATGCCTCGGCGGCCGAACTAGCCCCCCAGCCCTGGCACCAGAATGCTGCGCGCGCCAGCGCTGCGCTGGTCGGCCATTATCACTACCAGCCGCAGGTACTCGATGACAGCCTGTCGGAAGCCATTTTCGACCGCTACCTGAAGCTGCTCGACCCGGAAAAATTCATTTTCACGCAGGCCGACATCGACGCCCTGGCCGAACACCGCCACAGCCTCGACGACGCCCTGCTCACCCCGGACCTCAAGGCGCCGTTCGCCATCTTCAACCGCTACCAGCAACGAATGGGCCAACGCTTTGCCCAAGCCCGCACACTTTTGAAGGATGGCTTCACCTTCGACAGCGACGAGCGCTTCACCTACGTCCGCGACAAAGCCGAATGGGCGCGTAACGAGGATGCCCTGCGCGACCTCTGGCGCCTGCGCGTCAAGAACGACTGGTTGCGCCTCAAGCTGGCCGGCAAGGCCGATGCGGAAATCCGCGCGACGCTCGACAAGCGCTACGAACAGTCGATCAAGCGTCTCGACCGTCTGAAGAGCGATGACGCCTTCCAGACCTTCATGAACGCCTACACGATGAGCATCGAGCCCCACACCGGCTACCTCGGTCCGCGTGCCTCGGCCGATTTCGACATCTCGATGCGCCTGTCGCTCACCGGCATTGGCGCCACGCTCTGGGAAAAAAACGACTACACGGTCATTCGCGAACTGACGCCGGGCAGCCCGGCCGCGCTGTCCGGCCAGTTGCATCCGGGCGACCGCATCGTCGGCGTGGCCGAGGGCGCCAAGGCGCCATTCGTCGATGTCATCGGCTGGCGTCTCGACGACACCGTATCGCTGATTCGCGGCGAGGCAGACAGCATCGTTCGCCTCAACATCCTGCCCGCCAGCGCCGGCTCCGAAGGCAAGCACCGCGAGGTCAAGCTGGTGCGCAAGAAGATCGACCTCGCCCAGCAGGCCGCCAAAAAGACCGTGCTCGACGTGGCCGATGGCCCGACCACCCGCAAGGTCGGCGTCATCACGCTGCCGACCTTCTACGAAGACTTCTCCGGCCGCCATGAGGGCGACCCGACCGCCCGCAGCGCCTCGCGCGATGTCGCCCGCCTGCTCGACGAATTGCGCCAGACCAAAGTCGATGGCGTACTCATCGATCTGCGGCGTAATGGCGGCGGTTCGCTCAAGGAAGCCATCGCCCTCTCCGGCCTGTTTATCGACACCGGTCCCGTCGTCATGGAGCGCGACGCGCGCGGGCGCATCTACGTCGATGGCGACACCACCCCCGGCACCGCCTGGGATGGCCCGCTCGGCATACTGATCGACGGCGAGTCGGCCTCCGCTTCTGAAATCTTCGCCGCCGCCATGCAGGACTACGGTCGCGGCATCGTCATCGGCGAGCAGAGCTACGGCAAGGGCACCGTCCAGTCCGTCATCGAGCTCAACCGCGTCGTGCCCGAAGAAAAGGCCAAACTCGGTGAGCTGCGCCTGACCATCGCCCAGTTCTTCCGCATCAACGGCAGCACGACGCAACTGCGCGGCGTTCAGCCCGACATCGCCTTCCCGGCCAGCAGCGACCCGACACTGACCGGCGAGGCGAGTAACGACAACGCCCTGCCCTGGACACGCGTTCGCGCCAGCAACTTCGAGCGCACCGGCGAGATCGGCGAAACGCTGCCCGAGGTCAAACGCCGCCACGAGGCCCGCGCCGCCAACGACCCTGCCTTCCGCAAGCTGGCCGACAGTGCCGCCGAACTGCTGCGCATCCGCCAGCAGACCAGCGTCTCGCTCAACGAAGCCGAACGCCGGCGTGACAACGAACGTCAGGAAAAACTGCTGGCCGATGCCGGTCGACCGGATGATGGTCTGCTCGACAGCGAACGCGACGAGAAACTCGTGCGCGAGGAAGCCGCCACCGACAAGGACATCCGCCTACTCGAGGCCGCCCGCATCGTTGCCGATGAAGCCGCCCTCGTCGCCAAGCGACCCAGCGGGACCTGACCGCGCTGTTGCCGACGCAGCAATCGCTGCTCCGCCGGCAACAGCCCAAAGTGGCGGCCAGCCGCCGCGAAATTCACCCGCTCCCCGCCAACCCGCTATCCTGCGTGATCTGACGGGTCTCACCAGGCAAGCCGGCCGCTGGCACACCTCCTGCACAACAGATGGACATTCTCGTTCGTCCACTTTCAGGAGGTTTCATGCGTCGCCCGACGACACCCCGACTGGCCCTGTTGGCCACCCTGCTCACCACCGCCTTCGCCGCCCACGCCGCCTCCCTGCAGGAAGCCGCCAGCAAGCTGGCGGTCGACAAGACCCAGGGCATCGAATTCGCCGCCACCGGCCACTGGTTCCAGTTCGGCCAGGCGCCCAACGTCAAGCAGCCCTGGCCGCGTTTCGACGTCCAGAAATACGTGGCCGACATCGACTACGCCAAGGGCGCCGCCCGCGTCCAGATTACCCGCCAGCAGGCCGACGATCCGCAGCGCCGCCGCCCGGCCCCCACCACGCAATGGCTCGACCAGTACGTCAATGGCAAGCAAGCCTGGAACCTGCCGCCGGTCAGCCAGCCGCAAACCGCCACGCCGCAACCCGCTGCCGTCGAGGAACGTCAGGCCGAAATCCTCTCCACACCGCAAGGCTTCATCAAGGCCGCACAAGCCAATCAGGCCAGCAGCAAGCCATTGAAGAATGGCCTCGAACTGCGCTTTACGGTCGACGGCAAATACCAGTACGTCGGCACCCTGAACGCCGCCAACGAGGTTGAAAAGATCAGCACCTGGATCGACAACCCGGTGCTCGGCGACACTCTGGTCGAAACCGAGTTCACCAAGTACAAGGATTTCGGTGGCATCCGCTTCCCTTCGGAGATTGTCCGCCTGCAAGGCGGTCACCCGGTCCTGGCTTTGCGGGTCAATGAGGTCAAGGTCAATCCCACTGTCGACCTGACGCCGCCCGAGAGCGTGAAGAACGCGCAAGCACCCGCCGTTAGCGTGAAGGCCGACAAGCTGGCCGAAGGGGTTTTCTATCTCACCGGCGGTACGCACCACAGCGTCGCCATCGAGCAGAACGACCATATCGTCCTCGTCGAGGCCCCGCTCAACGAAGCCCGCTCGCAAGCGCTCATCGCCAAGGTCGGTGAACTCTTCCCCAACAAGCCGATCAAGTACCTGGTCAATACGCACGTGCACTTCGACCACTCCGGCGGCCTGCGCACCTTCGTCGATGCCGGCGCCACCATCGTCACCCACCAGCTCAACGCCCCCTACTACCAGAAGATCTGGGCCAACCCGCATACCCTCAACCCGGACGCCCTGGCCCGTTCGAAGAAGACGCCACGCTTCGAAACCTTCGGCGACAAGCTCGTGCTGAACGACGGCAGCCGCAAGATCGAAATCCACAACATCGCCGAAAGCGGCCACAACGACGGCTTCGCCCTGATCTACCTGCCCGCCGAGAAGATCCTCGTTGAAGCCGACGCCTTCACCCCCGCCGCCGCGAGCGCCCCGCTACCGGCCTCCCCCAACCCGTACAGCGTCAACCTGTACAAAAACATCCAGCGCCTCAAGCTCGACGTCGACAAAATCGCCGCCCTGCACGGACCGCGTGTCGTGACGATCAACGACCTGCGTGCTGCAATTGGTTTAGGAACGGTAGCCAGCGCGAAGTAAGGCGCTGACGCCATAAACAAAAAGCCGGCTTCAAGGCCGGCTTTTCGTTGGGGGGAAAGCTTCTGCTATCGCCCCTTTGCGGACGTAGCCGGCACTGCCAAATACGCGCTTGTTAGGATTGATCATGGGCATGATGCCGGTCGTAGATCAGAAATTTGTAGTAGTACAGAGACTTGATGACATGGTGCAGGTTGTGCATTTCTCGAAATGAGATGAGCAGTAACCGCATGAAATCGAGAAACCCAAGGTTTTTACCTTGCGCTTTGTCAAGCCGTCCGCCATCTGCAAAGTAGGTAATTGTCTGCGTGGCTTGCTCATACAGAACATTATTGTGCGCGATTGCGTTACGCAGTCCAAGGTTAAAAACGTCTTGGGAAAGGTTGTACCAACAATCGTCTAGGTACTTGAACTTCTCGGAAAGAGTTTTTTCGGACAACTTTCGCAAACTGCTCAATGAGCCGCCATCAACAAGCCTAAATGAGTTTGCATCTCCTCTGTGCAATAGATTATTGATCGCAGCGACCAGCACGAGTTGCCTGCCAATAATTTCTAGAATGTCTTTGTATAGATCCTTGAATACGAAAAAGTCACTTGAAGAGACTCGGCCAGCGACAGTTTCTGACTCATGCCCCTTTATAAGATCAAGGAATAGTGCGGGCCGCAGTGGCAATTCAGCATCAAATATCCTTGGGTAAATTCTCAGACAATCTCTTTGAAGGGCGTCCAAAAATCCTGTACTAAATAGTTCGCAAATTAACGAATCCAAGGCAGCTCTATCGAATGCGAACAGCATCTCCGGTAATTTTTCCGAAATTTCTCTCCCCTGTTCATGCACTACAAATGGAAAGAAGGCCTTGGCGATCACCCGGTAAAGAGTAGCGTTCAGGTCTTGAGGGAGAAGGGATTGCTCTTGAACTTCCCCCAAGTATTCCGCAGCTCTTAGTTGAAAGAGTTGCTTATTTTTTCCATGGTAAAGATTGATTATCCGCTTAAGCTCATCGGACCTCGGATAGAGCTGGTTTAGGGCATGCAATCTTGCGGCATGAAACTGGGAGATTTCAAAAGCTTTATTTCGGTCTCCGCCTGTCGCTTCCTCCACTTGGGCTAGTGAGGCAAACCACGGAGTCAGGCCCAGTACATAGGTGCCAAACTTAACGGGAAAATCCAAGTGAAGATCGACAAAAGGATTTGCCCCCGAGAAAGGGCCATTCGCTTGCTGTTTCGAAGGCTCGCAGCCTTTATAACTAAACTTAGACCGAGGCGCCTCGGAGATATCTAATACGATTTCCAGTTGCGAATGACAATGTGGGCACGAAAACTGGATAGGCTGAATGAGCCGATTCGAGTATCCGATTCTGCAGTCAGCATCTTGCTCACACGTGCTACAGGTAATTGTCATACACGTATTCATAAATACTCCCGGTTCCTGCGGACAATCCGCAGATGCAATGGTAGTGAGAACAATCGAGTGCTGAGCATACCAACAGCAAGAACGCTTTAAGCAATGGCCTCTATGGGAGAACAGCTTGAACGGCAGGTCATGGCCACCCCCGCCGTAAACGACTTTGCCGACTGAAACACCTCAGCATTTCAGTCGGCAATCAGGTGATGTATTCGCGGGAGATCCCGCCCCGGCTTATTGCGCCCGGAAGTCGTCGTGGCAGGACTTGCAGTGTCGGGTCAGATTTCCGAACTGGGTGCGGGTGGCTTCCTTGTCGCCGGTGGCGGCGACCTTGACGAGTTCGTTGGCGTCCTTGCGGAAGCCGCTGATGGCCTCGGCCAGCTTGGCGGCCTGGGCGGGATCGACGGCTTCAGGCTTGGCCTTGCTGTCATGGAAGCCGATGCCCTTGTCGGTGCCCGGTGCGAAGAAGGGGTTGAGGCCGGCGTTGGCGACGGACTGGATGACCGTCGCGGCGGCGAGCACCTGCTCCTTGTCGTACTGGCCTTCGAGCAATGCCTTGACCTTGCCGCAATGCCAGCCGATGACGCGGAATGAGGCCTGACGAATCTTGATCAGTTCTTCCGGCTTGGTCTGGGCGTAGGCGGTAGCCGTGACGACGGCAATAAGGGAGAGCAGCGCGATTTTGAATTTCATGGTTTTTTCCGGTTGACCGTGGGAATGGGAATTCAGCGGCTGGCGGCCAGCCCCTGAACGAGGGTGAGTGCCTTGTCGACGTTTTCGGCAGGAGAAACGCCACCGACCACACCGACAACGCGCCCATCACTGCCAACCACGAAGGTGGTGCGTTCGGCAAAGTCGTGGTCGATGTCGTTGCCGCGCGTATCCTTGCGCCCGGGGTTGCCGGTCCGGACATTGACGCCATAGGATTTGGCGATCTTGCCGTCAGCATCCGAGGCGACGGCGATCTTGCCGGCGCAGAAGTCGGGGTCGGCCGAGAAGGTCTTGAGGCGGGCGATGCTATCGAGCGAGACGCCGACGACTTGCGCGCCGGCCACCTTGAAGCGCTCGCTCTTCTCGGCGAAGGTGTGGGCCTGGATGTTGCAGCCGTTGGTGTAGGCCGAGGGGTAGAAGTAAACGACGACCGGGCCCTTCTTCAGGTTGTCGCGCAGGCCAAAGGTGAAGGCGTTGCCGTTGAGTGCCGCCGCAGCCTGGAAATCCGGCGCGCTGTCGCCTTCGTTCAGCGCCATGGCTGGCCCGGCGAGAATAATGCCAAGCAGGCCGGCAGTCAGACTGCTTTTGAGGATGTTTTTCATGTTGGGTCTCCTGGGGGAAAGGGGCTGTTCGTTGTCACAGTCCGGCGACGTAGGCCGCCAGCTGATCGATATCGTTGTCGGACAGTTGCCGGGTAATGATGTTCATGACACCACCCTGGCTGTTCTTGCGTTCGCCAGCCCGCCACTCGGTGAGCTGTTTGGTGACATAGCGCTGGTGCTGGCCGGCCAACCGGGGGTAAGCGGCATCGCCCACCTGCTGGCCCTGCCCTGCTTCGCCGTGACAACCGGCACAGGCGGGAATGCCTCGCGCTGCATCGCCCTGGGCGAACAGTTGGCGGCCGAGCGTCGCATCACCACGCTTTTCACCGGCCACCTTCTGGCTGGAAAAATAGGCCAGGATGTCGGCCGCATCGCGGTCATTAAGGCTGCGCGCCATGATGAACATGCTATCGTTCTGGCGCGCCCCACTGCGAAAGTCGCGAATCTGCTTCATCAGATAGGACGGCAGTTGCCCGGCCAGTCGTGGAAACTTGCCGATATTGCCGATGCCGTCCTCGATGTCGTTGGCGTTGCCGTCATGACCGTGACACTCCTGGCAACGTTCGTCCTCTGCCTTGAGCTTGCCGGCTACAGGGTTGCCCTTTAACACCGGCACGCTCCGTCCGCCCTGCTGGGCGAAAGCCGGCGCAGCCAGCAACAAGGCGAGCGCCGTCGTAATCAGAATCTGAAGCCGCATGCAGCCTCAGGATTTCTTGTAGAAGTTGTGGCATGACTTGCAGGCACGCGAGAGGTCGGAGGCCTTGACGTTGGCGCTGTCAAAATCCTTGCTGGCCACCGACTTGTCGATTTCAACGATGAGTTGGCGACTCTTCTTCGTGATGTCCAGTGCATCCTGGGCGTCGCCCTTGGTGGCGTAGAAGGCCTCGACCTGGGCGAACATTTCGGACAACTCCTTCGTATCGACCGAGACCCCCTTCGTGTCCTTGACAGCGATGTGGTTGGCGAGACTCTTGTTGCTGTCCTCGACATTTCTCATGAAATCATCGTCGATCTCGATCTGGGCGGAAATGACGCTGCCGGCCACGGCCAGCAGGGACACTCCCAACACGACAAACTTGCGCATCATCTTTCCTGTGGGGCGAAATTGTGAAAACACCAATGAGCCAGCCCGGACATTCCCACAACTGCAGGCATCCAGACGATTCAAGGCAGCGGATCCCCGCTTTCGCGGGGATGACGAAACAGTCAGCCGTTACCCGAGCCTTCAGGCAATCAGCTCCTTGATGACCTTGCCGTAGACCACGGTTGGACGTTCGGAGCGGCCGTTGTTGAGGAAGGTCGTCTTGAGGTGATCGAGGCCGAGCAAGTGCAACACGGTGGCGTGCACGTCATAGGTATCGACTGCCAGATCCTTGTCGGCAATCTGCAAGCCGATGTCGTCAGTCGCGCCGTAGGTGGTGCCGGCCTTGACGCCGCCGCCCGCCATCCACTGGGTGTAGCCCCACGGGTTGTGGTCGCGGCCGCTGCCGGATTCGCCCCACGAGGTACGGCCGAATTCCGATGCCCAGACGATCAGCGTGGTGTCGAGCAGGCCACGAGCCTTGAGGTCAGCGAGCAGGCCGGCGATCGGCTTGTCGACCATGCGGGCCTGGACGCCGTGGTTGCCGTCGAGGTCGTTGTGGGCGTCCCAGCTGCGACGTTCCTGATCGGAGATGTTGTCCGGGTGACCGGAAACGACCTGGATGAAGCGGACACCTCGCTCGACCAGGCGACGGGCGCGCAGCAGCACTTCGCCGTAGCTCTGGCTGGTCTTGTCGTCGATGCCGTACAGCTTCTTGGTAGCTTCCGATTCCTGGCTGAGATCGACGGCTTCCGGCGCCGCGCGCTGCATGCGGTCCGCCAGTTCGTAGGATTGCAGGCGGGCGCGCAGTTCGGTGTCCTCCGGACGACGGTCGGCACCGATGTTGTTGAGCGTCCTCAGGAGATCGAGAGAACCGCGTTGCTGGGCAGCGGTACGCAGATCCGGACGTTCGAGGTAGAGAATCGGCGAATCGCCCGGACGGAAAGGGGTTCCCTGATAGACGGCGGGAAGGAAGCCAGAGCTCCAGTTGACCGAACCGGCCTGCGGTTCGCGGTCACCGTTATAGAGCACGACGTAGGACGGCAGGTTGGGATTGTTCGAGCCGAGCGCCCAGTTGACCCATGCGCCGAGCGACGGACGCCCCGGATTCACGTCACCGGTGTTGAGCTTCAGGATGGAGATGTCGTGCGTCGCGCCAACCGTGACGCTGGACTTGATGAAGGCCATATTGTCGGCGTGTTCGGCCAGATTGGGCAGCAGGTTGGAGAACCATGCGCCGCTTTCGCCATGCTGCTTCCAGCTGCGCTGATTGGAGACGTAGAGCTTGCCGACGCCGCCCTGGGTACTGGTCTTGATGCCCTTGAGGAAGGAGGCCGGCACCGACTGCCCGGCAAGCTTGACCAGTTCCGGCTTGTAGTCGAAGAGATCCAACGTGGAGGGGGCACCGTTCTGGTGAAGCCAGATCACCGACTTGATCTTGCTCGGGAAGTGCGGCGACTTGGGCGCCAGCGGATCAGCGAGATCGGCCGCGAGGGCGGAGCCGATGAAGCCGACACCAGGAATGAAGCCGGCAGCGGCAGCCGCACCGCCTAGGCCAAGGCCGGTCTGGATCAGAAATTTACGTCGATTGATGGACATGTTGTTTTCCTTGTTGCGAAGTCTGTGAAAGGCTTAGAAGCGATATGCGAAGTCGTTGGAGTTGGCCACGGCATGCACCAGATCAACGAAGGCTGCAGCGCGTACCGGGTTGAGGCCGGCCGGATCCCTGACGCCGATGGGCACGGCGGCCTGGAAGGTGCCGCCACCCGCCAGCTTTTGCTGGACCGTGGCTTCACCCTTGACCAGGAAGTCCTTGAGCGCAACCTTCTCTTCCTTGCTCGGTTCGCGCGAGAAGAGGATCTGGTACAGGCGGCTGATCTGGGCGGATTCGTCCTTGCCGGCTTCGTTGATGACGCGACCGGCCAGGGCTTGCGACCAATTGACGATGATGTCGCTGTTGAACAGGGTCAGCGCCTGCAGCGGTGTCGTCGTCACATCACGCTTGTGATGGGCCTGCGACGGGTTGGCCGGGTCGAAGTTCTGGAGCAGCGGGTACGGCAGGCTGCGCCGGCTGAAGATATAGACGCTGCGGCGATTCCAGTCAGCCTTGTCCTTCGAGATGGTCCATGCGCGATTGCCATCGAAGTCAGCCGGACCGAGATTCTGGGTGCTGGCGACCGGCGGGAAGACGGACGGGCCGCCAACCACATCATTGAGCTGACCGGAGGCATAGAGCAGCGCATCGCGGATTTCCTCGGCTTCCAGACGCTTGCGCGGATAGACGGCGAGCAGCTTGTTCTGCGGATCGACCTTGGCCACTTCCGGACGTTCGGCAGAAGACTGACGATAAACGCTGGAGAGCAGGATGTCGCGATGCAGCTTTTTGATGCTCCAGCCCTTCTCGACGAAATTGGCCGCCAGGTAATCAAGCAGTTCGGCATTCGTCGGCTTGTCGCCGGCGCGGCCGAAATCGCTCAAACTCGGGATGATGCCCTTGTCGAAATACTGGCTCCACACGCGGTTCACATAGACGCGGGCGGTCAGCGGGTTGTTCGGGCTGGCCAGCCAGCCGGCGAGTGCCGAGCGGCGACCGGAGGAATTGGCGGTCGGCTTGATCTCGACCTTGTCGCCACCCCACAGCGCTGGAATGGTCGGCTGGACTTCGTCGAGCGGACGCTCATGGATACCGGCAAAGCGGACAAAGGTTGGCGGCGAATCGGTGTGACCCAGTTCTGTCGCCGTCGTGTAGAACTGCGAACCACCGTTCGGACGCTGGTCGTCAAACTTGCGCAGTTCCTTTTGCAGGCGATCGTACTCCTTCCAGGCGGTGACCTTGTCCGGCGTATGATCCTCGCGCTCCTTGCTTTCGGCAGCCAGGCGCAGATAGCCGGCAACGCCATCGCCGGTTTCGGCAACGACTGTCTTGTGGCGGTGGTTAACCCAGCGATCCAGCGCGTTCCATTCGGCTTCCGGCTTGAAGATCGAATCGCGGCTGTCGGTCAGGTAGCGTTCCTTCTGGTACTTGACGCCGACTTCGCGGTACTGATCGAGAATCTGCTTCTGCGCATCGCGAACGCCCTTGGTCAGCTCCTGGTAACGCGCGCGCTGTTCAGCAAACTTCTTGTCCCAGACGCTTTCCGTCCCTTTGGCCAGCGGCGTGCGCCAGTCGAAGGAAGTATTCGCGAAGAAGGCTTGCAGAGAGAAATAATCCTTCTGCGTCAGCTTGTCCGACTTGTGATTGTGGCAGCGGGCGCAACCGGTGGTAGATGCGAGGAAGGTTTCGCCGATGTTGTCGGTGATATCGGTAGTGATCTGATACTTGCGCTGAACCAGATCGCGGGAATTCGAGTTGTCCGGGTAGTTGGCCAGATAGCCGGTGGCGATCTTCGCCTCCTGGCTGTTCGGATAAAGCTCGTCGCCAGCCAGCTGTTCCTTGATGAAACGGTCAAACGGCTTGTCCTGGTTGAAGGCGCTAATGACGTAGTCACGGTAACGCCAGGCGTTGGCACGTGTCTGGTCGTTCTGGAAGCCGGAGCTGTCGGCGTAGCGGGCCAGGTCGAGCCAACGGCGGCCCTGACGCTCACCGTAGTGATGCGAGGCGAGCAGGCGGTCGACCAGTTTTTCGTAGGCATCCGGCGACTTGTCGTTCACGAAAGCCTTGACCTCTTCCGGCGTCGGCAACAAGCCCCAGGCATCGAGCGTGGCACGCCGGATGAAGGTTGCGCGGTCGGCTTCGGGCGATGGCTTGAGGTTGTTGGCTTCCAGTTGCGCCAGGATGAAGGCATCGATCGGCGTCCGCACCCAAGCCTTCTTAGCCACCACCGGAACCGCCGGTTTCTGGACGACCTCGTAGGGAGACCAGCGCTTGGCCGCCTTGGCCACGACAGCCTCCGGGCTGCCGCTCTTGTCGGCATCCGCCGCGATCGCAAACACGCTCGTAAAGCACGAGAGCACTGCTAAGTATGCAATTTTCTTCTTCATGAACCACTCCAGACGAGATATCAAAAAGCCACTCCAAGCCCCCAAGATTCCAAACGGCCGGCCTGAATGATTGGATGGCACCTGTTCAGCAACCCGCATGCCACGTGTGAAAACGCCACGCATGGAGGCTGAAAACAGGACAAGAAATCTCACCAACAATCTGATTCAATTGAATTAATTATTTTTTTCGATCCAATCAGGAACGCGAACGCCACTCTCCAGTGTCCGCCACCCGGCTGCTGGTACGGCAACAGCCGACACCCTGTTCTGCTGCCCGGGAAACACCTCACCCACATTCCAGCCTCCTTGAAGGCGGCTGCCCGTCGGATATCCCTTTGGGTACGCCCGCAGCCAATGGCGGGATTTCAAATTTGGGCAAAATTTCCGGTTGACCGTAAGAGAGGCCGGCAACACCCAACTCGGGCCATTCAGCGCGCTCCACTCGCCAGCAACAGGAGATGCCATCAGCCATTCGCTGCTGCGTACGAAGCAGCACTGCCTCGTGCGGTGCACCAACCCTCCCACACCAAAACGCAATAACCATAAAAAATCAAAGGCTTATTTGATGGCACGGTCTGTGCCAATGAATTGATAGCAGCCAAGCCCGCTTTTTCGGGTGCCGGCAAGCAACACGATCAACAGGGCGGCGAGCCGTCACATAAATGACCGGGAGTAATACGTAGTGAACCATCCAAGAAAAACAGTGCTGGCAGTCGCCATCGGCGCAGCCCTTTTGAGCCTGGCCGGTAGCGCCAGTGCCGCAGCCCCAAGCAACGAAGAACTTCTCAAGCAACTGGCCGCCCTCAAGGCGACCGTCGAGTCCTTGCAGAAGCAGGTCAAGGAACAGGGCGAGACACTCGAAAAGACCCGGGAGAATATTCCCCAGGGTGCCGAAATCGCCACGACGCAGGACGTCGAAGGGGTGCGGTCGCAGCTCGAAGACTACAAGTACGATTCTGCCCGCAACCGTGAATACAAGACGGCCCTCTCCTCGCGCGGCCTGACCATTGGCGGCACGCTGACAGGCAGCTATGTCTACTCGACTCAACCCAGTGCTGCCACATCCAACAATCCGCGCGGCGAAGGGGCGGAAACCTCGTTCGGTATCGGCGCCACACTGTCCTTCTCCGGCAACCTGTATCGCGACTACGCCGAGGGGCGTAACCTCGATTACCGCCTCGCGCTGGCTTACAGCAATCCCAAGTTGGGCAACAACGGCTCGACCAATACGCCGACGCAGGGCGACACCGTCACCCGTCTGACCGACGTCTATATCCAGTACAAGGTACTGCCTGATACCGGCGCGCTGGAAGAGCCCAAGCTGACCGCCACTTTCGGCCAGCAGAAAATTCCGTTCGGCCTGGAAGGCCAGGTTTCCGACGAATTGAAGCCGACGGTATCAACAGCCCAATTTCTCGCCGAATCGGCACTCAACAACATCGGCAAGCGCCAGATCGGCCTGATCTTCCGCGGTGACCTGTGGCCAAATGCCGACTACGGTTTCAACTATCGTGCACCGATCTTCGAATACGCTTTCGGCGTGGTGAACGGCAACGGCGCCAACACGGCAGACGATAATTCCCGCAAGGACTACCTCGGCCGCCTGACCTTCACTGTCCCTGTCGATTACAACAGCTGGCTGCGCGAGCTGAAGTTCGGCCTGTCCTATTACGACGGCCGCAAGATCCTGACCAACAATGCTGCCACACCCGGTCTGGTCATCAACGCCGGCAAATCGGTCCGGCGTGGCCTCGACATTTCTTACAACCACAACCCGATCGGGATTACCTACGAACTCGCAGATGGCTCCGACGATGAACTGCTGACCGCCAACCAAGCAGTTACCAACAAGAACACCCGGCGGGTCAACAAGCGCGGCCAGGTCCTGACCCTGTTCTACAACTTCGGCGACATCGCCCAGTGGTCCAAGAACCTGAACAACGTTGGCAAGTTCGATGATTACTGGCCGACGACCTCGCAGATTTATTACCGCTACGACACCTGGGATCAGAACCGTAACGTCTCCGAGGACGTGAGCATCAAGCAAACCATTGGCTACAACCTGTTCTTCGCCCAAACAACGAAGTTCCAGATCGGGGCGACCCGTACGCGATACGACAAGGGCCTCGCCAAGCCGAATGCCTGGGATATCACCGCCCAATTCCAGTACGGCTTCTGACCAGCCCGCACCAACCGAAAGACCATCATGAAAAAAATCGTTTCACTCATTGCTTCCACCCTGATTGCCATCGGCCTGCCACTGGCGGCCCAAGCCCAGGAGAACCCCAAGGTTATCCGCATCGCCTTCTCGGGAGCTGGCGTCGGCGGTAAGCCGGCGTCTGCGGGTGGTGCACTCGCCTCGGCCCACCAGCGCGGCATCCTCGAAAAGGAATTCGCCAAGGATGGCATCAAGGTCGAATGGTCCTTCTTCGTCGGCGCCGGCCCGGCCACCAATGAAGCCCTTGCCCTCAAGAAGATCGACTTCGCCACCCAGGGCGACCTGCCGCTCGTCGTCGCTCGTGCCAACGGTCTGCGTACCCGCATCCTGCTGTCGGGCTCCCGCTTCAGCCGCACCTATGTTGTGGTTCCCACATCGTCCTCTATTCAGACCCTTGAAGACCTGCGCGGCAAGAAATTGACCGTGCAGAAGGGAACCTCCGGTCAGCTAACCCTGAACCGCCTGCTTGAGAAGGCCGGTCTGAAAGAGAGCGACCTCAAGGTCATCGACATGATCGGCGATTCGCAAAAAGCCGCATTGTCGACAGGCGACGTCGATGCAGCCCTCCAATCATCAACCGACCTGGTGGTTCGGGGGCTGGTCCGCCGCATCTACAAGGTCGAAGACCCGAAATTGAACGCTCCGTCGCAAGTCTGGGTTGCCGAGGAGTTCGAAGCCAAGTACCCGCATATCGTGCAGCGCTTCGTCACCGCACTGGTACGCGAATCGGCCTGGGTCTCAGACGAGAAGAACCGTGACGAAATCTTCCGCCTGTTCGCCAAGACCGGTAACCCCTATTCCGACTACAAGGAAGACTACAAGGGTACCGAGTTGCGCGATCGCTTCAGTCCACTACTTGATGAGTACTACACCAGCAGCCTGGCCAAGTCGATTGGCGAAGTGAAGCAGTTCCGCTTTGCCCGTCGTGACGCGCAGATCGACGGCTGGGTTGAACCGAAGTACCTGAACACGGCCCTCAAGGAACTGAAACTCGAAGGCTTCTGGGATGAGTTCGACGCCGATGGCAAGCGCAAGAAGACCGCCGGCAAGTAAATCCGTCGCTTAGGCGCAGGCCGGGTTGTTCAGTCGATTTTCGGCTGGCCAGCCCGGCTGTCACGACCACAGGAACAAAGGCTGGCCCTAGGGTCAACCGGAAATTTTGGCTAATTTCAAAATGGGAGAACCAACGTGAGTACGACCCAATCTCTGGACGAACCTCTGGTCATTGAACCAGTAGGTTCCCTGCTGCCCCGTATCAGCATACCGTCGCTCGGCAACCTGCCGAACCGGTTCGGGCGAATCGGTCTGGGGATTATCTTTCCACTCCTGCTGCTCTACCTCTGGCAGATCGCCACCGAACGCGTCTGGCTGCCGCCGCAACTGCTGCCCGAGCCCGCCTTCGTCTGGGAAACGCTGGTCGACATGGTCAGCTCCGGCGAACTGGCCGGCCACCTGGCCGTCAGCCTGCAGCGCGTGGCGTGGAGCGTCCTGATCGGCGGCAGCATCGGCCTGGCCATCGGTTTCGCCATGGGCCTCTCGAAGAGCGCCAAGGCCTATCTCTACCCAAGCTTCTCGCTCTTCTCGCAGTTTCCGGTCATCGCCTGGTCGCCGCTGATGATCATCTTCTTCGGCATCGACGAAGCACTCAAGATTGCCACCATTACCGTCGCCGTCATCGTTCCCTTCGCCGTCGCCACCTACAAGGGTATCGAAAACGTCCCGGTCAAGCTGCGCGAAGTCGGCCAGATCTACCAGTTCAGCTTTGCCCAGACGCTCTGGCGCATCGCCCTGCCCGCCGCGTTGCCGGCCATCCTCGGCGGCGTCCGTCAGGGTTGCATGCAGGCCTGGCTGGCCCTCGTTTTTGTCGAACTGCTCGCCTCCAGCGAAGGCCTCGGCTACCTGCTGGTCTATGCCCGCAACCTCATGCAGCTCGACGTCGTCATGGTCTGCATGGCCACCATCGGCCTGGTCGGCCTGGTCTTCGACTTCGCGCTCGGCTTCGTCGAACGCCACTTCAGCCGCTGGGCACCGAAAGGACGCTGATCATGGCTTCGCTAAAAGACAAACTCCCTGCCATCGACCCGCGCGGCTTCGTGCTGCCGCTGCTGCTCATCGTCGTCTGGCAGGCCGTCACCAGTTCCGGCTGGGTCGATACGCGCATCATCGTGCCGCCCTCCGCCGTGCTGACCGCCGGCTGGAAGTGGCTGAACAGCGGCCTGGCGCTCGAAAGCATCGCCGCCAGCCTGTTCCGCGATGCCAGCGGCTTCGTGCTCGGCGCCGCCGCCGGCATCACCATCGGCCTGCTGTTCGGCACCTCGAAACTGGTCAACAACGTCTTCGGGCCGACCTTCCACATCTTGAAGCACATCTCGATCTTCGCCTGGATCCCGCTGCTCTCCGCCTTCTTCGGGCGCGACGACCTGGCCAAGATCATCTTCATCGCCTTCGCGACGCTCTACCCGGTCGCCCTGGCCACCCTCGAAGGCGTTCGCAGCATCGCCAGGAACCAGTATGAAGTCGCCGACGTTTACGGCTTTACGCCGCGCCAGGCCCTCTTCCGCCTGATCCTGCCGGCGGCCTCACCGCAGATCATCACCGGCCTGCACCTCGGCCTCATCTTCGCCTGGCTGGCCACTATGGGTGCCGAATTCCTGCTCGCCAGCACCGGCGAAGGCCTCGGCATGACGGTGATTCGCGGCCGCGCCGCCTTCCGCGTGGATCTCATCATCTTCGGCATGCTCATCATCGGCACCTTCGGCATGCTGCTCAACGAACTGGCCACCCGCGCCGAAACCCGCCTGCTGCACTGGCGCGGCCACGCCCGCTGACCGAATAACAGAATTCCCACGGAGAACACCATGCCCAACGCCGGCACCCTCACCATCAACAAGCTGAACAAGCACTACCGCGTCAAGGACAAGAACCTGCACATCCTCGACAACGTTTCCCTTTCCATCCGCCCCGGCGAATTCGTCAGCATCGTCGGCTCCAGCGGTTGCGGCAAATCCACCCTGCTCCGCCTGATCATCGGCCTCGAAGCCGACTACCAGGGCGACATCCTGCTCGACGGCAAGCCGATCTCCGGGACCAGCCTCGACCGCGGCATCGTCTTTCAGGAACATCGGCTCTTCCCCTGGCTCACCGTCGAGCAAAACGTCGGACTGGCCCTCGAAAACTCGACGCTCCCGGTTGAAGAAAAACGGCGCTCGATCCAGGAACACATCGAACTCGTCGGCCTGCGCGGCTTCGAAAAAGCCTACCCGCACCAGCTCTCCGGCGGCATGTCACAGCGCGTCGCCATCGCCCGCGGCCTGGTTAACCGCCCGGAAATCCTGCTCCTCGACGAGCCCTTCGGCGCCCTCGACGCGATGACCAAGTACAAGCTGCAGAACGAGCTGCAACACATCTGGGAAACCGAAGGCATCACCATGATCCTCGTCACCCACGACGTCGAGGAAGCCATCTACCTCGGCGACCGCGTCGTCATCATGGAACCCCGCCCCGGCCGCATCAAACGCATCTTACCGGTCGACCTCCCCCGCCCGCGCAATCGCCTCGACCTCGAGTTCGTCCGCCTCAAGGAGGAAATTCTCGGCGAATTCGGTATTGACCACCAGGCTGAAGCCGAGGTTCTGGCGGCCTGAGCGGGCGCCGGCACCGTTACGCACCGATACAAATATCGGTGCGGCGGATGCTATGGTTCAGGCATAGTCACCCCAAAAGGAGAATCCACCATGACCCGACAAATACTGGCGCTCCTCCTTGCCGCTCTCTGCCTGTCCTCCACCGCACAAGCCGAAACACCCGCCTGGGTGGACAAGACTACGAACGCCATCCAGCACGGTACCCAGACTGCCGGCAACGGGATTCAGCGCGGCTTGCACGCCGCTGGAAAAGGAATTGCCATCGGCTTCAACGCCACCGTTCGTAGCATCAAGCGCGGGGCAGAAGCCACCGGCAACGCTTTTCACAAGGTCGGCGAAAAGCTGAGCAATGAGCGCAGCCAGAGCGGTACGGAATCAGCAGGTTAGCGACCGGCAAACCAGGCCAGCAGCGATTCCTCGATAGCCCCGTAGGGATAGGCACTGACCGCCTCAATGCCCGCGCCAGCGAGCCTGGCCTTGGGACCATCGCCAATTCGGGCAACAAAGCATGCTTGGCAATCTGCCAAGGTGCGCAGAATGGCGTCACGCTTGTCCTCATCGCCATACCCACCCTGACAGTAATGTTCGACCTCGCGGATTTCGACGAATCTGACTTCGTCAGCCAACACTTCGTAGACCAAAAAGCTATCGGCATGGCCAAAATGTTCGTTTATCTGGTTGTTACCCTTGCTGGCCACTCCGACCAGCACGCTGCCGCCTGATTTTTTCGCTTGCATTTGTTGCACTCCTGACAAGAATCGCCGCCCGCGTCGGGCATCTCCCCGCTCGGAGCAATGATCCTGCCAAGACCGCCAGTGGAAATCCACGGGGCATCAGCAAAATGGGGGGAGAGCCGTAGCGACCTCCCCCGGCGCCAGATCAGGTCTTGCTCTCGGCTGCCTCTTTCCCCTTGCCTGCCTTGCCGTCCTTTTCGCTCTTCTCGGCCTTGGCCGGCAGTTCCCGAACCACGACCTTTTCGCCGTTCATCAGGGCGTCGGCCGGGCTTTGGACGAGCGTGTCCCCGGGTTCGATGCCGTCCAGGATTTCAACCTGCCGGCCGAGGTCACGGCCGAGGCGGACGGATTTGAAATTGAGCCTTTTTTCCGGGTTGACCGTCACAATGCGTGGGCCGTCCTGGCCGTTAACGATGACATTCGCCGGCACGATGAGCGCATTGACGCCGCTGGAGAGGCTGATGGCAACTTCGACGTAGGTGCCGGGTAGCAGCTTGCCGTCCGGGTTGGGCAGCACGAGATCGACCTGGCGCGAGCGATTGACCGGGTCGATTGCACCAGCGACATTCTCGATGGTGGCCGAGAATTTCTTGCCCGGATATTCCGCGACCTTGATGCCGACTTCCTGCCCCGGCTTGATGTCCCCGGCGTAGGTCTGCGGTACCCAGACGGTGAGGCGCAGCTGGTCGGTCTGGGTGATGGCGAAGAGTTCCTTGCCGCCGGCGCTGATCAGGTTGCCGACTTCGGCACTGCGCTTGGTCACGACACCGGCAAAGGGCGCGACAATGCGCCGGAAGCCTTCGAGCTGTTCCAGCCGTTTGACGTTGGCGTCGGCTGCGGCGAGATCGGCTTCGGCCAAGGCGCGGGCACTGCGCTTCTCCTCCATGTCCTGCGCTGCCACGCTGTCGCTCTGGCGCAGCGTTTCCCAGCGCGCTTCGGTCTGCCGGGCCAGTGCCAGGCGAACCTTGATCTGTTCGCGCACCGCCCTAGCCTGCGCCAGTTCCTGCTCCTGTTCCGGCGCATCGATCTGGGCCAGTAGTTGCCCCTTTTCAACGCGCTCGCCGATGGTCTTGTACCAGGCCTTGAGGTAGCCGGCACTCCGGGCATAGACCACGGTTTCGTTGCTGCCGCGCAGGCTGGCCGGCAGCACGAGATTGCGCTTGAGTTCGCCTTTCTGCGCCTTGACGACGGCGACGGTGCGCTCGGCGCTGGCCGCCGTGAATTGCTGCAGCGCATGGGCATCGCGGTAGTTCAAGCCAAGGCGCAGGCCGCCACCGATCATCAGCACGCCGAGGGCAATTGCGCCAAAACGGCGTGCCTGGCGCAGGGAGTCATGGGGTGGTACCTTGGGTAACAAGGGGTGCAAGTTGGAATCGTCGGTTTGGCTCATGGCGGTCACTCAGTTTGGATTCAGGCCGGCGCATGCGCCAGGCCAGGGGTTTGCCGGGCCTGCCATTGATGCAGGCAGGCAAACACGAGGGGAACGAAAATCAGGGTGGAGACGGTGGCAAACATCAGGCCACCGATGACGGCGCGGCCGAGCGGCGCGTTCTGCTCGGAGCCTTCGCCAAGGCCGAGCGCCATCGGCAGCATGCCGACGATCATGGCGACGGCCGTCATCAGCACCGGACGCAGACGCGTCGATGCCGCCTCCAGCGCCGCCATGAGGGGCGGCACGCCGGTGGCGAGACGTTGGCGGGCGAAGGAAACGACCAGGATACTGTTGGCGGTAGCAACGCCCATGGTCATGATGGTCCCGGTCAGCGCCGGCACGCTCAGCGTCGTACCGCACAGGAACAGCGTCCACGCAATGCCGGCCAGCGCCGCCGGCAAGGCCGAGATGATGATCAGCGGATCGAGCCAGGACTGGAAATTGACGACAACGAGCAGATAAACGAGCACGATGGCCACCGCCAGCCCCACGCCGAGGCCGATGAAGGAAGATTTCAGCGTTTCGACCTGGCCGCGCACGACCAGTTCGACGCCGCGCGGCAACTGGGCGCGCGTATCTTTGACCAGCGCCTCGATGTCGCGGCTGACACTGCCCAGATCGCGGCCTTGCACGCTGGCGTAGACGTTGAACACGCTGTAGCCGTTGTAGCGACTGACCATCGGCGCCTGCGCGCTGCGCTTCACGTTGACCAGGTTGCCGAGCAATTGCGGCTGGCCGTTGCCGTTCCCTACCGGCGTGCGCAGCAAGGAATCGATGCTGTCCAGATCGACTTCGCGGCTTTTAACACCGACGTTGTAGGTGTTGCCGTTGGCCGGATTGAGCCAGTAGGTCGGTGAAGTCTGCATTGAGCCGGACAGTGAAATCATCAGGTTCTGCGCCAGGTCTCGGGCAGTCAGATTGAGCTGCTGCAGACGGCTTCGGTCCATCTCAAGACTCAGCGCCGGCTTGTTCCAGCGCTCGTAGATGTGGGCATCGACGATGCCGGGAATCTGGCGCAGCTTGCTGTTCAACTCGACAGCCAGTGGGATGACCTCCTGCGGCTTGCCGCCGACGAACTGGATGTCGATGGGTGCCGGCACCCCGAAATTCAGCGTCTGGCTGACCTGGTCGGCCGGCTGGAAGAAGAACTCGACGCCCGGGAAGGCCCGCTCCAGCGCCACACGCAGATCGCGCTGGTAATCGGCGCTGGGCGCGTGCTGGCCGTGGCGCAGCGAAATCATGATCTCGGTGTCCGCTGTCTCCACCGTGCCGGAATTGCCGAACAGCGTGTTGCGGGTGCTGTACGGCCCGCCGATGATATCGACGATCTCGGCCAGTTCGTCGGCCGGGATGCGCTGGCGGATCAGATTCTCGACCTGATCTACCAGACGCGGCATTTCCTCGATACGCGTGCCGGATGGGGCGCGCAGGTGCAGGCGCAGCTGACCGGTATCGACGGCCGGGAACAGGTCTTGCCCAAGCAATGGCACGAGGCCAAACGACAGCACGCAGAAGCCGGCGAAAGCCGCAATGAAGCGTTTGCGCCGCTTGAGGAAATGCGTCATCACCGCGAGGTAATGGCCGCGGAAGGCCTCGAAAGCGTCGTTGAAGCGCTGATGCACGACCGCCAGCCGGCGCGTCGCGGCATTGCCCGGCTCGCCGTGCGCGTGGTGGCCGGCCATCATGTACATGACCAGCGTCGGCACGACGGTCCGCGACAGGAGGTAGGAAGCCAGCATGGCAAACACGACAGCCTCGGCCAGCGGCACGAACAGGTAGCGGGCAACCCCGTTGAGGAAGAACATCGGGATGAAGACGATGCAGATGCACAGCGTCGACACCAGCGCCGGCACCGCAATTTCGGCGGCACCATCGAGAATGGCCTGATGCGGATTCTTGCCCATGGCCATCTGGCGTTCGATATTCTCGATCTCGACTGTCGCATCATCGACCAGTATGCCGACTGCTAATGCCAAGCCCCCGAGGGTCATGAGGTTGATGGTCTCGCCGATCAGATAGAGCATGATCAGCGAGCACATGATGGAGAGAGGAATGGAAACCGCGATGATGCAGGTCGTCCGCCAGTTGCCGAGGAAGAGCAGGATCATCGCTGCCGTCAGGCTGGCGGCGATGAGGCCTTCATGGACCACGTTGCTCACCGCTGCCTTGACGAATAGCGACTGGTCGAACATCAGGCTCAGGTCTACACCCTCCGGCAGGCGGGATTTGAGCGTTTCGAGTGAATGCTTGACGTGATCGACCACCTCGAGTGTCGATACCTTTCCGACCTTGAAGATCGAGGTGATCACCCCGCGGTCGCCGTTCTGCCGCGCAATCGTCGTCTGTGGTGCAGAGCCATCGCGGACCTGCGCTACATCGCCAACCAGCACGGTCGTGCCATCGCGTGTCCGCACCGGAATCTCGGCAATCTTGGGAATACTGGCGATGGCGCCATTGAGGCCGATGTCGTATTCGCGCTCGCCCAATTTCATTGAGCCGGTCGGAAGAATGAGGTTTTGCGCGCCGATGGCCGTGACCAGATCGGTCGGGGTCAGGCCGCGCGAATAGAGCGCCGGCGCGTCGATATCAACTGATACCTGGCGACTGCTGGTGCCGTAGGGATAAGTCAACGCCACTCCCTTTTTGGCCTGAAGCGTAGGCCGAACGACGGTACCGACCAGGTCACCAATCTCGGCAAAAGGCACGGTTTCGCTGGAAATGCCGAGTTGCAGCAGCGGCAGGTCCGAGGCCGAATACTGGATGATCTGCGGCGGCGTCGTGTTCAGCGGCACCGAGCGATAGACCGAATTGCTGCTCGACAGCACCTGCGCCATCGCCGTACGGATATCGGTGCCCTGATGGAAGAAAATCTTGATGACCGACGCCCCGTTGTAGGAAACCGACTCGGTATGCTCGATGCCGTCGATCAGCGTCATCGAACGCTCGGTCGGGCCGGTGATCCGGTCGGCCAGTTCCTTGGCATCCATACCCTTGTACTCCCAGAGCATGGCGACGACCGGAATGTCGATGTCCGGAAAGATGTCAGTCGCCATGTTCCTCAGTACGAAGGGCATGGAGAGCAGGATGAGCAGAGCCCCGACCAGAAAGGTGTAGGGACGACGCAGGGCAATGTTAACAATCCACATGGGATGATTTCGTATCTGTTATCAAGTTCGGGCACCCAGACGAGTACGCCAATTAATGGTTTGCACACAAACAGGTCGCTGCCATGCCGAAATCCCGGCAGAGCAGCGACCTGTCGTCGGTTTGGGGTCGGCAAGCCCCCGGATTTATTCAGGCAAACACGGTCAGACTCCCTGTCCCTCGGTCGCCAGTTCCGGTTCAGCATTGGCTATCGATTGCTTGCCCTTGCGCTTGAAAGTCGCCTTCAGGCGCCGCCAGCCAAGGACCACGGAGGTCACGCTGAGTACGAGGCCAAAGCCGATCCAGGTGAGCATCCAGACATCCCAGAACGGACGCGAATAAAGCCCGGCGATGTCCCAGTGATGCAACGCCGACCACAGCCAGCGATAGGCACGCCGGCTGTGGTCCTGACGCAAGAGCAAACGGCCATCCTGCGCATCGACGTAGAAGCGGGTATCGGCAGCATCACCCAAATCAACACGCCACACGGGCAGCGGGCGATCCAGCGGGGAACGGCCATGGCGCGGGTAGTAATAGTTGTCGTACTCAGTCTGCAAAACATGCTGACCGGCGACGGCGGAACCGGCCAGACGGCCGACTGCCTGCAGGACGGCTGTTTCGCTCAGGCCCTTTTTCGCGTTCAAAACCTGGCGCGAGCCGTCGCGCTGCGCGGCAATCAGAACCGCTTCACCTCCGAGATGGCGCCAACCCAGCTCAACCACTTCCGCACCGATGCCTTGCGCGCTAGCAGGCTGCCAGTCGAGCATTTGCAGCGGGTTGTCCTTGCCGACATAACGGGCGATTTCAGGCTTGCCCGGATTGGCTGGCGAAAAGATTTGCCAGGGATTGCCATTCAGGTAAGCGCTCAAAGTCCAGGTCAGCACGACCAGGCCGCCGATCAGACCAGCCCAGAAATGCCACGTAAACCACACTTGCTTGTACGGATGCACCCGTCCCTCGGAATAGGTGGACTTGCCGAAGAAGCCCGGACGCCAGCGCAGCCAGCCAACGACGAGGCCGGTCAGCGTAGCCAGGAAGGCAAAGCCGGCCAGCCAGAGGAGGACATCGACGCGTTGCTTGTCGAGCCCGGCCAGATCAAGAAAACGGAACAGGTGAACCCAGCTGCCAGCCCAGTACATGGCTCGCTCAACACGTGTCGAGGCGTGAACGACTTCGCCGGTCCGCGCCGAGATGAAAAGTTCGCCGCCCTTGCCGTCTCCCAGCACAACCCGGTGGAAAGGCTTCAGGTTCTCGGCATTGCGCAGGATGGTCGGGCTTTCCAGCGTTTCGACGAATTGCAGCCCTTCGGCCGTGCTGCCCGACCACTGACGCGCGATACCCAGCGCAGCGTCGGCCGACACCTTCAGCGTGCTGCCGTCAATGGCCGACAAGGCCTGGCGCTGGCCCTTGCCGTCTTCGATCTGCCAGACCGGCTGGCCGGCAACCCGGACCAGACGCGCCTCATGAACCACAGGCACCCCGTCGGAAGCCGCCTTGCCACTGTATTGCAAGGCCTCGCCCAGACTCAACCAACCCTGTGCCGGCGCAAGTGTCTCCGCCCTCGCCCACTGCTGGACTCGGGTCTGGTTCAACTGCGAGGCATAGACGATCAACAGCCCGGAGAAGAACCAGAGCACCATGAACAAGGCGAGCGCGACGCCGCTCCAGCGATGGATGAGAAAAAGAAGACGCTTCATGTTGGGCTTCCGGAAATAAGGTGAATTTGAGTGATATCGCCGGTCGGGTTAGTCCTTGACCTTGTAGTCGTCGTGGCAAGCCTTGCAGGTTTGCCCGAGCTTGCCGAACTGCGCCTTGACGGCGGCCTGGTCGCCATTTGCGGCGATTTTGGCCAGTTCGTTGGCCTCGCGGACGAAGTTGCCGGCCAGGTCGCCGACCTTCTTGCCGTCCTTGAAGATTTCCGGCTTGGCCGAAGTGTCGTGCCAGCCCTTGCCTTGTTCCGTGCCGGCAGCATAGAGGGCACCGAGACCGGAATTGGCGATGGCGGCCGTGCTGTTGGCCGCACGCACGACTTCCTCGCGGTTGAACTGGCCGTCAGCATTGGCCTTGATGCGGCTGCTGTTCCAGGCCAGTACCTGATAGACCGACTGGCGCCACTTGATGACCGTTTCCGGCTTCGGGGCAGCCTGCTGGGCGAAAGCGCTGGCGGCGATGGACAGTGCCACGGCGACGAGGAAGGGTTTGACTTGCTTCATGAATGCTCCTTGAACAGATTGGGGATGATTTATAGGGGTTTGAATTACCAGGCCGGTGCCGCCTGATGTTCGGCCGGCGGCGCTGGCGGTTGATCTATAAAGCCACCGGCCGCCGCATAGACGCCGGCCGAGGCGATCGCGCTGGCTGCCACGAATGCAGCAAGACGCAGCGCGAAGGAATGCTTGTGGTGCGCCACGACGGGCGTACCCTCGTTCAGCGCCTGATAACCCGTAATCATGGGCAGGACGAGATTGGTTTTCTTGACGCGGGCGTAGAAGACGATGGCGGCCACATGCAGACTGACCACGGCGAGCAGGCCGTTGAACAGCCAGACATGGGCGCCGGTAATCCGGCCGGAGAGTTCGCTACTGACCAGGGGGGCCAGCGGGCCGGCAAAGGCGATGTCGTCGTTGGCGAACAGACCGCTGAAGACCTGGATGGCCGTCAGTGTCAGCAAGCCAATAACGGCCAACGCGCCGAGCGGGTTATGGCCGACGCCTTGCCATTCGCCTTTGAGATAAGCCTTGATGGCGCGCGGCCCACGGATGAAACTGGCAAAGCGGGCGGTCGGCGAGCCGACAAAGCCCCAGATCACCCGAAAGATGATCAGGCCGAGGATGAACAGGCCGCTCCGGCCATGCCACTCAATCCAGTTGCCGCCGATCTTGCCGGTCACCACGGCCGTCACGATGGCGGCGGCCAGCAACCAGTGGAACAGGCGGGTCGGCAGATCCCAGATGCGTTGTCGACTCATCTTGCGTTCTCCTCAGGCGCGCAGGTGCTGGTTGAAGAAGGCGACGGTGCGCTGCCAGGCCAACTTGGCTGCGGCCTGATCGAAACGCGGCGTGGTGTCGTTGTTGAAGCCATGTTGGACGCCGGGATAGATATGCGCCTCGTAGCGCGTTCCGGCCGCCTTCAAGGCCGCTTCGAATTTTGGCCAGCCCGCGTTGATGCGCTCGTCGTTCTCGGCGTACTGGATGAGCAGTGGCGCCTTGATCTTCGCGACGTCCTCGGCCGGTGGCTGGCTGCCATAGAAAGGCACGCCGGCGGCCAGGTCGGGCAGACGGATGGCGAGGTAATTGACGATGCCGCCACCGTAGCAAAAGCCGACTGCGCCGACCTTGCCGTTCCCTTCCGGCAATTGCTTGAGCAAGCCGGCGGCAGCGACGAAATCCTCTCGTGTCTTGCTCTGGTCGAGCTTCGGGAATAGCTCGCGCGCCTTGTCCTCGTCGCCGGGATAGCCGCCGAGCGGGAACAGCGCATCCGGGGCAAAGGCAATAAAGCCGTCGAGGGCCAGGCGGCGGGCGATATCCTCGATATGCGGATTGAGGCCGCGATTTTCATGGATCACCAGTACCGTCGGCAGCTTGCCCTTGGCGTTGGCTGGTTGCACCAGGTAGCCACGCGCCGTGCCGTAGCCTTGCGGCGAAGCGAACTCCACGAAGCGTGCCTTGATGCGCGGATCGTTGTCGCGCACCTGCTGCGCCTCGGCAAAACGCGGACTGAGCGCCTGCAACAGGCCTTCGGCCGTCGCGGCACCGATCGCGAACTTGCCGGCCGACTTGAGGAAGTCGCGGCGCGGAATCAGGCCATGCACGTATTTGTCGAACAGTTTCAGGACTTCCGGGTGGAAATCCTTGGCGCTCAGTCGGCTCATGGGGAAAGTCCTTTTTATCGATCTGTTTTACTTGGCGCGTCCGGCATAACCTGCCGTCTGCGCGGCGATGCGGTAAGCGGCACCGCGCCCGACGACATACAGCGTCTTCTTGCCGGCACCCGCAAAGGCGAGGTTCTGCGGCTTTTTCGGCAGGGCGATGCTGCCCAGCGCCGCGCCGTCGGCGGCGAAGACTTCGATGCCGACATTGGAGGCGACATAGAGGCGTCCCTTTTCATCGACTGCCAGGCCGTCGGCGCCGCTCGACCAGGTACCGTTGTCGGCCTTGCTCCAGCCAGCCAGTTTGACGAAATTGCGGCGGGCGCCGACCGAACCGTCGGCAGCCACGTCATAGGCCAGCACATGCTCGCCCTGCGTATTGGCGACGTAGAGGGTCTTTTCGTCGGGACTGAGCTGGATACCGTTCGGGCGCTCGATATCGGCTGCCAGACGCTTCAGGATGTCGTCCGGCGTGATGTAATAAACGGCCGGCTTGGCAAAGACCTTGGTCGGTACCGGCTGGCCCGGCGCGACATTGACACCGGAGTCGGTGAAATAGACGCCGCCGCGCTTGTCGACCACCAGATCGTTCGGGCGGCCGAAAGGCAGGCCTTCGAAATTATCGGCCAGCGTGCGCTCCTTGCCCTGCGGATAAACCACGCCGACGCGGGTATCGGCGACCTGCACCGAGATCAGCTCGCCCTTGCCGTTGAAGCCGAGGCCATTCGAACCATTGCTGTTCTCGAGGAAAGGCGAGGTCGAACCGTCGGCGGCAATGCGCGTGATCCGGTTGGCCTGGGTTTCGGTAAAGGCAAAAGTGCCGTCGGGCAGCGCCACCGGACCTTCGGTGCCCTTGAAGCCGTCCTTGATCAGCTCAATCCTGGCTCCGGCCGCAACGACGCCGGGAATCGCCTGGCTGACCGTTTCCTGGGCCAGCGCCGAAGCAATCAGCAGACTGCCGCCGAGTGCGGCAAGAACGCTACGTGCAGCCTTGGTCAGGGCGAAACGGGTGGTTTGGGCGGGAACATGCAGGGACATCGGTCATTCTCCAAAGGCTGAACTGGCGGCACCCCGAGCCGGGATGCCTGACTAGGCCGAGTTCAGCAGCAAGCGTGCCAATGCCGGCGTGGCAAGCCATGCCCGCCGGTCGACCGATAGCAATCCCATGATTTGAATAGGGATTTGGTCGCCACCCCAAGCCCGGGCGGGCGGCCCGGCCAGTCACCCCGGCCGCCCCGCCCTGCTGCGCTGGCAACAGGTGCAAGGCAGGACTGCCCGCGGCGCAACACCGCTTGCGTCGCGACGATAAAAAAAGGCCCGCCAGCGTTTGCTGACGGGCCTGAACGAGGCTTGGAGATGAGATTGATGAAAGCCGCAAAGCAATCACGGGGCTTAATTTACCGGGTATGAGCCCCCGGCCAAACCAAACTTTTCGTCTAAGCAAATCCCGGGCACTGCGTATCCTTAGAAAAGCCGCACCCGACTCAAGCGCTGCTTTCAACCTCCTCCTTGGCGGCCAATCCGGCCCGCCACTCAATAAACGACTTGATGACCAGGGTCAGCAAGGCGAGGATGGCGAGCAGCGAAGCCACCGCAAAGGCTGCTGCGAACTTGTACTCGCTGTAGATAATCTCGATGTGTAGCGGCATGGTGTTGGTTTCGCCGCGGATATGCCCGGAAACCACGGATACCGCCCCGAACTCGCCCATGGCCCGCGCGTTGCACAGGATCACGCCGTAGAGCAGACCCCATTTCACATTGGGAATGGTGACATGCCAGAAAGTCTGCCAGCCCGAGGCCCCCAGTACGGTTGATGCTTCTTCCTCGTCCTTTCCTTGCGCTTCCATGAGCGGGATCAGCTCACGGGCGACGAAGGGGAAGGTCACGAAAATGGTGGCCAGAACGATACCGGGCACGGCAAAAACAACTTTCATGTCGTGATCGATGAACCACGGCCCCAGCCAGCTCGTCCGCCCGAAGATCAGCACATAGATCAAACCGGCAACAACCGGCGACACCGAAAATGGCAGGTCGATCAGCGTGATCAGGAAGGACTTGCCGGGAAAATCGAACTTGGCGATTGCCCAGGCCGCAGCCACACCGAAGACGAGATTGAGCGGCACCGCGATCAGTGCTGCGGTCAGCGTCAACCTGACCGCACTCAGCGCATCCGGCTCGACAAGTGCCGCAACGTAGGCATCCCAGCCCTTGCGCAGGCCTTCGTAGAAAACCACGATCAGCGGAAGCAGCAGGAAGAGCGTGAAGAAGGTCAGCGAGATGCCGATGATGGTCCATTTGACCCAGGCGCTTTCGCGCGTCGCCGGGTTGTTTTCGTAACGCTCGGCATGCGCCTGCGTCAGGTGGAGGGAAATTGCGCCAGCCATGTTATTTCGACTTTCCGGTACGTTTGGCCGTCCATGCTTGGAGGCTGTTGATGGCAATCAGGAGGACGAAGGAAACGACCAGCATGACCGTGGCGATTGCCGTGGCACCGCGGTAGTCGTATTGCTCCAGCTTGGAGATGATCATCAGCGGCGTGATTTCCGAAACCATCGGGATGTTGCCGGCAATGAAGATCACCGAACCGTATTCGCCGACAGCACGCGCGAAGGACAGCGCGAAGCCGGTCAGCAGCGCCGGGAACAGCGTCGGAAAAATCACCTGACGGATGGTCTGCCAGCGATTGGCGCCGAGGCTGCTCGCCGCCTCCTCGATCTCGACCTCGAGATCCTCGAGCACCGGCTGCACCGTACGCACAACGAAAGGCAGGCCGATGAAGACCAGGGCCAGCAATACGCCGAGCGGCGTGAAGGCGACCTTGATGCCGAGCGGTTCGACGATGCTGCCGATCCAGCCGTTGCCGGCCCACAACGCGGTCAGCGCAATGCCGGCGACGGCGGTGGGCAACGCGAACGGCAGATCGACCAGGGAATCGACGATCTTCTTGCCGGGAAAGGTGTAGCGCACCAGGCTCCAGGCGAGCAGCAGGCCGAACACGGCATTGATCGCGGCGGCCGCCAGCGAAGCGCCGAAGGTCAGCTTGTAGGAGGCGACGACGCGCGGCGAGGTGACGACCACCCAGAACTGCTCGAGGCTCAGTTCGGCCGCCTTGATGAAAACCGCCGAAAGCGGGATCAGGACGATCAGCGACAGCCAGGTCAGCGTGTAGCCGAGGGAAAGATTGAAACCGGGCAAGGCATTGCGATTACTCATCGGTAAACCTCGCCGGGCGCGACAAATCCTGTTTGCATGTAATGCTCCGAAAACACTGTTGGTGAGGCAGGAGCTTAGAGAGCGGTCCGGCAATCGATAACCAATTTATTCGTCTTTGCTTATTCCGATTGCTGCAATAAGAAAACCAGCGCCCGCGCCGATGGCAAAAATGCCCGCGGCCAGCGGTCGACCGCTAAAAAAACGGCAATTTGCCGCAAAGAAAAGCCCCGACCGGCCAGAAACGGCCGCTCGGGGCTTGCGCCGGGCGCAGCAAGGCGCCCGGCTATCCTGCGTGTTTCTTACTTGACGTAGATCTGGTCGAACACGCCACCATCGCCAAAATGAGTCTTCTGGGCATTGGTCCAGCCACCGAATTCCTTGTCGATGGTGAACAACTTGACGTTGGCGAACTGCTTGGCAAACTTGGCAGCAACCTTCTTGTCGGTCGGGCGATAGTAGTTCTTGCCAGCAATTTCCTGACCTTCCGGCGAATACAGGTAGTTCAGGTACTCGGTGGCGACCTTGCGGGTGCCCTTCTTGTCGACAATCTTGTCAACTACGGCAACCGGCGGTTCCGCCAGGATGGAAACAGACGGCGTCACGATTTCGAACTTGTCCGGACCGAGTTCCTTGAGCGACAGGTAGGCTTCGTTTTCCCAGGCAATCAGTACGTCGCCGATGCCGCGCTCGACGAAGGTGGTCGTCGAACCACGGGCACCGGAGTCCAGTACCTTGACGTTGCCGTAGATCTTCTTGACGAATTCCTTGGCGGTCGCATCGCTACCACCCTTCAGGTTCTTGGCGTAAGCCCAGGCGGCCAGGTAGTTCCAGCGGGCACCGCCGGAGGTCTTCGGATTCGGGGTAATGACTTCGACACCCGGCTTGGCCAGGTCAGCCCAGTCCTTGATGCCCTTCGGATTTCCCTTGCGGACGAGCAGCACGATGGTGGAAGTGTACGGCGAGGCATTCAGCGGCAGCTTCTTTTGCCAATCCTTGGCAAGCAGGCCGGCTTCGGCGACTTCGTCGATATCATAGGCGAGCGCCAGAGTCACGACGTCGGCATCCAGACCATCGATGACAGCACGCGCCTGCTTGCCGGAGCCGCCGTGCGAAGCCTTGATATTGACCGTTTCACCGGTCTTGGCTTTCCAGTGCTTGGCAAAGGCGGCGTTATATTCCTGATAGAGTTCGCGCGTCGGATCGTAGGAAACGTTGAGCAGATTGACGTCGGCGAAGGCATTGCTGCCGAAAGCCAGACCAAGGGCCAGAGCAATCAGGCCGCGGCGGGTAGTGTTGAAGCGCATTTGCGAAAGTCCCGTTGAGTTATGGAGACCTCAATTTACGAAAGGCGGGCCGACGCGGGAACGACGTTATTTTTATTTGGTTATGCATTGCCGGGCAAATCGCCGCCGGCCGACCCTGACTCACTGGCAGGACTATTTGGTCAAAGCGAGCAAGCGTCCTTCCCCAGGCTGCTAACATTCGCACATGAGTCGTTATCAAGAGCTTGCCGCCACCACCGAAAAGCTGATCGCCGACGGTCTGATCCGGCCCGGCGATCGTCTGCCTTCGATCCGTCAGGCCTGCCGGACGCACGGACTGAGCCCGATCACCGTGAGCAGCGCCTACCAGGTGCTGGAAAGCCGCAGTTTGGTCGAAGCGCGCGCGAAGTCGGGCTATTTCGTGCGCGCCCGCTTTGGCCAGAACCTGCCCGAACCGGACATGACGCAGCCGGGCAGCGATTCGACCGGACTGGAAGTCAGCGACTTCATTTTTCGCATCCTCGACAGCAGCAAGGACAGCGCCGTGCTGCCGCTCGGCTCCAGCTTTCCTTCTCCTGCACTGTTCCCGCTCGCCAAGCTCGGGCGTTCCCTGGCTGCAGCAGCCCGCCATCTTGCCCCGCAGGACACGCTGAACGACCTGCCCCCGGGCAATGCCGAACTGCGCCGCCTGCTCGCGCTGCGCTACCTGGCGCACGGTGCGAGCGTCGCGCCGCAGGAAATCATCATCACCGCCGGCGCCATGGAAGGCCTCAATCTCTGCCTGCAGGCGGTGACCAAACCGGGCGACCTGATCGCGGTCGAGTCGCCGACCTTCTACGCCGGTTTGCAGGCGGCCGAACGCTTGGGTCTCAAGGTCGTTGAAATTCCGACCCATCCGCGCGATGGCCTCAACCTGGAAGCGCTGGCCGAGGTGCTGGCGCGGCATCCGGTAAAGGCCTGCCTGTGCATGCTCAATTTTTCCAATCCGTCGGGCAGCCTGATGCCCGACGCGCGCAAGAAAGAGCTGATCGCCCTGCTCCGCCGGCACCAGGTGGCGCTGATCGAGGACGACGTCTATGCCGAGCTGCATTTCGACGCACAACCACCACTGTGCAGCAAGGCGCTCGACGACGACGGGCTGGTCATGCACGTCTCGTCCTTCGCCAAGTGCCTGGCTCCAGGCTATCGCATTGGCTGGGTGGCGGCCGGCCGTTATGTGGAACAGATCCGTCGCCAGAAGCTGACCAGCAGCCTGGCGACCAGCGTGCCGATCCAGATCGGGCTGGCCAATTACCTGAAACAGGGGGGCTACGACAAGCACCTGCGCCAGTTGCGGCAGTGTCTGGCAGCCCAGGCGGCGGCGATGATCGCCAGCGTCGAGCGGCATTTTCCGGCGGGCACCCGCATCGCCCGGCCGCAGGGCGGTTATTTCCTGTGGCTGGAACTGCCGGCCGGCGTCGATGCGCTGGCCGTCCATCAGCAGGCCCTGGCGCACGGCATCAGTACGGCGCCGGGTCCGATCTTTTCCGCCAAGCGCGAGTACGGCAATTTCCTGCGTCTCAATTTCGGGCATCCCGACAACGAGGGGCAGGAGGCCGCCATCGCCCTGCTTGGAAGCCTGGTCGGCGCTGCTGCGCAATCTGTGCCTATATAAAATCGATCATCCTGAATCTGTTCCTGTTTTTACCGCGATGCTCTACTCCGGCTTTGCCATCGCCATCCGGGGAAACAGGAAATGGGCCAGCCCGTCAGTAAAATCCGCGCCGCCAAACTCGAGCTCTACCGCAAGCAGGGAAAGATCCACGCCAAGGCCGTCAGCGGCCGCTTCAACAGCCTGCGCTGGCTCTGCGTCGGCCTCACCCAGGCCATCTTCTACGGTGCCTGCTGGCTGAACTGGCCGGCCAACGGTCAACTGCGCCAGGCAGTGCATTTTGATATCGCGCACGAAAAGCTCTACCTGTTCGGCCTTGTCCTCTGGCCGCAGGATGCGCTGCTGCTCGCCCTCGTCCTGCTCATCGCGGCGACCGGGCTGTTCCTGACCACGGCGCTGGCCGGTCGTCTGTTCTGCGGCTTCCTCTGCCCGCAGACGGTCTATACCAGCATGTTCACGTGGATCGAGGTGCGCGTCGAGGGCGACCACCTGGCCCGTCTGCAACTCGACCGCGGCCCGCTCACCTTGAACAAGATCGTCCGCAAGACGCTCAAGCACATCCTCTGGGCAGCGCTGGCGGCATGGACGGCGATCACCTTCGTCGGCTATTTCACGCCGATCCGCGAACTGCTGCCAACCCTGGCCGGCTGGCAGGTCGGGCCCTGGGAAGGTTTCTGGCTGATCTTCTACGGCGCATTTACCTACGTCCAGGCCGGCCTGGCGCGCGAGGCGGTATGCCAGCACATGTGTCCGTATTCGCGCTTCCAGGGCGTCATGTTCGACCCGGCAACGCGCAGCGTCGCCTACGACAGCGGGCGCGGCGAACCGCGCAACAGCCAGCGGCGCAGTTCGCCGGCCGGCGATTGCATCGATTGCGGCATCTGCGTCCAGGTCTGTCCGACCGGCATCGACATCCGCGATGGCCTGCAATACGCCTGCATCAACTGCGGCTTGTGCATCGACGCCTGCGACCAGGTGATGACGCGGATCGGCGCGCCGACCGGCCTGATCCGTTTCGCCTCGGAATACGAACTCGCCGCCGTGCCGCGCCAGGCCTGGTTCCGGCGTCCGCGCGTCGTCGCCTATGCGGCGCTGCTCCTGGTTTTTGCCTTTTTGGGCGGGTGGACCGTCAGCCGCCATGCTGAACTGCGTTTCGACGTGCTGCGCGACCGCGCCGTGCTCGCCCGCGAAACGGCCGACGGCCAGGTCGAGAACGCCTACACGCTGCAGGTCATGAACCTCACGGAAGAAGCGCAGGAATTCGCGGTCGCCGTCGTGGGCGACGGCAAGCTGCAAATCGTCGGCCCCAATACCGTCAGCGCCGCACCGGGCAGCATCGCACCATTGCAAGTCACTGTTGCGGCCCCGGCCGGGGCTTTGCCGGTCGGCACACACCCGCTGCGCTTGCGCGTCTTTCCACCGCGTAATCCCGCGCTGCAGGCTGAAGAAGCGAGCACTTTCCGCATGCCTTGAATGGCGTGCCGGAGTGCTTGCGAGTCGGCCCTTGTTGGCTTCGAAAAGTGGCTGAAATGGCGCTTTCAGCCGGCCGCCGACGCATCGCCAACACGCCGGCCGCGTTGTGCTGACAGGTAGCACAACAAGATTTCGTACAGTTTTGCTGGCTCCACCGGCTTGCTGATGTGGTCGTTCATGCCTGCTTCGAGGCAGGCCTGACGATCCTCCGCGAAGGCATTGGCGGTCATCGCCAGGATCGGCGTTGCTGCGTGGCCCGGCAAGGTTCGAATGGCTCGCGTGGCATCAACGCCATTCAGATTCGGCATCTGCATGTCCATCAGGATCAAGGCATAGTTGTTTTGGCGGGCAAGCTCGAAGGCTTGCTGCCCGTCCACCGCGAGATCGACAACGAGACCCGCTTCTTCCAGCAGACTGCAGGACACCTCCTGGTTGATCGGCTCATCTTCCGCGAGCAGGATACTGGTGCCGGCAAACGAGGCCAACAGGCTGGCCAGCGCTGTCTCGCCGGCTCGTATCGCGATCGGCCGGGTGACATCCCTGCCCTTGTCCAGGCGAAGCGTGCACCAGAAGGTACTGCCGATGCCGGGCTTGCTTTCGACGCCCGCATCACCGCCCATGAGCATGGCCAGGCGCTTGCTGATCGCCAGACCCAGCCCGGTACCGCCGTACTTGCGAGTCATCGAGCCATCGGCTTGTTCAAACTCCTTGAACAGGCGTTTCTGATCTTCTTCGGCAATCCCTATCCCGGTATCCATCACCTCGATGCGCAGCACCACCGCATCCGCCATCTCTTCCTGCATGCGAACACGCACCGTGATCGACCCGTGCTCGGTGAACTTGACGGCATTGGCGGTGTAATTGAGGAGGATTTGCCCCAGCCGCACCGGATCACCGCGCAACGGGAGTCCGGCGATTTCCGGAGGCAGGTCGATATGCAGCCCGAGCCCCTTGGCACGCGCCTTGTGATCAATCAGGCTGATGATGTCTTTCACCACCTCGCCGGGCAAAAAGTCGTTCCGTTCCAGCGTCAACCGCTCCGCTTCAATCTTGGAGATATCGAGGATGTCGTTGATGATGGCAAGCAGATGCCGCGATGCACCGTCGATCTTGCCCAGCTGATCCCGGAGCCCGGGATCTTCCGTGCGCCGCAGCGCCATGCCGGTCATGCCCATGATGGCATTCATCGGGGTACGAAACTCGTGGCTCATGTTGGCGAGAAAGGTGCTTTTGGCGAGGTTGGCAGCTTTCGCGGCCTCCAGTGCCTGACCGAGTTCGCGGGTCCGCTCGGCCACCTGTTCCTCAAGCCTGGCGTGATGCTGTTCCAGTTCAGCCTTGGCACGCACGTTTTCGGTGACATCGATACCGACACCGATCACGACGACCCCTTCACTGCGCTCGAAGCGATAACCGTTGAAGAAATAGGAAGCGCGCCTCCCGTCCTTCGCGACCAGAACCGCATCGACGGAGGTCGATCCCGCGGAAAAAACTTCCTGGATGGCTTTTTCGACCCGGGCTTTGTCGTGCCCGTCAAAAAAATCAAGTGGATGCGATTGCGCAAACTCGGCGGCGGAGAGCCCGACAAAGCTCTCGAAGTTGCGGTTCCACATCAGGAAGCGCCCGGCGCTGTCGAAAACATAAAACACACCGGGAATCGATTCGATAATCCTGCGCCGCTCATCCTCCAGGCGCTGCTTGTCAATGCTGGAGGCCTTCAGAACGGCAAGGGCACGCTGAATTTCAGCGATTTCGTCCTCGCGCTCCGGTTCGGGAAGCGGCGTGGCCAGGTTGCCTTGCGCAATCTCGACAATGGCGTTCGTCACTTTCAACAGCGGATTGATCACCCGCCAGCGAATCATCAGGAACAGGATGCCGACCAGCATCAAGGTGACGGCACCAATCAGGGCGACGACAATCAGGCTCTGGAGTGCCGCGGCATGCCGCTCCCTGGCACGTTCAAGGGCTGTTTGCATCATGGCATCGCGCAGCAGAACGATGGACTTCATGTCGGGAACGTAGCGCGCGGCAAAATCGGCGGTACTCATGCCATAAGGGCGCCCCTCGCGGCTGGTCGCCTCGACCTGGTCGACGAAGCTCAGTCCCTTCCGGAAATAGTCCTCCTCCATCGCATCGAAGACGCTTTTCTGGAGAGGTTGCGTTTTCAACTGCTGGGTATGTACCTGAATAAGATCATGCAGCTGAGCGATTCGGCCGCGCAGGATATTGATGTTCTGCTGCTCGGCCAGGGTCAGCGGCTTTTGCTCGGTCAGGGCGGCAGTGAATTGCGACCCCAGCCGGCCAGCGTATTCGCGGAGTTCGACGGCATACATCGCACCAAAAATTGCCGGCTCAACACCCGGATCAATATCGATTGCCGTCCGCGACAACTCTGCCGTGAGCTGGATCAGACCGGGAATGACAGCAAACATCCGGTTGACCGCCTGGGTGACCTGGTCGGCAGATCTCTGCTGGCGCGGCAGCGCGGAAACCTGTTCGACGACATTGCGAGCCGAGCCGAGCTGATCAATCACGGTCGACAGATCAGCAGCCATCGGGCAGGCAGGCGAACACGACTGGCCGCGAATTGCGGCCATGAAATTCTGCAAGGCCTGATCCGTTGCCAGCCTGGCCTTGTGCAGGCGCTCCTGTTTCGCGGCATCCGGCGGGTCACCGTCGCCCAGGACGCCATTCGACGGGCCGCGCTCGAACGAGGCCTTCTCGGCTGCAATCATTCCCTTGTAGGCGACCTCGGTTACCCAGAGCCCCTCACCGGTCGTGTTGAAGGTTCTCCATTCGACAAACAGAAACCGGGACAACATCGCGCCGATCAGGATGACCAGAACGGCAGTGGCGATGGCACTCAAGGTGGAAATGCGAAGATTGAAGGCGTTGGGGGGCAATACCGATCCAGTCAGTCAAAAATTATCAAAACGGGGCAAGAATTTGCGGCATTTTCGTCATCACGAGAGCCGATAAAGCATCCCGGTCGGCGCCTGCCTTCCCGTTTCAGTGCTCTTCGGCACTTGCAAGGGCCGCCATGATACCGTAGCCGCACCTTGACCTGCAGCCCCGGAGCGTGGGCAGCAAGCTGCCCATTGTCACACTTGAACCACATTTCAAGCGGATTCCATTCCTTATACTGCCCGGTATCATCATTTCCGGCGGAATACACTTGCTCGCCATGCATCAGACCAATACGCCTGCCATCTTGCCCAAGCTCACGATGAAACGAACCATTAGCTGGCTGCTCTGCGCAGCAATATCTTCCTCGGCTCTCGCGCTGGAACTGGCACCGCTACCGCAGCAGCCGGGTGCGGTGGCGGTCACTGCGGAGCTGGTTTCGCGCTTTCACTATCGGGAAAACCAGCTCGATGACACGCTGTCGGCACAGATATTCGACCGTTACCTGAAGGCCCTGGATGGAGAAAAGTACTTTTTTGACCGCAACGACATCGACCGCCTGGCGCCTCTGCGCACCCGCCTGGATGACGCCATCCGGAACCAGGATCTCCGGCCGGCGTTCGGCATTTTCAATCTCTACGCCCAACGGGTGGTGGAGCGTTTTGGTTACGCCCGCAGCTTGCTCAAATCGGGCTTCGATTTCGGGCAGAACGAAAATCTGGTGTTGTCACGCGAGAAACTGGACTGGCCGGCCTCTGCGGCTGAAGCCGATGACCAGTGGCGCAAGCGCGTAAAAAATGACTGGTTGCGTCTGAAGCTGGCCGGCAAGGACGACAAGGCGATAGTCGAGACCCTGGACAAGCGTTACGAGGCATCGATCAAGCGCATTGGCCGGCTGAAAAGCGAAGACGCTTTCCAGATCTTCATGAACGCCTACACCATGGCCGTTGAGCCCCACACCAACTATCTGGGGCCGAGCGCGACCGAAAACTTCGACATCTCGATGCGCCTGTCGCTGGTCGGCATCGGTGCCGTGCTGCAGGAACGCGACGAATACACGACCATCCGTGAATTGATGGCCGGCAGCCCGGCCGCCAGATCGGGTCAGCTCAAGGTTGGCGATCGTATCGTCGGCGTCGGCCAGGGCGCCAACGGCCCGCTGGTCGATGTCACCGGCTGGCGCCTCGACGACACCGTGCGGCTGATCCGCGGCGAAGCCGACAGCGTCGTCGTGCTCGATATCCTGCCAGCCGATGCCGGCGCAGCCGAAAAGCACAAGCTGGTGCCGCTGACCCGCAAGAAAATCAGTCTGGAAGAGCAGGCCGCAAAAAAATCGATCATTCCGGTCAGCGACGGAGGCATCACCCGGCGCATCGGCGTCATCGCCCTGCCCTCCTTCTACCAGGACTTTGAAGCCCGGCAGAAGGGCGAGCGCAATTTCAAAAGCGCGACCCGCGATGTCGAGCGCATCCTCGGCGAGCTGAAAAAGGAAAAGGTCGATAGCGTCCTGATCGACCTGCGCGGCAACGGCGGCGGCTCGCTGGTCGAGGCGGTTGAATTGACCGGCCTGTTCATCGATACCGGTCCCGTCGTCCAGCAGCGCAATGCCAAGGGTGAAATCAGCATCGCCAGCGATACCAAGGCCGGCAGCGCATGGGATGGGCCACTCGGCGTGCTGATCAATCGCGACTCGGCCTCCGCTTCGGAAATTTTTGCAGCGGCCATCCAGGATTACCGGCGCGGCCTGATCATCGGCGAGCCCAGCTTTGGCAAGGGCACGGTACAGACCATGATCGACCTTGACCGGCTGGCCCGCCAGGACAAGCCGCTGTACGGCGAACTGAAAATGACCATCGCGCAGTTTTTCCGCATCGATGGCGGTACCACGCAATTGCGGGGTGTCACACCGGACATCGCTTTCCCGCTGGCCGACGAGGCCGACAACCAGGGTGAAGCAGCCTTCGACAATGCTCTCCCCTGGGGCCGCATTGCGCCCGTCCCCTACACCGCGCAGGGCGACCTGAGCAACGAACTGGAGGCGCTGCGCAGCCGCCACGCCGTACGTATCAAGGAAGACCGCGAGTTTGTCGCGCTGCAGGAAGATGTCGCGGAAATCGCGCGGCAACGCAAAAGCAACGTGATTTCACTGAACGAAGCGGAACGCCGACAGTTGCGCGACGCCCAGGAAGCAAGAGCGGCAAGGCTGGATGTGCAAAATGCGGCGGCCAAGGTGCAAGGCAAGCGCGCTGCGCGCAAACAGCGGGCATTTGGCGATGATGGCCTGCAAGCCGATGAACGCCCGCTCAGCCTGGATCTTGCCGAGTCGGACGAGCGCAAGAAGGCGCCTGATCCCTTGCTGAACGAGGCGGCGCGCATCCTCGGCGACGAAGTCAGCTTGCGCAAGTCGGCCGACTGGCTGGCGGAAAAATCCGGCAAGACAGCGCAGGTGCACTAAACGCAGGCAGGGCCAGCTACCAGGGCAACTCGGCCTGAATGGCTGCCCCTGGCGCAGCGGCCTGCTCAAGGGGTACCAGGCCGCTGACCCGCACGCCGAGTAGCCGGATCTTCTGCTCCAGCGGCACACGCTTCAGGCATTCGCCGGCGGCCTTGCGGATTTCCGGGCCGCTGCTGATCGCGACCGGCATGCTCAGGTCGCGCGTCACGGCGTGAAAATCGGCATAGCGCAGCTTGATGCCTATGGTCCGGCCGGCGTAGCCCTTGCGTTGCAGGTCGTCGGCGACGCGCATGCACAAGGCAGTAAAAATCTCTGACAGCGCCGCCCTGTCCTGTCGCGCATGCAAATCCCGCTCGAAGGTGCTTTCCCGGCTGATCGATTTGGGTTCCGATTCGGTGACGACCGGGCGCTCGTCGATGCCGTGTGCCGCGCGATGCAGCCAGGCGCCGGTCCGCTCACCGAACTTTTCGACCAGGAAGCCGACCGGCACCGCCGCCAGTTCGCCGATCGTGTTAATGCCGAGACGGGCCAGGCGCTCGCTTGCCTTGGGGCCGATGCCGTTGATTTTTCTCGCCGGCAGCGGCCAGATCCGGCCCGCCACCTCCTCCTCGCCAAGAATGGTGATGCCGTCCGGCTTGTCGAGATCGGAGCAGATTTTTGCCAACAGCTTGTTCGGTGTGATGCCGATCGAACAGGTCAGGCCGGTGGCGTTGAACACCGCCTGCTTGATGCGCCGCGCCAATGGTGCGCTGGCTTCCGGGATGTCGCTCAGGTCGAGGTAGATCTCGTCGATGCCCCGGTCCTCGATTTTTGGTGCAATGCTCGCCACCGCCGCCTTGAAGCGCCGCGAATAATCGCGATAAGCATCGAAATTGGCCGGGAGCAGGATCGCATCCGGGGCAAGCTGCGCCGATTTCATCAGTCCCATGCCGGAAAAGACGCCAAGTGCGCGCGCCTCGTAGGTCGAGGTGGTGATCACGCCGCGTCCGACGTAATCACCGAGGCGGGAAAAGCGCTTGCTGCCGTCGGGCTGCTCGACCGGCTGATGTACGTTGCGCCCGCCAACCACAACCGCCTGGCCGCGCAATTCCGGATAGCGCAGCATTTCGACCGAAGCGAAAAAGGCATCCATGTCGAGGTGAGCGATACGTCGGGTACTGTTCATATGCACAGTATAGCGAAGTTGCTGTCGCCCTCGCCTGCCGATTCGGCTCCGGCGCAATTTTGTGTGCGGCAGCGCACAGAAAAAAACCGGGCGGAAATGGATGATTGCGGCTACGCAACCAACGACGCGGGCTTTGCCACGCCGTCGATCCACCTGGAAGGGTACCTTGCCCGCACCGCTCACGGAGACTTTCATGTCACATTCCCGCCTGCTGATTCCCCCGATTTTCCTTGCCCTTTCCCTGAGCCTGTTCACGCTGCCGGCGATCGCCGACAGCATTTGCGGCCCGCTGCAGGGCCATGGCTATGCCAGCGATTACGGTGCCCAACGCTTGGCGCAACGCCAGCAACGGCTACATGCCGCGCTGAAGCTCGACAGCCCCCAGGAAAGCGCATGGAAAGAGCTGCTCGAGTCCGAACAGGGAATGCGCCGGCACAGTACCCGCAACCTCGATGCATGGACCAGGCTGAGCACACCGGAGCGGGCCGAACGCATGCAGGAAAGCCTGCAATCCCGGCTGCAGGCAATGCGTGAACATCTCGTCGTCCTCAAGGCCTTCTATGGCGGCTTGAGTGTCGAGCAGAAAAAGATCTTCGATGACTTTCACGTCACCCCTGGCCACCGCCCGCGCGCCAAGCCCATGCCCCTGGCACCGAGAGCGGAAGCGAGCGCACCTTGAACAACTCACTGCATTGCACCTGCCTGATCCTGCTCGGCCTGGCGGTCAACCCTGCAAAAGCAGCCGAAACCGGCACTGACTGCGCCGCCCGCAGCGACGATGCGCAACGCCTGGCATGCTACGACCGCCTGTCCGGCCGCCAGGCCACGCCCGCCCCGGTAGCGGCCAGCACGGCCGTGGTGCCGCAAGCACTCGATGCCAACGACGCCGGCCGCACGCCCTCGGTGATGTCCAAGGTCTGGGAACTCGGAGCGGGCGACAAACGCGGCAAGTTCGTCGTCCGTACCTATCTGCCCAACTTCCTGCTGCCGGTGCATTACACGACCAGCATCAACCGCTCGCCAAGCAGCCCGACCCAGCCGGCCGGCGCCGGCAACCCGGACTACCGCAGTGTCGAGGCCAAGCTGCAGATCTCGCTGCGCGCCAAGATCGCCGAAGACCTCTTTTTGCCCGGCGCCGACCTGTGGTTTGCCTATACCCAGAAATCGCTGTGGCAGATCTGGGACCAGAACGACTCGGCGCCGTTTCGCAGCACCGATTACCAGCCCGAGGCGATCTATGTCATCCCGGTGCCGCCGGCGATCGGCGAGCTGCCCTTCGGCTGGAACCTGCGCATGCTGCAGGTCGGCTTTGCGCACCAGTCGAACGGCCAGAGCGACCCGCTGTCGCGCAGCTGGAACCGGATCTATACCGGCATCGGCCTGGAACACGGCGATGTCGGCGTCAGCCTGCGTCTGAACGGCCGCCTGCCGGAGAGCAAGAACGACCAGAACCCGGATCTGACTAGCTATATCGGGCGCGGCGAGCTGGCGGTGAACTGGTTTCCCGGCGTCAGCACCCTCGGCCTGACCTGGCGCAGCAATTTCAGCAATTTCAACCGCGGTTCGCTGCAGCTCGACATGACCCATCCGGTCTTTGCCGACAAGCCGGCCGGTCTGCGCTGGTATCTGCAACTATTTACCGGCTACGGCGAAACCCTGCTCGACTACAACCACCGGCAAAGCCGCATCGGGCTGGGGCTCAGCCTGTTCCAGTTCTGAGCGGGCGGTAGCGCCGATTGCAATTAGCAGTTGAAAAGCCCGGCAAAAAGGTCGAACATGCTGCCCCTTTCGCCCGTCGTCGGCCATCCGCCGCCGCTGGGCTCAGCATTCAGGACAGGTACCGGCCGTGGCTTTCAAAGACAATTCCGCAGAACTCAAGCTGATCGATATTGCACTGATCGAACCTGATCCGGCGCACCCACGCCGACATTGCGACGAGGTCGGTCTTAAGGGCCTGGCCAACTCGATTCAGAGCAAGGGCCTGATCCATCCGGTGCTGGTCCGCCCGGCCGATGCCGCCGGGCGCTATCGCCTGATCGTCGGCGAACGCCGCTGGCGGGCGGCGCAGTTGGCCGGCGAAACGCAGCTGCCGGCGCTGGTCCGCGCCTGCGACGGCGACGAGGCGCTGGAAATCCAGGTCTTCGAGAATCTCGGCCTGGGCCTGCGTGCACCGCTCGAGCCGCGTGAAATGGCTGGCGCCATCCAGACCATCGCCGAGCGCTTCGAGAGCCGCGAGGCGGCCGCCGAACATTTCGGCCGCAATCCGACCTGGCTCAACCAGGCGACCGCCGCCGCCAACCTGTCGCCGAAAGTGACCGCCCTGCTCGATTCCGGCAAGATCGCCAGCACCAGCACGGCAATCCAGCTCGAACGCCTGGCGCAGAAGAACGTCGCCAAGGCCGACACCCTGATCGATCAGGTCGAACAATTGCCGGAAGGTGAAAAACTCTCGAAAACGGTGGTCGACCGTGCGCTGAGCGAAGAAGGCCTGCGCCGCGGCAAGAAAAAGTCGGTTGCAGAAGAAGCCGAAGCACCCGTCGTGACGACGCCGGCCTGGGAAACGCCGACTGCACCCGCCGCAGCCTCGGCCGCCGCACCGGCAGAAGTCGCAACACCGCCGGCCGCCGCCAGCCGCCGGGTCCATCCGTCCAAGATCCGTCTGGTCGCCGAGATTCTCGGCCTCGCCGACGGCGATGAAGAAGAAGTTCTCTCCCGCCTGGTCGACGAATTCCTGGCCATGCAGGGCGACGCCGCCTCGGCCGCCTGAAGCGCAGAGAAAGCCCGCCATGAACGCAGACAGCCACAACGACATCGCCGACGACGCAGACAGTGCCATTTTCGAGGCGCTGCTCTGGCGCAACAAGGGCTGGACGGCACGCGTCATCAAGAACGAGGACGACGAAGGCTGGGCGGTCGCGATGATCAAGGACGGCGAATCGGAACCGGCCCTGGTCGGCCCGTGGACCATGGGCCGCGACAAGAAGAACCCGAAGCCGCTCGACGCCAATGCCTTCGCGACCCTGGTCAAGACCGCCTCGGAAGTCCTGCGCCGGCATGAACACCACCTGCACGCGCTGTATCACCAGAAAATCACGGTGACGACGGAAGCCGGGCCGGTCAGCGTCACGCTCGACATCGTGCCCGACGAGGACGACCCCTATGCCGTCCTGGCGGCGTACGATATCGCCGGTGAGCAACTCGCCGAACAAAAGGTCGAGGCCAATTTCAAGCTCAGCATGAAGAGCGCCAGCGCCTGGATTGCCAGCGAGTTCCGGCGCCCCGGCTAGATCCCCGACCGGCGGCGCCACCAGCCTGTGTTGTGCAGCAAAGGAGTCCGCCATGTCACGCCTGCCTTACCCTCTGGACCAGGTCTATGCCCTGCTCGAACCCGGCCCCGTGCTGTTGCTGAGCACTGCGCAGGGCGGCAAGGCGAATGTGATGACCCTATCCTGGCAGACGCCGCTCGAGTTTGAGCCGCCCCTGGTCGGTTGCGTGATCAGTACCGGTGATTTCAGTTTCAAGGCATTGCAGGCGACGCGCCAGTGCGTGCTCAACATTCCCAGCGTCGATCTGGCAGGCGCAGTCGTCACCTGCGGCAATGTCTCGGGTCAGGATAGCGACAAGTTCGCGTTGAGCGGCCTGACTGCCCTGCCCGCCAGCCAGGTCGAGGCGCCGTTGATTGGCGAGTGCTTTGCCAATCTCGAATGCCGCGTCGTCGATAGGCGGCTGGTCAATCGCTACAACTTCTTCGTGCTCGAAGTCATCGCCGCCTGGCACAAGCCGGCCGAAAAGGAGCGCCGCACCCTGCACCACCAGGGCAACGGGATGTTCATGATCGCCGGCGAGACCATCCGCTCCGCCTCGAAAATGAAGTAAAAACCGGCTTCAGATGGCGTTCACCGCCTCGGCGACGAGGCTGAGCGAGCGCAGGCGCAGCGCCGGGTCGAAAATATCGCAGACCAGCATCATTTCGTCGGACGCCGTCGCCTGCTGCAATTCGCGCAGACCGGCCGCGACCTTGTCCGGCACGCCGACCACGCCGGCGCCGAGGAAGCCTTCAATGCCGGCGAGTTCCTGGCGCGACAGGCCGGCCAGATAGTTTTCCTGCGGTGGCGGCAGGCAGCGCCGGTCGCCGCGCAGGATGCCGAGCACACGCTGGTAGGTGCTGCTGGCCAGGAATTCGGCTTCGTCATCGCTGGGCGCGGCAATCACCGGCACGCCGATCATCACGTAGGGTTTAGCCAGTTTTTCCGACGGGCGGAAATTGCGGCGGTAGATGTCGATGGCCTGCAACAGCATGGCCGGCGCGAAATGTGACGCGAAGGCGTAAGGCAGGCCGCGCTCGGCCGCCAGGCGGGCCGAGAACAGGCTGGAGCCGAGCAGCCAGATCGGCACCTCGGTGCCGTTGCCGGGTACGGCGATGACCTGCTGCTCCGGCTGGCGCGGCCCGAGCAGGCGCTGCAGTTCGGCGACTTCGCGCGGGAAATCGGCTTCCGTCTCGATGCGGTCGCGGCGCAAGGCGCGCATGGTTTGCTGATCGGTGCCCGGCGCCCGGCCAAGGCCAAGATCGATGCGCCCCGGATAGAGTTCGGCCAGCGTGCCGAAGGCTTCGGCAACGACCAGCGGCGCGTGATTGGGCAGCATGATGCCGCCCGAACCGACGCGGATGCGACTGGTCGCCCCGGCAATGTGACCGACCAGCACCGCGGTGGCCGAACTGGCGATGCCCGGCATGTTGTGGTGTTCGGCCAGCCAGTAGCGCGTGAAACCGAGATTCTCGACATGGCGGGCGGTAGCGCGGGCGATGTTCAGCGCCTCGCCCACCGTGCCGTTTTCGCGGACGGTGACGAGGTCGAGCATGGCCAGTTTCGGTTTCACGAGCGTATTCATGACTTTTCCTCGATGACCCTGGCCGGATTGCGCCGGCTCGCTGCCCAGCCGAGCAATGAAAGTAGCGCCAGACCGCTGCCGATCAACAGGATGCCGGCAATCTCGGTGCTCTTGAAGGCTTCGCCGAAAATCAGGCGGGACGACAGGATGGCGACGACCGGCGTGCCGAGCACGGACAGGCTGGCCTCCCAGGCCGGCACGCGATCAAGGATGTAGATCCACAGCCACCAGCACATCGCGGTGCTGGCAATCGACATGAAGGCAAGGATGCCGAGATAACTGCCGCTCCAGTCGGTCGACCGCTCGGGAACGATAAAAGCCAGCAGCACCAGCGGCACGGCGCCGAAGATCATTTGCCACATGGTCAGGGTCAGCAAATCGACCGGGGTCTTGCCGCGCAGGCGCTTGATCAGGATGGTGCCGGTCGCCCAGCACAATGCGGCCATCAGGCCGAGAAACTTGCTGAACAGGCTGGCGTGCATGTCCCAGGGTTCGATGATCAGCAGCAGGCCACCCAGCGTGCTCGCTGCGGCCAGCCATTGCTTGCCGCGCACGCGTTCGCCGAGAATCGGCCAGGCCAGGAGCAGGGTCCAGATCGGCATCGTGAAGATGAGCACCGCGGTCTTGCCGGGGCCGCCTTCGACCAGCGCCCAGGTCTGGAAAATCATGAAGCCGGCAACCTGTGCCAGGCCAATGGCGATGGTCTGGCGCGGCGCGACCAGACTCAAGCGGCGGCCGCTCAGCTTGACCGCGATGAGCAACGCCAGCGCCGCGCCGACACAGCGTTCGGCGGCAAAGGCAAAGGGCGGCGCATAGGCCAGGCCCTGCTTGGCGAGCACCCAGGTGTAACCCCAGGTCAGGGAGAGAACGATCAGGGCGAGTGCAGGCAGCCAGCGACGGTATTCGGACATGAAATTTCCGGGAAAAACGGCCCCGGCCGGCAGTTGACCGGTCGGGGCACGGGGTGAATCAGAAATCAGGCAGCCAGCGTCGGGTAATCGGTGTAACCCTCGGCACCACCGCCGTAAAGCTTGTCGGCACGCAGTTCGTTGAACGGCTTGTCTTCACGCAGGCGACGCACGAGGTCCGGCGTGCTGATGAAGGGCCGGCCAAAGGCGACCAGATCGGCCTTGCCGCTGGCGACATTGTCGATGGCGAGCTGGCGCGAATAGCCGTTGTTGAGCATCCAGGCGCCCGGGAAGGCGCGGTGCAGCGCTTCGTAGTCGAAAGTCTTGCCTTCGGGCGTGCGCGTGCCGCCGGTTTCGCCTTCGATCACATGCAGGTAGGCCAGACCGAACGGCGCCAGCTGTTCGACGACATAGCCGTAGAGCGCCTGCGGATCGCTGTCGAGCGGTGCCGTGAAGGTGGTCATCGGGCTCAGGCGCACACCGGTGCGGCCGGCGCCGATTTCCTTGCTGATCGCCGCGACGACTTCGAGCAGCAGGCGGGCGCGGTTGGCGATGCTGCCGCCGTAGGGGCCGCTACGCTCATTGACGCTATCGCGCAGGAACTGCTCGATCAGGTAGGTGTTGGCGGCGTGGATCTCGACCCCGTCAAAGCCGGCATCAATGGCGTTGCGCGCGGCAAGGCGGTAATCCTCGATCAGGCCGGGAATTTCGTCGTCACGCAGGGCGCGCGGCGTGGATACGGGAACGAAGCCGTCCTTGGTGTAGGTCGAAGCATTCGCCACCTTGTCGGTCGAGGACACCGGTGCGGCGCCGTCCGGCAGCAGCGAGGTGTGCGAGATACGGCCGACGTGCCAGAGTTGCAGCACGATCTTGCCGCCCGCTGCATGCACGGCATCGGTGACCTGGCGCCAGCCGGCGACCTGCTCGGCGTTGTAGATGCCCGGGGTGTCGAGGTAACCCTGGGCGATCGGGCTGATCTGGCTGGCCTCGGCGATGATCAGGCCGGCCGTGGCGCGCTGACGATAATACTCGACGGTCAGCGGCCCGGCGACATTGCCAGCAATGGCGCGGTTGCGCGTCAGCGGCGCCATGACGATGCGGTTGGCGAGGGCGATGTCGCCGATCTGGATGGGGTCGAACAGGGTAGTCATGGGTAATTCTCCTTGGCGAGGGTATGCAGAAAAGCAGTAATTAGACCGGTCGTCTATTTTTTGAAAAAGGGCATTTTCCTGATGTCGACCGCTAAAAAGACAGCGGCTTAGCGGGAAAACAGGGTTTGGGTGAACTGCATGGCGTTGTTCAGCGCGTCGCTATTGCGATGCAGCTTGCCGAGCAGGCTGGCACCGAGCCACAACTGGTAAAGCATTTGCGCGGTAGCGAGCGGCGCCAGCGGTGGCAGCGAGCCATCGGCAACGCCCGCTTCGATCAGCGCAGCAATCCGCGCCACGATCTGGTCAGTGCCGTCGCGCAGCGTGATACGCATGGCGTCCGACAGATCGGCGACTTCGGCGCTGAGCTTGACGACCAGGCACTTCTGGTCGGAACAGGCCGCCGCGCACTGCTTGTCCAGCCAGCGCTGCCAGTAGCGCATCAGGCGCTCGTGGCCGGATGCCGCTTCGGCTTGCAGCAACTCGTCGATGCCGACCAGGTAATTGGCGAAATAGTCCTCGAGCAAGGCCTGACCGTACTGCTCCTTGGATTCGAAGTAATGATAGAAGGAGCCTTTCGGCACGCCCGCCGTCTTCAGGATCTCGTTCAGGCCGACGCTGGAAAAGCCCTTGCCGGCGATGATCCGGTAGCCGGTATCGAGAATGTGCTGACGCGTGTTGTCGTGACGTAGGTTCATGGGACGGCAGTCTGCCACGAATTAGACCAGTCGTCTAGTGAAATTCCAGGCGCAGCGCGAACTAATTTCGCATGCATCACGCACCTCTTTTTATTCGATATTTCACATTAGGTATCACGATTAATATCATGATTTTAATTATTATGTTATCGCCATCATCGCTGCAAATTTTTCTGCCGAGACCGGGTAGCTGAACAGGAAGCCCTGCCCGCCATCGCATTTTTCATCGCGCAGGAAAGCCAGTTGCTCAGGCGTTTCTATCCCTTCGGCGATCACCTTCTGCTTCAGCTTTTGCCCCATGCCGATCACTGCGCTGACGATGGTGGCGTTGTCGGCATTGGTCTCGATATCACGCAAGAAGGACTGGTCGATCTTCAGCGTATCGATGGGAAAGCGGTTCAGGTAGCTGAGGCTGGAATAGCCGGTCCCGAAGTCATCGATTGCCAGTTTCAGCCCCATGCCCTTGAGTGCGGCCAGCATCGACTCCGACGATGCGGCCTCGTGCATCAGGATGCTTTCGGTCAGTTCCAGTTCGAGGTAGCCCGGCGGCAGGCCGGTTTCGGCAAGGATTCCGGCAACGCTTTGGAGAAAATCGCCATGGCGGAACTCCACTGCCGAAATATTGACCGACACCGGCACCGCAGGCAGACCGGCCGCCAGCCAGGCCTGCACCTGGCGACAGGCCTCGCGCAGCACCCAGCGCCCGATCTGCACGATCAGCCCGCACTCTTCAGCAATCGGAATGAACTGACCGGGATAGATCATGCCGAGCTTCGGGTCCTTCCAGCGCAGCAGCGCCTCGCTGCCGATCATCCGGCCTGACTCGATATCCATTTTCGGCTGGTAGTGCAGCTCGAACTCGCCCATGCTCAAGGCCCGGCGCAGGCTGTTCTCGACGAGCAGGCGCTGCACGGCGCGGGTGTTCATGTCGCTGGTAAAAAACTGGTAGTTGTTACGGCCATTGGCCTTGGCGTAATACATCGCGGTATCGGCGTTCTGCATCGCGCTGTCGGCGCTGATGCCATCGTTCGGGTAGATGCTGATGCCGATGCTCAGCGTCACATGCAGTTCGTGACCATCGATCAAGTGCGGCGCCAGCAACGAGGCGAGCAGTTTTTCGGCAACCTGGGCGGCATCTTGCGGCTGCTCGATTTCGGCGAGCAGGATGACAAATTCGTCGCCGCCCTGACGACAGACGGTATCGGTATTGCGGATGCAACTGGCGAGACGCCCGGCGACCGATTGGAGCAACTGGTCGCCGATGATGTGACCGAGCGAATCGTTGATGTTCTTGAAATAGTCGAGATCGAGAAAAAGCAGGCCGACCTGTTTGCGATGGCGCTGCGCCTGGCCGATCGCCTGCGACAGCCGTTCGGTGAGCAGCAGCCGGTTCGGCAGGCCGGTCAGGAAGTCGTGCTGGGCAAGGTGCGACATTTTCTGCGCCATTGCCCGCGAGGCGCTGACGTCGTGAAAGACGATCACCGCACCGGCCACCTTGCCGTCGCGGTTGTGGATGGGCGCCGACGAGTCCTCGATCGCCGCCTCGCTGCCATCGCGCCGGATCAGCATGCTGTCGGCCGCGAGGCCAACCACCCGGTCTTCGTTCATCGCGCGCAAGGCTGGACTCTCAGACACTTTCCGGCTCTTTCCGTCGATGATCCGGAAAACCTCGGCGAGCGGACGGCCAAGGGCATCCTCGCGCGACCAGCCGGTCATCGTCTCGGCAACCAGGTTGAGATAGGTCACGTTGGCCTGCAGATTGGTGGTCAGCACGGCATCGCCGATTGAATTGAGCGTCACCTGGGCGCGCTCCTTTTCCGCGAATAAATCCTCCTGCATCTGTTTCAACTCGGCTTCCACCAACTTGCGGGCGGTGATGTCCTCGACGATCTGGACGCGCCCGCGCAAGGTCCAGCCATCGCGCATCGCCGCCGCATTCAGGCGCGTCCAGACGATGCTGCCGTCACGGCGCAAAAAGCGCACCTCGGCCTGAAAGGCTTCGTCGCCGCGTACCGCATCACGCCAGCCGATGACGATACGCTGCCTGTCGTCCGGGTGAATTGCCATGCTCCAGCTGGTGCCCAGTGCCTGTTCCAGACTGAGACCGGATATCTCCTGGTAAGCCGCATTGGTGTAGATGCAGTCGCCCTGGGCATCGGAGACAAAAATACCGAGCGGCGACGCATCGCTCATCGCACGAAAGCGCGCCTCGCTCTCGCGCAGCGCCTCGCGCGTTGCCTTGCGTTCGATCAGGTAATTCAAGGCACGCGGCAGCCAGTGCGCATCGACATGGCCTTTGACGAAATAATCCTCGGCACCGCGCTGCACGGCGAGACGGGCGATCTCTTCATCGGCCGGCGCACAGAGCAGAATGATCAGGATGCCGGGCTGCATCATGAACACCCGCTCGAAAAGCGCCATGCCCTGCCCGTCCGGCAAGCCCAGATCAATCAGGACGACGTCGATTTTGGCCTTTTCCAGGCGGTCGACCGCCGCCGTCTGGCTATTTTCCGTCTCGACAGAATATACATGGCCGGGCACCCCGGCCAGGGCACCGGTAATCAGCCCGATTTCGCCCGGGTTGTCCTCAACCAGCAGAACCGTGGTCAACAAATCGCTCATCGTGGTGCCATCCTTGAAAAGTCGGGGAAAGTGGCGATCCGTATGCGAAATTCGCCGCTGCAAGCTGCTCGTTGGTGCTGCGGTCCTGGCCGGAGTACAGACCGTTCAGCGCCGGCTGAGCAAGGCGCCGATGACCAGGCCCGCGGTCGCGGCAATGCCGACGATGGTCCATGGATTGCGGTGCACGTACTGCCGGGTTGCGGCCGACATGCACCGGGCTTTGCCGGCGACAACGCCCACTTCAGTGGCCACGGCCTGCCCGGCCTGATCGAGAAGTTCGCCGGCATTGCCGACCATTCCCCTGATTTCGTTGACGAGGTTTTCTTTGCAACCGACGACGGGTGCGCTATTCAATTCGGTAGTCATCATGCCTCCTGGGTAGCTGAACGGACAGGCAAGCCAGCCACCAGGCAAGGCTTGCCGGATATCAGGTTGGCCCGATATCCAGACAAAATTTCCCACAGGCGGGATCGCCCGGTCTGTGTGCCAGGCAACAGACAGCCGCCGGGCAATCGCCAAGAATGCGATCACTGCAATCGGTGCAGCGACTGCGCCCGGTTTGGCGGCGCACCTTGCGCGAACTTTCTGTCAGGAGAACTTGAATGACACTGGGAACAATTCTGCTGATCATCCTTGTGCTGATGCTGCTTGGCGCCATCCCCACCTGGCCGCACAGCCGTGGCTGGGGCTACGCGCCCAGTGGCGGCATCGGACTGGTCGTGCTGGTGCTCCTCATCCTGGTCCTGACCGGCCGGCTCTAGCATCTGTCAGATCCCCGCCCCGGCTTGCGTCGGCGGCAATTTTTCAGCCTTTTCGGAGTAAAACCATGAACACCCATCAATTCAAGCTGCTCGGCATTTCCCTGATTCTCGCCGCCGGACTCACTGCCTGCGACAAGCCCGGCCCCGCCGAATCGGCAGGCAAAAAGCTGGACGAGACGGCCAGCGACGCCGGCAAGAAAGTTTCCGAAGCGACCGACAAGCTGGACAAGAAGCTGAGCGATGCCGGCAGCAAGACCGGCACCGCGATCGAGAACACCGAAATCACCACCCGCGTCAAGACGGCCTTTCTCGCCGAACCCGGCCTTGACTCACTGAAAATGACCGTCGATACCGTCAATGGCGTCGTCACCCTGGGCGGCACGGTCGACAGCGCTGCGCTCAACGACCGGGCCAAGGCGCTGGCAGCCGGCGTGACCGGCGTCAAGGACGTGGTCAATCACCTGACGACAACCGCAGGCAAATGAGTCAGAACCGAAAAGGAATGAGCGTGGAAAACGAAAACATCTATCAGCAGAAAATGGCGGCGCAACTGAAAGAGTGGAACGCCCAGATCGTTCTGCTCGAAGCGAAAATGGGCAACGTCGCGGCCGATCTTCGCCTGCACCGGACCGAGGAACTGCAGGCACTGCGCCTGAAACAGCAGGCCGCCTCGGAGAAAATGCACGAATTGGGCAGGTCGACCGGTGCAGCCTGGGAGCAGGTCAAACTGACCGCCGACACGCTCTGGGACGACTTCCGGATCGGCATGAAAGCCGCCCAGGACAAGTACAAGTAGGTTCACCCGGACTATCCGCTGCATACAAGGCGGCGGACAGTCCTCGCGAAAGCACTGACTGATGAACCTGAAACTGATCCTGATACTTGCCCTGTCAGTCCTGGCGGTGCTCTTCATCGCCCAGAACGTGGCAATCGTCGAAATTTCGTTTCTCATCTGGCAGACCTCGATGTCGAGCGCCTTGCTGATCTTCTTCACCCTGATCACCGGCATTCTGCTCGGCTGGTTCCTGCATGCCTACCTGCAGCATCGCCAGGCAAAACCCGCCGCCTGAACGCGCGCAGCAGTCCCGGGCAAGGCTCCGCCCCGGTGCAACACCGGGCCGGAGCCTTCTTTTTTCAAGCGGCCGGCGACGCACCATTCGTCGCTTCCGGCACCAGAACCGGCCCGCTCATGCCGGCGGCAAATCAGGCAGTTTCGGCAGTTCGGCGGGTGCAACGGTTTTTGCCTCGGCCAGCAGGTCGACCGCTGGCGGAACAAGCGGCGCCCAATGTGAGCAACCAGGATGGTTAGCCGGATACAACTTGCCGCGTTGTGGCAGTTCTTCGTTCATGCTCTTCTCTCCTGAAAATGCAGGCCGAACGCCGCCGCTAGACATTGAAGCGGTAATCGTCGGCGGCATACAGACGCCAGCTGCCGTCACCGACCAGCTCGAGCACCTGCGGGTGATATTTGAGAATGGTCGGACGATGGCCGATGCTGATCAGCGTCGTGCCGCTCGCCGCCAGCTGGTGGTAAAGACTGTCTTCATTGGCGATATCAAGGGCACTGGTCGCTTCGTCGAGAATCGCGTAACGCGGCGCGGCAAGTAGCACGCGCGCCATCGCGACGCGCTGTTGTTCGCCGACCGAAAGCACCTTGGCCCAGTCGAGTTCGGCATCCAGCCCGCCGAAGTGAGTCGCCAGGTCGGGCAGATTGACCCGTTGCAGCAGAGCGAGCAGATCTTCGTCGCCGATTTCCCGCGCCTGCAGCGGGTAAAGCAATTGCTGGCGCAGGCTGGCGAGCAGCATGTAGGGACGCTGCGGCAGGAAAAGCATTTCGTCGGAGTCGGGGCGCAGGATGCGGCCGCTGCCGGTATGCCAGAGGCCGGCAATGGCGCGCAGCAATGAGCTTTTACCGCAGCCGCTGGCACCGACGATGAGCACGCCCTGCCCCGGCGCGATACGCAGCGACAGATCGCGAATCAGCGTGCGTTCGCCATTCGGCGTCTGCAGGGTGAGATGTTCGATGACCAGTTCCGGGTTGTCGACAAAGCCGATGCGGGCGGCCGTTGTCGGCGGCGGCTCGCCCCGGCCGGCGAGAAAGTGCGCGAAGCTGTGCAGGCGGTCGATGCCGGCGGCGAATTTGCTGAAGCTGTCGAAGTTGTCGATGATCACGGTCAGGGCACTGAGAATCGCGGCAAACGCCCCGGCCGCCTGGATCGCCCGCCCGACTTCGAGTTCGCCGGAGAGCACCCGGCCGGCGATGATCGCGCTGGGCAGGATGACGGTCATGAAGCTGTAGCCGTACTGGAACAGGTTCAGATTGAGCTGCACCCGGATCAGCTTGCTGAAATTGCTGAAGGCTTCGTTGAAATGCCGGCCGACCTGCGCCGATTCCTGCACCTCGCCGCGATAGAAGGCGATTGCCTCGGCGTTTTCGCGAATGCGCACCAGGCTGAATCGAAAATCCGCCTCGCGCTTCAACTGGTAAAAATTGAGCCCGATCAGCACCTTGCCGAAGACGAGTACGGTAATTGCCGTGCCGGCCAGCGCATAGAAGATCAGGAAGACCACCAGTTCGCGCGAAATCGACCATAGCACGCCGGAAAAGGCGATCAGCTGCAGCAGCGCACCGATCACGACAAGCAGGAACTGCAGCGATTTCTGGGTGAAGGTGGCGATGTCTTCGGCGACGCGCTGGTCGGGATTATCGATCTCGGCGCTGCCGTTCAGCTCGTAATAGGCGCGGTTAGCGAAATAACGGCCGAGAAAGTGACGGGTCAGCCAGCGCCGCCAGTAAAGGCCGAGCGTATCCCGCACGTAGTAGTAAAAGGCGTAGATCGGCACGCCGACGACCAGGATGGCCAGGCAGGTACGGATCGCCGCCCAGAAACGATCTGCATCGCGCGCCGCAAGGGCCGACGTGAACTCGCCGGTCTGCTCGTTGAAGAACACGGCAAAGCCGGTCTGGCCCAACAGCAAGAGAACAAGCAGAAGCAGCAGGCCGCGCGCCTGCCATTTTTCATCATGCAACCAGTACGGGGCGGCGATGCCCCGGAAGCGTCGCCACAAATGCCGGTCGAACTGGATCATTCGCCCTTGGCGACGAACATCAGCTTGACCGGCGCGCCCGCCCGGCTGGCGCGAATCCGGCGTTCCTGCCAGACCGCATCGATTTCAGCCGCCACCCGATAGGCACCCGGTGCCAACTTCAGGTAAAGAATCGGGCCATCGCTGATCCCGGTATAAACGGTACGGCCAGCGCCATCGAGTACGCGAAAGGGAACGCTGGCGAGATAACTGCCGCTGCGACTGCTGAACACGATGTGGACGTTGTAAGTCGGCGCCACCTTGCGCATTTCGAGCAGCGCTTCATCGCCGATGCCACCGCTCAGCCAGGGCGTTTCGGCCTGGGCTGCACTCTGGCTGTTGGCCGCGGCAACCGTCGGTGGCTCTTGCGCCAGCACGGCGGACGAGGCCAGCGCGAGAGCCAGGCAGAGGCCGGGACGGGAAAGCGGACGGGACGTACGGGGTGCGCTGCGCAAGGTATTCATGTTCTGCTCCGAAAAATGGCTTGCGGCGACGGTCGACCGATACAAAACGGCATTTTTGCCGCCGGGTCGCCGTTGCCGCGGGTTCAACTGCGCGGCTCGCCGCGCCGATTGACGGTCAGCGTCCGGCCTGGCGGTGAGGTCATCTGCAGTTGGTGTTCGATGCCGCGAAAGCGGTAGGTGACATCCCAGTATTCGGGCTGCGTCTGGCGCACATTCTCGTCACAGCGTTGTACGTCACGCCCGACCGTGCGCTGGCCAGCGCTGCTCCGCCCGACATTGGCACCAATCGCCGCGCCGCCGACCACACCGCCCACCGTGGCGATATCGCGACCGCCGCCATTGCCGATCTGATGCCCGATGATGCCGCCGATCAAGGCACCGGCAAGCGCGCCCGGCACATTGGCCCGGCTCTGTTCTTCCTCGACGACCTGTTCGCGCTCGATCCAGCAGCGTCGTTCCGGCGGCCCGACCACGGCACGCACCGCAATGACTTCGGCGTCATAGAGGCGTTCATTATTGCGCCGGCGGTTGTCGTAGACCGGATCGGGCGGCACCATGACAAGATCGTCGTCGATCCGCTCGTTACGGCCGATCCGGCGGACCGAGGAAACCCGGTCGTTAAGCCCCATCGATGCCAGCGAACGATAACGCCCGGGCGAGAGCACGGCACAGCGCCCGCCGAAACGGACGTCATCGCAGACCTGCCAGCGCTCGCTGAGCACGATCACCGACGAGGCCCGGTCATTGAAGCCAAGGCGCTCGAAATTGACGACCTGCGGCCGCTGCGGCGAAAAGGAGCGACCGGAAAAATTTTCCCGCTCGTAGAAGGTGACCTGGGCAAGTGCTTGCGTCGCAAGCAGCGAGCCGGCAAGCAGCAGCGCCGATTTGATTAAGCTGTTCATTACGCTCTCCGAACCTGATGATTGACTACGCCCGCTGGCGAAGCCCGGGCAACAGATCGTCACCCGGCCGGCCATTGCCTGCGTGACCAGACAAAAGCCGGCCGGGCCGACCCCCGGTACGGCGCTCGAGGGTGATGCCCGAAGCGCCGTACCGGACAAACGCTGCTTACTTGCCGTACTTCAGCTTGGCCTGATCGATGCAACGATCCTTGGCATTGCCGGCCATCGCGTCGCACTTTTCCTTGGCGACGGCGTAATTGGCATCGGTCTTGTCGGCGCTGGCATCCTTGCGCGCATCGCTGGTCTTTTCATTGGCCGTTGCATTGGCATCCGAGGTCTTCATTGCGGCCTTGGCATCAGCCTTGGCAGCGGTTTCGGCAGCCTTGGCTTCCTTGACGCAGACATCCTTGGCATTGCCGGCCTTGTCGTCGCAACGCTCCTTGGCGACGGCATAATCGGCTTCGGCCTTGACGGTGCGGGCTTCGTAATGCGACTTGGCGCTCGGCTTGTAGGCAGCTTCGAGATCGGCCAGGCCGACCTTTTCCTTGCCCTTGGCTTCGGCATCGCAGACATCACCGGCATTGCCGGACATTGACGAACAGGCTGCCTTGGCATTCTTGTATTCGGCGCCAATCTTGTCCTTGGCCGCGCTGTAATCGGCCTTGGTCATGTTCTCGGCGCTGGCAGCGGTGCAGAAAGCCAGGCCGAACGCCAGGGTAAGCATGCTGAGATTGAGTTTGTTCATTGTCGTTCCTTCATGAATTGTTTGCGAAAGTGACGCCAGGGCAGGCAATGCCTGCCCTTCTCTTCGCCAGGTCCACGCTGCTTGCGGCTTTGCGTGTTGGAGCGGCGCAGGTTGCGCCACCGCTGGCTCCGGTAGATCAAGCATAGGGAGGCGCTGAACTGGCGTCTGTGGGCTGACGCACAAAACACGAAGGGAAAATATTTACGACTTTTTTACGCAAGGCCGGCCAGAATCGTCAGCGTTTTTACACAGGTTTGCTTAATCTGCAGTCACCCCGGCACCGGAAGCACGACATGGAAGACAAGACAGCATTACTGGCCCCCACCCCGGACCGGATCACGCCGTTCCGGGCGCAGATCCTGACCGTATGCGCCTGTATCGGCACGACAGCGCTGGCGACGCCACTGCTCGGCTATCTCGATCTCGCCAACATCGTCATGCTCTTCCTGCTCACCGTGCTGCTGGTGGCGGTCAAGCTCGGCCGCAATGCCGCCATCCTCGCGTCGGTGCTCAGCGTCCTGCTCTTCGACATCTTTTTCGTGCCGCCGCGCTTCTCGCTGGCGGTCAGCAACATCCAGTACCTGGTCACCTTTGCCGTGATGCTGGTCACCGCACTGATTACCGCCCACCTCGCGGCCGGCCTGCGCCAGCGCGCCGAAGAGTCGCAACGCCGCGAGCAACAGACCCAGGCGCTCTACCAGCTCGCCCGCCAGCTGGCCGGCACGCTGAGCATCGAACAGCTGGGCGAAATCGCCCAGGCCTTCATCACGCAGCAACTGGGGGCGCAATCGGCCATCCTGTTGCCCGATGACACCGCCCATACCCTTCAAGCCCTTGCCCTGCCTGATACGCTGCTGATCGAATCGCATCTCGCCCAGGTCGCTTTGACCAGCGGTCAACTGGTGCGCAGCGACGAAATTGCCAGTCTCGGCTACGCCCCGATCTATTTGCCATTGCGCGCCTCGATGCGCATCCGCGGCGTGCTCGCCGTGCGCTTCGAGGCAAGTTCGCCGGAACCCTCCGCCGCGACGATTTCCCTGCTCGAGGCACTCGCTTCGCTGATCGCCATCGCCGTCGAGCGCCTGCATTACGTCGAGGTTGCCCAGGCCAGCGAGGTCAGGATGCTGACCGAGCGCCTGCGCAGCTCCATCCTGTCGGCACTCTCGCATGACCTGCGCACCCCGCTGACGGCCCTGGTCGGCCTCGCCGACTCGCTGTTCCTGGTCAAGCCGGCCTTGCCGCCCACCGCCCTCGAAACCGCGCAGGCCCTGCACGAACAGGCCGAACGCCTGGCCGGTCTGGTCGGCAACCTGCTCGACATGGCGCGCCTGAATGCCGGCCAGGTCACCTTGCGCCGCGAATGGCAGCCGCTGGAAGAAGTCGTCGGCGCCAGCATCAAACTGCTCGGCAGCGGCCTGGCGGCGCATCCGCTCAGGATCGAACTGGCGCCGGACCTGCCGCTGCTCGAGTTCGATGCCGTGCTGATCGAGCGCGTGCTGTGCAACCTGCTCGAAAATGCCGCCAAGTATTCACCGGCGGCCAGCCCGCTGGAACTGCGCGCGACGATCCAGGGCGACAGCGTCGAGATCAGCGTGCTCGACCGCGGCCCCGGCTTTCCCGCGCAGCAGCGTGAAGAGTTGTTCGAGATGTTCGTGCGTGGCGCCAGCGAGTCGGGCAAGCCGGGTACCGGGCTCGGCCTCGCCATCTGCAAGGCCATCGTCGAGGCACATCGCGGCAGGATCAGCGCCGCCAACCGTCCGGATGGCGGCGCCTGCGTCAGCTTCACGCTGCCGCGCGGCCTGCCGCCCGTCGTCGAGGAAGAGCTGCCATGAACACGACACCGGCCAAGGTCCTCCTCATCGAGGATGAAAAACAGATCCGCCGCTTCGTGCGGGCCGCCGTCGAGGAAGAAGGCTGCCAGGTCGCCGAGGCGGAAACCATGGCGCAAGGCCTGATCGAGGCCGGCACCCGCAAGCCGGACCTGCTGATTCTCGATCTCGGCCTGCCCGACGGCAACGGCATCGACCTGATCCGCGACCTGCGCAGCTGGTCCGACGTGCCGGTGCTGATCCTTTCGGCCCGCAGTCAGGAAACCGACAAGATCGATGCGCTCGATGCCGGCGCCGACGACTACCTGACCAAGCCGTTCAGTGTCGGCGAACTGCGCGCCCGCGTCCGCGCCCTGCTCCGCCGGCGTGCCCGCAGCGGCGAGGCAGCGTCACCGCTGGTCGAGTTCGGCGATGTCGCCGTCGATTTTTCGCGCCGTACCGTGACGCGCGCCGGTACGCCGGTGCATCTGACGCCGATCGAATATCGCCTGCTCTGCAGCCTGCTCGCCCAGCCCGGCAAGGTGCTGACCCAGCGCAACCTGCTGCGCGAGATCTGGGGCCCGTCCTATATCGAGAGCAGCCACTACCTGCGCGTCTATGTCGGCCACCTGCGCCAGAAGCTGGAACTCGATCCGACCCGGCCCGAACATTTTCTGACCGAAACAGGCGTCGGTTACCGCTTTCAGCCCTGAAGGAAAAAATCATGCACCAAGTACAGGACAACAAGCGCCTGGCTACACTCACGCTCGCCGCACTGGGTATCGTCTATGGCGACATCGGCACCAGCCCGCTCTATTCGCTGAAGGAAGTCTTCGGCGGCGCCCATCATCCGGTGCCGATCACGCCGGACAACGTGCTCGGCATCCTGTCGCTGTTCTTCTGGTCGCTGATCGTCGTCGTCACGCTGAAGTACGTCGCTTTCATCATGCGCGCCAACAACAAGGGCGAAGGCGGCATCATCGCGCTGATGACGCTGGCCATGCAAAAAGGCAATCCCGGCTCCTGGCAGCAGAAATTGCTGGTCACCCTCGGCCTGTTCGGCGCCGCGCTGTTCTACGGCGACGGGGTCATCACCCCGGCGATTTCCGTGCTCTCGGCGGTTGAAGGCCTGGAAATCATCACCCCGGCCTTCAATCCCTTCATCCTGCCGATCACGCTTGCCATCCTGATCGGCCTGTTCGTCTTCCAGCGCCGGGGCACGGCCAGTGTCGGCGCCCTGTTCGGGCCGGTCATGCTGCTCTGGTTCGCCATTCTCGCCGCCCTCGGCGCTACCGCCATCATCGGGAATCCGGCCGTACTGGCAGCGGTCAACCCGGTTTACGCGGCCAATTTCCTGCTCGGCAATTCAATCCTCGGCTTTTTTGCCCTCGGCGCGGTCGTTCTCTGCATTACCGGGGCCGAAGCCCTCTATGCCGACATGGGGCATTTCGGCGCCCGTCCTATCCAGTACGCCTGGCTGGGCTATGTGCTGCCGGCGCTGGTCATCAACTACTTCGGCCAGGGCGCGCTGCTGCTCGCCGATCCGGCCGCCGTCGAAAACCCCTTCTACCTGCTGGCGCCGGAATGGGGTCGCTATCCGCTCGTCATCCTGGCCACCGTAGCCACCGTGATCGCTTCGCAGGCGGTCATTTCCGGTGCCTTCTCGATCACCCAGCAGGCCATGCAGCTCGGCTACACGCCGCGTCTGGCGATCCAGCACACCTCGGACCGCGAGATGGGCCAGATCTACCTGCCGGCGATCAACTGGCTGCTGCTGATTTCCATCATCCTGCTCGTCGTCGAGTTCCGTTCCTCGTCGAAGCTGGCCGCGGCCTACGGCATCGCGGTGACCGGCACGATGCTGATAACCAACATTCTCGCCATCGCCGTTGCCGTCCGGCTATGGAACTGGAGCCCGCTGCGCGCCATTCTCGGCGCCCTGCCCTTCATCTGCATCGACCTCGGCTTCTTTCTCGCCAACTCGGTCAAGATCCGCGATGGCGGCTGGTTTCCGCTGGTTTTCGGTCTCGCCGTCTTCATCCTGCTCACCACCTGGAAGCGCGGTCGCGAACTGCTTGGCGAACGCCTCGCCGCCGATGCCATGCGTCTGCGTCCTTTCCTCGCCAGTCTGGGCGAAAGCGAGGTGGAGCGCGTGCCGGGCACGGCCGTATTCATGACCCCTGACCCGGAGTCGGTGCCGCACGCCATGCTGCACAGCCTGAAGCACTACAAGGTGCTGCACGAACAGGTCGTCATCCTCAGCGTCAAGGTTTTTGATATTCCCTATGTTCCGGCGGTCGACCGGGTGGAAGTGCATCGCCTGCCGAACAATTTCGCCCAGGTCGTCGTCCAGTACGGCTTCAAGGACGAACCGGACATTCCGGCGGCGCTCGCGCTGGCAGCCGAAGCCGGCCTGAGCCTCGACATGATGGACACCTCGTTCTTCCTCGGACGTGAAACGCTGATTCCCAAGCTCCGCTCGAGCATGGCTTACTGGCGCAGCCTGATCTTTGTCGCCATGTTCCGCAATGCCGGCAGCGCGACCGCCTTTTTCAAGATCCCGTCGAACCGCGTCGTTGAACTGGGCTCGCAGGTCGTTCTTTGAACGGGAGCGGCGACCGGCGCAGGCCGCCTATGTGCGGCATCGAACAGTGCGCCGGCGCGATCCTGCCTAGTCTGTGCCCAGGAAGTCACATGGCGGCCAAGCGCACCCTGTGTCCATCCGCCCATTACGGACTTTTCAAAGGATTTCGCCATGACCCAAGCCCAGCGCGTTTTACACCGTTTTCTCCTGGTGGCAGCAGCCACCTTGTCACTGGCAGCATTCAGCAACCAGGCTAACGCGGCCTCCGCCGAAGACCTGAATGCCGATGCCGCCCAGTCCCTGCAGACCCTGTACAAGACTCACCCGGAAGCAGAGGCCCTGTCGAAAAAAGCCCGCGCCATCCTGGTCTTCCCGAAAATCATCAAGGCCGGCCTGGTCTTTGGCGGCAGCTACGGTGAAGGCGTGCTCAATCGCGACTCGCAGGTTGTCGGCTACTACAACTCGGTCTCCGCCTCCTGGGGCTGGCAGGCCGGTGCCGAATCCTATGGCTACGTCGTCTTCCTGATGAGCAACAAGGCCGTCAAGTATCTCGACGCGTCCAAGGGCTGGGAATTCGGTGTCGGCCCGACGGTCGTCGTGGTTAACGAAGGCGTCGCCAAGAACCTCTCTTCATCGACCCTGAAGGACGATGCCTATGCCTTCATCTTCGACCAGCAGGGCCTGATGGCCAGCCTGAGCATCGAAGGTACCAAGATCAGCCGCATCAAGCGCTGACCGGGTCATCTGTCACCCCGACAGCAGGCCCCGTTCTGACCGAACGGGGCTTTTTTCATGGCAACTGGCGCATCCACTTGAGCAGGGTTGCATAAAGGATTTCGGGATATACCGGCTTGCTGATGAAATCGTCCATGCCGGCCGCAAAGCAGTTTTCCCTGTCCTCGGCAAAGGCATTGGCGGTCATCGCCAGAATCGGCAAAGCCGTCCCGACCGGCAGCTGGCGTATCCGGCGAGCGGCTTCCAGACCATCCATCCTGGGCATCTGCATATCCATCAGGACCAGCGCATAGCTGTGTTTGCCGACCTGCTCGATCGCCTCCAGTCCGTTTTCTGCCAGATCGACTTTCAAGCCTGCGTCGAGCAACAAGGCGAGCGTCACTTCCTGGTTGATCGGTTCGTCTTCGACCAGGAGCACCTGACGGCCGGCGAACTCGCGACGCAGGATGCTTTCCGCCGACTCCTTGCCTGGCGGCGCTGACTCGGTCGACGTCCGTTTGCAGGCCTTTTTCAGGCGCGCCGTGAACCAGAAGGTACTGCCCACCCCGGGTGTGCTGCGGACACCCGCTGCACCGCCCATCGCTTCGGCCAGCTTGCGGGTGATCACCAGTCCGAGACCGGTGCCGCCGTAACTGCGGGTGGTCGAGTTGTCGGCCTGCTCGAAGGCATTGAACAGCCGGGGCAGGACTTCCGGCGCGATGCCGATGCCGGTATCTTCGACCTCGCAGAGCAGCAGGACAGTATCGGGCAACTCCTCGTCGAGGCTGATACGCAGCGTAACGCTGCCGGACTCGGTGAATTTGAGGGCGTTGGCAGCGTAATTGAGCAAGGCCTGCTGCAAGCGCCCGGCATCGCCGGACAAGCCAAAGGGCATCGGCCGTATCTCAGCCACCAGGCTGATGTTCCGGATCTGAGCCAGGTCGGAGAGAATCGAAACCACATTGCCTGCGATGGCCTCGATATTGACGTCGGTCTCGTCGAGAACGAACTTGCCGGCTTCGATCTTCGACAGGTCGAGGATCGCATTGATCGTTTCGAGCAGGTGTCGCCCCGCGGTTTCAAGCTTGTCGAGGCGCTCGCCCTGCTCCGTCGACACGCCCGCCCGCCGGATCAGGTGGGCCATGCCATTGATGGCGTTGAGCGGGGTGCGGATCTCATGCGACATGTTGGCGAGAAATGCACTTTTCGCGACATTGGCGCTCTCCGCGGCGGTCTTCGCCTGCATCAGTTCGGTCGTGCGCTCGGCGATCAGCTGTTCGAGATGCAGCTGATAATGCGCCAGTTCATGACTGAGCCGCTTGTTCTCGGTAATGTCTTCCTTGACTGCCGCATAGTGGGTAATCTGCCCGTCCGGCTGGCGAATCGGGGTGACGATGGCAAACTCGATGTACTCGCTGCCATCCTTGCGCCGGTTGTGAAACTCGCCTTTCCAGGTTTCGCCTTGGGTGATGGTGGACCACAAGGCGCCATGGACCTCCGGCGCCGTATTCCCCGATTGCAGGATGTTCGGATTCTTGCCGAGCGCCTCCTCCCGGCTGAAACCGGTCGCCTCGGTAAAAGCCTGATTGACGTATTCGATCTGCGCGTCGAGATTGGTGATCACGATACTGGCCGGACTCTGCTCGACGACCTGGGAGAGTTTGAGCAGTTGCGCCTCGGCCCGCTTGCGTTCGGAAATGTCGAGCAGAACGGCACGTACGGATCGTCCGGCGGTATCGGCAAGCAATTCGACATGCACATGCAGCGGCTGCGCTGTCCGGTTGCCGGCTTCGAGCACCAGTTCGCCGCTTTCGCGGACCGGGGAAGCAAATGCCCGGGCCAGCAGTTCATTCAGAACCAGCCGCGAATCGACCGCCACAAAATCGATGAAGCGCCGACCGAGCAAGGGGGAACGCTCCCGGCCAAGAAGCTGGGCGCCGGCCCGGTTGAACAGGCGGATATTGCCGCCCCGGTCAAGGCTGAGGTAGCCGACCGGCGAAAAATCGTAAAGATCGGCATAGCGTGCACAGGCCGCCTCGGCTTCGCTGCGCGCCTGCTGCAATTCCTCGTTCTGCATCTCGAGCTCGACCTGATGCACACGCAGTTCGTGCAGCAACTGGCTCTTGTCGCCAGACGCATCCTCCGGCATCACTTCCCCTGACTGCGCCGCTACCGCGGCCTCGGCCAGGCGGCGGCGATCCAGCGCACTCCTGGGCAGCCAGTCATGCGCCATGATCGGCGCCGGAGTTCAGCTTCCTGAGCTCGGCCTCCAGGCGCTTGATCTCGGTGATGTCGATGAAGGTGATGACCACCCCGTTGATCATGTTTTCATGCGTGCGGTAAGGCATGACGCGCACGCGGTACCAGCGGCCATCGCCGGTTGCGACGGTCTTTTCGCGGAAGATCAGGGTATCGAGCACGGCCAGCGCATCGTCGCGCAATTGCGGGTAATCAAGATCGGTCACGATATCGGACAAGGAGCGCCCGACATCGCCGGGAATCAGCTTGAACAGATGCGTCGCATGCGTCGTGAAGCGGCGCAGCTTCATCTCGTTGTCGAGGAAGATGGTCGCGATTTCAGTGCTGTTCAACAGATTGGTCATGTCGTTCTGGGCCCAGGTCATGTCATCGACCCGCGTCTGCTGCTCGGCATTGACCGTCTGCAATTCCTCGTTCATCGACTGCAGCTCTTCCTTCGAGGTGGTCAGCTCCTCGTTGGTCGCCTGCAGTTCTTCATTGGCCGACTTGACCTCTTCCAGCGAGGACTGCATTTCTTCCTGCGTCGTACGCAAGGCTTCGCGCGTCTGGTTGAGTTCCTGCAACAGCGTCGTTTCGCGCTCCGAGGCCTGGCCCTTGCGCGGCTTGCGGCCGGCGGCACCGCTCTTGACGTCGGAGAAGACGATCAGCGCGCGATTGCGCAGCAGATCCGGCTTTTCCAGCCCCTGTACGGTCAGATTGACGATCTGTGTACTGCCGTTGTTATCGACCTGCAGGCCGTTCAGGACAATCGGCTCGCTCTGGCGCAACGCATTGCGGATGACGCCGGTCAGCGCATCGCGCAGACCTTCGCGGGCCATCGCGTGGATGTTGATATTGACCTTGCCGGCGGCCGGTTCCAGGTATTTGCCGGTGCGTCCGCTGATGTACAGGATGTCGCCATCGGCATTGACCAGTACCGCGGCCGGCGCGTAATTCTGCTGGATCAGCTGGTCGGTCAGATATTCGACGCTTTCGCGGTAATCGGCATGCCCTGGCTCGCCGGACAGGCTGGCGGCAGGGCGCGGCGCAGCAGAGATGCCGGACCAGGACGGCGACGAAACCTGCTCGACCCGGCGGAAGACCCGCACCTTGCCATCGAGTGGCGCGAAGCAGTCGGTGAAATCGCCGACACTCTCGGCACTGCCCAGCACCAGGATGCCGTCGCGGGCCAGCGCGTAGTGGAACTGGGGCAGCAGGCGCTTCTGCAACTCCGGACCGAAATAAATCAGCAGGTTGCGGCAGGACAGCAGGTCGAGCTTGGTGAATGGCGGGTCGGAGATGATGTTGTGCGGTGCAAACACCACCATCTCGCGGATCTCCTTGTTGACGCGGTAGCCGCCTTCTTCCTCGCTGAAGTAGCGGGCCAGGCGCTCGGGCATGATGTCGGCCGCGATGTTGCGCGGGAAAAAGCCGCGCCGCGCCTTGTCGACCGCATCGACATCAAGATCGGTGGCGTAGATCTGCAGCGAGAAATGGCGCTCCGGCGCCATTTTCCTGATCACCTCCTTGAACAGGATGGCCAGCGAATAGGCTTCCTCGCCGCTGGAACAGGCCGGCACCCAGGCGCGCAGCGTCTTGCCGTCCGGGTATTCGGCAAGCAGGCCGGGTATGGCGGTTGTGCCGAGAAACTCCCAAAGCGCGGGATCGCGGAAAAAGTTGGTGACCCCGATCAGCAATTCCTTGAACAGCAGGTCAAGCTCCTGCGGGTTCTCACGCAGGTAGGCAACATAGCCGGCAATATCGTCGATCTGCAACAGGGCGGTGCGCCGCTCGATGCGGCGATAGAGCGTGCTCGTCTTGTACAGCGAAAAGTCGTTGCCGCTGCGGTGCCGCAACAGGATGATGATCTTGTCCAGCGAACTCTGCAGGTCGGCTTGCGGGGTGAGCTGCTCCGGCAATTCGGTAAAGGGCTGCCGGTGCAGATAGCTGACGATGCGTCCCGGCAGGCTTTCCGGCGCCGCCACGATATCGACCACGCCGGCCCGGATCGCGCTTTTCGGCATGCTGTCGGCCTTGGCGCTCTTCGGCTCCTGGGCCAGGGTGAGGCCTGATTTTTCCTTGATCGCACCCAGACCGAGCATGCCGTCCGAACCCATGCCGGAAAGCACGACACCGATCGCCTTGTCGCGCTGGTCGTCGGCCAGGGAGCTCAGGAAGAAGTCGATCGGCAGACGCAGGCCACGCTGCTCGAACGGCTCGATCAGGTAGAGCACGCCGTGCAGCAGCGACAGATCCTTGTTGGGCGGAATCACATAGACGCAGTCGGCGGCCAGCGGCATGCGATCGCGGGCCTCCACCACCGGCATCGTGGTCACCCGTTGCAGCAACTCGGCCAGCGCACTGCTGTGGCTGGGGTCAAGATGCTGGACGATGACGAAGGCCATGCCGCAAGGCGCCGGCACATGGCTGAGAAAGGCTTCGAGTGCCTCCAGACCGCCGGCCGAACAACCGATGCCGACAATGGGAAAACCGGCACCGGGCAGCGGCGGCACAACTGTCGCCGACGGGGTGGCGAGCGCGTCGACGGGCGACGACCTGACTGCTTTGTTCATGCGTATTTCCGGCCTCACCTGTTGATGCCGCACCTTACCCTGAATCAGCCGCAAACGCCCGGCCATTCGCCTTCGACCGCGCATTTTCCGGCGTTTCCGGCGGTCGACCGCTGCATCGTGACCATTTTGCCGTGCCGACTCTGTGCGACAACACACATACGTGTTCCGCCAACGCGCCTAAGCTGCATTTCGTCCTGGAGCCGACCAGCACCGGCCTTGTCCGGATTTGCCCTGCCCCAACGGCAGCTGGCGGCTGCGCTCCGGACCAGGAGAAGCAAAATTGAAACACGCATTCGAGGCGGTCGCGACGACCCTGCATGAACTGAGCAAGCGGCTGCGCCACTGGCCGAACCGTGGCAAGCATGCCGCTGCCGAGCCGCCCCTGCGCGCCGAACTGTTCGGCGCCGACCAGATGGAACGCCACGGCCGGACCCTGGCCAGCGCCCACAAGCTGGCCGCCGGCGCCAGCCCCGACCTGTTGCTGGCACGTCTGAGCGACAACGAAGACGTCCTGCTCGCCGCCTATAACCTGCTGCGCACGGCGCTGAAGAAGGAACACCGCATCACGCCGGCCGGTGAATGGCTGCTCGATAACTTCTACCTGATCGAAGAACAGATCCGCACCGCCCGCCGACATTTCCCCAAGGGCTACAGCCGCGAACTGCCGGTGCTCGCCAACGGCCCCTCGGCCGGTCTGCCGCGCGTCTACGACATCGCCCTCGAAGCCATCGCGCACGGCGACGGCCGGGTCGATCCGGAAAGCTTGAACCGCTTCGTCGCCGCCTACCAGAAGCAGGCCGACCTCAAGCTCGGCGAACTGTGGGCGATTCCGATCATGTTGCGCCTGGCGCTGATCGAAAACCTGCGCCGCGTTGCCACCCGGGTTGCGGCCGGCATGCTCGACCGCAGCCAGGCCGATGGTTGGGCCGACCAGATGGTCGAGGTCGCCGAGAAGGACCCGAAGAGCCTGATCCTGATCATTGCCGACATGGCGCGCTCGAATCCGCCGCTGGTCGATGCCTTCGTCGCCGAACTGGCGCGCCGCCTGCAGGGGCACAGCTCGGCGCTCGCCCTGCCGCTGACCTGGATCGAGCAGCGCCTGTCCGAATGCGGCCAGACCATAGAACAGCTCGTCCAGTCGGAAACGCAGAGCCAGGCCGCGAACCAGGTCTCGATCAGCAACAGCATCGGCAGCCTGCGCTTCCTGCTTGCTGTCGACTGGCGCGAATTTGTCGAAACGATGAGCGCGGTCGACCAGAAGCTGCGCGAGGATCCGGACGGCAGCTATGGCCGCATGGATTTCGCGACACGCGACCGCTACCGTCACGTCATCGAGAAGGTGGCGCATGCCAGCCCGCTGTCGGAAATCGAAGTCGCCCGCAAGGCTATCCAGCTCGCCCATCTGGCGAGCGGTCTGGCCGATGCCCGCGCCGGCCACGTCGGCTATTACCTGATCGATCAGGGCCTGGCCGATCTCGAGCGGGCCGCCGAAACGCGCCAGCCGGGCAGTGAAAGGCTGCGCCGGCTCGGCCGCCGCTTCCCGCTGTCGTTCTATCTCGGCGCCATCGCGCTGCTCAGTGCCCTGTTGGCCGGCAGTTTCCTCGCACTGGCCAGTTTCGACCAGGTGCCCGCCTGGCTGCTGGCGCTGAGCGTCGTTCCGGCCCTGTTGGGCGGCAGCCAGCTGGCGATCACGCTGGTGAACTGGCTGGCCACCCTGCTCGTTGCGCCGCACCCGCTGCCGCGTCTCGACTTCAGCCACGGCATTGCGCCCGAAGCGCGCAGCCTGGTCGTCGTGCCGACCATGCTCGGCAGCCTGTCCGGCGTCGAGGAGCTGATCGAGGCGCTGGAAGTGCGCTTTCTCGCCAACCGCGATCCCTGCCTGCACTTTGCCCTGCTCACCGACCTGCGCGATGCGGCGAGCGAAATCCTGCCCGACGATGCCGAACTGCTCGCCCTTGCCGCGCGCCGCATCGAAGAACTCAACCGCAAATACGACAGCATCAGCAACGATGCCTTTCTGCTCCTGCACCGGCCGCGCCGCTGGAATGCCGGCGAAGGCATCTGGATGGGCTACGAGCGCAAGCGCGGCAAGCTTGGTGATCTCAATACCCTGATCCGTTGCGGCAACCGCCTGCCGTTTGCGCTGATCGTCGGCGACACGACCCAGCTTCAGCAAGTCCGCTACGTCATCACCCTCGATACCGATACCAGCCTGCCGCGCGATGCCGCCCGCGAATTTGCCGCGACCATGGCGCATCCGCTCAACCGGCCGCAGCTCAACCCGGTGACGCAGATGGTCAGCGGCGGCTACGGCATCCTGCAGCCGCGCATGGCAGTCAGCCTGCCCAGCACCAACCGCTCGCGCTACGCCCGGCTGTGCGGCTCGGAAGCTGGCGTCGATCCTTACACACGCGCCGTTTCCGATGTTTACCAGGATCTGTTCGGCGAAGGTTCCTTCATCGGCAAGGGCATCTACGACATCGAAGCCTTCGAGCGTTCCCTACAGGACCGCTTCCCGGAAAACCGCATCCTCAGCCACGACCTGCTCGAAGGCTGCTATGCCCGCGCCGGTCTGCTCAGCGACGTGCAACTCTATGAAGACTACCCGGCGCGCTACAGCGCCGATGTCAGCCGCCGCCGGCGCTGGATACGCGGCGACTGGCAGATCGCCAGCTGGCTGTTGCGGCGCGTCCCCGGCCTTGGCCGCAGCCGGCTGCGCAACCCGCTGTCGATGCTGGCGCAGTGGAAACTGTTCGACAACCTGCGGCGCAGCCTGGTCCCGGCCGGCCTGGTCGCCCTCTTCCTGCTCGGCTGGCTGGCCATGCCGTCCATGCTGGCGTGGACGCTGTGCGTCGCCGGCATCGTATTTTTGCCGGCCCTGCTCACTGCTGCCCTGGCCATTTTCAGGAAGCCGGCCGAAATGCGCTTTGGTCAGCATTTGGCCGGTATTTTGCAGTCGACCGCCCTGGCCCTGGCGCAGGCCGCCTTCAGCCTGGCCTGCCTGCCCTACGAAGCCTTTTTCAGTCTTGATGCCGTTGTCCGCACCACTTGCCGTGTCTTGTTTACCCGGCAGCGCCTGCTCGAATGGAATCCGTCCGGCGAGGTACAACGCCAGTTCGACAACAGCCGCCATGCCGCGCCGGGCAGTGGCGGCGACCTGCTGCGCACGCTCGCGACGATGTGGCTGGCGCCGGCCGGCGCGCTGACTGCCGCACTCGTGCTGCTCGCCCTGCGCCCGGACGCATTGCCGGTTGCGGCAGCCGTCCTGCTGCTCTGGCTCAGCGCACCCGGCCTCGTCTGGTGGATCAGTCGGCCGCTGCAACGGCAAACGGTCAGCCTGCCGGCGGCGCAGCGCTTTTTCCTGCATCGCCTGGCGCGCAAGACCTGGGCCTTCTTCGAATCCTTCGTCACCGCCGACGAGCATTGGCTACCGCCCGACAACTATCAGGAACAACCGAGCGCTGCGCTCGCCCACCGCACTTCGCCGACCAACATGGGGCTGGCTCTGCTCAGCAATCTGAGCGCCTGCGACTTTGGCTACATATCGGTCGGCCAGTTGCTCGAACGCACCGCCAACGCCCTCGCCAGCATGCAGATGCTGGCTCGCCACCAGGGGCATTTCTACAACTGGTACGACACGCAGACCCTGCAACCGCTATCGCCGCTCTACGTTTCCTCGGTCGACAGCGGCAACCTGGCCGGTCACCTGCTGACCCTGAAACCCGGCCTGCTCGCCCTGGCTGACCAGAAAATCCTCGGGCCCCGCAGCTTTGCCGGTCTCGGCGAAACCCTGGCCATCCTGATCGAAGTGGCCGGTGACAATCCGCCATCCGAACTTGCCCGCCTGCGCGCTGATATCGAGTCGGCTGACGACGCCCGCCCGCCAACCACCAGCGCCGCCCGCAGCTGGCTGGAAAAGCTGACTCATTCGGCAAGCACGCTGACAGCGCAGTTCGCCGCCCTGCCCGGGAAAAATGCCCTTGCCGAATGGTGGACCGCTGCGCTCCTGCGCCAGTGCGTCGACGCGCTGAACGAGCTGAACTTCCTGGCACCCTGGTACCAGCTGACGCCGGCCCCGGTCAGCCTGCGCGCCACGCTGGACGGACTGGGCGTCTTCGGCGTGCTGCCCACCCTGCGCCAACTGGCCAACCTGGAACCGGAAGCCAGCCGCTTGCCGGCTCTCGATCCGGCAGCGGACAACAGTACCGAGGCGCAAGTCTGGCTCGCCGGCTTCCGGGCCCTGATCGCCCTGGTCAGCCGGCGCGCCGCCGAGCGCATCGCGAGCATCGAAAGCCTGGCCCGCCAGGCCGGCGAAATGGCGGTTGTCGATTACGCCTTTCTCTACGACCAAAACCAGCACCTGCTCAGCGTCGGCTACAACGTCGAACAGCGCCGCTGCGATACCGGCAATTACGATCTGCTCGCTTCCGAATCCCGCCTGTCGAGCTTTGTCGCCATCGCCCAGGGCGCCATTCCGCAGGAAAGCTGGTTCGCCCTCGGCCGCCTGCTCACCACCGCCGGCGGCGAGCCCATCCTGCTTTCGTGGAGCGGCTCGATGTTCGAATACCTGATGCCGCTGCTGGTCATGCCCAGCTACGAGAACACCCTGCTCGACCAGACCTGCCTCGCCGCCGTCCGCCGCCAGATCGCCTACGGCAAGCAGCGCGGCGTGCCCTGGGGCTTGTCTGAATCCGGCTACAACGCCGTCGACACCCGCCTCAACTACCAGTACCGCGCTTTCGGCGTGCCCGGCCTCGGCCTCAAACGCGGCCTCGCCGACGACCTGGTCATCGCGCCCTACGCCTCGGCGCTCGCCCTGATGGTGCTGCCCGAAGCCGCCTGCCAGAACCTGCAACGCCTCGCCGCCGACGGCCTCGAAGGCCGCTACGGCATGTACGAAGCGATCGACTACACGCCGGGTCGTCTGCCGCGCGGCCAGGACAGCGCCATCGTGCGTTCCTTCATGGCGCATCACCAGGGCATGAGCCTGCTCGCGCTCGCCCATCTGCTGCTCGACCGGCCGATGCAGAAGCGCTTCGCCTCCGATCCGCTGTTCCAGGCCACCGCCCTGCTGCTGCAGGAGCGCGTGCCGAACACGACCAGTTTCCACGTGCATACGCCGGAGCTGTCGGAAAGCCGCAGCGAGACCAACGGCCCGGAAATGCCGATGCGCGTCATCAACAGCGCCGATACGCCGATACCCGAAGTGCAGTTGCTGTCGAACGGGCGTTATCACGTCATGGTCACCAATGCCGGCGGCGGTTACAGCCGCTGGAAGGATCTCGCCGTGACGCGCTGGCGCGAGGACGGCACACGCGACCACTGGGGCAATTTCACCTATTTGCGCGACGTCGCGAGCGGCGAGTTCTGGTCGTCGGCGCATCAGCCGACCAGGACGCGCGCCGACAGCTACGAGGCGATCTTCTCCGAGGCGCGCGCCGAATTCCGCCGCCGCGATCACGATTACGAGACGCATACCGAGATCGTCGTCTCGCCCGAGGACGACATCGAACTGCGCCGCCTGCGCATCACCAACCGGGCGGCCGGACGCCGCGTCATCGAGATCACCAGCTACGCCGAGGTGGTGCTCAACACCCCGGCCGCCGACGCGCTGCACCCGGCCTTCAGCAATCTCTTCGTGCAGACCGAGATCATCGCCGACCGCCAGGCCATCCTGTGCACCCGCCGGCCGCGCGCCATCGACGAAAGCGGGCCGACCATGTTCCACCTGCTCGCCGTGCATGGCGCCGAAGCCGGCCCGGCCAGCTACGAAACCGACCGCGCCCGCTTCATCGGCCGCACCCGCGACCTGGCGAACCCTGCCGCGATGGGCGAAGCCCTGTCCGGCAGCGCCGGCTCGGTGCTCGACCCGATGCTCGCCATCCGAACCCGGATCACGCTGGCGCCGGAGCAGACGGTGACCATAGACCTGGTTTACGGCATCGGCGAAACACGCGACGCGGCGCTGCACCTGGTCGGCAAGTACCGCGACCGGCATCTCGCCGACCGCGTCTTCGACCTCGCCTGGACGCATAGCTGGGTCAACCTGCAGCAGATCAACGCCAGCGAATCCGACGCCCAGCTCTTCAACCACCTTGCCGGCTCGATCATCCATGCCAATCCGGCGCTGCGTGCCGACATCGCCACCCTGGGCGGTAACCGGCGCGGCCAGTCCGGGCTGTGGGGCTATGCCATTTCCGGCGACCTGCCAATCGTGTTGTTGCAGATCGGCAGCCCGGACAACATCGAACTCGTCCGCCAGCTCGTCCAGGCACATGCCTACTGGCGCCTCAAGGGCCTGGCCGTCGATCTGGTGATCTGGAACGAGGACCACGCCGGCTACCGCCAGGTCTTGCAGGAACAGATCCTCGGCCTGATCGCCGCCGGTGTCGAAGCCAACCTGACCGACCGGCCTGGCGGCATCTTCGTGCGCGTTGCCGAACAGATTTCGCGCGAGGACCGCACCCTGTTCCAGACCGTCGCCCGCGTCATCATCGCCGACAACCAGGGCACGCTGGCCGAGCAGATCAATCGTCCGAACACCCTGCACCGCATGCATGTGCCCCGCCTGGTGGCGAGCCGCATCCACCGCCCGGCGCCGCCGCCGGCCAGCCCGGCAACGCCCGGCGATCTGCAGTTTTTCAACGGCTACGGCGGCTTTGCGCCCGATGGCCGCGAATACGTCATCACCAGCCAGCGGGCGACGCCGGCACCGTGGTCCAATGTCATCGCCAACGCGCATTTCGGCACGGTCATTTCGGAGAGCGGCAGCGCCTACACCTGGAGTGAAAACGCCCACGAATTCCGCTTCACGCCCTGGCACAACGACCCGGTCAGCGATCCGGGCGGCGAAGCGATCTACCTGCGCGACGAGGAAAGCGGCCATTTCTGGTCGCCGACACCGCTGCCCTGCGCCGGCGCAGGCCCTTACGTCACCCGCCACGGCTTCGGCTACAGCGTGTTCACGCACAGCGAGGACGGCATCCATTCCGAACTCTCCATCCACGTCGATGCGCAGGCCGCGCTGAAGTTCTCGGTACTCAAGGTGCGCAACGATTCCGGCCGCTGGCGCCGGCTCTCGGCAACCGGCTACGTCGAATGGGTGCTCGGCGACCTGCGTCCCAAATCGGCCATGCATGTGATCACCGAAATCGACCCGGCGAGCGGCGCGATCTGCGCCCACAACCCGTACAGCGCCGAATTCGGCGACCGCATCGCCTTCTTCGATGCCGACGCCGCGACCCGGCTGGCCAGCGTCTGCGGCGACCGCCGTGAGTTCATCGGACGCAACGGCAGCCTGGCCAGACCGGCGGCGCTCGGACGCCTGCGCCTGTCGAATACGGTTGGCGCCGGGCTCGATCCCTGCGCCGCGCTGATGGTGCCCTTCGATCTGGCGGACGGCGAAGAGCGCGAAATCATCTTCCGCCTCGGCGCGCGCGGCCGGCGCGGCACCGATGCCGGCGAACTGGCGCACCGGCAGCAGGGAACGGGCGCGGCCCAGGCCTCGCTGGCCGCCGTCACGGCCTACTGGAGCAGAACGCTGGGCGCCGTCCAGGTCGACACGCCCGACCCGGCGCTCAACCTGCTCGCCAACGGCTGGCTGCTCTACCAGACCATCGCCTGCCGCCTCTGGGCACGCAGCGGCTATTACCAGTCGGGCGGCGCTTTCGGCTTTCGCGACCAGTTGCAGGACAGCATGGCCGTGGTCCATGCCGAACCGGCCCTGTTGCGCGCCCACCTGCTGCGCAGCGCGGCCCGCCAGTTTGCCGAGGGCGACGTGCAGCACTGGTGGCATCCGCCGGCCGGGCGAGGCGTCCGCACGCATTGCTCGGACGACCTGCTCTGGCTGCCGCAGGCGGTCTGCCGCTACATCCAGCTGAGCGGTGACCATGCCGTGCTTGAAGAGAATATTGCCTTTCTCGAAGGTCGACCGGTCAACGCCGAAGACGACTCCTATTACGACCTGCCGACCCGCTCGGCCAACGTCGCCAGCCTCTATCAGCATTGCGTGCGCGCCATCCAGCATGCCTTGCGCTTCGGATGGCACGGCCTGCCGCTGATCGGCTCGGGCGACTGGAACGACGGCATGAACCTGGTCGGCATGCAGGGCAAGGGCGAGAGCATCTGGCTCGGCTTCTTCCTGCACGACACCCTGAGCCAGTTCAGCGCCCTGGCGATCCGCCAGGGCGACGGCGTTTTCGCCGAACGCTGCCATGCCGAAGCCGAACAGCTGAAGCGTAATCTCGAACTGCACGGCTGGGATGGCGAATGGTACCGGCGCGCCTATTTCGACGACGGCACGCCGCTCGGCAGCGCCGGCAACCCGGAGTGCCGCATTGATTCGATTGCGCAAAGCTGGGCCGTGCTCTCCGGCGTCGCCGATGCCGCGCATGCCCGTCAGGCGATGGCCGCCCTCGACCAGCACCTGGTGCGCCGCGAGCACCATCTGATCCAGCTGCTCGATCCGCCTTTCGACAACTCGCCGCTCAACCCCGGCTATATCCGCGGCTACGTCCCCGGCGTCCGCGAAAACGGCGGCCAATACACGCAGGCGGCGATCTGGGCGACGATGGCCTTTGCCGAACAGGGCGACAGCCGGCTGGCCTGGGAGCTGTTCGACATGATCAACCCGATCCGGCATGCCGACTCGCCGGCAGCAATCGAGACCTACAAGGTCGAACCCTATGTCGTCGCCGCTGACGTCTATGCCATGGCGCCGCACCAGGGACGCGGCGGCTGGACCTGGTACACCGGCTCGGCCGGCTGGTTGTACCGGCTGATACTCGAATCCCTGCTCGGCCTGCGCATCGAGACCGGGCGCATGCATTTCAAACCCTGCCTGCCGCCCGAGTGGAAGACATTCGGCATCACCTACCGCTTCGGCGAGACCTCCTACCGGATCACCGTGCTGCCCACCGACGGCAGCATTCCTGCCAGTCTCAGCGTGGACGGCGTCGTGCAGGAAGGTCTTTTGCTCAAGCTGCTTGATGACAGCCGGGAACATGCGGTAGAAATCATCATTCCCGGCCGATTGCCGCCGCCCCACAACAGGAAGAACGACCAATGAACGCCAGCCAGCAATTGCACGCCCTCGGCCAGAGCCTCTGGCTCGACAACATTTCACGCGATCTGCTCGACAGCGGCACGCTGCAACGCTATTGCGCCGAGCTGTCGGTCACCGGCCTGACCTCCAACCCGAGCATTTTCGAACAGGCGATCGGGCGCGGCACCGCCTACGATGCGGCGATCCGGCAAAAATCGGCGGCAGGCAAGACGGGCGAGGCGCTGTTTTTCGAGCTGGCGCTTGAGGACCTGACCCGCGCCGCCACCATCTTCCAGCCGCTGCATGCCGCCAGCGGCGGTCTCGACGGCTGGGTCTCGCTCGAAGTCTCGCCGCTGCTCGCCGACGATGCCGCTGCCACGCTGGCTGAAGCCAAACGCCTGCACGCGCAGGCTGCCTGCCCCAACCTGCTGATCAAGATTCCCGGCACCCCGGCCGGGGTCAAGGCGATCGAGGAAGCGATCTTTGCCGGCGTGCCGGTCAATGTCACCCTGCTCTTCTCCCGCGAGCAGTACATCGCTGCCGCCGACGCCTACTGGCGCGGCATCCAGCGCCGCATCGAGGCCGGCCTCGACCCCAGGGTCGTTTCGGTCGCCTCGATCTTCATCAGCCGCTGGGATGTCGCCGTCGCCGGCCAGGTCCCGGCGAACCTGGGCAATCAGCTAGGCATCGCGATTGCCCGCCGCATTTACAAGGCAGCCTGCCAGCGCCAGGGCTATTCCGCCTGGAAGAAATTTGCCGCCGCCGGGGCCCTGCCGCAGCGCCTGCTCTGGGCCAGCACCGGCACCAAGGATCCGCAGATGCGTGACACGCTTTACGTTGAAGCCCTGGCTGCGCCGGGCACGATCAACACCCTGCCGGAAAAGACCCTGCTCGCCTTCGCTGACCACGGCGAACTGAAAGGTGTCATGCCCGAGGACGGTGGCGATGCGGAAGGCGTCCTCGCCGATTTCGCCCTGGCCGGCATCGATATCGCCGCACTGGCTACCCGTCTGCAACGCGACGGGGCGCTCTCCTTTGTCAAATCCTGGACCGACCTGCTCGCCGCCATCAGCGAAAAATGCCGACCGCTCACCCCTGGAGTACCCGCCCCATGACCCATTCCGATTCCGCAACGGTCGACGCCCCGCTCAGCCCCGATTTGCTGCACAAGATGCACGCCTGGTGGCGTGCCGCCAATTACCTCTCGGTCGGCCAGATCTATCTTTACGCCAACCCCTTGCTGCGCGAACCGCTCCGCCTCGAACACGTCAAGCCGCGCCTGCTCGGCCACTGGGGCACGACACCCGGCCTCAATTTCATCTACGTGCATCTGAACCGGCTGATCAAGGAACAGGACCTCGACGTCATCTACATCACCGGCCCCGGTCACGGCGGCCCCGGCATCGTCGCCAACACTTACCTCGAAGGCACCTACAGCGAGGTTTACCCCGACATCTCGCAGGACGCCGACGGCATGCAGCGCCTGTTCAAGCAATTTTCCTTTCCGGGCGGCATTCCCAGCCACGTCTCGCCGGAAACGCCGGGCTCGATCCATGAAGGCGGCGAACTCGGCTACGCGCTGTCGCACGCCTATGGCGCCGCCTTCGACAACCCGGACCTGATCGTCGCCTGCGTCGTCGGCGACGGCGAGGCCGAAACCGGGCCGATGGCCACCAGCTGGCATTCCAACAAGTTCCTCAACCCGGTACATGACGGTGCCGTGCTGCCCATCCTGCATCTCAACGGCTACAAGATCGCCGGCCCGACCGTGCTCGCGCGCATTCCGCATGCCGAGCTGGAAGCGCTGTTCCGCGGCTACGGCTACACGCCCTACTTTGTCGAGGGCGACGATCCGGAGGAAATGCACCAGAAAATGGCTGCCACGCTGGCACGCGCCATTGCCGAGATCAAGCACTACCAGAGCGAGGCCCGCCTGAACGGCTTCACGGTGCGCCCGGCCTGGCCGATGATCATTTTGCGCTCGCCGAAAGGGTGGACCGGTCCGAAGATGGTCGACGGCAAGCAAGCCGAAGGCACGTTCCGCTCGCACCAGGTGCCGATGAACGACATGAGCCAGCCCGGCCACGTCGCGCTGCTCGAAAGCTGGATGCTGAGCTACCGGCCGGAAGAATTGTTCGACGCCGGCGGCCGCCTGCTGTCGGAAATCGCCGAACTGGCGCCCAAGGGCCAGCGCCGGATGAGCGCCAACCCGCACGCCAACGGCGGCCATCTGCTGCGCGACCTGCGCCTGCCCGACTTCCGCGACTTCGCCGTCGCGGTGCCGGCACCGGGCGCAGTCGATGCCGAATCGACACGCGCCCAGGGCGTTTTCCTGCGCCATGTGATGCAGCACAACCCGGCCAACTTCCGCGTCTTCAGCCCCGACGAAACCGCCTCCAACCGCTGGGGTGCCTTGTTCGAAGTGACCAAGCGCTGCTCGACGGCGGAAATCCTCGCCAGCGACGACCATGTCGCACCCGACGGCCGGGTCATGGAAATGTTGAGCGAACACCAGTGCGAAGGCTGGCTCGAAGGCTACCTGCTGACCGGCCGGCACGGCTTCTTCTCGTGCTACGAAGCCTTCATCCACATCATCGACTCGATGTTCAACCAGCACGCCAAGTGGCTCAAGGTGTGCAACGGCATTCCCTGGCGGGCGCCGATCGCCTCGCTCAACTACCTGCTCTCGTCGCACGTCTGGCGCCAGGACCACAACGGCTTCAGCCACCAGGATCCGGGCTTCATCGACCACGTCATCAACAAGAAATCGGAAGTCATCCGCGTCTATCTGCCGCCCGACGCCAACACCCTGCTCAGCGTCACCGACCACTGCCTGCGCAGCCGCAACTACGTCAATGTGATCGTCGCCGGCAAGCAGCCGGCACCGCAATGGCTGGACATGGACGCGGCGATCAAGCACTGCACCGCCGGCATCGGCATCTGGGAATGGGCGAGCAACGACAAGGGCGACGAGCCGGACGTCGTGATGGCCTGCGCCGGCGACGTGCCGACCCTGGAAACCCTGGCCGCCGTCGAACTGCTCAACACGCACTTCCCCGAGCTGAAAATCCGCGTCATCAACGTCGTCGACCTGATGACCCTGCCGCCGCCAGGCGAACACCCGCATGGCCTGTCCGACAAGGATTTCGACGTGCTGTTCACGCGCGACAAGCCGATCATCTTCGCCTACCACGGCTACCCGTGGCTGATCCACCGCCTGACCTATCCGCGCACCAACCACAAGAACCTGCACGTACGCGGCTACAAGGAAGAAGGCACGACCTCGACGCCGTTCGACATGGTGGTGATGAACGACCTCGACCGTTTCCACCTGGTTGCCGACGTCATCGACCGCGTGCCCCAGCTCGGCCCGCGTGCCGCCTACGCCAAGCAGGCGATCCGCGACAAGCTGATCGAGCACAAGCAGTACATCGCGCACTACGGCGAAGACCTGCCGGAAATCCGCAACTGGAAGTGGACACCGGGCAACAAGGCCTGATCAGGCTCCCTCCCCTGACAAGGGGACAAGCAGAGACTAAGCCGCCATCGTTTGCCGGCTTAGTCGGTTGCCTGGTAGTTCCAGCAGCGGGTTGCGGCGTGGCTCCAGGCGGTCGACGCCGGTTCAGGGGCCTTTTTCAGCCGCAGATCAGGCCGGCTTGCCGAACACCTGCCGCTTGGCCGCTTCGCTGACCGCAACGATGGCCGGATGCGTCAGCCGGCGTTCGGTGGTGATCGCATAGAGCTGCTCGACCACCGCGTCGATGCGCCCGACCTCGACCACGTTGTATTGCCGGCACACCTGCTCGGCAATCGCCGTCGGTGCGACAAACAAGCCGGCGCCGGCCTGGCCGAAGGCCTTGATCAGCGCGCTGTCGTCAAACTCGCCGACGATGAGCGGCCGCAGATTGTGTTTGTCCAGCCATTGCAGCAGCCGCGGCCGCACCGCGACATCTTCGCCGGGCAGCAGGAAAGGCGCATTGTTGAGCAGCGCCGGAAACTCGCCCGTCAAGCGAGCGGCCAGTGCCGGCGCGGCAAATACGGTCAGCCCGCATTCACCCAGCAAGTGGCTGTAGCCGCGCACATTCAGCTTGGTCGGCATGGCCCGATCGGCAATCAGCATGTCCAGACGATGCACCGCCAGATCGGCCAGCAAGGACGACAAACGCCCTTCCCGGCAGATCAGCCGCACCGGTTCCTCGACATGCAGCGCTGGCTCGAGCAGGCGACAGGCGACCGACTTCGATACCGAATCGGCGATCCCGATGTTGAAGGGCAGCGTTTTCTTCGTTTTTTGCTCGTGTACCGCATCGAGCAACTCGTCGCCGATGGCGAAAATCTCCTCGGCGTGGCCGAGGATGCGCCGCCCCGCTTCGGTCAGTTCCAGACCCCGTCCGGCGCGCCGGAAAAGCTTGGTGCCTAGGCTGTCCTCGAACTCCCCGAGCTGACCGCTGATCGACTGCGGCGTCAGGTGCAGTTGTTCGCCGGCACGGGCAATGCTGCCGGTTTTGGCCACCATCCAGAAATAGCGCAAGTGTTTGAAATTGAGTGTCGTCATGGCGTCCGCAGGGGCTTTGATACATCGAAAATCTGGATGTTTGGATAAATTATATTCGACTGGATCGTTGTATTGTTTATCACTATTCTCCGCGACCTGTAGCCCAACCCGGAGAAACAATGAGCAAATCGAGCAAGAATCGCCCCTTGATCGGGGTCGTCATGGGATCGGATTCCGACTGGCCGGTGATGCAGGCCGCCGCCAACCTGCTGGAAGAACTTGGTGTTCCTTACGAGGCCAGAGTGGTTTCAGCCCACCGCACGCCTGATCTGCTCTTCGAATACGCCACGACCGCACGCGAACGCGGCCTCCGGGCGATCATCGCCGGTGCCGGCGGCGCCGCGCATCTGCCCGGCATGCTGGCCGCCAAAACGACCGTGCCCATCATGGGCGTGCCGATCCCCTCGAAGCACCTCAAGGGCATGGACTCGCTGCTCTCCATCGTGCAGATGCCGCGCGGCGTGCCGGTCGCCACCTTCGCCATCGGTGAAGCCGGTGCCGCCAATGCCGCCCTCCTCGCCGTTGCCATGCTGAGTACCGGCAACGACAGCCTGGGCCGCGAACTCGCCGGCAAACTGGACGACTTCCGGCAGCGCCAGGAAGAGAAAGTGCTGGCCATGCAACTGGCGAGGCCGCAATGATCCTGCCGCCCGCGACACTGGGCATGCTCGGTGGCGGCCAGCTCGGCCGCTACTTTGTCATCGCCGCCCAGCAACTGGGTTACAAGGTGATGGTCCTTGATCCGGACGAGAACAGTCCGGCCGGGCGCATTGCCGATCATCACCTGGTTGCGGCCTACGCCGACCGTGAAGCCCTGACCCACATGGCGGTCAGCTGTTCGGCGATCACCACCGAATTCGAAAGCGTCCCGGCCGAAACCCTGGCCTACCTCGCCCGTTTCATCCCGGTACAGCCCGGCGCCGAAGCCCTCGCCATCTGCCAGGAACGCTCGGCGGAAAAAGGCTTTCTCAGGAAGCACGGCTTGCCGCACGCGCCCTACGCCGACATCCGCAGCGAAGGTGATTTGCAGGATGTGCCCGACAGCCTGTTCCCCGGCATTCTCAAGGTCGCCCGCTTCGGCTATGACGGCAAGGGCCAGATCCGCGTCAAGGACAAGGCCGCCTGCCGCGCCGCCTTTCGCCAGTTCAACCACGAGCCTTGCGTCCTAGAAAAGCAGATGCCGCTCGAACACGAACTGTCACTGGTCCTGACGCGCAGCGCAGCCGGCCAGACAAAGTGCTTCCCGGTCGCCGAAAACCATCACCAGCAGGGCATACTCGACCACTCCATCGTGACCGCCGAGCGTGCCAGCGACGCACTGGCCGCCGAGGCAAGCGCGCTCGCCGAAAAGATTGCCGCCAACCTGGACTATGTCGGCACGCTGAGCGTCGAGTTCTTCGTCGTCGATGGCCGGCTCTGCGTCAATGAGCTCGCGCCCCGGCCCCACAACTCCGGCCACTACACACTGGATGCCTGCCTGACCAACCAGTTCGAGCAGCAGGTGCGCGCCCTGTGCGGTTTGCCGCTGGGCGATGTCTCGGCGCATTCGGCCGCGGTCATGGTCAATCTGCTCGGCGATCTGTGGTTTGCCGGCAACCCGGAACAGGCGAGCGAACCCGAATGGGAAAAGCTGCTCGCCTATCCGGACCTGAAACTCCACCTGTACGGCAAGCACGAGGCCAGACCGGGGCGCAAGATGGGCCATTTCACGGTACTCGGTGAAACGTTGGAGCAGCCTTACCGGATCGCGATGGCAGCGCGCGCGGCGATCGGCATCAGCGCCCGCCGCGAGTAAGCCCGCCCCGCGGCCAAAGACAACTTTCAAACAGGACGAGCGATGAAGTACTTATCTGAACTTTTCGAAAAGAACCGGGTGTGGTCGCTGCAACAACTGCAGGAAGACCCCGATTACTTCCAGCGCCTGGTCAAGCAGCAGGCCCCGAAATACCTCTGGATCGGCTGCTCCGACAGCCGCGTGCCGGCCAACCAGATCACCGGCCTGAATCCGGGCGAGGTATTCGTCCATCGCAACATCGCCAATGTGATCGTGCACACCGACCTCAACTGCCTGTCGGTCGTGCATTACGCCATCCAGGTCCTCAAGGTGCAGCATGTCATCGTCTGCGGCCACTACGGCTGCGGCGGCGTGCGCGCGGCGCTCGACGGCCAGGCCAACGGCATGATCGACAACTGGCTGCGCCACATCGAGGATGTGCGCGAACGGCATGCCGGGCTGCTCGACGGCATGGCCGACTACGACGCCAGATGGGCAAGGCTGTGCGAACTGAACGTGATCGAACAGGTGCGCAACCTAGCCCGGACCACGCCGGTCAGTGAAGCCTGGAAATCAGGCCAGGAATTGATGCTGCATGGCTGGATCTACGGCCTGCAGGACGGTCGCCTGGTCGACCTGAACATGAGCGCCGCCCGCCGCGACGAGCTGGAGCAGGCCTACGCCGAGGCCGTAGCCGGCTAGAACGAACACCAACCAACCCCGGCCCGGCGCTGCGTGCCGGGGGCTATGTTCAGCGGCGAATCAGGTAGCGGATGGTCGGCCCGTCCTGGATGACCTCCAGGACTTCGTAGCCGTGATTGCGCGCATCGAGCGGGATGTTGTTGATCGACTGCGGGCAATCCGAAATCACTTCGAGGATTTCGCCCGGCTGCAGTTGCGGCATTGCCTCCAGCGTGGCCACGGCCGGATACGGACAGGGTTCGCCCATCATGTCGAGGCGATAGTTGGGTACGTACACCGGCTTGCTCATGCGGCCTCCCTGGCCAGTTGAGGTTGGCCGGCCTTGCCGGCAAAGAAACGTTTTTCCCACCACAGCACGGCGAGCAAGGACAGCAACAGCATCAGGTAGGTGGCGATCAGGCCGCCCTGCGGGCCGAACACCGCGAGCAGATTGACCTTCTCGTAGTTGGTCGCCAGCGCCGGCGCGATGTCATCCCACCACGCGGCAAGCACGGTGGCGCCGATGATGTTGCCGAGACCGACCCACCAGTAATGCACCTGACCTTCGACCGCGCGGTACATCCAGCCGGTCTCGCAACCGCCGGCGAGCACGATGCCGAAGCCGAAGAGCAGCCCGCCGATCACCGAATTCGGGCCGGCCCACATGATCTTCGGCGACACGCCGAGCTGGACGTAGCTGAACACGCCGATGGTGCTGACCGCCATGCCGATGATGATCGCCTTGGCCATCTGCGTGCGGCCGGTCAGCCACAGGTCGCGGAACGCCGAGGTGAAGCACACCTGCGCGCGCTCGATGATCAGGCCGAAGGCGAGACCGAACAGCGCAGCCAGGCCGAGTTTAGGCGCATCCAGCGTCTTGGCCACCGCCCACAGGAAGAAAGCGGCAAAAACCAGCATGCCGAGGCGGAAGCGGCGCGTCGCACGGTCGACGTCCTGCACGATCGTTTTTGCCGCCGATACCTTCTGCAACTTGACCGGTGTGCGGAACACGGGAAGCATCGTGAAGCGTGCGCCAAACCAGGAACCGGCCGCCGTCGCCAGCGCAAAGAACCAGGCATGCAGCGAAAACTGCGGAATCCCGGTGAAGAAGGCCGCCAGGTTGCAGCCCATCGCCAGCCGTGCGCCAAAACCGGCAATGATGCCGCCGGCCACCGCCTGCACGATGCGGATGCGATGCTGCGGCACGCGCAGCTTGACGTTGTTGGCCCACAGCGCCGCCGACAGGCAGCCGGCAAACATGCCGATGATCATCAGCCCGTCGATCCGGTCGAGCGGCGTGCCCTCCAGATGCAGCACCTTGAAATAGCCCCAGGTCTCCGGGTGATAGCCGAGAAACTGCAGCAGATGCCCGCCCCAGCGGGTGAATTCGCCGGTCACCGCCCAAAACGTGCCGGTGATCCCGAAATAGTAGGCCGACAACACACCGGCCGCGATGACCGCCGGAACCGGCGCCCAGAAGCGCACCAGATAATCGCGCTTGAAATTTTCCCAAAGCATGGTTGGGTGATCCTTCCTGAAAATGGCTACCGACCCCGCGCCAGGCGTGCCGGAGCCGCAACATCACCTTGCCCGCAAGGCGATCAACAAGCCTGAGTCAGGCTTTCGAGGGGCAGCATGTTCAAGCCTTTTCGGGGAAATGGCAATGCCGGAAGCACACAGACCGGCAGATCAGGAGCGCGCGCCCTTGCGCCCCTGCGTTGTCCAGTAGGAAAACTCTTCTTCGTACACCTCGACATCAAGCTCGCCAACCCAAGCCTGCAGGCGTGCCTGCGCATCGGCCACACCCTTGTTGTAGATCGCCGGCCCGACTTCCTTGAGGAAGAAGGAAAGCAGTGCCCCCGCCTCCAGCCCGCCAATCGGCTCATCCATGTTTTCCTTGAAATAGCGCTGAATGGAAGCGATTGCCGCCTTGCTGGCGTCGGTGGAGATTTCGATGGTCATGGTGAATGCGGCCGTGGACTGGAAAGAAAGGCGGATTGTCGGCGCTTTGGCGGCAAAGAAACAGACTAGGCAAGGCGGGGAAAGTCTGAGCAAAACGGCGGTTCGTCGGCCGGGAACAGGCAAAAATGATCATTTTTCGCGGTCGACCGCTGGCTGGCGCAATATTCCGTTGCTTCACCTCCGTTTGGCATGAATCCGCATGCCATTTGCAATCCCGGAGGAAAATCAATACTGTCCGGTTTGTCGCCGAAAAACTCAGGAAAACATGCAGCCTTATGCTCGAAGCGATTGCAGCCCATGGGCTTCTGAGTGCCTTGATGGCCTGCTTATTGGACAGGTTGTCGGGTTAGGCGACAGTTTTGTCGTCTACCACTAGAGGACTTCACTTAAACATCGCACCGGTCGGAGACGCATGTAATGAAGAGAGATTGGGATCTGGTTCGCAAACAACTTACGGATGTTGAAGAAGAAAACAATCTGTTCTCAGATATTCCACCGGAACCGATGTGGAAAGAACAAGAGTGGGCTGAATACGAGAAGCAGTTGAATGAGTATCGGGCTATCGAAGGGCGAATATTTGGGCATTTAGAACTGCTGGTTAATTCCGGGTACATCGATGGTCTGCAACTCATCCGATCTGCAGATGGGTTATTCAGCTATGGTCTTCACAGCCCTCGGCTGACTATGGCTGGGCATGACCTCCTTGACACAATGAGGTCAGCCACCATCTGGGAAAAGATCAAGGCAACCGCTAAATCCAAGGGAATTGAATTGACCTTTGATGCAATCAAGGCATTAGGTGCGCTGGCACTAAAGAGTGCCTTCGAGTAACTGCGATGATGTGCGAGAGTCCCCTCAATCGGACCATCAGCCAGCTTTACTGTCCGCCGTCCGGTGAGCATCAAGATGATTGAGCGCCTAAAGCCGATGCAGCCTGAAGCGTTCTCAATCCATCCGCCGCACGTGGCGTTCTACGCACTCAGCATTTCGTTCTGCACATCATCGGCTGTTCGGTCGATTGAGGCTGTAGCCGACGTTATGGAGCACTTGGCTTCCGGAGAAAGCGAAGACCCGATGGGAGATATTGACTCCCATGCCGTTCTCGACGAACTTCAAAACATAATTGTTCAAGGTGCCGCCGTTTCTAGATATTTTTGGCCTTCGGACAAAGCGCACGAAGCAAGAGGCAGAGAGTTACGCCAACAGTACAAGGTCACCGAAGAGAGTCCGCTCAAGTCACGAGATCTACGGAACATGATCGAGCATTTCGATGAAAAGCTCGATCATTATCTTGCCAAAGGAATCGTGGGGCACATCATTCCCCACTATTTCGGCCCAGAGGGCAGGAGCGATGGAGTACCGAAACATTTCTTCAGAGCCTATTTCATCAATATCGGAGTATTTGAAATACTTGGGAAGCGCTACGAAATTGAGCCAATTGCAAAAGAGCTCTGGAGGCTTCACGAGGCGTCGTCGGGTGCTGAGCAATGAGGCGTCCAACCCATCTGCGCGAAAATCCCCATAGGCTGGTAAATTCAAACGTTAAAGCATCTCCAATGCGTCAGCTGACTTCTCTGGCTCTTCTACTTTCCCTCTTCCATTCTTCAGCTTCATTTTCAGCCGATGCATGCAAAAGACACAAAAGTAAAAACCCGGACTACGCCCAGTCGCGCTGCCAATGCACCAATTTCCCGAAGCTGCTGCAAACCCCGCCCTCTCAATTCAAAAACCTCAAGTTAGCCGCCGCCTGCGATTATCAAATACAGAATATTCTGGGTGAGTCGAGAGAAGTCGGCGATTTCTTCTTTCACGGAGAACAGATGGTTTCCGGCATCCTACGACGCGAACCTTCCGAATTCATCGACGAGTTCACGCTCCGTGGGGAGAAAAGAATTACATCGCCGGCAAACCGGCCGGTATTTTTTCGCCATGAAGTCTTCCTGCAATTCAACGACCAGCGCTTGGCAGAGAAGACATTCAAGGCCCCCAAACCGGGTGAGGCAACGCCGTGCTGGGAAGCGAAGGCAAGACTGAAAATTACCGAAATGCGCTCTGTTTTTGGTTGGGACAATAGAGAGGGCGACTTCCCGCTGAAGTACGAAGTAATCGAGCTTGGTCCCTATCGGAAATGTTTGAATCCGACGCCAATCCCATCTGGCGAATAAGGCTTCGGCTACCGTCTCCCGACTGCCTAATAGCGGACCTGTGCACCGCAGCAGTGGCTTGGTTTCAACGCTGACCTGCACTGCATCCCAACCGGGTAAGGAAGCTAAAACGCTTCCCACCTCGCATTCCGCAACACCTCAACCAACCCCATTTCCCGCTGGACAGCCCGCCCCGGCGCGCGTAGCATCGCTGCCCCTTTGCCCTGGCCGCCTCATGCCTCTCACCTCCCCTGCCCGCGCCTGCGGTATCGATTTCGGCACATCCAACTCCACCGTGGGCTGGTTGCGGCCGGGGTTGCCGACCTTGCTGGCGCTGGAGGATGGCAAGGCGACGCTGCCTTCGGTGGTCTTCTTCAACGCCGAGGAAAACACGGTCAGTTTCGGCCGTGCCGGGCTGGGCGAGTATCTCGACGGGCACGAAGGCCGGCTGATGCGTTCGCTGAAAAGCCTGCTCGGCAGCAGCCTGATCGACGGGCGCACCGATGTGCAGGGCACGGTGATTGCCTTCCGCGACCTGCTGACGCGTTTCATCGGTTCGCTCAAGGAGCGCGCCGAGATGCAGGGCCAGCGCGCGTTCGAGCAGGTCGTGCTGGGCCGGCCGGTGTTCTTCGTCGATGACGATGCAGCGGCCGACCGCGTTGCCGAGGAAACTTTGGGTGAGATCGCGCGCGCTGTCGGCTTCAAGGACATCAGTTTCCAGTTCGAGCCGATTGCCGCCGCCTTCCATTACGAAACGACGCTGAGCCGCGAGGAAGTGGTGCTGGTTGCCGACATCGGCGGCGGCACCTCCGACTTTTCCATCGTCCGCCTGTCGCCGCAGCGCGCCAAAGCCAGCGAGCGCGGCAGCGATGTGCTGGCCAATGGCGGCGTGCATATCGGCGGCACCGACTTTGACCGGCAACTCAGCCTCGCCTCGGTCATGCCGCTGCTCGGCCACCGCGGAAAGCTGAAGAACGGGCGGGCGATTCCGGCCAGCATCTATTTCAATCTCGCGACCTGGCACAGCATCAACTTTGCCTACGCCCGCCCGGTCTGGGCCGAACAGCAGCGCCTGCTGCTCGATGCGATGGAGCCGGAAGGCATCCAGCGCCTGCTGGCGCTGATCCGCGAGCGCGCCGGGCACTGGCTGGCGCATCAGGTCGAACAGGCCAAGATCGCGCTCTCCGATGGCGATACCGCCCTGCTTTCGCTTGAGCGTTTTGCGCCGGGCGAACAACAGTTGCTGACGCGCAGCGAGTTCGACCTGACCACCGCCATTCTCGTCGACAAGGTCGAGGCCGCGGTCGGCAGCCTGCTGCCTGCCGCCGGGCTGGCGGCGAACCGTATCGACACGGTGTTTTTCACCGGCGGTTCGAGCGGCATTCCGCAATTGCGCCGGCGCATCGCCGCTCTGCTGCCGCAGGCGCGCGTTGTCGAAGGCGACCTGTTCGGTAGCATCGGTGCCGGGCTGGCGGTCGATGCGGCGCGGCGTTATGGCAGCGGGAGCGTCGCATGACTGCCGCACAAACCTGGCTGGATGCGCAAAGCCCCGCCGTCCGCGCCGAACTCGACAATCTGCTCGCCTACCGTCCGGAAGAAGAATTCATCCGGACGCTGGCCGAGTTGCTGCCGGTCGTGCCTTGCGCCGGGCTGATCGACCTGTATTACGACATTTTTTACTGCTGCCGCCCGGTCTTCCGGATTGCCGTCCGCCAGTTGCACGACCCGGATGAACTCGCCGTCTTCCTGCAGACCGCCGAGCGCGCCCTGCCCGAGGCCGAGGATGCCGCGGCTTGCACGGCGGCCTGTGCCGACATGGATGATGTCGATGAAGTCATTTTCTGGTTGAAGCGGCATACGCGGGCGCGCTGAAAATGCCCGGTTTTTAGCGGTCGACCGTCTGGATTGCCCGTTTTTGCGCCAGGCTGCCCGGCCAGCGCTACGCCAGACAAATCGCCGATACCCGCCGGGCACTTGGTAGAATCAGCGCCCCTCACCCGCCCGATTGTTGTTGCCGCCCATGTCATCCCCACCGAAATTGCGTACGACGTTCGACCGCCTGCGCCAGGTCTTCCTGTTCGAAGTGGGCGGGCTGCTGCTGATCACGCCGCCCTTCATCTGGCTTTCCGGGGTGCCGCTGCACGATTCGCTGGGCCTGATGGTCGCCATGGCGATCATCGCCGGGGTCTGGAACACGCTCTACAACATCGGCTTCGACTGGGCGGATGCCCGGCTTTCCGGGCGCAGCGCCGACCAGCGCCCGACGGCCTGGCGCATCGTGCATGCGCTGGGTTTCGAAGGCGGCCTGTTGCTGATCAGCCTGCCCATGGTCATGATGTGGACCGGCATGGACTGGCTGCAGGCGCTGATCGCCGACATCGGCCTGGCCGCGGCTTACGTGGTCTACGCCTACGTGTTCAATCTCGGCTACGACCGATTCTTCCCGGTAGCGCAGACCGACTGATTGAAAAACGGGTTTTCCCAGCGGTCGACCGCTGGAAACCGGTGTTTTTCAGCACTCAGGCCGGCGCCGCATTGCCCGGCAAATGCAGGGCAAACTCGGTCATCCCGTCGACAACGCCGACCGTGATCTCGCCCTGATGCGCCCGCGCAATCGAACGACTGATCGCCAGCCCGAGGCCGCTACCTTCGGAAGCCGGATCAAGGCGCACGAAACGGTCAAAAATCTGCGTCATCACTTCCGCCGGAATCACCGGCCCGGAATTGCGGATGGCGATTTGCGCGATGCCGTCAGTCAGGCTGAGCACGATCACGACCGACCCGTTTTCCGGCGTGTGGTGAATGGCATTGACCAGCAGGTTGCCGATGGCGCGCTCCAGCATCAGCTTGTCACCGGCGACGTTGATCGCATCGCCGCTCAGCCGGATATCGATGTTTTCCGCGAGCAGGCCGTAATACTCGAGCAGGCGGGCGCAGAGCGGCTGCACTGCAACGTTTTCGCAATGCGGCACGAGCAGGCCGTGCTCGGCCTTGGCGAGGAACAGCATGTCGGCGATGATTTTGGCCAGGCGCTCGTACTCTTCCAGATTGGAGGCCAGCAGGTCGCGGTATTCATCGACATCGCGCGAGCGGTTCAGCGTCACCTCGGTCTGCATGCGCAGGTTGTGGATAGGCGTGCGCAATTCATGGGCAAGATCGGCCGAGAAGTCCGAGAGGCGGGTGAAGGATTCCTCCAGCCGTTCAAGCATGGCATTGAAGGCCTGCACCATCTCGACCAGTTCGGGCGGCACCTCACGGTCGACGATGCGTTCAGCCAGTTTTCCCGCCGAAATCCGCCCGGCTGCCTGCGCAATGGCACGTACCGGACGCAGGCCGCGACGCACGATCAGCACGCCGAGGAAGGCGGTGAGCAGGCAGGCGGCCAGCAAAGCCAGTCCGAAATCGCGCTGCAACTGGGTGAGAAAATCGGTGTGATGTGCAATGTCGCGCGCCACGACCACCCGCACGCTTTCCCCCCAGCCGGTGAGCAGCGGTCCGGCGACGACGCGAAAGTCACTGCCATTGATCTGCAGGCGAACCGGTGTTTCGCCAACCGCGACCGCCGCTTGCGCCAGTTCGCGCGGCGCCTGTTCCGGCCAGCTGAAAACCGGGGTATTTCCATGGTCGACCGTAACGATCACGCCATGCTCGCCAACCAGCGCATCGGACAGGCGAGCCGCCAGGCCGGCCGGGGAGTCTTCCTGGCTGCCGACGTGGCGGACCAGCGCCAGTTTGCCCATCAGCTCGTGCGCATCAAGCTCGGCCATGTGATTGTCGGCCGAGCGATCGAGATAGATGCCGAGCACCGCAAAAACCAGCATGGTGAGCAGCGCAAAGGCGGCTGACAGGCGAACCGTGATGGAATGCCGCCAGTTCATCGGCATTCCATCACGTAACCCATGCCGCGCAGGGTGTGGATCAGCTTCGGCGAAAAATCGTCGTCGAGCTTGGCGCGCAGGCGGCGCACCGCAACGTCGATAACATTGGTGTCGGAATCGAAATTCATGTCCCAGACCTGCGAGGCGATGAAGCTGCGTGACAGCACCTCGCCCTGCCGACGCAGGAAGAGTTCGAGCAGCGCGAACTCCTTGGCGGTCAGGTCGATGCGCTGACCGGCGCGACTGGCCCGGCGTTTCAGCACATCGAGTTCGAGATCGGCCAGACCGAGGCTGGTCGCTTCGCGCGCCCGGCCCCGACGCAGCAAGGTGCGGACGCGGGCGAGCAGCTCGGAAAAGGCAAAGGGCTTGACCAGGTAATCGTCGGCCCCCAGCTCCAGCCCCTTGACGCGATCCTCGACCTGGTCGCGGGCAGTCAGGAAAAGCACCGGAAAATCGCGCCCGGCGGCGCGCAGCGCCTTGAGCACCTGCCAGCCGTCGAGGCCGGGCAGATTGACATCGAGAATGAGCAGGTCGAACTCGCCGGACAGCCCTTCATGCATGCCGTCTAGCCCGTTGCGCACGAGATCGGCGGTAAAACCGGCCTCGGCCAACCCCTGCTTCAGGTAGTCGCCGGTCTTCGCTTCGTCTTCGACAATGAGAATCTTCATGCGCGCATTTTGCCCGAGGCGGGCCTTGCCTGTCTGGCAGTCAGCAGCAGGTCAGCCGGCCACGCCGGCGCGACAGGCGATAGATCGCCCGCCAGCGGCAGCGCAGATGATAGAAAACGCCGCGCCGCATCTGGCGCAGGCGGGCGCGCAGTGCAGCGACGGCAGCACAGGCTTGCCGCCAGGCCGGATGTTCGCGCAGCGCCGCAAACACCCGCTCGCGGAAACACACCAGCCAGGCATGGCTGCGCGCAAACCAGCCGATTTGCAGCAACTGTCCGCGGGTCAGCGCGAAAATCCGCGCCACCAGCGCCGTGCCCAGCACCTTGGCGGCGAAAAAGGTGGCAATGCCGAAGAACGGCGCACCATGTCCAAGAAAATACAGGCCGATCAGCTTGAATGGCAGCAACACGGCGCCGGGAATCAGAAAGCAGGCGAGCGCCAGATAGGGCGATGCCCGCATCAGCCGCGCCTCGATCCGGCGCAGCAGCGGCAGGCGCCCGAGCCGCGCCATCAGGCGTTCCAGCGGATCCCACAGCCATTCCCAGAACCACAGCACGAAGGCGGCCAGGATGATGAAGGGCGTGGTCAGGGCACGTTTCAGTCGATGTTCCATCGCGGGCTCCACAAGCGCGTCAATTCGAAGAAAAACCGGCGGCGAGGCGAGTCATTCCCTGCCGCATTGCGCGACCGGATGCACTTTGCATTCCGTCTTTCCGGTCGGCGCCAATATAGCCGAGAAGGCTACGCCAGGCGGGTGACGGCATGTAACGGCGGGTAAGCGTCGGCACGGATACACGCTGTTGCAAAACTCCTGTTGAAATCTGCCGCGTCAGGCGGCAACCTTGCGGCAACAAAAATCCGGCACCATGGTCGGCGCTTCCCGCTCTGGCGCGTTAAGCGCGTAATGAACACTTCATGGGCCGTCACAGAACAGCAAGCCATGGCCATCGACCTCTTCCCGCTTTTCGCTCAAATTCCGGCGTCGACCGTCCGGGTGCCGTTCTGCGCCCGTCGCCTCCGGAGCGGCCTGGGCGCCGGCGTCCTCGCCCTGCTCTCCGGCTGCACCCTGCTCGGCCCGAATTACGTGGCGCCGACCCTGAGCAGCACCGAGGTGCCCGAGCAATGGACCTCAAAAACCAACGCCACCGGCAAAAACGTCGCGCCGGACAACAAGCAGGCCGCGCCCGGCAACTGGTGGAGCGAACTCGCCGACCCGGTGCTCGACCGTCTGGTCGGCGCCGCCTTCGCTACCAGCCCGACCCTGGAAGCCGCGCTGGCGCGGGTCAGCCAGTCGCGCGCCCTCTATGCCCAGAGCAATGCCTCGGCCCTGCCCACGGCGCAGGGTGGCGCCGGCAACGAAACAAGCCAGAGCGACACCACCGGCGGCATTTTCAACCAGAGCTGGCTGTCGCTCGGTGCCGCCTGGGAAATCGACCTGTTCGGCGCTGTCCAGCGCGGCAAGGAAGCGGCGAAGGCGCGCACCGAGTCGCAGCAGGCAACGCTGGCCGACGTCCGGGTCAGTCTCGCGGCCGACGTCACCGACGCCTACCTGAGCTACCGCGCCTGCCAATCGTATGAAGCGCTCAGCGCGGAAGACGTCGCCTCGCGCCTGGCCACCGAGAAACTCACCGCAGCCAGCGTCCGCGAAGGCTTCACCGCGCCCTACCTGGCCATCCGCAGCCGCGCCTCGGTCGCCGAGGCGAAAACCCAGCTCGCCGCGACGCATGCCTTTTGCGAGCGCCAGGAAAACCTGCTCACCCGCCTGACCGGCATTCCCCGGCCCGAGCTGATGACGGCGCTCGCCGACAAGCCGACCGGCCTCGACCGCCTGCCGGTACCACGCCATTTCGACATCGCCATCCCCAGCCAGGCGCTCACCCAACGCCCCGACATCCGCGCCGCCGAGCGTCGGCTGGCCGCGGAGTCGGCCGCAATCGGCGTTGCCGAAGCCGACCGCTATCCGCGCCTGACCCTCAACGGCGCCCTCGGCTACTCGGCCGGCAGCGGCGTCTCGCTCGGCAGCTGGTCGTTCGGACCGTCGTTCAGCCTGCCGATCTTCGATGGCGGCCGGCGTCAGGCGGCCGTCGAACAGGCCAAGTCGAAATACGACGAGGCCCTCGCCGACTACCGGGCAAAAACGCGCGCCGCCATCCAGGAAGTCGAAGACGGCCTGACCCGTTACGCCGCCGCCCATGAGCGGGCCGAAAATGCCCGCACCTCGGCCAACCAGTATCAGAGCTTTTTCGATTCGGTCGAGATCCGCTACCGCGAAGGCGCCAGCAATCTGCTCGAACTCGAAGATGCCCGCCGCGCCATGCTGGGCGCCCAGCAAACCCTGCTCAGCGTGCAGCAGGAACGCCTGCAGGCCTGGGTCGCGCTCAACCGCGCCACCGGCGGCGCAGCCCTGTACGATCCCACCCCGGCCCGGCCGCTCGAGACCGCCGGCGCCCGGACCACACCCGTGAATTGAGTTGCCCATGTTCCCCGCCAACACGCCCCGCAATCGCATCAAGGCCGCCGCGCTGCTCGCTGCCCTCGCCTTGCCGATCACGCTGGTGATCGGCGCCACGCCCTTCACCCCGCCGCCCGGCAGCGCCCAGATTCCCATCGTCACCAAGCCGCTGGCCCCTCCAGCCAAAGCCGAACCGGCCGCACCGCTGCGCCAGGTCGCCGTACTGCGTGCCAAAACCGAGAACTGGCCGGAACGCCTGGAGGCGAGCGGCAATGTCATGCCCTGGCACGAAAGCCGGATCGGCACCGAAGTCAGTGGTTTGCGCCTGGCCAGCGTGCTGGTTAACGAGGGCGACCTGGTCAAGAAGGGCCAGGTACTGGCCCGCTTCGACACGGCCAGCGTCGAAACCGACCTCGATGTCGCCAACGCCCAGCGCGTCGAAGCCGAAGCCGTCCTCGCCCAGGCCACCGCAACGCTGGAGCGGGCCAACCGCCTGGCGCCGTCGGGTGGCGTCAGCCGCCAGGAGCTGACCCTCTACGAAACGCAGAAGCACACCGCCGAAGCCCGCCTCAACGCAGCGCGCGCCCAGGTCAAGCGGCAGCAGATCAAGATGGAGCTGGCCACCGTCAATGCCCCTGACGACGGGCTGATTTCCTCGGCCACCGCGCTCGAAGGCAGCATCGTCCAGGGCGGCAGCGAACTGTTCCGGCTGATCCGCCAGGGCCGCCTCGAATGGCGCGCCGAAGTGCGCGGCGACGTGCTGCTCAAGCTCGCCGCCGGCCAGGAAGTCGTCATCCACAGCCCGCTCGGCAACGATATCAAGGGGCGCGTGCGGCGCATTTCGCCGACCATAGACATCGCGACGCGCAACGGCTTCGTCTATGTCGACCTGCCGCAGGGCACCGACATGAAGTCCGGCCTCAACGTGAGCGGCAGTTTCAATCTCGGCAAGAGCAAGGCGCTGGTCATTCCGGCGGCAGCGCTGCTGCGCCAGGGCAAGAGCAGTCAGGTCCTGGCGGTCAACGCCGAGGGAAAGATAGAAATGCTCGAAGTCACGACCGGGCGCACGCGCGACGACTGGGTCGAGATCCTGAGCGGCCTCGACGATCAGACGTCTATCGTGGCGCGCAACCTCAAGGGCCTCAAGGATGGCGACCTGGTCACACTGTCGACCAAAACGGCCGACAACGGCCAGCCCTAGTTTTTCCGGCGCCTATCGGCGCCCGGACCGGCAGCCCAGGATTACAAACTTGTAATCCTCGCGTCAGCCACCTGTTGCCCGCGGGCGACGAAAATTCCTCATCACCAACGCTGATAAGGAATTCGCCGTGCGCCCGACTTTCTCCCTGCTTTCCGCCCTGCTCTTTGCCCCGCTCCTCGCCCTCAGCCTGCCCGCCCAGGCCCAGCACGACCATCACGGCATGGCGATGGGCGCCAGCCAGCCGGCGCCGCTGAGCGACGGCCTGATCAAGAAAATCGACAAGGCCGCCGGCGAGATCGTCATCCAGCACGGCCAGCTCGACAGCATCGGCATGCCGCCGATGACAATGAGCTTCGGCGTCGCCGACAAGACCTGGCTGAACAAGCTCAAGGCCGGCGACAAGATCCGTTTTGCCGCCGAAATGAAAGGCGGCAACGCCATCGTCAGCCGCTACGAAAAGGCCAAGTAGGCAACATGCCGGAAGTCCTTCCCAACTGGCATCCCGCGATCGTGCATTTCCCGATCGCCCTGACCATCACCGCCACGTTATTGCTGCTCGTCACCCGCCTGCGCCCGGCCGATCCGCTACTGCTGCCGGCGGCCCGCCTGCTGCTCCGACTGGCGGCGGGCGGCGCTGTTGTCGCCGCAGTTTTCGGCGGACTGGCCTTCGCGCAGGTCGAGCACGATGCGGCAGGACATCTCGTCATGCTCAGCCACCGCAACTGGGCATTGGCCAGCACCGCCGGGCTGGTCCTCGCAGCGCTCCTGGATGGCTTTGGGAAATTTGGCCAGCGCAGCCTGACGCTCGCCTTGCTGGCACTATCAGTCAGCGTTGGCATTACCGCCTGGCAAGGCGGCGAGATGGTTTATCGGCACGGGATTGGCGTATCAGCGACCGCCCTTGCAGCAGAACCCGAGCCGCAGGCAGCAACAAACGAGCCGCTGGCTACTCCTCCGGCAGTCTCGCCATTGTTGCCGGGCGACCATATCCACGCCGATGGCAGACGCCATCACCACTGAGGCAGCCATGCTCATGACACGCAGCCTGATACTGGTCCTCCTCCTCACGGCGCTGCCGGCAGCGGCTGGAGAAACCTTGCCCGGCGGCAGCGTCGAATCGCTGCTTGCCGTAGCACGCGAGAACAGCGCCGATCTGCGCATGGCGCGCCTCGAAGCCGAGGCGGCACGCGAACGCATCCAGCCGGCAGGCGCCCTGCCCGACCCGGTGCTGCGTATCGAGCTGGAAAACATCACCAAGAACGGCAGCCGGAGCGCGACCCTGTCGCCTTCCGGCGTCGGCGACAGCAAATACACCTTGATGCAGCCGCTGCCTTTCTGGGGCAAGCGCGACCTCAAGCGCGAGGTCGCCAGCGCCGAAGCCGAACAGGCCGCCGCGCGCACGGCCGACACCTGGTCCGAGGTCGCCAACCGCATCAAGACCCTCTACGCGCAATACTGGCTGACCGGCCAGACGCTCAAGCTGGTGCGCGAGAACATCGCTCTGACCCGGCAGCTCGAGCAGATCGCCCAGGTCCGCTACGCCGCCGGCCTTGCTGCGCAGCAGGATGCGATCCGCGCCCAGTTGGAGCGCAGCAGCATGGACAGCGAATTGCTGGGCATGGAAAGCGAATACCGCCAGCTGGCCGGCTTCATCAATGCCATGCTCGCCCGCGACAACCGCGCCGCACTGGCCGAACCGGCCGCACTGCGCCCCTTGCCGGCCGTACTTGAGGCTGAGCGCCTGAACGAGCGCCTGCGCGCCGCCAATCCCTTGCTCGGCGCCGAAAAGGCCCGCGTGGATGGCGCCGGCAAGAGCCGCGAACTGGCCTATCGCAACCGCTACCCCGACTTCACGCTGGGCGTGGCGCCGATGCAGGTCGGCAACAAGGTCGACGCCTGGAGCCTGATGGTCGAAATGAACCTGCCGCTGCAGCAAGCCACCCGGCGCAGCCAGGAGCGCGAAAGCGAACGCATGCTGGAAGCCGCAACGGCACGCCAGGAAGCGCTCGGCCACCGCCTGCACGGCGAACTGGCCGGTACGCTGGCCAATCTTGAAGCAGCGCGCGGCACCGAACAGATCACCCGCGACCGCCTGCTACCGCAGGCCGAACTGACATTCAAATCGGCGCTGGCCGGCTACGAGAGCGGCAAGGTCGATTTCGCCACCCTGCTCGACGCCCAGCGCCAGATCCGCAATGCCCGCCTGGCGCTGCTGCGCACCCAGGCCAGCCAGCAAATGCGTCTGGCCGACCTCGAACGCCTGCTTGGAGAAGATCTGTGAAAAACGGCCCCACCCTGATCGCCCTGCTCGTCGCCGTCGCTGCCGGCGGCATCGGCGGCCACTACCTGACGACCGGCAGCAGCCCGCAAAACGCCGTAGCGGTCGACGGGCAAAAACCGGCAAAAAAGCTACTCTACTACCGCAACCCGATGGGCTTGCCCGACACCTCGCCGACGCCGAAAAAGGACCAGATGGGGATGGACTACATTCCCGTCTATGCAGGCGAAGACGCCACCGCCAACGATAGCGGACTGAAAATCAGCGCCGAGAAAATCCAGAAAATGGGCGTCCGGGTCGAAGCCGCGAAATTGCAGATGCTCGACAAGACGGTACGCGCCAGCGGCCGCGTCGAAATCGACGAAAGCCGCAGCTACACGGTGACCGCCAAGTTCGAGGGCTACATCGAGCGTCTGCACGTCAACACCACCGGCCAGCCGGTCGGCCGCGGCCAGCCGCTGTTCGAGGTCTACAGCCCGGAACTGGTCTCGGCGCAGCGCGAATACGCCATTGCCGCGCAGGGCGTCGGCAAGCTGAACGAAGCCGGCAACGAAGCGCAGGCGGCGATGCAGCAACTCGCCGATTCCAGCCTGCAACGCCTGAAGAACTGGGATATTTCCGAAGAACAGGTCAAGGCGCTGGCCCATTCCGGCAGCGCAAAACGCACGCTGACCTTCCGTTCGCCGGTAAACGGCATCGTCACCGAGAAAAAGGCCATACAGGGCATGCGCTTCATGCCCGGCGAGGCGCTGTTCCAGATCGCCGACATCTCGTCCGTCTGGGTCCAGGCCGACGTTTTCGAGCAGGACATCGCAGCGGTCAACATCGGCCAGAAGGCAAAAATCAGGATCAACGCCTATCCGGGCGAGGTGTTTGCCGGCCGCATCGCCTACGTCTACCCGACGCTCAATGCCGCGACGCGCACGGTGCCGGTGCGCATCGAACTGGCCAACCCGAAAGGCCGGTTGAAGCCCGCGATGTTCGCCGAAGTGGAGATTCCGGTCGCCGGCGCAACGCAAGTCGTCACCGTGCCGAACTCGGCGGTCATCGACAGCGGCAGCAAGCAGGTGGTCATCGTGCAACTGGGCGAAGGCCGTTTCGAACCGCGGCCAGTACGCCTTGGTCAGCGCGGCAGCGAATTCGTGCAGGTGCTGGACGGGATCAGGGAAGGCGAAATGGTGGTTGCCGCGGCCAATTTCCTGATCGATGCGGAAAGCAACCTGAAGGCCGCGCTGGGCGGCATGCAGCCGGCGCCCGAAGCTTCGCCGGCCAAGCCGGCAGTGATTGGGCATCAGGCAGTGGGTATCTTGAACGCGATCGATGCCGCGGCCGGGACGGTGACGATTTCGCATGAGCCGGTGGCGAGCTTGAAGTGGCCAGCGATGAAGATGGATTTCGTGCTGGCGAATCCGGCGCTGGTGGCCGGGCTCAAACCGGGGACGGGGGTGAGGCTCGAGTTTGTTGAGAGGAAACCGGGGGAATGGGTGGTGACTTCCCTGGAGGGGAAGTGATGGGACGCCGCTTTTCTTTCCTGAAAATAGCTTCGCCTGCAGTTTTGCCGCTGTTTGCCGACCGGTGGGACGTCTCGCTTACGGAAGAGGTTGTTCTTGATTGGCGTGAGGGTTCCGCCTTGCGGGCGGGCGTACTTTCTTTTGCTTCGCCAAAAGAAAGTAGCCAAAGAAAAGGCGACCCCAG